>SDBU01006742.1_pt1 | contig 13429 bp, 22 predicted proteins | sample 2277071 | NCBI WGS metagenome assembly SDBU01 (sample SAMN10397929, study PRJNA504765) | marine sediment metagenome | isolation source: marine sediment core GS08_GC12, 126 cmbsf | place: Arctic Ocean: Gakkel Ridge, Loki's castle | collected 2008 | reverse complement strand
TGCTGTATTTTATGTACTGATTATCGAGAGGAATCCCATCCTCGGCGGCAGGATGATGAAAAAGTAGGCAATGTCTAACAATAAAAAGATGACTGTAAAATGGGCCTGCTCTGCGTAGGGCAGGCTCAAGCCGCCACGAAAGGAAGAAATTATGAAAAACCTACTTAAACTAATATGGGCAATTTTATTAGAGAGAGTATAATGTCTAAAAAGATACCACTAACTCAAGGGAAATTTGCAATTGTTGATGACAAAGATTTTGACTATTTGAATCAATGGAAATGGCGGATAAGCGAATGGAAGGGAAGCAAATATGCAGTTAGAGAAGTAAGGATAAATAAAAAACAACATACCATTCGTATGCATCGTTTGATTATGAAAGCAATTCTCGGACAAGAAATTGACCATCGAAACCACAATGGTTTGGATAACCGAAAAGGCAATTTAAGATTCTGCTCTCACAAACAAAATCTTCAAAACAGTAAAAAGCGACAAAATTGTTCAAGTAAATTCAAAGGGGTTTGTTGGGATAAAATCCAACAACAATGGGCCGTCCGATTAGGCCCCCGATTAGGCCGTATTTGGGTTGGGCGTTTTGATTCCGAAATAGAGGCCGCCAAAGCATATGATTACAAAGCAAAAGAAGTATACGGAGAATTTGCGTATGCAAATTTTTGAAAGGAGATAATTGTGAAAATCGGAAAGTTAATCTGTTCTTTTTTCTTTGGGATTCTGTGCGGAGTGTTTATTTGGCAATTTGGCCGGCATTGCGGAGTTGAGCCAATGATTGAAAAAAGGAAATGAAGGATCGGAAAACGGCCACGGACGGCCACTTGAATTGAGAGGTTAAAAAGATAAATGCCTGATACGACCGGACAATTTATTATGGAGTTTTCATCAGCGACGAGGAAATCGCATCCTGATACGTCCCGGATCGCAGAGGGACAAATCACAAAGGCCGGCAAGCGAAAGAAGCATTGCCAGATAATCTTAAACTGCCTGCGAGAACATAACGGCTCGACAACTAAAGAACTGGCTGAATATCTTTTCGGCGTTCTGCGATACGACCAAGTTTGGCGGCGTATGAATGACTTAGTAGTAAACGAATATATCGTGCGTGACGATAGAATACGACGGGATGGGAATTGTAGTTGGTGGATTTTATAGGTGGAAAAATGGTTGGAAACGGATGGACAGGATTAAAAATCATCAGGCAAGAACCGGGGGAAGGTACTGGTGATTATCACTACCAAACAGAAGATGGCCGTTGGTGGGAACCTTGTAGAGGTAGCGACAGAAACAGAACTGGACAAGAAGTAAGGACGAAACATAACAATATATTAGAATAATTTGAAAGGAGAAACCAAAATGAGGATCGAAATAAGTGGACTAAAGATTGAGAATTTCAAGGGTGTAATATCTTTTGAAATGTGGCTGGAAGGTTGGAATGCCGTAATAGCCGCACAAAACGGGGTCGGAAAAACTACGGTCTACGATGCTTTTCTATGGCTGCTATTCGGCAAGAACAGCGAGGGTCGTAAAGAGTTTGGGGTTAGGCCGCTGGATGCTAACAATAAGCCGATTAAAGGGCTTGTCGTAAGCGTAGAGGCTGCAATTGACTGCGATGGTACGGTTCATACTTTACGCAAACAACATCACGAAAAGGTCGTCAAGAAGCAACTGCGAGGCTACGAGACGCTTTGCTGGATCGATGAGGTCCCGAAAAAGATAGGCGAATATCAGGCTTACATCAAAAAGCTGGTCGAGGAAGATACTTTCAAGCTGCTAACCGATTTGAGCTACTTTAATAACAAGCTGACGTGGGAGCAACGCAGGACTGCCCTACTCGGTCTGGTCGGTAATGACATTGAAAAGCCCGGCGGATTCGACGAGTTACTTGGACAGCTTAACGACCGCAGCATAAAAGACTATAAGAAGGTGCTGGCCGGCGAAAAGAAACGCCACGAAAAAGAGCGGGACGAAATCAATCCTCGGATTGACGAAATCCAGAAGGGCTTTAACGGTAACAGCTATGTCGAAGATGTTGACACTGAATGTATTAGCGTCGAGCGGGATAAAGTTAAGGCCGAGATAGCGGAGCTTGACGAGCAGCGTAAAAATCTATCCGCTTCGGAAAAGCAGCGACAGGCTAAAATCGAGGTTGTTAATCAGCTTGAAAAGAAAAAGATACAGCGGGCTGGTGAGCTTGCTAATGATACCACCGGGATTGTTAACCTGCTTAGCGAAAAGAAAAGGATTGAGATTAACGTCGGTCTTGATCGGGAAATAGTTGGAAAGGCTAAGGCTAATTGGACGACGAATCAAACTTTAATCTCCGCCGCTGGAAAGAAAAGAAGCATCACCTTGTCGACTGTTGATGCTTTCCGGGAAGAATATACAGCCGTCTCGGAGATTGCGACTGCTGATACTTGCTTTGCCTGCGGCCAGAAACTGCCTGCTGATAAACTGAAAGAAAACAACAAAAACCGGGCAAGGAAGTTAGCTGAAATCCGCAAGCAAGGCGATGCGGCCTACGCCGAGTTTAATGACCAGAAGAAAGAAATAGCTGAACTTGAAGCTGGCCTTAAAACGGTTGCCGCACATCTTAAACAGGCAGAGGCAGTATTAAAGGCATCAGAGGAAAAGCGGGACCTACGCTTTGCCGAAATCGACAAACTCATCGCTACCAACGAGACGATACCCCCGGAAAGCGATAAGGCTTGGCAGGTATTCGATAAGCAAATCAAAACTATCCAGAGCGAACTCGGCGACCCGGTATCCGAACAGTTGGCTACGATAGACAGCCAGAAAACAGAAACGCAAAACGTTGTCGAAAAACTTAATCAGGCCCTTGCTCACGCCGACAGGATGAAACAGGACAAGGCAAGGATCGTCGAGCTTGGTAACAGAGAAAAAGAGCTTGCACAGTTAATCGCCGATGTCGAAAAGCAGCTTGCCGAGATCGACGAGTATAACGCAACTGAAAGCAGGATGATTGAGGAATCGGTAAACGGCAAATTCAAGCACGTTACATTCAAGCTGTTTAATCAACTACTCAATGGCGGGGTGGAAGAGTGTTGTGAGGCAATACTTGCTGGCACGCCGTATAGCGATTGGAGTAGCGGGGAAAAGATATTTGGTGGGGTTGATATTGTAAATGTCCTATCGGAATACTACGATATATCAGTCCCGCTTTTTATCGATAAATCAGAAGGGCTGACCTTGCCAATTGAGGCGAATATGCAGACTATAAAACTGTTTGCAAAACCGAACGTAAGTAAACTCGAAGTTAAAATCGAAGAAAAAGCAAAGGTGTAAAATGGAAAAGCCGGATTATGTAACTGATAAACATTTAGAGTATCTTGACGCCTTGCGAGAATCGGGCATTACAAATATATTTGGTGCGAGGCCATATCTAATGGAAGCATTCGACATAACAGACGGCAAACTTGCAGGAAAAATACTTACATATTGGATAAAATCTTTTAAAGAAAGGAAGGTAGTATAATGACGGGTAGAAAATTTGCCGAATTGGTAACAAATCGAGCTAATGAGCGAGTACAAAAGAAAATCGATGCCTTTAGGAGTGAAATCAAAGATACTTTTCGTCATTTGACTGGCAGCGTTTATTTGTATTGGGGAGAGTCGGACGCGGATGCTAAGGAGGCGGCTAACTGGAAAATCTTATTAGGCATCGTAGAATCGCGTGGTATAGATGAGTACAAAAGCGATTGGCCTCGATTACTTTGGGAAAAAGAGGAAGAAATAGTAAAAGAAGAAATCTTATCCACGATGGATGAACTCCAAAAAGCTCTGCTCGCTTCTACACAGCCGGGCGAAAACGATGTAACTAAAGAAGAAAAGACAGAAGCGTAATGTTAATACTACTCAAAATAATCGCTTGGCTTGGCTGGGGTCTTATGTGCCTTATTATTGGGTGCATAAAAGGGCAAAGATGGGCTTATGATGATAACAAAATTTTTGCTTACGGAAAAAAGTACAAAATAACAAAAACAGAAATCGAAGAAAGGACGGATAGAAAATAATGGTTGAACAAAAACAAACTCAATTACAAGTCATCAAACAAACGTTGTTATCAAAAGGTTCGGTCAATCTGTTTAAGGATGCCTTGCCTAAAGCTATAGGTGAAGCAGCCGAAAAAATAGCCGAGCGATACGCTAAGATGGTCTACATAACTATATCGCAAAGTCCGTCGCTGCAAAAGTGTTCAGCTTCGAGCTTATGTAGGGCGGCGGGTATATCGGCCAGCTTGGACCTTGACATTGACGCCAGAGGGTTAGCTTACCTCGTACCCTACAAAAACAAAGGGGTCTTAGAGGCACAGTTTCAGATCGGGTATCTCGGCCTGATTGAGCTTGCGTACCGCAGCGGTAAAGTAAAGGCGATCTCGGCACATTGTATTTATGAGTCCGAACGGGACACGGCCAAGATCGTCCGTTTCGACGGCCAATACAAAGTAGAACATCCATTCAGTTACGAAAAGCCTACCGGCAAGATGATTGCCGTTTATGCAACAGCGTCGATCGAAGGGCTTGGACCACAGACCTGCGTTTTAAGACTTGACGAGGTTGAGAAATTCCGCAAGATGTCTAAGGCTCCAGATTCCCCGGCTTGGAAAAGTCACTTCGAGGCTATGGCAAAGAAAACCGCCATTCGCCAACTGGCAAAATTCCTGCCGAAGTCAATCCTTGAGGATTTCTCACGGGGTGCGGCGATCGACGAAAAGGAAACATTTGCCGATGCACAAGCATCAACAGACGAAACAATTAAAAACGAGGCCGGCAGCGATATAATCGAGTCCGCTTTCGTGGACAACCCGAACACAAAAGCTAAGGCCAAAAAGGTAGCTAAGAAACTCCGAGACGCAGAAGCTAAAGACAAAGCTAAACCCAAAGAAGAAAAAACTGATTTTACGGATAGGTCAAAGGATTAAAAAAAAATGGCAATAGAAAGTTGTGACCACGGAGATTATATTGTTGTTTACGATATGGGTATAGGCAAGAAAACGGCTTGCCCTGTTTGTGATATGGTAGATGAATTGAACGATGCTCTGCGGACAATTAAAGACTTAAATGATGTCCAACAAGAGATGGAGGAAGCCGAGGAACGGAGTGCTAACCAATGACATTCGATCAACTATATTCCAGTAGCACCGGCAACCTGTATATGGTAACAGCCAGCAACGGCAAACGCCTGATGATAGAGTGTGGCGTTGTCTGGTCTAAGATACAGAAGGCTCTTAATTACGACTTGAGCAATATCGCGGGCTGCTTAATTTCGCACGAACACGCCGACCATAGCAAGGCAGCTAAAGACGTTATGGCAGCAGGCATAGATGTTTTTGCAAGTGGTGGGACTCTTGAGAAATTAGGCATAGAGGATTACAGAAGGTCGAGACGGCTTATAGAAAATTCGCTCGTTAAGTTTGGTAAAGACTTCGGCGTTTTGGCGTTCGATACTATCCACGATGCAGAAGAGCCGAAGGGTTTTGTCGTCCACGAAATAGCAACTAAGGAATATCTGTTGTTCGTAACCGATACCAAATACATAAAGCAGTGTTTCGATATTAAGTTTGATATTATCGCAATCGAATGTTCGTATAACAAAGAATGCCTCGCTCGGAAGGTAGAATACGACGAGATTAATGAGGCTCTGGCTATACGGCTGTTAAATTCACATCAGGAAGAAAAGGCGGCTATGAAATATATTGAGCAGTTTTGCAATTTAAGAAATTGCCGGGAGATCCACCTGCTGCATATGTCGGCGGACAATATCCATAAGGAACGAATCAAGAAAGAATTTGAAGATCGCTTTTTCTTAGGGACAAAATGTATAAGCTAAGAGAATATCAAGAGGCTGCGGTTGACGCAGGAATCGCCAGCTTAAACACGGACAAGAACGGCATACTTGTACTGCCGACAGGGTCGGGTAAAAGTTTGGTTATCGCTTCGATTGCTAAGCGGATGGAAGGCAAAACGATTGTATTTCAGCCGTCTAAAGAAATCCTCGAGCAGAATAAATCTAAGATGGAGGCTTTTGGCTTTTTCAACATCGGTGTTTACTCGGCATCCTGCAACCGTAAGGATATTGGAGAGATTACGTTTGCTACGATCGGCAGCGTCGTAAACAAAAAACATTTATTTGAGGCATTCAACCAGATAATAATTGACGAAGGCCATACCGTAAATGCGAAGGCCGGGATGTATAGCCGCTTTATCGCCGACTTAGGTATAAAAGTAATCGGCTTAACAGCTACACCGTACCGTCTAAAGACCTACCGGGATATGTGGTCAGGTCAGCGTATGGCGGAGTCCCGGATACTTACCCGGACGAGGCCGAGGGTATTCAAAAAGATTGTTCATATTACGCAGCCGAGTACGTTGTTTGATAATGGGTATCTTTGCCCGTTGGATTATGATTGTCCGAACGGCTACAATTCACAGGAGATAAAAACAAACTCAACAGGTCAGGGTTTCAACGATAACGCCTTAAAGCGGTATAACAAAACTAAGCACCTTGCCGAAAAGATAGTTGCGAAGGTTGCCGATTCACAGAGCAAACACATTCTCGTATTTACTCAATTCAGAACTGAAACAGCGAACGTTTTAGCAGGATTGCGGCATAAGAATATATCCTGCGAGGAAGTTTCAGCAGAGACTAAAAAGCGGGACCGGGAAAGCATCTTGAAATATTTTAGAGGTGGCCGGATCAGGTGTATCGTAAACGTCGGAGTCTTAACAACAGGCTTTGACTTTCCCGAATTGGATTGTGTTATCTTGGGACGGCCTACGAAATCGGTCGCTCTTTATTACCAGATGACAGGCAGGGGTGTTCGAATCGCACCCGGGAAAACAGCTTGTAAGCTAATCGACCTATGCGATAACGTTAATCGCTTCGGCAAGATAGAGACCTTTACTATCTATGACCCGACAGGCCGAGGGCTATGGCGGTTAAAATCGGATGTCGGCAACCTTACAGGTGTCGATGTAACGACGGGGAAAAATCTGGAAAAAGTTGGGAAGAAAGTGAGAAAGAAAAATGATATGCAAACAGTGTGAATTTCTACGAAGTGATGTTAAAAACTATGGCGGTAATGCTGCTTTACCCGCAAAGTACGGTAAATACACACAGCCTTGCAACCGCTTTCCACAAAACATATTCCGTGCCCCAAAAGAACCAGCGTGTGGGGAGTTTAAAAAGAGAGGAGCCTGAAAAATGCCAACCTACCCAGTAAAATTGATGATTGACGGTACGCCGACTTTTGAAATTCCGGTAAGCGAGATTTTGGCCAGCCTGAAACTTAACGGAGCGTTGAAAGTCTTATCGCCTGTTGAGTACCATACCGATCGACAGCGGCGTTGGTACAAGGGCATTTGCTTAAGGGCTTTGTCTGATTGGAACGGTGATACCTGCGATGAATGGGACTTGAGATTAAAGGCTCTCTGTAACGGTAACGAGTTATTGAAAAAGGAAACAGTTTATTTAGGGGACGGCAAAACGTGCAAAAGATTAACTATCGTCGGGGTTAGCAAAAAGAACCTAACCGCTTATATCGAAAACATTTTATCGAAATCTATTACTGAAAATTGGCCGGTTGATCCGCCGGATGAAAATTTAAGAACCTAAAAAATGAAGGGAATCGCAAAGATGGCAAAGAAAAAAGGAACAAAGAAAAAAGGAACAAAGGAAGCAGAACCGAAGAAGGGAGAATCGAAGGCACGAAAAGGCGAACAGCTTGATTTGATCGAAGTCCACCCGAAAAACGTTAAGGCAATCGTTCGGGAGGCACGGCTCTACAAAGAGCTTCAAGCTACTCGGTTATCTGCCTTAGCCAAAGAGGTCGCACAAAAGGAAAAGGTAAAAGAAATGGTAAAAGCAGCCGGATTCCAACGCCTCGATGACGGTACTATCCGTTTCGAGTATGACGGGGTACTGGTTACGGTCGCTCCGCAAGATGACAAGATTACCGTTAAGGACAAGGAAAAAGACGAGTAAAAGTTTTCTACCCGGGAGTGGCCGGTGAACGGATGCACTGGCCGCTCATTTTATAAAAGGCGGGATATGATATGGGATTCAGACAGATAAAGAAAAAGTGTAAATTAAAAATGAATATTATTGGGAACATAGAATGTGGTCCTATGAGGGAACTTATATCCGGCCTTGGTGGGTGTCTGTGTAAAAAAGAAAACTGTAAAAAGGTTAAGGACAATAGATGAAAATCGGACTGATTGATTTAGAAGAAAAAATCTTTAATACCGCCCTGATGCAGATATCGCAATACCACAAGCAAAAAGGCGATACTGTAGGCTGGTGGAGTCCCTTAACCGATGGGCAGTTCGACGTAGTTTACTGTTCGAGCCTGTTCGATTTTACGGACAAATCAGAAGTACCAAAGAGGGCGATTTGCGGCGGGACCGGTTACGATGTTACGAGCCTGCTTTTAAAAGATATGGAGGCGTGCGATCTTGATTATTCGATCTATCCGAAGTGCGACAAGTCTTTTCTTTGGTTTAGCCGGGGATGCGTAAGGAACTGCCCTTGGTGTGTTGTACAGCAAAAGGAAGGGGGTATTCGTTCAGTAATACCGAAAAACACTAACCCAAAAGGTGAACATATTGTGGTGATGGATAATAACTTTTTTGAGAGCGGGAATTGGTGGCCTGCAATTTGCCAATTAAAATATTATCAGCAACCAATAGACTTTCAAGGTATTAATGTGCGGACAATAACAAAGGGACAATGCTTTGCACTGAATACATTAAAAATTCACAAACAAATCAAAATAGCGTGGGATGACCCACACGAAGATATGTTGCCTCATTTAAGAAGGATAATTCAGTTAATTAAGCCGTACAAGTTGATGTGCTACGTCCTTATTGGCTATTACGATGAACCGAAGCATTTAGCAAGAGCATTTGATTTATACCGTGTACGAACACTCCAGAGATACGGCATTGACCCCTTCGTTATGCCCTACAACAAAAACGACCCCTACCAAAAGAAGTTTGCTCGATATGTAAACCATAAAGCAATTTTCAATTCTGTTGCGTGGAAAGATTATAGATGAACGACGAAAAGAGAGAACAGGTCCGTAAACAACGAAGGCCGCCAAAGCCTCGGCTGACAACAGACGATATTATGATGCAGTTGATTTGGTTGGAATTAGTAGGCACAGACGTTGAAGATTTGCACGAATCGATAGGGCTTTTCAGAAAGGCGTTTGGGTGTGGATAATACCGAAGAATTTAGATGTATCAGTTTGTGTACGGGATACGCTGGAATCGAATTGGGACTTAGACGAGTTATCCCGAACCTGCGAACAATCGCTTATGTGGAGAGGGAAGGATTCGCTTGCTCGAACCTGGTTGCAAAGATTGAAGAGGGTAAACTGGATGCAGCTCCTATCTGGACGGATATTAAAACCTTCGATGGCCGGCCATTTTATAACAAAGTACACCTTATCACTGGCGGTTATCCCTGCCAGCCCTTCAGTTGTGCCGGCAAGCGAAAAGGAACCGACGACCCCCGACACCTTTGGCCGTATATTGAAGGAATCATTCAGTCAGTTAGACCTGTTTGGTGTTTCTTCGAAAACGTCTCCGGACACCTTACAATTGGATTCCCAGAAGTTTATCGAAGCCTACGAAATCTGGGTTACAAAATTGAGGCAGGACTGTTTACGGCGGCAGAGTGTGGGGCCCCACACAAAAGAGAACGATTGTTCATTCTGGCATTGGCCCAGCCCGAACGTGGCAGACATATTCACGGGCAACCTCAAGAGCAGCCAACAGAAGGAAGGCTCAATGCACAGTGTGAATCTCAGCCAGATAGTGAACTGGCCAACTCCACACTTACCAACTCAACACGCCAGCGACAACTCGGAAACGACATATCTTTGCCGGAAAGTAAAGGAATATCCAACACCAACAGCGAGAGATTGCAAGAACCCAGGGCCCAGAGATCTAAAAAGGCACAGCCCGCCGTTATCAGCCGTTGGCCTGCTCGACCAGGTCAGCAGCAATACGAATGGGAAGAGCCGAGATGTACTATGGCGAACCCCACAAGGACAGGAACCAGACATCAAAGCGGAAAGGTTGATAGGGGAAAACGGAGCTCAAAAATACGACAAGAAAACGGGCAGGCTTGCTCAATACGGCCTGACGCAGCAGATAAAGGGCAAGCTCAATCCAGCGTGGGTCGAGCAGTTAATGGGCCTGCCTGTCGGGTGGACAGACTTCGATTGCTCGGAAACGGCGTCGTCCCCCAATGTGCGGAAAAAGCATTTAGTGAGCTGATGGGATTATTTAGGTAAATAGAATGGATAATGAAATGAATAAAAGGCCGTCTCTCCAATTTTATCCTGCAGACTGGTTAAAAGACCCTGATTTACAAATGTGCAGTATGGGTACAATTGGTATCTGGATAAATTTATTATGCCGGATGTGGGAGGCAAAAGAGGAAGGTATTTTGCGAGGCAAACCGGATGAATTAGCTCTTTTAATTGGTGCGAAACCGAGGGAATTTAAGAAGTTTTTAGAGGAGGCTGAACGTCATTATTTTTGCGACGTGTTACGCGATGTTACAAAAAGTTACAGCGTTGTTACGGTGAAATGTAGAAGGATGAATAAGCTGTTTTTAGAGCGTGAAGGGGCAAAAAAGCGTATGCAGAGGCATAGAGGCAAGCAATGTGACGCTGTTGTTACGCCCTATACTTCATCTTCATCTTCATCTTCAAAGAAAGATAAGCAAAAATACGGCGAATTTGTGCTGCTGACAAAAGAACAATATCAGGAACTTATCAAGAAATTAACCAAGCCAGTAGTAGACCAGTTGATCGTAGATTTGAATCTCGGCATCGGGACGCACGGCTATAAATACAAATCCCATTATCACGTGATCCAAACTTGGCATCGGAAAAACTTAAAGAGCAAAGGCGGCTCGGCTGTACCGCAAGAGAAATTAGCAACGCCGGTTTGTATCGTCTGTAAGGCTACCGGGCGATGGTATAAAAAAGACCGTCAAGGTAAACCAGTGTATCTTTGCCCGACTTGTGCTAAGGCTTTGGCTACTGTAGGTATTATGAATTGGGGACATCTGAAAAAATCAGCAATAGAAAAAGGTGTCGAGCGAGGCAAGGCTATGTTGGCAACCAGATCGACACCGGCAGAGCCAACACACGAAGCGTCGGTAAACGATAAACGTAACGCAGCAGCAAAACTAATCGCAGAAAATACTAAGAATTTTGGGAAGGTATAAAATGAGCGTAGAAAGTGATTTACTGTTCACCGCCCGCAATATTGTCAATCAATTATTTGACGAGGCCGGCGTTGATGTTGATACAAGACAGCGGATAAATGATAAGTGTGACAATTTTGTTTTCTCCTTACTGCAAGCCAAAATTGACTGGTCGCTTGTGAGTGAGGGGTTGCCGGAAAAGAGCGGCTTGTACTGGGTGTGTGATTTTACCGACTCAAACCGCCCGAATTTTCTCGCATCGTGGTTTGATGCCGATAGGGACAAGCCGTCATTTAATTATCATACCGCAACCCACTGGAAGCTAATAATTTTACCAGAAGAGGACAAAAATGGACCCCATACTTAAACAACGAATAATCGAAACGCTCGAATGGATGACTACCGATATGAAATGGCGGGCGGACGATACTAACCAGAACATCGAGGAAGGCTCACAAGGTGGGTACTCCCCGGAACTAACTGAGGCTATTGACCTTTTAGAGGAATTAAAGAAATGATAATCTTAGCGATTGATCCGGGTAGTAGACAAAGTGCGTGGCTGGTTTACAATACACTATCCAAAGAAATAGATGACTTCGGTATTACAGAAAACTACGAACTTAAAACGAGGCTTAAAAAGTTTTATTGTTCACTATTGGTAATTGAGATGATAGCCTCTTATGGGATGCCGGTCGGGGCGGATATATTCGAGACCTGTACTTGGATAGGCAGATTTGAGGAGGCGTTCGGGACCTCCAACTCTAAAAGAGTTTACAGGATGGATGTTAAGATGCACCTATGCAAAAACAGCAGAGCCAAAGATAGTAACGTCCGTCAAGCGATAATCGATCGCTACGAACCTACAGGCGGCGGAGCTATACCACAGATAGGAATAAAAGCAAAACAGGGACCGTTGTACGGGGTAACAGAAGATGTATGGTCGGCGTTGGCGATTGCTATTACTTTTGCAGAGAGGGATAATAATGGGAAAAACTAAAATACCTTGGTCGGATTATACTTGGAATCCGGTTGTCGGATGTACGAAGGTAAGCGAAGGCTGCCAGAATTGCTATGCGGAGAAGATGGCTATAAGACTGGCCCGTATCGAACAAGCACGGAAATGCAAAAAAAGAAAATATCATCACGTGGTGGAGCTTTATAAAAAACCGCCCAGATGGAGAAAAAACACATACTGCGATAGGTCCGCCCTTGACAAACCCCTTCACTGGAAAAACCCACGCCGGATATTCGTTTGCTCGATGGGAGATTTATTCCACGAGTCTGTGCCGTTTGAGTTTATTGATAAAGTGATGGTGAGAATTGCCGATTGCCCACAACATACGTTTCAGGTATTGACGAAAAGACCAGAGAGGATGGCGGAGTATTTTGATGGTCTTAATCAAGACACGCAGTACAGGGGTATCATTTTCGATTTGGACGCTATCAAAGTTGGCGAGTGTTGGCCTTTACCTAACCTCTGGCTTGGCGGTTCAATATCAAATCAACCTGATGCTGATAGAATTGTCCCGATAATTTTATCGATACCTGCCGCGAAAAGGTTTGTCTCTGTTGAGCCTATGCTAAGTGGCTTGAACATAGAAATGTTTGAAGGCAAAGGAGGGAAAACGTGGAAATGCAAAAAATGCAATTGGGTAGGCGATAAAGAGGAATTAAAAGGTGGAAATTTAAGTATAAACTGTCCCATCTGCAATGCAAGAAATACATTAGGCTGTAACCACACAGACGAATTAGAGCCTATAGAATTTATCCCAAAGATTGATTGGCTTATTATAGGCTGTGAATCCGGTTCGAAGCGGAGGCTTGGTCCTATTTTTGTGGACGAAGAACATTGGCGTGGCGCAGCAATAGGTATCGTCGACCAATGTAAGTCTGCGGATATACCAGTGTTCGTTAAGCAAATCCCTATTAAAGGCAAGGTCGTCAAGGACATAACAAAGTTTCCGAAGGACCTACAGGTAAGGGAGTATCCGGAATAAGGTAATTTTTAACTGAAAGGAGTTATTATGAAAAAGTGGAAGTGGAAAATGATGTTGGTAGTATTTGTATTGGGATGCCTGCTCGTTGCAGGCTGTATCACAGAGACCGACCCGGACACCGGGAAGAAAACGCACAGGCTCGATCCGAACGCAGCGGCGGCAATCGAAAAGACTGC
>SDBU01006741.1_pt1 | contig 13432 bp, 10 predicted proteins | sample 2277071 | NCBI WGS metagenome assembly SDBU01 (sample SAMN10397929, study PRJNA504765) | marine sediment metagenome | isolation source: marine sediment core GS08_GC12, 126 cmbsf | place: Arctic Ocean: Gakkel Ridge, Loki's castle | collected 2008 | reverse complement strand
CCCGACCTACAGGAACCCCTTGAATCCCAGGCCCAACGTGTAGGTCGGCCGCCCCCGGCCGACGCTTCGAACATTGCATTACTTCCCCAAATGTCAATAAGGCTGTTCACTCATCGGACTGATGCGCGGTTTCGATGGCTTTGATGGCCTTCCGCGCGAGATGGCGGCGAAGCGGGTCGGGATGATCGGCCAGGGGCCTCAGTACCTCCAGCCCCTCCGGATCTCGCAACATCTCCAGCGTGATGATCTGCTCATTTATCCCCGTCTCGATATCAAGATGGCCATATTTCCTAAGTCGCTCAGTAGCTTCTACTTTATGGCGCTCGGCGTAGAGACGCAGAATCCGCCAGGCACGTTGCTCCCATAGCTCCAGATTGTCGTTGAGCTTCCCCGCGCGCTTTTGAATCCGGCGTATCGGCAGCTTCGTAAGAGCTTGGATGTGTTGGGCCGCCAGGCTGTGGATGACATAACGTCTCACCAGCGTCTCCCTTTCCGCGAGAGTTCTCTCGAGAAGGTCTGGTCTCTTCGCGCGTGCGGCGTATGCCTGGAGGTCTCTCAGGGTCCGATTCATGACGCTTTCGGCGAAGAGCTCAGGTATTGGCGAGGGCCTCTCGTCGCGGACCTTTGCAAGCAAGGCTCGGATGTCGGAGAGGATCGCCTGGGCTTCCTCTTCCTCTCCCTCATCCAGAAGACGCACGGCGGTATTCTTTGCGCGATATAGGATGCTGCGCAGAGGCGAGTAAACCAAAGAACGAGGCGGATTCGCAGGCCAGTCCGTCCAGTAAGCGCCGGGTCTGGAAGAGTGTTCGTTCATCAGTGCATCGAATTTGTAGTGATAGTAGATGCGGAAGTCGTTGCTCCTTGCCGCACGCCGGAGGATGCTCCGTTCTTCCTCGCTGAGGGGCTTATCCCTATCTTTCCCTTCGATCGTCAGAAGAATGAGAGCCCCGTTCTCCGATTCAAGGGCCTGGGCTGCGGCCAGATCCTCAACATAGGACTCCGGACGCTCGGCGCAGGCCCCAGACGCAGAACCGAAATATCCCAACAGGAATGAAAAGACCTGCAATTCCGTGTGTTCAGGATGCTCCTGCGCCAATTTCGTGATGAGCAATGTGCCCAGGTCCTCGCCGAGCAGCATGGCCAGTGTGATCTTCCGCTCCAGGTCGGATTCGTTGACGTAGTCCTGCAGAACGCCGAGCGTCCGTTTTTCAATCACACGCACGGTCAGTTGACCCAGTCGCTCTCGAATGGGATCAGATGTGAAGGGAGTGGTGAAAAGCGAAACGAGCGTTTCTCTCTTCTCTTCCTCCCAGCCCAACGCCTCAACGGTATCCTTGTAAGCGTAATCGTAGGCCTCCAGCAGCCGGGCCGGAGAGAATTCCGGCGCTCCTGCAAAGCGGCGGCTCAGGTTTTCCAGCAGCAGGGACAGCCGGCTCTCCGGCTCCAGCCTTCGGGCTTCCTGGAAGGAGTCCGCCGCCTCCGCGAAGCGATCCAACTCGAAAAGCGCACAGCCGTGCAGAAAATACGGAAACGCCCGCTCGGGCTGCTCAGCAATCGACGCGCGCAGCAACTCTTCAGCTTTCGCAAAATCAAAGGCCGCGTAGGCATCCAGGCCTTGAATATCCGTCTCCGTCACGACAATTCTTGCTGCCGCCTCCTGCGAATCCTCCAGCCGGTCTTTCAGTTCGTCCAGACCCAGGAAGTCAAAAGGCTCGGGAAGCTCAGGGATTTCATCGTCCTCTACGTCAACTCCCAATTCTCGGAACATCTTTCGGTACGCCTCCATCATCTGCTCAAGACTTTTTTGCTCCTCAGCTTTGAGTCTCGATGTCGCCTCTTCGGATTCCCTGAGCAGCCGACCTCGTTGCGGCTCCTTGGCTTGTCCTGCAACCACAGGCTGACAAGCCAAACCCACCAGCCACAGACAAGTCGCAAGACACAGGTAGGGGAGAGAGGGGCGATACATGGTATGTCCTCGCATCAGTTTCTATAAAGACGTTTGCTTAGCTTTCGCCATCATCATGGACATCACGCTGAGGACTTCGGCGATATCCGTGATCTCGCTGCGGCGAGGGACGCGACGAAGTCGCCGACGCCTGATATGAGGTCATCGCGGGGGCGGTCGGCGAGTTCGTGGATCTTCCTGACGATGGCGCTGCCGACGATGACGCCGTCGGCGACCGCTGCCACGGCCCGGACTTGCTCCGGCTGCGAGATTCCGAATCCCACGGCCACCGGCTTCTTGGTGAGCGATTTCAGTGTCTCGAGATTCTGAGCCAGATCAGGCGGCAGTTGATCGCGCGCGCCGGTGATGCCGGTGACCGAGATGTAATAGATGAAGCCGCTCGACAGTCGGGCGATCTGGCGCATGCGTTCCGGAGGCGTAGTGGGCGCCACTAGAAACACCGCATGCAGACCGGCCTTTGCGGCCAGGCGGCTGATCTCTTTTCCTTCGTCCACTGGCAGATCGGGGATAATGACGCCGTCCACGCCGGCTGAGGCGGCATCGCCGAAGTACTGCTCCGGGCCGATGCGCCACACAATGCTGAAGGACACCATGGTCAGGATCGGGATCTGACAACGATCGCGCAACGCGCGCACCATGCCGAGGACGTCGCGCACCTTGATTCCCCCGGACAGGGCGCGGATGTACGAAGCCTGAATAGTGGGACCATCGGCCACGGGGTCGGAAAAGGGAATGCCCAGTTCCACCAAGTCGGCGCCACGGCGGGCGATCTCCTCGACGAGCGCGGCCGTGGTCTCCAGATCAGGATCGCCTGCAGTGATGAACGGCATGAACGCCGCCCGATTACCGGCCCGAGCATCCCGAAACGCCTTGTCTATCCTGCTGCGCATCACTCAATATCCTGTCCGAGATGGTGGGCGACCTCGAAACAGTCCTTATCGCCCCGGCCGGAGAGGCAGATGACCACGACCTGTTCCTTGCCCATAGTCGGCACGATCTTGCGGGCGTGAGCAAGGGCGTGGGCCGGTTCAAGCGCCGGGATAATACCCTCCAGTCGAGAAAGGAACTGAAAGGCCTCCAACGCCTCGGCGTCCGTGGCAGCCACGTATTCCACACGGCCGGTCTCTTTCCAGTAGCTGTGCTCCGGCCCCACGCCGGGATAGTCCAGGCCGGCCGAGATGCTGTGGACAGGCTGGGTCTGGCCGTCGTCGTTCTGCAGCACGTAGGAGCGGCTGCCGTGGAGCACACCGACATTTCCCTTCATGAGAGTCGCTGCGTGCTGGCCCGCGTCCAGGCCGCGTCCGGCCGCTTCGATGCCCACCAGCCGCACGCCTTTGTCCTTGATAAATGGATGAAAGATTCCAGCCGAGTTGCTTCCCCCGCCCACGCAGGCCATGACACAGTCCGGCAGACGGCCTTCTTTTCGCAGTATCTGGCGGCGCGTCTCCTTTCCGATAACTGACTGAAAGTCCCGGACCATCATCGGATAGGGATGCGGCCCGACGACCGAGCCAAGAATGTAATGAGTGTAACGGACGGAGGCCATCCAGTCGCGAAATGCCTCGTTGACCGCGTCCGACAGCGTACGCGAACCGGTGCGGACGGGGATGACGCGCGTGCCGAGGAGGCGCATGCGGAACACGTTGAGCCGCTGGCGGCGCATGTCCTCCTCGCCCATGTACACGTCGCACTCGAAGCCGAACAGCGCGGCGGCGACGGCCGTGGCCACGCCATGCTGGCCCGCGCCGGTCTCAGCAATGAGGCGCCTCTTATCCATCCTTCGAGCCAGGAGGGCCTGGCCGATGGTGTTGTTGATCTTGTGGGCGCCCGTGTGAGCGAGGTCCTCGCGCTTCAGATAGATCTTCGCCCCGCCGAGTTCCCGTGTGAGCCGCTCGGCGGAATAGAGGGGCGTGGGCCGACCGGCGTACTCCCGCAAATAGTGCTTCAATTCCTGACGGAACCTGCGGTCGGCGCGAGCCTGTTTGTAGGCGGTCCTAAGCTCGGCCACGGCCGGCATGAGCGTCTCGGGGACAAACCGGCCGCCGAATCGGTGTCCAAAATAGCCGTGGGCGTCAGGCTGCATTTCTCCGTCGCAACAAAGGTACTATGATGCCTATGCTCAAGGACACGGGACCCAACCGCAACCTCCGGCTGGCGTAGTCATTCGGAGCACTTGACGATTTGATTCTAATACGAGGGGGCAAAAAATGAAAGGGCTTGTCGCACGGACTCAATCATGGAGCCATGTTGGCTTGCCCAATCTCTGGGGCCTTGCCCTCCGGCCGTCAGACCGGCACAGTGCAGGCTTTAAGGCTCAGGGACGCGCGCTTCGAACGAGTTGAGTAATGCGAGCCCCGCTTCACATCGTCTCCTCTTGACTCAGAGTTGACATGTGCTGAAGGCTGCCTGTAACATGCGCCGGTTTCTGAACTGGACCCGTGGATTTGTGCCGTGGCCGCCGGCCTGGAAAGGGGATTCGAGGTTGGGCGTCGAAGGCGACACCCGAAGCGCGTCATCTCCGCGATCTCTGAGCGCGAAAAGTGCGCATCGGGTCGCGCCGGGACAGCGACAACGCCCTTTTGCGGCACGAACGTTTTGCGCGAGGCTTGTCTCGTTTCTTCGCTCACCGCTGGGCGGCAAGCTCAGACGCGCATATCTCACGCGCCTGAGGTCGCATTACGTTCGTGAGCAGGCGCGCCGAAGGCGCGGAAGCTGCAAAGGATGCGGGGCCTGCTGCCGCTTCGTGTTCAGGTGCCCCTACCTTGGAACCGACAATCGCTGCATTGTCTACGACGGATCCAGGCATCGCAACTGCATTGCCTTCCCCATCGACTGGCGGGATCTGCGCGATGTCAACTGGCAGTGCGGATTCAACTTCGACGGGCACAAGTGAGTCCTGACCCGCCTTAGCAAGGCTACTGCCGTCTTGGCGCTCCCCTTCGCATCCCTCTGTTGTTCTTTGCCTTGGAACATCCTGACGCCCCCGATATCGAGCTGTTGTCGGATGTTCCAAAATGCCCCAATTGGGTAGTGTCGCATTTATAGGCACGCACTTTGATGCAGAGTGCGCCTTTTTGGGGCATGGCGCGATCCTGCCAAGAACGTAGAGACATCAATCGCGGGCATGCAGCGATGCCTGTGCCATGAAAGCTAACGGATGCATGGCAACGGCCTTATCCCCAGGCCGAGATTTGGTACACGAGTTGCGGTCAAGTGATGCGCTGCCATTAGGCGCAAGGAGGCTGTAACATGAGAACGATCAGAAAGCTCACCACCGGCCTTACTTTGGTCGAGATGCTGGTGGTGATAGGGATTTGCGCGGTGCTGGCGTGTCTGCTGGTACCCTTCCTACTGGTAGTGCGCGAGAACGCCCGGTGCGTGGTTTGCGCGAACAACCTGCGAGGGATAGGCGTCGCTTTCAACACCATTACGCCCACCCAGAACGGTTACTTCACGGGCTGCTACTACGACGTCACTCCCATCGAGGCCGGGGTCTGGTGGGTTGGTATGAGGGATCAGTGGGACAGGACCGACCCGCTTTTCCAGGAACAGACCGCATCCGTCTTCACGTGTCCCAGCGCGAGAGGCTACGTCAGTGCGCTTTCCTCCAACGGAGCGGCCATGCCGGCCGGCACGCCGACCTCCTACGCATACAACGTGGAGATGCCCATCATAGCGCGGAACCTCTCCCGCGTGCCCCAGCCCATAGACCGCGTAATATTCTGCGATGGCGACGCGGCCTCGGTGGTGGGCAGATGGCAGCACACCATGTGCTGGGCCGACCAGATGATCGTCAGAAGGCACCGCGGCAAGGCAAACTTCCTGTTCCTGGACGGCCACGTGGAGACACGAGGCGACTTCAGGGCCGAGCCGTTCCATGGATGCCCGTGGGGTGTCATTTGGCCGAAAGGCGGCGCGACGTCGACCACGAGCATCGAGGAGGCGTCGGAGATACGCGGCCGCTCAGACTGGGTGCTGGATGCAATCGTGGACGTCCACCCGGAAAGCAACAACGTTAAGAACAAAGGCAAGAAGGTGCAGTGCACCATCAGGATTCCAGGCCCCGTCACCACGTCCGTCAACCTGGACAAGGTGTACCTGATCGGAGTTGCCAATGCGCCCTTCAGCAAGCCCCTGGAGGCACTGTGGCCGATGCAAGCAGTGCTTCGGGACGACGGTTCTATACAGTGCCAACTCAAGTTTGACCGCCAGGCACTTTATGAAGAGCTCGCGGCGGGCGACTTCTTCGGCCAAGCGATCCCCATGAAGGTGGTCGGCGAATTCATGGATGGACGGCCCTTTGAGGGCGTGGATGAGAATTGTGTGTTCGACCCGCCCAAACAAAAGGGTAATAGCGGAAAGTAAAAGAGTTTGCCCTCTCCCCCTCTTTCCCGAGCCCGGTCGGCGCCGGACGATTAGTCCGGCATCGACCCGAAGAGGCTGACGCGGGGAATCCCCTCGTTGGCCTCTTTTATTTCGCTCACCTTCAAATCGCCGGGATGATCGCAACCGTCCGGGCGGAGTTCTCTTGCCGAGGAGCCTCCCGCCCATGCGTTCGAGCGCCCGTCAGCCTACCTGTCAGGAAGACTGTTTCGGCTGCTCCCTGCGCGAGACCGGGCATCCCGAGGCACCGTAGCGTGGTTTGATCCGCCACGTCGGATTCAGCTCCCTTCCCCCTCAAACCACAGGGCGCGGTCAGTCTTGTCCAGGCCCTTTCCCTTCCCCATCCGCACCTCAAAAGCGAGAAGCTGAAATGGAAGTTCAGCTCCGGGATTGACCCGGGCTGTCCTGCAATGTAGCCTGAGAGGCGCCTGGGGGCAGGCTTGACCGGAAGGAGGGGGCATGAAGAAGGGCATCGTCGCTGCCGTGGTCGCGGCCGTCGCGCTGGGGATGTATGGGCTCTATGCCGCGCACGTGAGGAAGATCCAAAGAAGCGTCCAGGGCGATCCGGTCCGGACCGTGAATGCATTCATGGGCACGGCGGCCAAGCTGAGCACCCTCATGTGGGACGAAGAGGAAAGAGAAAACGTCCGCCGTGCTCTGAAGCAATGGGAGGAAAGCTCAGAACAGAAAGACGCCGTCGAAGCCGCCGAGCTTCTCAAGCAGTATGGGATTCAAAGCCCGGCCCCTCTTTTCCATGAAGAGAAGTACGCCAGGGCGGCCATAGGGATCCTCTGCTTCTTTCGCTTCGACTCGTTCGCGCTCACCGATAAGAACGTGCAGGAGGACAAGGCGGTCGTCACGGCGGAGTTCGTGCCCGAGGACGTTCTGGGGCTGAAGAGCCTTGTGTCCAAGATGGGCGCTCCCGTACCTGAAACAAGGAAGAAGCCTGTCTCCGTTTCATTTCATTTGGAGAGACGGGGTCACCGCTGGTATATCATCGAGATCGGCGGCGAGCTCAGCCAACTCATCGAGGCGGCCCGCAAGCTGCGGGCGCTGAGATAGTCCGATCTCTTGAGCCGGACCCACGGTTGTGGCCCTGGTCGCGGCGTGGGCTCTGGGGCCAGCCAGGTTAGGGCGGTTCTTCGGCCCCTCGGCGACGAACGCGTTTCTCCAACAAAGGGCAAGCGGGCATGATGCGAATTCGGTTCAGACGGGTCAAGGACAGTCTGTCTCTTCCATTTGATTGGTTCCTTCGAGCCACGGCCTCGTTGCCCCCCAACGTCCGCGGCGCGCTGTTCGCCTTGCCGGGACTGCTTGGAAAGAGCTATTACTTCGCGCCCCGGAGCCACGTGAGGCGAACGGTCAAGAACCTCTGCAAGATCATCGGACGCTCCGACCCGGCCCCCGTCTATTTTCGCCTGGTTGACAACGTCCTGAGCGCTGCACAGGCATTTGGCCAGCTCTTGACCAGGAGGCCGGACCCCATCGCTGGTCTCGTGGAGATAGACGGAGACCTGGAGGACAGGTGCGCCGAGGCGTGCGGGAATAGGGGCGGAGCGATCCTGGTCGTGCCCCACTGCGCCGGGTCGGCGCTTTCTGCAGCGGCCTTCGGAAAGCGGTTCCCCACCGTCCTGCTTGTCCGCGAGTCGAAGTCTTCGCGGCGCAACGCGCTGTCCAGGAGGTATGTCGAGAAGCTCGGACCGGAACTGATCTTCGTTCGCAGAATCGATCCGGGCAGCGTGACCCGCAGGATCCTCCGGGCGCTTCGCGACGGAAAACTCGTCATCGGAACTACAGACCTGGCCCGTCGGGTGCCGGACACGACCGAGGTGCAGATGTTCGGCCAGCGCGTATCCTTGCCCGCCTGGCCGGCGCGGTTCTCCGCCAGACGCAACGTCGCCATACTGCCCACCTTCGTGCACATAGACCGGGGCCGCATCCGGATCATCGGCGACGAACCCTATCTGGAGAAGGACGTGGCCGCCTCCACACAGCGTTGGGCGAGCTTCTTCGAGAAGAAAATCCGCCGCTATCCGGCCGACTGGGTCTTCATGTTCGATAAGCGCTGGTCAAGAATCATTCGCGCCGCCGCAGCGCAGCGTCACGGGTGAACGAGCCGCTCACACCTGCGGGTCTTTCAGGCTTCTCCAAATGGGCATTCAGCAAGAGCGAGGTCTGGCTGTCTTTGTGGTGGCACGGCGGGTCTTGTCCCGCCGTGTCGTTCTTGAGATCATGAATCACGACCGGCCGTGCCACCCGCATTTCGTCTTCCTGAGAAGCTCGTTAGCTGCGCCGGGGCGCGCATTCGCCTGATCCCGCCCTCTCCGCGAGCCTTGACCGGGCGTGCGCCCTGCGCTATTAATTGGCAGTGACGAGAAATGGGAGTACTCGCCTCGTTCCTGGCGAAGACTTCCAAGAGAAGCTGAACGCTGCCGGTGAGCAATTGGACAATCTGACCGCTTGGCGGGTCTCCGCGTGAATCGCTCACGCGAGCCAAGCTCCGATAGCGGCCCCCGAGGAAGGAGCCCCGATATGGACGTGATGGAGGCGATTCGCCGACGCCGAAGTGTGCGAAAATATGACCCGCGGCCAATCCCCGAGGACGTCATGCAGCGCATGAAGGAGGCGCTGCGCTACGCGCCGTCGGCCTGCAACTACCAGCCCTGGAAGTTTGTTCTGGTGACCGAGCCCGACCTCAAGGACCAAGTGGCCAAGGCGGCGAAGCGACGACGGTTCATCGCCGAGGCGCCGGTCATAGTCGTGGGCGTCGGGTTCCCGGACCGGGCGTATAAGAGCATGGGCGGATACGGGAACAGCGTGGACGTGGATCTCGCCATCGCCCTGGATCATCTTACCCTGGCGGCCGCGGCCGAGGGCCTGGGAACCTGCTGGATCGGCGCGTTCGATGAGGACCATATGAAAGAGGTCATCGGCGTGCCGCCGAACGCGAAGGTAGTGGCGCTCACACCTCTGGGCTATCCGGCGAAGCCGGACCTTATCCATCCCGTCGAACCAGGCGACCGCAAGTCCCCGGACCAGATCTTTGCCTACGAAAAGCTTTCTTGACACGCACACAGAGCGGCTCATCGCGAGGTCGAGACGCACGCATCGTGGTCTGACCATACGTGAGACCGTCTGCAAGACACTTCTCAACCGCAGCAAGATAGACGATTACTCCATGAACTGCTACACCGGCTGCGGCCATGGATGTGTATACTGCTATGCCCGTTTCATGCAGCGGTTTCATCCTCACCCAGAGCCCTGGGGCAGGTTCGTTGACGTCAAGATCAACGCCGTGGAGGTCCTGAAGCGTCAGCTTCGACGTGCCAGGCCGGGCCGCGTATTCGTGAGCAGCGCTTGTGACGGCTGGCAGCCGGTGGAAAAAACATTTGGCCTGACCCGCCGCTGCTGCGAACTTCTCGTGGAGCGCGGGTTCTCTCTGTTCGTTCTCACCAAGAGCCCGCTCGTCCTCCGGGACCTGGAGGTCTTCCAGGGGCGCCCAGTGACGGTCGGCGTCACTCTAACGACCACGGACGAGAGTCTTAGACGCCTGTGGGAGCCCGGGGCCGGCACGGTTCAGGACAGGCTCAGGGTATTGCGCGGGGCGCGCGCTGCGGGCCTGAAGACGTCCGTCATGTTCGGGCCGCTGCTTCCGTTCCTATCCGATTCTCAGCAGCGCTTGGAGGCGCTCTTCCGGTGCGCGCGAGAACTGCGCGTGGACACTATATACGTCGATGCCCTCAATCGGCGGCCTCGCGTCTGGCCCTCCGTGTCCGCACTCGTTTCCCGGCATTATCCTGAGCTGCTCGGCGAATATAGGCAGATTCTCTTCAAGCCGGATCATCGCAAGGCTTATCTCATGGCCTTGCGGAAGCGCGTGCAAACAGCCGCGCGTCATGCTCGCCTGTCAAGCCGCCTGACGAATTGTTTGTGACCCATGTCCGGGTAAATTCGGCGCCCGCTCAAGGAGCAAACGAGCACACAGGCACTATTGAGCCATAACTCTTACGGCTTGGTCGCGAAAGACCATCACTCAGGCGGTTTAGAGGCCCTTCTCAAAGCTTCGACGAACTTGGCATCCGGCGTGCCACCGAGTTCCTGACACTTCCCTACGTCCGTCCAGGCCTCATTGTAAGCGCCTTTGGAAAAATGAACGACCGCCCGGCCGAAATAGGCCTGGTCATCGTTCGACTTCAGTTCTATCGCTTTCGTAAGATCCTCAATAGCGCGGTCGAATTGACGGAGCTTTGCATACACACGACTGCGGTTCTTGTAAGCCACGTTGTTCGAAGAATCAAGCTCGATGGCCTTCGTGTAATCTTGAAGCGCCTCCTCGTGCTGCCCTTTGGAGAAGTAGGCGTTTCCTCGATTATTATATGCTGCTGCAAAACGTGGATTGAGTCTAATGGCCTTGGTGTAGTTTTCAATCGCCCTGTCGTGCGATCCCTCCCAGCGCAAGAGCTCTCCACGCTTGAAATACGCTGTGTCACTGAAACGTTCCTGCTGCACTACATAGACAAGCGTGGCGACCATCACGGCTATCCAGACGTAATCCTTAGCTGCGATTGAGTGTGTTGTTGTCTCTTCTCGAGGCCTAGTCTTGAGCGCGCCGCCGAGTGTCCCAGGGGTTGTCGGTTGCGGTTCAGTCGAGGGCCTCCTGACGAACTTCAAAAGAACGGCAAGAATCAGGACCGCAAACGCCCAGGCCGCAAGGTACCCCAATGCCGTGGCTGTCGACATGTTGGCCGGGTTCTGGCTTTCGCCCGGCGTACCGCCCAAAAAGAGGTCGGAGAAGCCGATCTGCAGCCCGATGAGACACACGGCCACATACCATCGGCCGTAGAATGACCACCTCGATTGGACCACTTTGGCGAAGAGGTAAAGGACAGGGACGGCAGAGTAAATGTGATAGCGGAAATCCGTAAAGCCGCCGATGAAGGAGCTCCCGGCCATGCCAAGAACAAACAGAAGTATCGCCGGCTCGCGCCACAGGGTCCGTAAAGACTGCCTCATGTGAAATACAAGAACGATGGCCACCATCCCGAAGACCGCAAGAACCGCTAGAGGGAACTCGACAACCCTCGGCAATATCTCTGGAAGGATATCGGTGGTTTCATGAAACTTTATGGCGACGTTAGTTTTGATGTCATCCAGATACGAGTAGCCGGTAGTCGCATGAGGCCAGATTCTGCGCACCAAGTAGAATGCCAGCAATGAGGGATACAGATCTTCGATGCGATGCAGCCAATCGATTTGCCTGAACCAGCTTTTGCCCTTGAACCGTTCGGTCCCGTAAAGGAGAGCAACAGGCCAGAGGACCCATATGGTCAGCTTGGTAAACGTCCCTACGACGAGCAGAAACGAGAACCATCGCCAACGGCGGCGCTGTATACAATAATATATGGCTGCAATAACCAGCAGATAAAAGGCATCCGGGCATGCGCTGTATCTCAGGAGCCATTTCGTGGATGAGGGAAAAGAAAGAAATAGAAGCGCGCACAAAAGGGCAAGGTCATAGCGAATTTGCTCGTGAACGAGTATCAGGAAAACAAGATACGCGGCGCCAAACAGGCTGATATAGTCAATGATCTCAAACCCAAGCGGATGAGGCACGGGTAAAAGCCTGACGATCACGGGTGGCAGAAGTCGGTAGCCGTAGTGCGTGTCTATGGGACTTTCAAGGGGGTGATCAACTGATTTGACATAGTTGGCCGTCTCGTACTTGGCGTACAAATCTCCGACGTGGGGGTTGGTCAGATGAAGCACCAGAAGTGTCGCCGCAATCGAAAGGAGCGCTCTTATACGCCAAACCGAAGGAATGCTTGGCTTGGACAGATTGCCTGCGCGAGGCTCAGGAGAAGGATTCATCAGTCCCACACCTCGGCGACATGAAGTCTATGTAGCGGTCTCGCGTCATTATTGGAGGCAATATATTCACTTCGGAGCATCTTCGCAACAACGCCCACGAAAGGAAAGACGTGGGCAGGAAGTGCGGACAGGCCCCGGCGCTTCTCCGCTGACTGTCTGTCGGCTTCGGGTTGCGCCTGGGTTAGCCGGCGCCGGCGCATCAGTCAAGCAGAAGACGTGTGGCTGTTCAGACTCGGCCACAGGGATTCTCAAGAGCCAAAGTCGGTCTCCGCAGGGCTCGGGAGCTCCTCCCTGGTCACGGACGGTGTCTTCGAGACGCTTCACTATCGACGTGACGTTTCTCAGCACGCGAGCGGTGCGGTCACGTCGCTTTCCGGAAGTCCAAAATCACGCCCAACGTCTTGTCCTTCTCCTCGCGCAGGAGGCGGTATGCTTCGACGATTTGGTCATAAGGCAGCACGTGTGTGATGAGATCGCGGACGTTGAGCCGGCCGTCGGATATCATCTTCAATATCTGGCGCCGGTTGTACGGCTGCGTCCACGGGAAGTACGGCGTGTGAATCGTGGGGCATTTCGGCTGATGCACGCCCATGAGCGTCAATTCCTTCAGATGGAACTCCATCAGGTCTATATTCACCTTGCGGTGCCAAGGGGTTCCGAGCATCAGGATGCGTCCGCCGATTCGCGCCAAGTCGATGAGCGCCGCCAGCACCTGCGGGTAGCCGCTGGCCTCGATGACGCAGTCGAGACCGTGGCCGTTCGTGACGGACTCGACGGCGGCCGCCAGGTCCATGGACTCCGGATTGACAACGTGCGTTGCGCCGTGCGCCTTGGCGATTGTCAATCGGAAGTTCACCGGGTCAACGGCTATCAGCGCCTCACAGCCGGTCCCCGCGAGCAGTTGGAGCGCAACCTGGCCTACGACGCCCATGCCGGTGATGGCCACGTATTCGCCCAACTCCACTCCGGCCCTTCGAACGCCGTGCATGGACACGCTGGCCAGCGTGCCGAACGTCGCTTGCTCGGGCGCGACATTCTTCGGCACTGACACGACCACTTCAGGCGCGACGGATACGGTCACGTGCGAGGCGTGACCGCTTCCAGATAGTACGACGTCACCCACCCTGTATTCGGTTACCGCTTCTCCGTCTTCCAGGGCCTCGGGGATCCCTCCCACCCGGCTTGCCACGACCGGCTTTCCCAGCGCCATGGCTT
>SDBU01006740.1_pt1 | contig 13432 bp, 14 predicted proteins | sample 2277071 | NCBI WGS metagenome assembly SDBU01 (sample SAMN10397929, study PRJNA504765) | marine sediment metagenome | isolation source: marine sediment core GS08_GC12, 126 cmbsf | place: Arctic Ocean: Gakkel Ridge, Loki's castle | collected 2008 | reverse complement strand
AACTTCATCTCCTGTTGAAAGTATTTCTGCTTTGATATCCAACGGTTGTCTCCTATTGAGCCCTTATGATGATGAAAAACCATACACGAATATATGGAAAAATTGAGTTAAATGCGGCGGCACAGATTTTCCCACGGTCTTCAGGATAATTGAATGTTTCCCCAACTGCATGTCCTAAAGGACAGTTCCCCTCTTCAAGAATATCGATGATTTCAATAGAAACTTTATATGCTGTCATATATAAGACTTATAATATTGATTCTTTTTTAAGATTTTTAAAAATTCTGAAAACATTCTCTTCTGGGAATAATTAGTTATTAGTATATCGGTGGTATATTTTCGATTCTATTTGAAGTACTCATCGGTGGGTTAATCTTTTTTTCTGAAGGTCACAACTATTCAACATTAAATTAAGTAATCCATAGATCCGCACAAAAAAAAGGAGATTTATTTAAAAATTTTTGCTTTGCGTTTCTTTAATATTCCTTCCAATTCCTCATTATTCGGTGCATTTGGTAAGTTTCCACCATGACTACAAAGCGTTGCTCCAAGAGTTTTCCACAAGTCTGGGAAATACTTATTATCCCAAACATCTTTAATTTTTCTCCGAGCACTTTCAGTCATTCTACTTTTTGCTTCAGGGTAGACTTATAGTTTCATCAGCGTTTTACTATTTTGTTCACACCATCCTATATCAGAAAAATACTTATCAGAATTATCAAAAATGTTTATTAGAAAATGTTTCCTAGCATCTTCCCAGGCTTTAGCAAATCCTTTTCCCGCGCTTACATTCATATGGGAAGGTTTTTCTGTATCTTTCATTTTAGGCTTAAATTTAGGTTGGGCGCTAATCCACTCCCATAATTTATCATAAGTTTCTTCTTGTGAAATGGATAATTCATACCAATATTTGTAATATTCTCTTTTCATTTCTTATCCCTCAAATATGTGATATATTATTTAGTATCCAAATTATAGAATTTGTTATTTTGTATAGCTTTTCAAATTTTAAAATAATTTAAATATTTCTGTTATATGCATGAGTTATAGACTACTTTCTCTATTCACGATATAAGACAGAATCATTAAAATTACAAATGGAAGCAGATACCAAATTAAGTAATAACACCAATCAAGTATTTCTGAGGTTCCTTATCAAATATTTTATTGAAGATGAAAAAAATAAAATGAAAAAATTATTGAGACAGTAAAGTAGGATTGAAACAACAAATAAAATTCTAATCATTCTTATCAAAAGGTTGAAGACATAATAATTTCTCTTTACCTAATAATAATAAGTTAAATCTATCAATGAAATTTTTACCAATTCATGCATTAATTCCGAATAAATCTGCTATCTCAGTAAGAGCAAAATCTAGATTATTTTACTAAATGCTTAGATTCATGATATTTGGGTTCAGGTTAAGAATCTGAGCTTACCATCTGTAAATATACATTAAGGTAGTTTTATTACATTTTATGATTAACAGATTTTAAAAAAACTAATTTAACATAATTCTTTTCCCTAATTATAATCGATTATGGTGTCATATCATTCCATTTTTTAACTATAAAACAAACCGAATTTTTTATCAAATGAAGGATGTGAAAAGCAAGAGAACTATTATATTCATCCATGGTTCTGGTGGAATTTCTAGCGCATGGAAGAATCAATTCGATATAAAAATCCGTTGCAACATCATTGCTATAGATTTACCCTCCCATGGTAAATCCGATAAAATAGCTGAACTTAATCTTGAACTGTACGTCGACGTTGTTAGAGAACTCGTTATTTTTTTAAAGATCAAAGATGTTATATTAGCGGGTCATTCTTTAGGTGGGGCTGTTACACAAGAATATTATTTTAAATATCCAGATGAAGTTTCAGCTTTACTATTAATAGGAACTGGAGGAAGACTACGTGTAAAACCTCAAATTTTCGACTCATTGAAAAAGGATTATCCTGCATTTTTAAAATCTTTAGAGGGCGCTTTCTCTGAAAAGACTGATAAGGGTTTGATAGACACCTATTCGAGGGAAAGTTCGGTAATCTCGCCCGAAGTGACCTTTAGCGATTTTATGATCTGCGACAATTTTGACACATTAGATAAAACAACTACAATTGGTATTCCCTGCTTAATAGTTTGCGGTATTGATGACGCACTAACACCTGTAAAGTATTCAGAATATTTCCATAAGAAACTTAAAAATTCAGAGCTTGTTCTTATCGAAAATGCTGGTCATATGGCAATGTTAGAAAAACCCGCAGAAGTCAATAATTCAATTGAAAATTTTATTACAAAGTACCTTTAAATTATATTCACATTTACTTTTCTTACTGCAACTGCACTTCTAAAAAGAAAAAGCTGTTCTAATTCTAAAACTTATTTATCGTTAACAGTTTGATAACGGAGTTTATAAATTCTCTTTCAAAATTGAGAGTAACAATGTATAATTTACATCAGTGATTATTTCAATTATACATCAAAGAATTGATTAACAATTAAAAATGACCAAAACTAATGAAACTTATGTAAATGGGGAAGCGAAAAGAATATTATTTCAGTCAATGGAGTTGATAATGAATAATATTAAAGCTAATATTGACCATTTAGATAAGAATTTCAAGTATACTCAAAAATTTATTAATTTAGTTCATGATGGATTATTAAACAATCGCAGATTTTTTTTGTTGGCATCTGGTAGAAGTGCATTTATATTACAATGCTTTGCGACTCGGCTTGTTCATCTAGGTGCCGAGATCTATATAGTTACCAACCTTGCGAGCATGCCTGCTCTTCGCAAAAAGGATATTTTAATTGTATTGTCTGGGTCTGGTACTACGAGTATAGTCGTGAGCTTGCTTAATAATTATGTTAACTCTGTCAAGCCTTATGGAATTGTTACTATCACATCTCACCCCGAGACGATTATTGGTAGAATAGGTGACATAACCATTAAGCTTAAAGGTAGAAGCAAAAGAGACAATGTTTATGGGGATACTGCAGTTTTAGCTCCTGAAGGAACTATGTTTGAAATTGCGGCATTCTCGTACTTAGATGCTGTTATTGCCGAATTGGCAATAAAAATGGGAAAAACTAATGATGAGATGTTAGAGAAGCATTCACAAGCTACCTAATTCTCTTATTAACCAAAAAGTTAATTTATAATATTAACTGATTTTAATCTGCGCCGATTTATAGTGTTTTTATGAGAAATTAATTTTGATGATTAAAAATCTCCATTTCGGCGTACAATTTATAACAAAAGAGCACCCATTGCTGCGCAAAATTCTGGATGTTTCAGAAAAATTGCTTTTTTCTTATTTGCATTACATATTAGTGATAAAATTTTCTTAGCAATTCTATTTTCTTTCAAAAATCCACCACAAAATACAATATTCGAAATCTCGTTCTTATCCGCCATTAAATTGGCTAGCATGCCAATATTCTCTCCTATCATACATATCAGTGAATTGATGAAATCTCCCTTATTCAAATCAGCTAAACTAAAACCGTGATCAATTTTTCCTAAAGATGCTGCAGTAAATTCTCTAAATAATATATTTATTCTCTTATCTTCTGGAGCGTAAACATCAGACACCTTTAAATCAACATTATATCTAGTTCCTTTTTTAGCAATTATTAATGCTTCCTGAAAATCATCCATATTAAATACTATTTTAAGAAGCCCCATAAAAAAGCCACCTCCCAAAGCTGAACCACCTAAATGTTCGAATGTATCTTTTTTAGAAACCATGGATGTACCAGTTCCGATTGATACAATTAATGAGTTTGATAAATCCCTTTTTTTTTCTAAAAGATAAAAGGCCTCAACACCTTTGATATTTGCTTCAAACTCATTGATTAAATTAGTCTGGATAGAATTTGAATAGTATTTAAATTGCTTAAAACTTTTTCCTCCCGTATAACTGATTTGGCTGAAATCTTTAATTATAGGTTCAATGATTTCTCTGAAGGATTCTAAATAAGTCCGAGTAGGAAAGTACAATAAATTTAATTTGTTACTTTCCAAGTATGCAATTTTTGAGAGACTCTGTCCCATGTCCACCCCTATTTTTTCTACTGGAAATTTACTATCAATTTCGTCTAATTTGATAACAACCATCTTTTATTCACTTAAATTAAAATTCATATCTTTCATTATTTAATATTATTACTTTAATTAATGAATTTTGAATAATATTTTAATGAGAGATCGACCCAACTTAAATAACACAGAAGTCGCAGTCGTGAGAGGTGAAACCCCGCAAGAAAGTCTTTTGAACGGGATTGAATTACTTGGTGGAATCTCTAAATTTATAGAAGTGGACGATCAGGTTTTTATAAAATTTAATTTATTCTTACCAGGTGGTTTTCCTAACAACACAAATATTGATGTACTTACTTCAATAATCTTATTATGTAAAGAGGTTGGAGCAAAAAAAGTCTATTTGGGTAGTTTTCCTTTTAAAGGTATTACGGTTAAGGCTATTTCAGATACATTAAATTTAGAAAAATATTTTAGGGGTATAGGAGCAGAATTAGCCTTTTTAGATAATAGTGATCTGTTTCACAATAAAGGATTTAAGGGGGAACAATTGGCTTCAATAAATAACGAGTCTTATTCGACTATTACAATAAATGAGAAAGATATTTTAGTCCCAAAAATAATATTGGATTCAGATAAGATTATTTCTGTAAATCAAGTAAGTGTAAATCCATTATTCAGTTTGAATCTATCACTTTTAAATTTGTTTTCAATAGTTTCCCCCAAATACCAAGAAGTCAGTAATCAGAAAGAACATAATGATAATTATATTACCCAAGATCAATACAAAAAGGATAGGATATCGGAGATCATTGATATATTTGGAATCAAACAACCTAGTTTAGTAATTAATGATTTATTTTACTTGTTGGAAGGCGCTGGACCATATATTTATTCAGAATCTAATTTAAAAAAGACAAACCTGATTGTTCTTGGGAAAGATGCCGTCTCAGTTGACCAGATCACTCTAAAATTATTAAAATCTGATCCTAATAGTAGTCACCTAATTGTAAAGGCACAAAAAATGGGATATGGTGTTAATAATATCCAGAAAATTAAAATTTTGGGTGAAAAATTGGAAGATTATGAGATACCCATAGACCTATGTGTTTCTACATTGGAGGAAATTAACGTAAAGAATTTTTATGTGAAATCAGGCAATTATTGTTCAGGTTGTTTTAAGCAAGCTTATCATCTCTTGAATTATTTAAAATCTAACATTGTAAAAGATTTAAAATATAATCCTAGTAACGCTTTTTTAATTGGTCAAAAACCACCTGAACCTCAAATTTATAAAAATATTCTTCTTTATGGTGATTGTGCTATAAACAGCACAAAGAATAGTGAATTTAGAAAGATTAGAAAGATATCCAAAAGGAGCACAATAGATTTAACAAAAGAAAAAATTAGAAAAAAACCAAAGTCTTCAAAAGAACTAAAAATTAAGTTTAAACTAAATAAAAATATATTACAGCTACCTGGTTGTCCACCCGATTTTTTTAATTGCTTAAATTTGATGAGAAAATATTATGGGAAAAAAAACACTCCCAATTTAACCTTTATTAATAAAATTTTAAAAATTTTGGAGATTTCAAATGACAGGGAGAAACTGAAATCAATGGGGGTAATCTAAGCAATTGTTTAATCAAAAATTAAAGGATAATTGGTATAAAATCCTCAAATATAATTCAGATGTTAATTTAAAAAATAAGAACGAAACAGTTGATAAGAGGGTTAAGATACCATTTACACCAATAGAAGTTGACCCACATCTAATCTATTATCTTTTTAAAATGCTCTATCCTAAATTTGTTAATGATCAGCAGAATATTTTAGACGTGATACTCTCTGATGATGGAAAAAACGTAATTCGTTTGTATCTGTACGAGACAATTGAAGCAGGAATTCACCAATCAATTGAAAGACTTCCACTGAACTTTATTAAATTCCATAAAAAAGATCTTAACGACATTGTTAGTCTCTATTATAGAATATTGGATAACGTTTTTAAAAAGAAAGGAATAAGAATATCTTCATTGAGGATTTTTAAAGAAAAAGCTATAACGTATATCAATAGGTATTTTGTTGGTTTAGAAGATACCCCATTTGATGTTTTAATTATGAAAATTCTTGATCTGATACAAAAAATGATAGAACAAGATTTATTTTCTATTTATCCTGAACCAGAAGCTTTTAAATTTTTAAAAGGGTTAATAAATTTGTTGAATGGGATCCAGTTACAAAAGATTTTTAGATTGATTTATATCCTTCTTCCTGAATTTAATTTTTCATTTATTTTAGGATCAACGGAATTGGGATTAATATTACACCTACAGAAAGTAAAGATTTCAAAGCAGGATAAACCCTATCTACGATTTAAGTTAATAAGTCCAGCAGATTTAGGTATTACTTCAAAAAATCTAAATAAAATTGAAGTAATGCAACTTGTAACAGATCAATTAAAAACAGAAAAAACTTATTATTTCAACCAGACTGATCTCATATCAATCTTAACAGAATTTTTTAACTTACCTGTTAATTTAAAAGATAAAAATTTAGAAATCTTCATACAAAAGATATTATTTGGATATCGGAGTCATGAAAGTCATTGGAGTTTACAACCAAAACCAAAAATATACAGTAATCTCAGGAGATTTCTGATTCGATTATTTGGAATTAACTATAATCTTAGAAAATTATCTCATTGGGCAATTCCCGATTTTTTCTTTAGTTTGTTTAGAAGAAATCTCGGTTTGAATAACAAATTATTGTTTTTTTTTACAGATATAAATGAAACAAAATATAACAGAAAAGATATCAATTATTTAGGGAAGATCACCAAGTATATTATTCTGGTTGAAGTTGAAAACGGTGCGGTAATAACTATAAGGTTAGTCAATATGAGAGATCTTATTTCCAACAAAGAAAATGAATCTTTAGAGTCTATTTGGTTAACTTCCTCAACTAAATTTGGTTTTTTATCAACTATAATTATCTTAGATAAAACTTTATTACAAGAATTCATTAGCCATTTCATATTTGAACAAACTAAATTCGCTCCTTTTACAAAGATGAAAATTTTAAAGATGTTTAAGAATAAGAAATATTTTGATATGTTTCCAGAAATACCCCCTTATAAATTATTAAGAAAATATGGACCATTCTCTTTATTTAAACTTCTTCTTCCTATTTTTATTGATCGGCACGAATTTTAATCAATCGGTTATAAAAGTTATATAAATTTTTTAAATTAGGTTATAAATCCTTTCTTAACTAACAATTCTGCATTCAATATTGCGCCACCAGCAGCACCTCGAACAGTATTATGGCTTAAAGATATAAACTTGAAGTCAAACACAGTATCCTTTCGTAATCGACCGATTGTAATTGCCATTCCCTTATCAGTATCTCTATCTTTTTTTGGTTGGGGCCTATCTATGTTTTTCAAATATATTATTGGTTGATCTGGTGCAAATGGTAATTGTAATTCTTGAGGCGCTGATTTAAAAGAATTCCAAATTTTTATAATCTCCTCTCTGATGGGGATTTTATTTTTAAATTTCACATTTACACTCGCAGTATGACCATCTGAAACGGGAACTCTGGTGCATGTAGCACTAATTTGTATAGAATTGTCATTCTCAATTCCTTTACTAGATATCTTTCCAAGAATCTTTCCCGGTTCATTTTCTGTTTTTTCTTCCTCTCCATTAATAAAGGGAACAATGTTATCAATCATATCTAATGATGGAACACCAGGATATCCTGCACCAGAAACAGCTTGCAAAGTTGTTATTATTAACTTATCGACTTTATAACCCGCTTGCTCTAAAGCGTAAATTGGTGTCAAATAACTTTGAAGGGAACAATTGGGTTTAACGACAATAAATCCCTTTTTGAAATTTTTATTTTTTTGTTGAATGGGTATAACATTTACATGTTCATGATTAATCTCACCAATTATCATGGGTACATCTGGAGACCATCTGTGAGCGGAATTGTTACTTATGACAGGTAGATCTCTTTTTGCATACTGATGCTCAAGTTCTTTTATTTGGCTTTTGGTTGGCATGTTAATAGCAGAGAAAACAAAATCAAGGTTATCTGGTATTTTTACAAAATCCTGAACATCTCTTACAATTAAATCTTCTATATTATTAGGAATTGGGATTGGCATTTGCCATTTTGCCTTTACAGCCTCTTTATAAGACTTTCCCTCTGATCTAGGAGATGCCGCAACATCTACAATCTCAAACCATGGATGGTTTTGTAATAATTTGCAGTAATTTTGACCAACTATCCCTGTAGCACCAAGAATCCCCACTTTGAATTTTTTCATCTGCTAATCCTTTTGAATAGTTTTAGTTATTTGATTTTGAAAATATTAAACAGTTTTTAGATTTAAATCAATGTCAACATAAAAGTTTTTCTTCTTTATAATACTAATTTTATTATATTCTTATATTTTAGATACATAATGTAAATAGAAATTGAAATTAAAATTTTTTAAGTGATAACTTAATGCCAGGACCTTTTGATGAGCTTGAAAGAGAAGCAGAGAATTTAGAAAAACAATCTAAAGGCGAATTTAACAGGAAAAATTTCCTTAGCGCTATAAACATACTAAAAGAAGCGCAGGAAATTTATTCAAAACTAGGTTTTCACGGAAAAATCGATATGATTAAGAAAAGAATTGCTCAATTAATGAATGTAATAAAACATCAGAAACAAAGCACTGATATGAAAGCACAGAATGAGGAAATTTTACAGCAACGTGTTGATAAGGTATTAAAGGAAAAAGAAAGCCTTTCTAATCAAAAATTAGTAGAGCAAGGAACTCTTTCCCCAGAAATAAAAAAAAATCTTGAGAAGATCGATCTCCTCTTAGAAAAAGCAAAAAAGGAAGAAAAATTAGGTAATTACTCAAGAGTAATAAAACGTTATCAATTCATTATAGAACTGTATAAATTAATCCCTAAGGAAGTTATGAATTGTTCTAATGAAATTACTGAAATTGAGAAAAAGTTAACTGCACTGCAATCAAAATAAAATGAAAACCTTTTCCTCATGAAGAATCCATTTAATGAATTTTACCATGTACCCACGTCTCAAGAATTATTAGATATTGCCTTTAAGAAAGCTATGAAGAGTTCTGCACAGGTATCAAAAAATGCTCCGATCTTAATTAAGGCGAAGAAAAAGGAAAGTAGACGTATTAATGTTGCGAATAAGATTCTATTAGAAAGAATTCTAAAAATAATTAAAATGGTTCCAATGATAGATGATCTTCCTGATTTTTATCGAGAATTGGCATCCATTTTAGTAGATGTTGATAAATTGAAACTAATTCTCGGTAAATTGAATGGTATATTACCAGTTCTACGTAAAATAGAAAAGGAACATCAAAGTGAATTGAGGCATATTGAAGCCCCCAACGAAGGTGATAGGATACGAAGAGCTGCATTTGGGCGAATTTCCTCAGTTATTAAAAAACAAAGAAAAAACCTCGAGTATTTGAACGATATCCGAGGTAGATTAAGACAAATTCCCTCTATTGAGCTTATTATACCTTGTGTAGTAGTAGCCGGTTATCCAAATGTAGGTAAGAGTAGTATTGTAAAAAATATATCAACTAATAAAAGGTTAGAAGTTAAAGAATATCCTTTTACTACTAAGCAGTTAAAGATGGGGCATTTAGAATTTGAGGGTGAATTCGAAAATATTCGGATTCAATGTTTAGACACTCCCGGAATATTAGACAGACCAATTTCAAGAAGAAATAGTATCGAATTGCAGGCAATCTTAGCTCTACGATTAATTTCTGATCTAATCCTTTTCATTTTTGACCCTACTCCAGCATCCGGCTATTCCGTCGATTCACAAATTAATCTATTTAAAGAGATAAAAGAAAATTTTACAAAAGAAGGAGAAATTGAAATTTTAACTATAATAAACAAGATGGATCTAGCCAAAACCTCTGAAATTGATTATTTAATAAGAAAACTTAATTTAACAGATGAGGATTTCTATTTAACTAACGCTTTAACTGGAGAAAATTTATATAAGATTATTGATTATTTTAAAATTCGATATTGTTAAGAATAAGAATAATATAAAATAATAATTAACAAATTATAGGCACGCCAAAAAATATTTTCCACAATCGAAAATCATTAGTCCTAATCCTAATAACTCATCAAGAGTTTAATTAACGAGGAGTGAATCCTATTGTGTTTATTTGGTATGCTCAATAAGAAATTTCTTAATCTTTCTCATGAACCCATCTCTGTTTTCACGATTCGACCAATCCTCTTTTTCAAAGATTAACTTTTTTAGTAAATGAAGAATAAAAGAAATTATGGAGGATTAAAATATTAATTTTGGAAACTTGAAAGTAGACCAATTAGGATTTGTTTTTAAAGACATAGAAAAACAAGCTGAAATAATGCAAAGCCTTTTTGGTTTTTCTAAATTTATATTTGGTAGACCCGAAACACATACTATTCAATATCGAGGAAATAAATCACAACTGACAAGCCAATTAGCCTTTAGTCGATTGGGTAATACACAAATCGAATTGATTAAATGGATTGATGGTGAATGTTCTTATAAAGAATTTTTAGACCAAGGAAAAGAAGGTCTTCATCATGTTGCTGTCTATGCGGCAGACACAGATTCATACATTGAAGAATTTAAAAAAAAAGGCATCGAGATATTGCAATCTGGACGTGTCTTGAACGTAAGATTTACATATTTGGATACTAAAGAAACATTTGGATTTATTGTGGAATTATTAGAACAAATTAGGCGAAGAAAAAAAAGAAATAAATAAAAAATGATTATTTTAGGTTTAGATATTGGTGGAGCAAATACCAAGGCTGCTTTATTGCACTTTAAAGAAAAAAAGAGGATTGAATCCTTTTCATACATAGAATATTTTCCATTCTGGGAAAATACTATAACAGAAATTCCTCTAATGTTGCAAAGAGTAATTAAAAATCTAATTGAAAAAAATAATTTTGCACTTAAAAATATTGATTATATTACAGTAACTATAACCGCTGAACTATCAGATGCCTTTCAAACTAAAAGAGAGGGAATATTAATAATTTTAGATGCTTTAGAAACAATATTTAATAAAGAAATTTTGAGGTTCATAACGAATAAAAGTAAATTCGTTAATCTTGAAAGGGCTAAATCTGACTATCTGTCAATAGCAGCTGCTAATTGGGCATCAACAGCTTTGTTTTTGGGAAACTTTATTTCAATGTGTGTTTTAATTGATGCTGGTTCAACGACAATAGATATAATTCCTATATATAAATCATTACCCGTACCCAAAGGAAGAGATGATACTTCGCGTTTGATAAATCACGAATTGATTTATACTGGAGGATTAAGAGCTACTATTCCCTCTATAACCCACCATGTTCCCTATAAAGGTAAAAAAATACGTGTTTCCTTTGAAAAATTTGCGTTAATTGCCGATGTTTACAAAATTTTAAATTTGATATCAGAGAAAGATTATATTATTGATACTGCTGATCATCGTTCAAATTCTTTAGAAGATTGTTATGCTCGTCTTTCAAGAGTGATTTGTCTTGATCTTGAAACGATTTCAATAGAAGATTTAAATATAATTGCAAATAGCATTTATGGAAAGCATTTAGATATTATTACAGAAGAGATAAAATCATTTATGGCAATTTTAATAGGTAGATATAATGAATTTAAATCAAAGCCAAAATTTGTGATAACTGGTTTATCTGCTGATTTTCTAATCAAAATCCCCCTTAATAATTTAGGTTATCAAAATATTTTAAGTTATGAAGAAATAACTATGATCCCAAATAAAATAAGCTCATCTGCTTTCGCTGTAGCAGGAGCATTATATCACCAATTAAAATTTAATCGAGGATAATGGAATATACTAGTGTAGTATTTAAAATTGGAGGTAAAATTTTAGAGAATTTTGAAGATTTAAATTCTACCATTTCTCAGCTAACTCAATTATATGATAAGGGGCGGATACAGAAAATTATTTTAATCCCCGGTGGAGGGACACTTGCAAATTTCATCAGAAAGGTATACAGTGAACTACAATTTACTGAAGAGCTTGGACACTGGATGGGAGTAATATCCATGAATTATAATGGAATCGAATTAAATAAAAAATTTCCTGAGTTAGATGTCATTGAAGATATAACAAGATTAAAAAAATTAGATAAATTTCTTTGTATCTTTCTTCCCTACAGGTTTTTAAAAGAAAATGATAGATTACCACACAGTTGGGATGTTACTTCTGATTCTATATCTCTCTTTTTAACAAAAGAATTAGAAATACCTCATTGTTTCTTGATTAAAGATGTTGATGGTATCTTAAATAACGAAAATCAAGTTATGAGGGAACTTACCACATCAGAATACAAGAAAATGAAAAAATCTGGAAAATTAAGTGAATTTGAAAGTATCGAAGAAGAGTTAAAAAACCAATCAAGGCCAGTGGATTCTTATTTAATAACTTTAATTGAAAAGTGGAAAATCTCATGTGTGATTTTAAATGGGAAGGCTAATACCTATAGAATTACAGACTATTTTGATAAGTCAAAATCCAACTCCGAAAAGATCTTTTCACGAATAAAATAATTAAAGTCTTGGGGATTTTTATAATATAAAATGGTGTGTGTTTATGGTTGATATAGATAATATTAAAAATGTTGCGGTAATCGGGGGTGGTATAATGGGGTCGGGCATCGCTCAAGTTGCCCTTCTTACTGGGTATGAGAAAGTCACAGTAATTGATGTTAGTTCTGAAATTCTCGAGAAATCAAGAAAACTTGTTCAACAGAGAATTGAGGCTCTTGAATCCGTGGAGAAATGTAAGGAATTTTTTGCTTCCAATGAAATGTTAAAAAATTTAGATTTTAAAGTGAAATTGGGGAGTTTTGAATCAGTTGGTATAGTAGCTAATAATGTTGATACCAAAACCATTATGAACCGATTATATACTGAAATAGAAATTTCGAAAGGAGTTAAGGATGCTGATTTCGTAATTGAAGCGGTTACGGAAAAATTAGAACTAAAACAAGGTATTTTTAAGCAGCTTGGAGAATTTACTCCTCCTCAAGCGATCTTAGCCTCAAATACATCATCAATGAGTATTACAAAAATTTCTCAGGATTCCAAACGACCCGAAAATGTAATAGGGATGCATTTTCACACATTTTTCCCGATAACTGGGATGTTAATCGAGATTACTCCGGGAGAAAAATCTTCAGAAGAATCTCTAGTAATTGGTCATCAAATAGCACAAAAATTCCCCTGTATAGCAGGTAAAAGGTTTACAGTTCGTCTTGAAAAAGAATTTGATGGTTTAATAGCA
>SDBU01006739.1_pt1 | contig 13434 bp, 10 predicted proteins | sample 2277071 | NCBI WGS metagenome assembly SDBU01 (sample SAMN10397929, study PRJNA504765) | marine sediment metagenome | isolation source: marine sediment core GS08_GC12, 126 cmbsf | place: Arctic Ocean: Gakkel Ridge, Loki's castle | collected 2008 | reverse complement strand
TTGCCAGTGTAGTCCGAATTTCCTTTGAAATAGTAGCCGTAGTACGGCGTGCAGTAGGTACGGAGTAACTTATTATAGTTCCAAGCGCCGCAGAAGTAATCTTCGGTACCAGTTCCGTGGAGGGATGGTGGCCATGGCTCACCATCCACAAAGAACATATCGTCGCCCTCCCCCCACCAACCTGGTTCATTAGTATCTATGTGCAGGGAGCAGCCAACATAATGGCCCTTACCCTGTGCATCCAGGAAAATATAGTTTTCATCGCCTGTTGTATTTAGCCGTTGCGTTTGACCACGAGCATTGTGTCCTACTCTCTCCTCTCTCTTAATAACCAGCTTACGACGCCAACAAGCGTGGAATCGCCCCATATCTTGTGGTGCTTTATCCCATTCCTGATAATCAATGTAGAAATAGAGTAAGCTATCGGTATTGGAGTCGTTTGTTACGGTAATTTTCGCTCCCTCGGAATAGGGCATGGGGAACCAGCAATTGAGACCTAGATAGGACGCCTGCAGTGGTAGCGACTCGAAATAGGTTGCTATGCCGTGCCCAAGACCAAAGAAATCGCCCAGCGGACACAAGACGGAAGGTGTTGTTTCGCCGTCCCAGTACATGCGCAGGACAAGACGGCGCAGGTTATTGTCATCCTGGCCTGTTGTCATCCATATGTGTTTGATGCAGCCCGGCCCTTTCACCTCTCCCAGTACCAATGTTTCCCCAGCCGGAACAATCCAGAAGTCAGCATTGCCGCCAGTCTTATCATATGAAGACCAGCGCTTTGATCTCACCCCGCTTCTCAGTTCTGCCAGACTGCCCAATGATGTCATTCCGATATCCATAGGGTTTCCCTCCTTTCGACACTATGATGGTTCGGTTATCCTTCAGTCTAAGCCATCAATAACATACGCACAGGTCCCTGGTGTTTATTTTAGGCAGCTGATCTAGTTTCGTCAAATTCGCTTATTGCACAAATTGACGTTTTGTTACCCCATTATCGAACAAAATAGCGTAGTGTTCAATGCGATAAAAAGGTTCCTTTTTTCGAGCGAAGTCTTGCGCCTAAACATCAGGCGTGAGAACTAGCAGACCATTTTTCGCGAATGTTAACCGCTAGATTGTTGGTGCAAGTCCTATTTGGAAAGTCATTCTTTTCCTCGACAACAAAAGAGAGCCGACTGTGACCTCCTAACCTGCTAACAGGACGTCGGAAAAGCCATGATAAAGGATACTATTAACTATGATTGAGGCCAGTCGTTTGGTACTAATCCTTTTCCGTTGATCCAGCGTTCTTTTGTAGCGTTTGTATAACGTGGATCATCTTCAAAATGTGCATGTTCAGGAATAATGATTTGCAGAGAGTATTGATTTTAACTTCTTCAAACAAATACTCAAAATATTGTTTTGGTCTTTCAATATCTGGAGAACACTCAAATTCTTTTTCTACTTGAGGATTAGGAAAATATTAGGAACTATTTGACATATATGCTAAACTATGCGTAAAAATGGTGGGTTTGTACTAAAAGGCAAAATACCCAATTTACTGACTCATAGATACTCAATTAAGGAGATTCCTTCACCTTGGAAAGAGCACAATTGATATGATTGGAGTTGACTTATTCGCAGGGTCTGGGGGGCTATCAGAGGGCGCAGAACAGGCTGGCATTGATGTAAAATTTGCTGTAGAAAATGAACCGAACGCAGCGGCTACCTATGCCTATAATCACAGCGATACTCATATCTTCAGAGAAGACATCAGGAAGATACACAAAGTAGATATTTGTTGTTCCGAGCATATTGATATTGTTTTTGGTGGATCTCCTTGCCAGGGATTCTCGACTTCCAATCAAAAAACAAGAGGCCGAAAAAATCCTGAAAACTGGCTATTTCTGGAATTTCTAAGAGTAGTAACATTATTGATGCCAAATTGGGTATTATTTGAAAATGTCACTGGAATAGCGGAAACCGATGGCGGGTTCTTCCTAAAGGAGTTGATGGCGGGGTTAAAAAAACGAGGATACACTTGTTCAAATTGGGTGCTTAACGCAGCTGATTATGGCGCCCCTCAAATGCGTAATCGATTATTTGTAATTGGCTCTCTACAGGGCATCAACGTTGCATCGCCTGAATCATCAGTGGAAAGACATTTAACAGTTTCAGAGGCCATATCTGATCTGCCTACGTTACCAAACGGAGCAGATCTCAACTGGATGCCGTATAAAAGTGAATCTAAAAGTGATTATTCATCCCTAATGAGAGGAAATGGAAAACAATCGCCAAATCATCTCGTGACAAATAATAGTGCAAACGTTATTGAGCGTTACAAACACATTCCCCAAGGTGGCAATTGGGGAAATATACCCATAGCTTTGATGGCTAATTACAAAGATACTTCTAGATGCCACACGAGAATATATCACAGGCTTGATGGCAGTATTCCTTCGGTTGTAATAGGAAACTATCGAAAGAACATGCTGATACACCCAACAGAAGACCGGGGACTCTCTGTAAGAGAGGCTGCTCGATTGCAATCATTTCGTGATTCATATGAATTTCAAGGCAGTATTGGATTCCAGCAACAACAGGTTGGGAATGCAGTACCGCCATTATTGGCTTTTGCTGTCTTCAAGGCGATTATAGATGCTGACTCAGAAACGCGTAATCCTACCGTTGCAAGAATACGTGGAAAAATAGGAGAGTTAGTCTGTGTGGACTGAAAGACCAATTGAGGAAAAAACGTTCAGGTCGTTAGTGGGCGAATTTCAGCCAGCCGAAGGGAGAACTAAATACGGTCTGTATACAGCAGCCCGAAAAGATTTAATAGAACAGATTCTCCCAAATATCAGAGCTGTCATGCCAGATCATACCGACCATGGCCCGGAGCATTTAGCCCGTGTTCTTAATAATATCGGAGAACTATTAGAGATAGACTCAGATCAACAAATACTCTCGTCAATTGAATTGTATTCACTCATTCTAGGTTCGGCTTTTCATGACACTGGTAATATTTATGGACGTAGAGATCATCAACGGCATGTTGCTGACATCTATGATTTTTGTAGATCTACAACTGGGAATGACCATCAAGAAAAGCTCATCGTTATTAAAATAGCCGAAGCCCACTGCGGAACGACTATGAATGGTTCGGCAGATACTCTTAAAGCAATAGGAAGTAATCCAGTGCCACTATTTGACCGACCTGTCCGTCTACAATGGATCGCAGCAATCCTTCGATTTGCTGATGAGCTTGCCGAGGGAAAAGAAAGAACTTCCCTATTTATGCTGCGAAATCACAAATATAGGAAGCAAAGCAGAATATTTCATGAGTATGTCAATCTTGTTACAACGCATATTGATCCAGGGAATGAACGAATTGCATTGACATACAATATAGACGTAAAGACCAAAGAGGCAGGGGGTATTTCACCTACCGAGGAAAAGCGATTAAAGAACCTACTCCGCTATTGCTACCAACGTGTCGATAAACTTGATCAAGAAAGACAATATACAAAGCATTATTGCGACCTGCTAAGTAAATTCAAATACACATCGGTTTCGTTCAATTTCTGGATAAAAGGGCAACCTTTCAATCTTGGCTTGCCTGAGCCTTACACAATTAGTGATCTTACAGTACCAGGTGATAGAGAAGCATTACTTTGTACACGGAACGATATATTTATGGAAGAAAATATACTAGCTGAGATTAGGAAGGTGGTTTAGTGGAGGGAAGTTATGGAAGATTACACTAACCCGTTCGAGTATGAGGCAGCAACGAAATTTACCTCCTACGACAGCATCATAGATTTCTACGTCGAGGACTACAACTATTCACGTTTCATACATTCACGGAGAAACGTTATTTTAATGGGCGAGAGGGGTACTGGAAAATCGATGACTCTACTTTTTAACTCTCTCCCAGTGCAGCAAACAAAGTCAAAAAGGGATGAAAGTAAACTAGATTTAGACATCGTGTGTATCTTTGTGCCTTGTAATACCCCACTTACATACAAATTGGAATACCAATTATTGGATAGTTTTCAAGCTGAAGTAGTTTGCGAGCATTTTATAGTAGTGCCAATAATCTACGAAATAGCCGACGCACTATCAAAAATCCACGGGTTAGAACAAGATGCTAATACCGAGAAATTAAAGAGTGAGTTCGAGTACATTACCCGCATCGAGTTCCCACCAAATGTGCCATTCTTCGAAGGGTTGAAACAAGCGATGCAAAAAGATATCGGAGAAGCGCAACGTGCAATTAACGCAAGAAAACTTGACGTTTTTTACGAGAAAGCTCTTTCGTTTTCTTCTGGAGTCGTGCCGCTACTAAACTGTCTACGGAGGGTACCAAAACTTAAGAATACACATTTCTCTCTGATGATAGATGATGCCCATGACCTGAATGTCCACCAAAAAAGGGCGCTGAACTCTTGGATCGCTTTTAGAGATAACACCCTCTTCAGTTTCAAAGTTGCAATGGCTAAAGCTGATCCGCCTGATTTCCTAACTGCATCAGGCGGTAGTATTCTCGAAGGTCACGATTTCACTTTGGTGGATTTAGAGCGTCCTTATCAGAATCGGGAGTCAGAGTTTGGGAAATTAGCAAAACATATAGTATCCAGAAGATTAAATAAAATAGGATTCAACGGTGGTGTGGAAGAATTTTTCCCCAGTAACCCGAAGTTTGAAAAAGATTTAGCAAAGAGCAAAAGGATTATTACAACGGAGGCTCACGAGAAATATCCAACCGGGACTCGAAAACAAATCAACGACTACATATATAAGTACTCACGTGCGGAGTATTACCGGACACGCTCGAGCAAGGCGAATCTTCCCCCCTATAGCGGTTTTGAAATGCTTGTCCATCTATCGACTGGTGTCATTCGAAACCTACTGGAACCGTGCTATTTCATGTACGACCACGTGTTTTCCGATATGAGTACAAACGATGTAGGGAAATCGAAAACAATGATTAGTGAGATTCCTTATTCAATTCAAAATCAAATTATTATTGACAGAAGTAGGCAAAAGTGGGACTCACTAAAAAATTTAGACAAGAAAGTGATGGGTTGTTCGAGCGTACAAGCAGGACAGGTATATCAATTGTTCGACAGGCTGGCTTACCTTTTCAAGCAACGTCTTTTGGATCATAAATCAGAACCCCGAGCTATCACCTTCACAATATCAGATCAAGATTTCGAGTATTTCAATGATCTAATAGACCTGTTAATGATCGCAAGAAAAGCTCAATTACTCTACGAATACAGTAGTGCCGCAAAAGACTATGGAGCAAGAGAGACGTATTACGTCCCTAATAGGATGCTTTGGCCAATTAGAGGACTAGATCCTTCTGGCCAACACGCCCGAGTATCGTTACGAGCTAGGCACCTTTGGGCAGCAGCAACCGAATCTGTCAACATACCGTATAATGCTGAAAATGATGATGCAGACCAAGCACAAAGGAGACTTCTATGAACAGATGGATGCTTACAGTCGCCAGCTGGGAACGCCGTTTCTTGGAAGGATTTGAGCATTCCATTGACGAATATGTGCCCAGTAATGTCATTATGTACTATTACCAAGACTTCGCAGATTGGTCATCCCTTAACCGGAGGAAAGCTTCTAGACTGTGCAAGCAAAAAGGTATTGATATTCAAGAATGCGTACTATCCTTCGCAAGTCCTGCTCAATCATGGCTCACTTTATACGACACGTCAATCGAATTAGACGTCCGAAACAGCGTTGTAGTGGTTGATATAACTACAATGCCCCGAGAGACAATTTGGACGATTTTTGACCTACTCGAAGGTAAGTCAGCAATAATTCAATATGTTTACTACGAACCTAAAAGATATAACAAGCAATGGCTAAGTAGAGATCCCGGCGAACCGAGACTTGTATATAAACTATCGGGCGAACCCAGGATGGATTTACCAACCAAGATTCTCATTCTAACAGGCTACGATGTTGATCGCATTAGACATCTCATTCAGTTTTTCGACCCTCAGCAAACACTGCTCGGAATACAGACGGGTAATCAATTAAATAATCAAATGTTAAACGTAGAAAGGACCCAAAAGGCCTTTGAGGGTGAGCCGCATATCGGCTGGTTCGAAGTGGATGCATATGCAGATGACCATGGATTCGAAGTCATCAAAAAACAATTAGATCAAACCTTAACAAATTCCAATGTGATAATGAGTTCTCTAGGTCCAAAATTATCGGCAATAGCCTTATACAAGTTACACAAGTTGTATCCACAGTCTTCTTTAGCCTATAACCCTTCGAATGAATTCAATAGACGATATTCATTTGGATTAGGTCGGAGTCATAGAGGGAGTTTGTAAAAAGTGAGGAGGTAGGTAATGCATCTCAATTATGATGTCGATGTTACGTTACTGGCAATTACTGGATTGAAAAAGGAAACTACCTTTAGCTCTGAAAGTCGGAGGAATGTAGAATCCGAAGATATTATAGAATATGCTGGCCGACTGTGCTGGGATACAACAGAAAAACTCGGAACAAACCCTAACCGTATCCAAGAGTGGATAATAATAGGTCATGAATCAGTTATCGAACACGCATCAGCCACTTTCCATATACGAGGCAGCCGAGTACTCACGCACGAACTCGTTCGTCATAGAATAGCCAGCTACAGCCAAAGAAGTCAAAGATATGTGAATGAGTCGACACCCAAGTTTATTGAACCCCCTGAAATAAAATCTGCTGGGGAAGAGGCTGAAACTATATTCAATCAAGCTATGGAAAATACTTGGTCTGCGTATAATCGACTTATTGACTTTGGGGTCAAACGAGAGATTGCGAGGTATGTTCTACCAAACGCTTGTGAGACGCAAATAGTAATGACTATGAACTTCAGAGAATTACGTCATTTTATCAAGCTCAGGACAAGCGAAAGAGCCCTTCCAGAAATGAGAGCCGTAGCTGGAGAAATCAGCAGAATAATGAAGAATGAGGCTCCGCAAGTATTCAGTGATTTATGAATCAGTTTAACTAATATTGTGTTAGCAGTAGGAGTGCTCTAAGTATCCAGTGCTTTTCATTGCCAATTACCAATGTGCGGAAATGGCACTAATTTGGGACTAAAGATTTCATTATATAGGTATAATAAGCTTATTTTGTTACTTCATTGAACAAAATGGCTTTTGGGGGGCAGGTCAGTTGACTAGAGTGCTAGATTATGAATATCCCCTGCTTGCGACCCCGCAGCTTCACGGCATAACTACACTCAGTAGGTGAGCGGAATGTAACAAAAAGCCAGAATGTAACACCGAAGCCTTGTTATTAGTATGAGAGTGCGAAAGAGGCAAGTGTTGTTATGACCGTGATAATTCTCACCACATGTTGCCTTACTGTAAGTTTAACTCTCATTTACCAGAGGGCATTTTGAAGCACCATAGCTATGATAGGTATTAGGATATACACTGAAACTTTCGTCAAAGTTGTATGGTCAAATGGCCATACTGGCATGCGTGACGTGCGCTCATGCAAGAGGATAATACGCTCGAGGACTTCTGTAGCTTCTAACCCGTCTTCTCTCTTTACACCTTCTTCGTTATTGAGCCATCGCTTCACTATCGACGCGTTCGGGTCAAATTTCTGTGACAGTAATCTAAGTTCTTTGTTTTTGGCTTTCTTCATCGCCTCGTGTAAACTCCACAGCGGCCCAAAGAAAAAGAATGGAATCAATAGTATGGCCATGATCAAGCTGGTGACATATGTCGGAGTTATGTCCCAGACCATGTACCAAGCCACCGCCACGACTAAAATCGGTAGAAGCACCAGGTCAATTCTCCACGCCAGGTTGCCGAATTTTCCGAGGCCTCCAGCACCATCGGGATTGAGAGGCTGAATTCGCAAAAGATTTGCCCCACCCAGTTTCTTTCCCAAGTACCATAGGCTCCATATGAGTCTAACCAAGTACCCTAGGCCTCTGGGGACGACATACACGAAAACGAGACCTAATTGTATTATACCGAACATGTTCCCCCAGAAGTGATCCGAGCCTTTCCAATTGACGATTTCAGCAGGGTTGAACACTCCACTGGCATAAATAAGGACTGCAAAACTGGCAAACCCGATAGTCAAACCAACATCTAACGCACGTCCCCACCTGCCTCTTCCCTCCTCCGTCTGAAACAGGACTGATGCTACTTCCTGCAAACAACCTTCGATATCAGAGTCAACTTGTACCTGAGATAAGTCATCAGATGTGTCACGCAGAATAGACCGTAGAGCCTCCGGCACCATGTCCATAACTCTTCGGAATAGATAGAAAGTGGCTGCAATAGCAACGATCACAGATAATGATGCGCTATCCTCAAAAAAGCCTATGTCATCTCCCGGTATGAATAGTGTGCCGTCCGCAACAGAAGCCAACAGGCCAAGCACAAAGAGAATCAGCACGGCAAGCACCAGCCGAGACCCAGAAGAACCAAACCGTGGCTTGCCAAACAGATGTATTCCCGGTAACCTCTTGAAAAGGAGGGGGAAGCCTAGTTCATAATCCCACTGGTGTCCCAGCCGTTCTTCTGACGTGGTTCCGTGCAACTTTCTACTATGAAATATGTCTCTTGCAGACAGTGCTAAGATGAAACACATACACACGCCGAGTATTATGTATGTTGCCATTGGCCATAACCCTCCACCTAATGCATGGTGTCTTGCAGTGCAATCTGCTGCTATAATAACATTTTGGACTGTGTAGAGCAAGAAACAATGCTATATCCAACGCGGTAATGGTCTGGCCTATGCAAATTCACTAATTCCCTTTCATCATCATCCTGCTATTGCACATATAGCCAGATTGTTGAATAGTTATCGTCAAATACACTGAGATAATGTCTAGAGACAAGAAGCGGATGGCTTTCAGGGTACGGGTGGGTCGTTTAATGGGAGGTAAGAAGTGGACGGGGAGACAAGGGAGAGTCGAACTCTCCCTGAAACGCGAACGCTGTGTTTTGTTTAGGATTCATCAGATAATAGATCACTAAACAAACATCAGTATGAATACTGAATTGTATATAATATTAGATCTAGTGTCGCTATGGAACTCTAGCAGTATGGTGTAAGTGGTAATCGCTTATTCTCTCTTCGTCCAAAAATCCGCCAACAGCTCGGCTTGGTCTAAAACCTTTGTCACTGAAACGGTGTATTCGCCTGTAGCAGAATCGCCAGGTGGATATTTGTACTTTCGCAGAATCCGTTTCACCAAAACCCGCAATTTGGCTTGCACACTTTCTTTGATTTGCCAGTCAATAGATGTGTTGTTTCTGACACTTTCGACCAGTTCATGCGCAATGAGCTTGAGTGTCTGGTCCCCCAGCACGGCTTCGGCGGTCGGGTTGTCAGCCAAGGCATCGAAAAATGCCAGTTCGTCGGGGCGCATGTTCATCTTTTTGCCACGCTGGTCGGCGGTACGGATGTCTTTCGCCAGTTGAATGAGCTCTTCGATGATTTTGGTGGAGTCAATCAGCCCACTCTGGTAGCGCTTGACGACGTCGCCCAGTATTTCGGAGAACTTCTTGCCCTGTACCAGATTCATCTTAGAGCGCGTTTTGATTTCGTCATTTAGTAAACGTTTGAGTAATTCGACAGCCAGATTTTGGCGGTTCATACCCTGAATGTCGGCCAGGAATTCATCCGACAGGATGGAAATGTCCGGCCTCTTGATACCTGCCGCGTCAAAAACGTCAATCACTTCGCTGGAAATAATGGCATCGTTAATGATTTGTCGGATGGCGGTTTCGATTTCTTCGTTAGTACGTGTTTTGGCCTGGTCGTCGAATTTAGCAAAACGAATTTTGATAGCTTGGAATAATGCTAGGTCGTCGCGGATTTTGAGTGCCTCGGGATGCGGCACTGCCAGCGCAAAGGCTTTTTGCAGGCGGATGACGTTTTCCGTGAAGCGTTCTTTACCGTTGCGGATGACCTTGCCTTCTTCGACTTCAGCGAGTTCTGAGATGTAATTCGCCGCGTCGAGCATGAAGTTGAGTTTAGCTTTTGGTTCGAGCGTTAAGTAGCAGTTATTGTCAAATATTCCCCGAAGTTGAGTGATAATATTGCATCGATAATGAATAACGGTGTATGCTGTCATTATAAAGGGGTTGTATGTGTTCTGAGGCCAATAGTCTAGTAAACATAGAACTGAATAATGAGTTCATGACAAGAAATTGTTGTCACTCGGTTGAGATAGCAACACCGAATAACGGGAGTTCCCCGAGGGTCGCGGAATTCTTTGCTGGCATCGGTTTGGTGCGTGTCGCTTTGGAACGAGCCGGTTGTCGTGTCCTATTCGCGAACGAAATAAACAAAAAGAAGCATTCCATTTATGCAGCAAATATGGATGATTCCGTTTTCGTGCTAGACGATATTCGGAACATTCACGGTTCCGACATTCCAGATATTGATATTGCCGCTGCTTCTTTTCCTTGTACAGATCTTTCGTTAGCTGGATCCCGCGGTGGACTTTCGGCAGGAAAGGAATCAAGCATCCTGACAGAATTCCTTAGGGTGCTGGACGAAATGCAACGCAGACGCCCTCCAGTCGTTCTATTAGAAAACGTCGTGGGATTTGCTACATCCAACAATGGAGAAGACTTGCGCGAGACAATTGAGCGTATCAATAATCTCGGGTATGTGTGTGACCTATTGATATTGAACGCGCGAGTTTTCTTGCCGCAGAGTAGACCGCGTTTATTCGTAGTCTGTCTCAAAAAGGCTACAGTCAGTGAATGGCGTCCCTCGGTTATTCGACCCGCTATGCTGTTCGAATTCGCTCGACGGTTTCCGGATTTGCAGTTGCAATTCACACCTTTGCCTGACCTACCTATGCGAACAGAACAAACGCTAGAGGATATTTTAGAAAGGTTCGACCCCAGCAACGAAGTTTGGTGGGGAGTATCACATCTCGGCGCATTCTTGGCTTCACTGAGCCCAATAAACGCTGAGAGGTTGGAGAAGTATCGGCGCGGAAGTGACATCATCCATGCTACTGCGTACCGGAGAACAAGAAAAAAGCAAGCCGTTTGGGAAATCAGATCTGACCGTATCAGTGGATGTTTACGCACCGCAAAGGGTGGATCAAGCAAGCAAGCAGTAGTTGAAGCGGGTGCAGGCAATGTGAGAGTTCGATGGATGACGGCAAGGGAATATGCTCGGCTTCAGGGAGTACCCACACTATTCCTTGCAAACGCAACAGAAAGTGATAGTAAATCCGCTTTAGGTGACGCTGTTTGTGTCCCAGTAATAGAGTGGCTTGCTCAATATTATTTAATCCCCGCTGTTCGTCAATCGGTGCATGAAATCCAAGATATTGGAGTTCTGTTGAATGCCTAATGCGCTCTCTTATCGAGCGAGCAAAGTCCGTCTCATTGAGAGGGCAATTGGAGTCTATGCTCTTTGTGATCTGGATGAGATTCCTATCTACGTTGGTCAATCTGAGGATGGCATACAAAACAGAGTTCGACGGCATTTAACAAGCGCAAGAAGCGATGTGATTGCAAATCGACAAATAGACGTATGGGAAATCGCTTTTGTCTGGGCATGGCCAGTACAAGAGAAGGTCCATCTAAATGAGTTGGAAGCATGCCTTTTCCACCGTTTCAATGACAAGAAAACGCTGATGAACGGTTCGGTACCTCAACGGATAACAACACTTGGTTTTCCCGAGCCAGAAATGCAGCGTGTACAGATTATGGAGGATGAGGATATTAATACACGTCAAGATCCTGCTTTGAGGCTTCCTCGACAAATCGAACATGTTGGTCGTCTGGTGGACCACATTCTCAACGTGAAAGACAGCTCTCAACTTCGGCTGTCTCTAGTTGCACACTTCGAGCGTTTAATTGGCTATTATGAAAAATTCCTGGATATAACTACATCGAAAGAAGTGACGTAATTGGCAGATGTTGTATCTAAGGAAGTCCGCAGCCAAATCATGCGACAAGTGCAGTCAAAAAACACTACGCCGGAAATATATGTCCGAAAGCAACTGCATGCCGCAGGCTTTAGATACTGTCTCCATGTTAAACAGCTTTCAGGAAAGCCGGATATAGTGCTTCCATGCCACCGAATGGTGGTGTTTGTTCATGGATGTTTGTGGCACTGGCATGGCTGCAAACGCTCCAGAATGCCGAGTTCAAATAAGCTCTATTGGACTACGAAAATTGAGCGTAACGTGGAAAGAGACAAGCATCAGATCAAATTATTGCGGCAAGATGGGTGGCATGTTGAAATTATCTGGGAATGTGAAGCTACCCAAGGTGTTGAGAGGCTTATAAAATACTTGCGTAGTTCAACGGCCGAGAAAATATCAAACTAAGCTGTATAAGTCCCAACGACAAGGATATCAAGAAAGTATTTGCTAATCCTTTTGCTAATCCGTTCGGCAACTTCCGGTAAAATATTGTTCAGTTCGCTATAGGGTAGCAAAATCCATTACCTGTTGCAATGAGCGAGAGATAAATTCTGTACTTCTACGAGTAAAAAAGGTAGGCTCTCTTCGAATACACTGAATAATCCAATATTTTGTGCATTTTGAATATCTGAAACAATAGCTATTCGGTGTAGTTTGCTAAAAAATCGTTGTCAATACGGAAAAAAGGAACGTTTTTTACAGACAGGTCAACAAAAGGGCAGAATTGTTAGATAGAGGATATCGTAGCCGACTAAATTTTATAGATATACTTGACAATAAGATATAAAGTGTGCTAGTTTGAAGATGGTCCTGTGAATTCAGGGCCATTGGTATTTATGTGAGGGTTGTCAACCTGATTTTTCAAGTGATGTTGACCTGATTGTTTAAAAACCGAATAGAATTCAGGCCGGTTCCAGCTACGAAAGTACCCTGAAATCTGAGAAAATGTTGACCTGACTTTTAATCAGGGTGTCACAGGTTCGAGACCTGTACGGCCTACAAAGCTGGAAGACCGCTCCTGCCGGGGAGTTTTTGAAAGAATCAGGGTGTGAAGACACTAGGTCAACCGACATCCTGATTTTATGGTTTTTCGCTTAGAATATCAAATAACGAAGGACTAAAAAGATTCCTTTTTACCTTATAGTTTCACGCTCAGTTTCTGCGCCGCCTGTTTAGGGAACTCAGGATTGGAAAGCAACATACGACCAAAAGCAACCATATCTACCTTCTGTTCCCGAACGATCCTATCGGCATATTCGGGCTCTGTAATGTTCCCCACTCCGATGACCGGGACTTTCACTGTTTCCTTGATTCCCTCTGCCAGAGGGATAAAGTAGCCCTGTTCGGTAAAACGATTCTGGCCGTCGCCACCCAGTCCTCCGGAGACATCTATAACATCCACGCCAGCTTGCTCCAGATGTCGCGCAGCTAGTTTAGCCTCTTGACGGGTTAGCCCTCCCTCGACCATGTCGTCAGCGCCAAAACGGTAAAACAGGGGT
>SDBU01006737.1_pt1 | contig 13435 bp, 13 predicted proteins | sample 2277071 | NCBI WGS metagenome assembly SDBU01 (sample SAMN10397929, study PRJNA504765) | marine sediment metagenome | isolation source: marine sediment core GS08_GC12, 126 cmbsf | place: Arctic Ocean: Gakkel Ridge, Loki's castle | collected 2008 | reverse complement strand
AGCAAATAATGCAGGTTTACTAAAAACAAACGACATTGCTGCAAGTGGAAATGCAAAATAAAATACCCTGATCAAATTTTCTTGGAATAATTCTTTTTTGCCCCCTTCCAATAACTTTGGATATACTGCTTTACCAATTTTGGCTGAGTGATGAACAATCCTAGAGATTGTTGTTGCAGCACTCCAATAAGCTAGCCCAAAAACTGAACCAGTCATTATGGAAAAAATTGCTATATCACTTGTGGTTAAAATTGCTGAAAGATATGGATAAATCGGGAGCCAAAAAAGTTTAATCCATTTTTTTAATGCTTTTTTATTAAATTTACCTTTTAATTTTTCACGTGTTTGGAATAATAAAACAATAACATTTGCCAATCTTGAGATAAACACTGTGATTATTACTCCCGCGATTCCTAAATCAAAATAAAAAATAATTAAAAGTGCTAATGGAATTTTTATTAATTCAAAAATTAAAATTCCATATTCTTCATTTTGAGGTTTATATCCTTGAGTGATTCCTACTAATACGGCTCGGAAAAATTCTACAGGAATTAAAATTCCAGCAAATAATAAAATATGAAAATCTATATCTGTTTTGAAACCAAAAATATATGCAATTCCAAAAAATATTAGGAGAGATAAAATACTAAAACCTCCGCATGAAATGAAAGCTGTTCTTCCTGATTCAATGCCCCTTGCAATTTCTCTAGTTGTCCAATAAGATACGATTGGATGAATCACCAAAACATAGGCAATTAAAGAACCAATTAGACTCCAAGCACCAAATTCTTCCTGAGTTAACTGTCTTGTAATTATCAGGGTAAAAACTAAACCTGTAAAAACACTGGCTAATCCAACAACAAAAGATATCATTCCTGAGTAAGTTACTCTAATACCTGACATTTTTGCTCAAATCAAACTAAATTTTATTAAAATAAAGTCTAGTATGATTAAATAAAATTGAGAATATCAAAATTAAATTTGTATAACAAAAATATTCATTTTTACAAAACAAATTATCTTTTTTCAGACTCGAAATTATATTATGTAATTGGTAGACAAAAAACAACTGATCAGATTTTCTAAAGAGAAGTTTATATTTTAAAAATTAACAAAGATGTAGGAAAACTTTATGGTCAAATCATATTATCAATCAACCTATAAAACCAGAGAATTTCTACGTCCTCGTTTAGCAAAATATCAAAAACTTCATGATTTTGTCAGATCCTTAGATCGAGCATATAGTAATCTTACAGGTTTTGCACATGTGTTCCCAGATTTTTACCTCATAGGTGCACAAAAATGTGGGACATCTGCACTTTACGATTACTTAGTACAACATCCTTCTGTCCATCCTTGTATAACCAAAGAACCACGTTTTTTTGACAAGTATTACAACAGAGGTATTAATTGGTATAGATCATGTTATCCATTTACTTTCAAAAAAAATATTGAAACAAAAATATATCATCGAAAATTTCTAACTGGTGAAGCTACAGAAAGATATCTTGAACATCCTCATGTATCTAAAAGAATTAAAAAAATTACTCCTAATTCAAAATTTATTGTTCTTTTGAGAAATCCAATTGATAGGGCATATTCACATTATAATATGCGCTATAAATCAAAAAAAGAAGATCTTTCATTTGAACAGGCAATAAATCAAGAAAAAGAAAGAACTAAAGGTGAATTCAAAAAAATGTTAGAAGATGAAAATTACTATAGCAAAAAATATTTTCATCATTCTTATCTTGACAAAGGAATTTATGTTGAAAAATTAAAACGATGGATGAAAGTTTTTCCAAAAGAACAATTTCTTATAATTCAAAGTGAAGAATTTTTTAAAGATCCAAACAACATCTATAATCAAGTTTTAAAATTCCTAGATTTACCAAATTGGAAACTTAAAGAATACAAAAAAATTGGTGCAGGTTCCTACAAGCATTCTGAAATTGAACCTGAAATTAGGAAAAAACTAATTGAATATTTCAAGCCTTATAATGAACAACTTTTCGATTTTTTAAAAACTAAATTTGATTGGGATAAATAATGATGAATAATGGTTTCTGAGAGAGATAGAATAAGAAATAAAATTCAAAAAATAGGCCCTAATAAATGGAAATCCGATAGTTTTGATGTTAGATACTATCTAATCTCTCAATTAAAACGGCATATAGAAAAATGTATTTTAGACGTAGGAGGAGGTATTGGAATTATTTTATCAGAATTAAATCAAGATGCTTTTCGAGTAAATCTGGATTTATCTTTTAATGATCTAAAAATTTGCATAAAGAATGTAGATTCTAAAATAAATCCTATTTGTGCTTCAATTACTTATTTGCCTTTTAAAAAGGAAATTTTTGATGTTGTAATCTGTTCACATGTTATAGAATTAACAAAATTAATGGATATTAATAGTGAAAATAAAAATGAAGAAAATAAATGTAAAAATGTATTACATTTAGTTAATGAAACTCATCGTGTGTTGAAGAATTCTGGAAAATTATTTCTCACTACGCCTAATTTTGCCTTTCGTAATAGTCCAAACAAATTAACTTTTTCAGAATTAAATAATGTCCTTTCAAAATTTTTTCAAGATTTTAAAATTTCTTTTTACAATACAATGCCAAAAATTAAAAGTAAAAGTAAATTTGATTTTTCAAACGTAGTTCCAAAAATTTGGTCTAAATTTTCTAATCCAGATCAGATTATTAATTCACTGTTAAAAGAGAAAAGCAAGAATAATTACAGCGTATATTTTTATGCATATGCAAGGAAAAATTAATTTAAAGGAGATTTAATGCAAGCACAAGTAAACAAATTTCCAATAAGAACAAGAAGATTTTTACGACATAAACTCGATAAACATAAGAAATTACAAAAATTTACCACCAATCTTTATCAAAAATATTGTCAATTAACTGGATTTGTACATGTATTACCTAATTTTTTAATAATTGGGTTTCCTAAATGTGGAACAACTTCATTATACGAATATCTGATTCAACATCCAGATATTTTTCCACCAATTGGAAAAGAAATTGATTATTTTGATCGATTATATAATAAAAAAAATAATTGGTATAAAGTTAGATTCCCAACAACATTTCAAAAAAAATATAATGAAAAATTTTTAAAAAGAAATTTTCTCACAGGTGAGGCTACTCCTAGATATATTATGCATCCTCATGCATTACAAAGAATAAAAAAAACTGTTCCTAACGCAAAATTTATCGTTCTTTTAAGAAATCCAATAGAACGAGCGTTCTCACATTATAACATGAATGTAAAAAATGGTTATGAATCCCTCTCATTTGAAAATGCAGTGAAAAATGAACAGGAACGAATCAAAGGTAGATATGAAAAAATGGCAAAAAATCCAGATTACTATAGTTGGGATTATGATTTGTTTGCATATTTAGATCAAGGAATCTATGTTGAAAAATTAAAACGATGGATGAAAGTTTTTCCAAAAGAACAATTTCTTATAATTCAAAGTGAAGAGTTTCTAGAGAACTCATCAAAAATTTACTACAAAGTTTTAAATTTTTTAAATTTAGATAAATGGGAACCTGATTCCTTTACACTTTACAAAAAACGTAAAATTATTAATAACAAAATTCCTTCTGATTTACGAAAATATATTTCAGATTTTTTTAAACCTTACAATGAAGAACTCTTTAATTTAATCAATAAAAAATTTGATTGGAACTAATTTTTTTATTTAGTTTTCTGGGTGTGTTGTAAAGATATTATATGATTTCGCAAATTTTATTTTCTTTTTTGATGGACATTTAATATGAAAAGTATTTCCTGAGTCATCTTCATTCCAATCTCTATGAATTTCTTCTCCACATTTAGTACAATAATTTCTTTTTTGTTTTTTCTTAATAACTGATTTTTTTACTACAGCAAAAGCATAGACACTTGATCGATTAAACCACCATGCATAAAATTTATCTTTTATATTTGCTGAAAGAATTGAATTAAATCCTGTTACTTTTAATAGTCTGTTTAGATATCTTTGTTTCCAAACAAAAGGTTGTGATGTACTATTTTCATTATCTACAACACATACTAAAACTCCATCTGTTTTTAGAATTCGATGAACTTCCGTTAGTAATTGCCTAGAATTTTCTACATAATTAAAAGAATTAATTGAAATAACTATATCAAAAATATTGTTTCTAAATGGTAAAGGTTTTTCTAAATCAATAACAATATCAGCATTTGAATCCTCTTTTCTATCAATTCCAATCATCTTACATTTTTTGAATTCAGACCAATTATCGTATCCAATTCCAATATCTAGACCAAATTTCTTATTTTTAGTATATTTTTCAATTAAGTGAGCTATAAACCAATGTTTACTCATTAATTTTCAAAATTAATTCAATAGGAATACTATTAAAATTAATCTTATCAACAATAAGAAATGATTAGTATTGAAGTTAATTCTGAACCTGACAAAGATTGGAATGAAAGATTACTAAAATCTCCTTTGGGAACTATTCATCATACTCATGAATTTGCTCTAGCCAAAAAATTTCGAGGATTCGAACCATTATTTTTAAAATTTCTTGATAACAGTGGAAAAATTGTTGGACAAATCTTATTACTTTCAAAATCTCGATTTAATAACAGAAAATATGTTGGCAAAATCTTACAAAAAGCTCCTATACCAAAAAAATTATTCTTTGAATGGACTTATGGACCAATAATTTTTGATGATGATTGTAGCCTAGAAATTTCTCGAACATTAGCTAAATTTTTAATTTCAAAAAAAGTAAAAGTTAGAGGTTCAGAACATCCTCTTTCTAACAGAACTTTTAATTCTTTAGAAAAATCTTTCAAAATTAAAGATTGGTGTACTTTTTTATTAGATCTTAAAAATGACCCTGAAAAACTCTGGGAAAATATGGATAAACATTCTGTTAGAAAAAATATTGAAAGGTCCAAAAAAAAAGGAGTATATGTTAAAGAGATGTCTAAATCAAATTATTTACAATATAGAAAAATGAGTATGGAACTAGGAAAAGATTCGCCATTAACTGAAAAAGAAATTGAAAAACAATGGGATTTATTCACTAAAGTAGGCTATGGAGGATTTTTTGCTTATGAAAATGAAATTCCAGTAGGAGGAATATCTATATCATTTTTCAATGGATATGTTAATGAATTTAATATTGTTCGAACCCAATTAGATATAACCAAAAAACTCTATTCTCAGGATTTATTGAAATGGAAAATAATTCAATGGGCAAATGAAAAAGATTTCAGATACTTTGATCTTTCTGGAGCAAATCCCAAACCAACAAATGAGAAAGAAATTGGTATCTTAAGATACAAGAAAAAATGGGGAGGAGAACTAAAGTATTATTCCCAAATAACACTTTAATTTTTTTGAAAGTAATTTCACCAACCAAAATCCTTTCCTAAAAAATCATACAACTTTTTATTATGAGGTTTATAAAATTCATCTAATTCTTTTCTAGTAGAAACTTTAATCTTTGGCTGATCTTCAAAAAAATTATACCTTTGATATTGTGATAAATTCCATTCTGGGAGTCCCAAAAATTTTAAAATCTCATTGTATATCTGATCTGGTTTTTCATAAAAATTCTCGCTTTTAATAATTAAAATTTGTTCTTTAGGAAATACTTCAAACCAATTTTTTATTCTATCTATGTAGATTCCTGCAGTCAAATAAGAATAATTATGATAATTTAAACTATAATAATCCAAATTTTTGCTCATTTTTTTTATTTCTCCTTTAATTCTATCTTGCTCTTTTTTTATTGCATCTTCAAAAGACAAATCTTCTCGCCTTTGTTTAATTTGTTTAAAAAATTGTGAAAAAGCACGGTCGACAGGATTTCTTAATAATGCTATTAACTTAACATTAGGTATCTCTTTTTTAATTCGTGTCGGTACAAGTGGATGATGAATGTAATTTGAAGTAGCTTCTCCAGTCATGAAATACTTTCTAAATTTTTTCTCAATTCGATATTTATTAAAAAAAGTTGGAAAGTATAACTTGTACCAATTAATTCCTTTATTATAATTTAATTCAAAAAAACCAACTTCCTTAGACAATGCTGGTTCAATAGAAGGATGCTCAATTAAGTAATTGTAAAGTGAAGTTGTTCCACATCTTGGAGCTCCAAATATTATAAACGATGGAAGAACCCTCAATGGACTTGAAATTCTTCTATACTCTGTAACTAATTTCCTTTTAATTCTATTTTTTAGGGGAAGACTATTTTTCATAAAAAAACACTCATGATATTTAATATATAATCACTATATGTCTAATGATTTAACAGACACAACATAATAATGTATTAAGTTCCCAAAACGGTATTCGTTAGTATGCATAATAAGAATGAAATCCACTCTAAAATTCAAAATTTGGTAGAGGATTTTAAATTTAGTAGTGATATTGATAAACAATTTTTCATAAGAGTTTTTTCTACTTCTGCTACAACTTACAAAAATCGACTTTCTGCACTAAAATTTGAAAATATGAATAAAATTTTGGATGCTGGCTGTGGATTTGGACAATGGACTTTGGCTTTGAGTGAATTTAACAATATGGTTTATGCAATTGATTCAGAACTGGGAAAAATCCGAATTGCGAAGGAAATATCTAAACTAAATTTTAAAAATAATTATTCTTTTCAAGCAGGAAGTATTGAAAAATTACCATTTAATAATAATGAATTTGATGCAATTTTTTCTTATAGTGTAATTTACTGGACTGATTTTAAAAAAAGCATTAAAGAGTTTTTTAGGGTTCTAAAACCTGGAGGAAAATTATATTTTGTTGGAAACGGATTAGGATGGTCAATTTATAATATTTTAACTGGTCATAGCTCAGCAAATGATTATAATGCGAGAAAACATGCATTAGGTACAATTTTTGAAACTATAAAATATTCTATTACTAAAAAAAGAAAACCAGGACAAGCGATTATTTTATCTCCAAAATCTTTATCAACTTACATGAAATCTTTAGGATTCAATAAAGTAATTTATTCTCCAGAAGGATATCTGAGCTTTAATGACACAAAAACACATTCATTTTATAAAAAAAAATATCTAGGACTTACAAATGTTTTCGAAATTTGGGCAAGTAAGTGAATAGATTATGAAAATACTTCAAGCTGGAAATATGGCAAATGTTGGTTATCTTTCAACAAAGTTTTTACGAAATGATGGACTCGATGTAGATTTACTAATTGATACAAAACATACGCACCCAGAAACATATGATCCAGAACTAAAGAATGGATACCCTAACTGGTTTATTGAATATCATCTAAACAAACCATTGTGGAAACTACAAGTTCTTAAGACAATGAGGAAAAATCAATATGATTTAATTCATGCTTATGTGGAATTACCAATTTTTGCGTACATGTCAGGGAAAAAATTCCTTGTACAAGCTCTTGGAAGTGATTTTCGTGAACTTGCGCAATCAAATTCCTTACGTGGGTTCTTACTAAGAAGAGCATACAAAAAAGCGAAAGTAATACTTTTTTCAATGCCAGATCATTTACCAATTTATTTAAAATTTGGTCTCAAAAATGGGATTTTTTTCCCATTACCTGTTAACTCATCATTTTTTAAACCTGAAGAAAATAAAATAAAAAAATTTGAAAACTATTTTTCAATACTTCACCCAACAAATTTAGAATGGAGATTAAAGAAAAATAATATTCTAATTGAAGGATTTGCAAAATTTGTTAAAAAAAATCCTTCATCAATTTTAATTATAATTGATAGAGGAATAGATTCAGAAAGAACTCATGAGCTTGTTAAGAATCTGGACATTATAGATAACGTATCTTTCATTAAAGGCCCACTTTCTACAACTGAATTAAAGACATACTATAATACAGTTGATGCTGTTGCAGATTCTTTTCTTCTTCCCGCATTGAGTGGAATAACTAATGAAGCTCTAAGTTGTGAAAAACCTGTAATCACTTATTATCCTGAAGAACAGTTTAAGGAAGTTTATCAAGAACAACCTCCAGTATTGAATGCCTCAAATTCAATCGAAGTTTTAAAAAAATTAGAAATATTAAACGATAAGAAAACACGGATAAATTTAGGTAAAAAATCTCGTGAATGGGTAACAAAATATAACGATTCTAAATTTTACACAAAAAAATTAAGGATAATTTATGACTCAATTATTAATAATGATAACATAGAAAAAATTCGAGAAAAACTAAATCAAAAAAAACTATGAAAAATTTCCATTATTTTTTGAAAACATTTTTTAACTTACTAAAAATAGATCGATCATGATAAAAACAGCAGTAGTAACAGGGGGAGCAGGTTTTATTGGGTCTCATCTATGTAATAGACTAATAGCTAATAAATACAAAGTTATTGCTTATGATGATTTATCAAATGGTTCAGGAAGAAAAAATTTATCAAAAAAAGTTCAATTTGTTAAAGGAAATATTTTCAATATAGATAAATTAAAAAACATCTGTAAGAAATCTGACGTTGTTTTTCATTTAGCAGTTAAACCTTTAACGATGTCATTTGATAAACCTGAAGAGGTAGTAAAGATTAATGATTATGGAACTTACCTAGTTGCAAAACTTTGTACTGAATTTAACTGTAAAATGATTCATATTTCTTCAAGTGAAGTTTATGGAACTGCTTTAACAATTTCTATGAGAGAAAATCACCCATTATTCCCAACTACAATTTACGCTGGTTCAAAAGCTGCTGCTGAGCTTTATGTTAGGGGGTTCGAGAAGAGTGAAGGCTTGAAAATGTCAATTGTAAGACCCTTTAACAGCTATGGTGAGTTTATGCGTGATGACACTTATGCGGCCGCAATTCCAAATTTCTTTAATAGAATATCATCTAATCTTCCACCAATAATTCATGGTAATGGAAATCAAACACGTGACTTTACTTATGTCGAAGATATTTGCGAAGGCATTATCCTAACTGATCAAACTAAAAGTGCTTTAGGAGATACAATAAACATCGGTCAAGGTAAAGAATTTAGAATTAAAAAAATAGCAGAAATTCTTGTAAAGAAATATCAAGAATTAACCGGCCATAATTCAAAAATTTCTTTTAAATTCCAAAAAACTCGTAAAGGAGATGTTTTCAGACACCGTGCAAATATTTCACATGCACAAAAAATTCTAGGATATAAACCTAAAATAGATCTAGAAGACGGGATTACAAGATATTTGAAATGGAAATTAGGTTTAAAAAATTAAAATAACAAATATCATTATTTAATGTCATTCCATTTTTTAACAATTTCTGAAATAGTATAACTTTGTTTTTGTTTATTTACAATATAATCACAAAATTCCTTAAAAAAATTATTTATTCCTATAGTTTTTTGATTTACAAATGGTGTAATTTCATTAGGTTCTAAAGAAAATAGGGGCTTACCTTTTTTAAGAGATTCATAATTTTCCATATTTTCTGAATTTAAGAAAATATGTATGGGATGAAAATCAAAAATTTTTAATCCGTTTACGTGGTATCTTTCATTCTCTAGACTCAAGCTTTTCTGTGGATTATACATTTCAATATCATCCTCCCAAAAAAATGGTACTCTAACTAACTCATTATTTTGATCATCGAAATATATTTTGTGAGGTTCTAAGTTAGAAGTGTTCGGAAGAAGTAGAGAAGAGTCAATTTTTATATTAAAATCTTTAACAAGATTTCTGAATAGATAAGTTGATTGAAAAAGTGCATGAGTTCTAATTATTTTTGATTCTGGAATAATTTTTTTAAGATTATTCATAACTTCTTTTACATTACTTCCTTGTGATGAATTAGGTAAGAAATTTGGATGAAGACCAAGTTCAAAAATTTCATTATGATCTAATAATTTTCTTATAGATGGAGAATCGTGAGTTATAAACCAGGTAGCCTTTACTCCTTTTTCAACAAGAAAATCAACCACTTCATCTATAATAAAATCAGGCGCCCAATCAACGTCAAAAGTAAGAACAAACTCATTTAACATTTTAACAGATTTTCCTCTATAATGATCATTTATTTCTCATTTTAAAATATGACTATTGTCTTATAATTAGTAGACACTTTTTGCAACACCTAAACTTATAACTCTAAATTTTATTTTTGATATTATGCCTTCAGAATATGATTATATTGAACAGATTGGAACAACATATGAAACATCTGATAAATCTCACGTTAGAAAATTAAATAATTATTTCCATCAACAACAAGTTTTAACAGTTTTTGACCTAATTAAAAAAATGCAACCAAATGATTACAATAGAGTTATAGATCTTGGGTGCTCTGATGGTGGATGGCTTGATGACTTCAAATTTATGAAATTTGGTAATGTGATAGGAATTGATATTTCTTCAGATCGAGTTGAAAAAGCAAAGAAAAGAGGTTATTCAGAAACCTATGCAACTAATGCATATGATTTGCCTTTTGATTCTGATTCAGAGTCAACTATCATCTGTAATGGAATGATAGTTCATGTCATTAACGATTCAGATAGATTAAAAATTTTCAGAGAAGTAAAAAGGGTATTAAAGAAAAATGGAATTTTTATTTTTAATTTTGCAAATGCAAGAGCCAAAGGATTAAAAACTAACAGCACCAAAGAATATTGTAGATTCAATACAATTGAACTTATGACTCAATTGGTAAACGATAGTGGATTAAGTATTGAACACATCAGACCCTGCTACTATATCTACCCAAGAATGGGAGCAAATAGGAATATTGCATCTATTTCTACAAAAATTTTATTTCCCATTACAAATTATATACTTAAAAAATTTAATGATATAAATCACTCAGAAGTAATTTACTTAGGTGTTAGAAAAAAATAAAACCTAATTGTCTAAAATCTTAATAATTAAAATAAAATAATCTTAATTTCATCTATAATGATTAATGAAATATAATGGACATTTACATATAATAGTAAAAATTAATAATATGCTATGAATACAGATTATCTAATTACAACCCTAAAAAAGGAAATTTCTAGAATTTCTGTCGAAGCTAATAAAAAAAAAATTAAATCAGCATATGTAATTTCCACTACTTCTAAAAGATCAGGACAAAAATGGATTCCTCTTCCAATTAGGGAAACCAAATATGTAATCTGTGGTGCTATTACGGTTTATGATATGAATCAAGCTAAAAAAATTGCTAAATATGTTGATAACAAAGTAGATTATATTTTTGTAGATGCCGAAATTAAACTACAAAACATGGATGAATTAGTAAAACAGATTTCTCTATTTGTGAAGAAAAGCAAAATTCTTACCTTTAAGAATAATGATCTTACTGCATCTTCTGCAGATGCTTTAATTTCGAAAATTTTAAAAAATTTTTACAACAAAAAAATTGCTATAATTGGAGCAGGGAACATTGGGGGAAAACTATCTCTTAAATTAATTGAAAGAGGTGCACAAGTATACTTGGCATCAAAAAACCTCAACAAAACAAGGACAGTTGCTAAATCTATAAACAATCTAAAACCAAAACATTGTTCTGGCAGAGTAATTGTTAAAGATTTAAGAAAAGTTGCAAAAAATACTGATTTATTAATTGGGCTTACTCCTGATGACGCAGTAATAAGCCCTGAAATGATTCAAGTTATGAAAAGTAATGGGATAATTATTGATGGTGGAGTTGGAACAATATCTCTTAAAGCAATTAATGATGCATTTCAGAAAGGAATTCATATAATGAGATTGGATACCCGTGCTGGATTTGCAGGAGAAGTTTCACTTTTATTTGAAACTGAAAAGATTCTTGATGAAATACAAGGTAAGGCAACATTGGGAGAGATTGATGTAGTTGCAGGAGGAGAATATGGAAAAAACGGAGATGTGGTATTAGATAATTTATCAAAACCTAAAAGAGTTCTAGGTATTGCTGATGGGAAAGGAGGAATTCTACATAAACAACTTAACTCCACTAATTTAAGACATTTAAAACTCATTAAAAGTTTAGTTGAAAAAGGAAAGAAAATTAAGTATGATTAAAAAAAATGTTGTTACTGGATTAGGAGAAATTGGTAAACCAATCTATAAAGTTATTTCAAAAGCTACTCCAACATTAGGTTATGATATTAATCCAAAGTTTATGAAAGAAAAAAACAAACAAAAACTTTCAAAATTAGAAACTTCATTTTTACATATTTGTATTCCTTTCACAGATAATTTTACAAAGAATGTAATCAAACTCATTGATAAATTCCATCCAGAAACAATAGTAATTCATAGTACTTTAAGTCCAAATACTACTAAAAGACTGCAGAAGAAAATTCGAATACCTATCATATATAGTGCAACTAGAGGAGTTCATAAACGCATGCAAAAAGATTTGAAAAAATATACAAAATTTTTTGCAGTAGAACCAGATGCACCAAAAAGAAAATTAGCAATTTCATCATATTCAAATCTAATGAAAAAATGTGGCATTAAATTAAAACAAATGACTAATCCATTAACTCTAGAACTTGCAAAAATAGTTGTAGATACATCATACTATGGGTGGCTAATTAACTATGCACAACTTAGCAATATGATAGCAATTCGAAATAAGATTGATTATGATGAAATGTGGTCATTTGCTGATGAAATTCATAAAAATTTAGGAAATAGACCTAAAATGTATCCAGGTTTTATTGGAGGTCATTGCGTAATTCCTAATTTGGATTTAATTAATGAAGATTCTCTTTACCAAATTGATAAGATAAACAACATGTATTCTAAAAAAGTAAAAAATTCAAAATCAATTAGAAAAAAATATGATAAATCATAAAAGACTTCTTACGATGTATAAAATATAATGAAAATTGAAATACCCATAACAAACCCATTTCATGAAACACACTTAGCAGTACAAGCTGCTTTTGAGGCAGGAAAAAAAGTAATGGATGTATACAATCATGAATTTTCTTCAACGCTGAAAAAAGATAATGAGCCATTAACCGAGGCAGATGTAATAAGTAACCAAATTATTCAAAAAATTATTTCAGATTCAGGATATCCTATTCTTTCTGAAGAAAGTGAAGATAATAAAAAAAGATTAGATTCAAAGAAAATTTGGATTATCGATCCTTTAGATGGCACCTCAGATTTTATCAAAAAAACTGGAGAGTTTACCATAATGGTTTCTCTAGTAGATGACCATATCCCAATTTTAGGAGTAATTTATTGGCCCACTGAATCCACATTATATCTTGCTCAAAAAGATCAAGGAGCATTCAAATCAGAAAATGGGATTTGGACAAAGGTCTCAGTAAGTAAAGTTTCAAATTTAAAAAACTGTAGAGCTATAGGAAGTAGATATCATATTTCTGAAATAGAACAGAATTTAATCAAACGCCTTAACATATCACAATTTACCTCAAAAGGAAGCTCGCTTAAAGTAGCTG
>SDBU01006736.1_pt1 | contig 13439 bp, 14 predicted proteins | sample 2277071 | NCBI WGS metagenome assembly SDBU01 (sample SAMN10397929, study PRJNA504765) | marine sediment metagenome | isolation source: marine sediment core GS08_GC12, 126 cmbsf | place: Arctic Ocean: Gakkel Ridge, Loki's castle | collected 2008 | reverse complement strand
CGGGAGCCAGGGGTTTGTCCCCTAACCTCTTTATATCTCCATCGATACGAAGTACAGGAGGGATTCCTACTACAAGGTGCAGGTCTGATGCACCTCTTGTCATCATTTCATTTAGCAGAGAAAGAAGCTCCATCATTCACTCCTTATGAGAGGCTAAGATCCTTACCCCATGTAACATCAGAAAAGACACGGGGAGTATACTAATAAATGCATAAATTCTTGCAAGCTTGCTCTACAAAGAACAATGGCTCATTCTCCCGTGATGAACAAAGAATCTAGCTCTTCCAAAAAAGAAGCGCCAAAGAATGGATACATTTCCCACAGAGGAGTCTTGTATCCGAATTATGTTCTCTTTAGTTCAAATGATTAATGAAGACGGAAGAATGAGCCAATGAAGGACTTTCGGTAATTTACGCACCAATGTTAGCACGACCCTTTTCCTTCATCTCCTCTTGTATCAGCTCAAGTTCCTCTTTAGTGAGACTTCCACTTTCTTCCTTCAATCCGGACTCTTCTCCCACTGCGAATCCATCTTCTTCAATATTAATCGCCACGTCCACACTCTTGCCAATTCTTTCCAACTCCTCTAGTACTCCTCGCAATTGACGTTCTCTGATATTGAGCACAACATTCATTTTACCCTCCTTTTTCTTCTTTGAATCCATCTTCTTTAATATTAATGGCGACGTCCACACCCTTGCCAATTCTTTCCAACTCCTCTAGTACTCCTCGCAATTGACGTTCTTTGATATTGAGCACGACATTCATTTTACTCTCCTTTTTTTCTGTACCTTAGTTTCTCATAGAGCAAATCTCGTACCAATTCTTCAAAGTGAGAGCAAAGGAGTTGGGCAGAGCTGTTCAAGACCGCCTTTAACTTGGTCTGTTGATTCTATAAGGAATCTTGGTTAAGCAGGGGTGTGCTATGAGAGATGACCCCGATTGATTTCTCTGCCCCATATCGGTGCAAATTGTGCACTGAAGTAAGCCATTGCGGAAATACTCAACAATGGAACTCCGATGCCTTTTGAATGATGGGCTGCACCAGAACGGTGCCGAGTGCCTTATTGTTCTCACTTCCTTTTCCTGGGAGATGAGGCGCTATTCCCTGTACAGGATCCTATCCTGGTGGAATCGGCACCGTTTAGAAACTGGTATACAATACAAGCTTAGAAGGTCACCTCGAGTACCAAGACTGGCCAGAGCCGATTCAAGAGACAACTAGAACATAGATGATAAAAAATGTATATAGGCATACATTTTATCCACTTTCTAGGGGGTTAATATTTGAGAATATGGCACGAAGGTTGCTCTACTAAACCGTGAACGAAAAGGAAAAGCTAGAATTTCAGAGTTAAGGGTATGTTTTGGCAAAGTTAGAGAAAAGGAGATGCCAGTTGGTTCCTGAAAACAATAAATGGTTAGCAAAAGCGCTTCTGGATAAAAACATAATTACCCCAGATCAGCTAACTCAGGCTTTGGCCAGAGAGAGGGAGAACAACGAAACTTTGGAAAAGGTCTTAGTGGACCTTGACTTTATCAAAGATGAGGAGCTTATAGCTTTAAAGAAGAAGGAATCGGTTTATGATGAAAACTCTCTTCTGGGCCGTGTTGATCCTGAAGTATTGAAATTGGTCCCGGAACAGGTTGCCAGACGTCATGCTGTTATTCCTCTATCTAAGAATGGAAACTGCCTTACCCTTGCCATGACTGACCCGGATGACGTAGTAGCCATTGATACAGCGAGAACCATCAGCAGGTGCGAAATCAAGCCAGTACTGGCTTGCGAAAAAGACATAATGACAGCAGTGGAAAGGTATTACAGTGGCTCTCCGGATATGGAGACGGTCTTATTAGACCTGGTCAAGGTGAATGAATCTTCCGTTCAACCAGTAAGCGAGGAAAACCTCACTCAGGTTAAGCTTAAAGCCAACGATCCGCCAATAGTTAAATTTGTTAATCTGCTGCTGCTGGATGCTGTTGAGCGAAGAGCCAGTGACATTCACGTCGAGCCGGCCAAGGGAAAAGTTAGTCTTCGAATTCGTATTGACGGGGTTTTGCACCAGATAACCCCTCCTCCTAAGGCCATGCATTCAGCCATTACCTCCCGCATAAAAATTCTTTCGGGCCTGGACATTGCTGAGCGAAGACTTCCTCAGGATGGTCGTTGTGTGGTGGAAATAGGAGATAAAGAGATAGATATCAGGGTCTCCACCTTTCCCACCCTGTACGGAGAAAAGGTAGTAATGCGTCTTTTAGACAAAGAGAAACTTTCCCTAGGCCTGGAAGAGTTAGGTTTTAGCTCAGATCAGCTCTCCCAGTTTGAAAAGGTACTCAAAAGGCCCTATGGAATGATATTGGAGACCGGACCCACCGGTTCTGGAAAAACTACCACCCTCTACGCCGGCCTCGGGCACACTAACAGTCCGAAAAAGAATATTGTGACCATAGAAGACCCCATTGAATACGATTTAGCCGGAATCAATCAGACTCAGGTGAAACCTGAGATCGGTCTGGACTTTGCCAGGGGTCTGCGGGCCATTCTTCGACAGGACCCTGATCTAATCCTGGTGGGAGAAATTCGTGATAAGGAGACTGCTCAGATTGCTATAAGAGCTGCTTTGACCGGACACCTGGTCTTTAGCACTCTGCATACCAATGACGCCGTGGGCGCTATAGCTCAACTGCAATACTTCGGCATTGAACCCTATCTCATTGGCTCTGCTGTTGACCTGATTATAGCCCAGAGACTGATTCGTCGCATCTGCCCCAGGTGCCAGGAATATCATACTCTTTCTGAGAAAGCTTCCTATCGACTTACTCTAGAGGATGGAGAGAAGAAGAAGCTCAAATTAGCTTGGGGTCCAGGTTGCCCACAGTGCAGCCACACTGGTTACCTTGGCCGAACTGCTATATTCCAGTTCTTCGAAATCAATTCCTCAGTGAAACGACTGATTTTTGAAGGAGCTGATATACATACTCTGAGAGCTGAGGCAACCAGACAGGGGATGAAGACTCTCAGAGAATCTGCTATAGAAAAACTTCGCCAGGGAGTAACTACAGTGGAGGAGGTTCTGAGCGTTACTCTAGAGGAGTAAATAGTATGGCGCAATTCGCCTGTATTTCAGTAGATAGCCAGGGACAGAAGATCGAAACCCGTCATGAGGCAGCTTCTATTCAGGAGGTATCCTCTTTCCTGCGAACCAGGGGCCTTACTCCGGTTTCGGTAAACAAAATCAAAAAGGAAGCCCTTGCTAGACAAACAGCCAGGGAGCTCCTTGCTCTCCTGAGGCCAAAACAGATAAAGATGAGTGAAGTAGCCTCTTTCTTTCGTCAGTTGGCTACCATGCTGGAGGGAGGAGTAAATTTATCAGAATGCCTGGACGGTCTTTCTTCTCAAACAGAGAACAAACACTTTGCCCATCTTTTAAGACAAACAAGGGAGTATGTAGCCTGGGGGCAGAAATTCTCCCAGGCTTTATCCGAATATCCGCGCATATTCCCTCCTCTGGTTAGGGAGATGATAGCAGTGGGAGAAGAGTCCGGATTGCTGGACGAGGTAACCTCCCAGGTGGCTAGTTATCTGGAAGGCCAAATAGACCTGAAAAAAAAGGTGCAGAATGCCATTAGATACCCTGTATTCATCACTGGTTTCTTTCTGGGGGTAGTAGGAGTAATGGTCTTTTACCTCATTCCCCAATTTAAGGAGATATTTGCCTCCTACGGAGCTGAGCTACCGGCCATTACCCAGTTTGTCTTGAATATAAGCGATTTTTTCATCAGGAACCTTCCTTATGAAATGATTCTACTTCTGGGACTGGTGGTGCTTGGGCTGGGATATTTACGAACCGAAAAAGGAAAAGAGAGATTGGATAGAATTAAGCTAAAACTGCCCATAGTGGCTAAACTAATCTACTATCTGGTGCTGGCAAGAGTATGTCGCACTCTGGGTCTATTGCTGCACAGTGGAGTTCCTCTGGTAATGGCCCTTGATCACACCGCCGCCATTGCCGAAAATGCAGTGGCAGGAAGTGCGCTCAGGCAGATTCGGGAAAGGATTGTTGAAGGCTCTACTCTGGCTCAAGAAATGAGGAAACAGAGTTTTTTTCCTCCTCTGGTAACAGGAATGGTTCACACTGGTGAACGTTCAGGAACCCTGAGCGAAATACTGCCCAAACTGGCTGACTTTTATGACCGGGAGCTGGATTACCGAATAAAAGCCTTAATCTCAACTCTGGAGCCAGTTCTTATTGTCGGTCTGGGAGTACTGGTGGCCTTTTTTGTAATGTCTATGTATTATCCTATCTTCAATTTATCCACAGTTATGGGATAGGAAAATAAATTTAAATAGGAGGTAAGGGAGGTGATAGATTAGCAGTAAAGAGACGACATTTTAAAATCGAATCTAAATTATTTAGGAGGAAAAAGAAATGATGTGGTTAATGAAGACTTTTAGTAAAGGAAATAGGAATAAAGCTGGATTCACTCTCATCGAGCTGATGATAGTGGTCATCGTGGTAGGTATCCTGGCGGCTGCGGCCATCCCAATATACAGCCGGGTAATGGACAGGGCTCGTGCATCGGAAGGTAAGGCGATTCTGGGCACAGTCAGGACGCACTACCTGGCCGAAACCGCAGAGGGGAAAACGCTAACTTATCCTGCAGGCAGCACTTTGCTGCTCTGGGGGATTGATACCTCCAAGAATAGGTGGTGGAAAGCGGATCCTGGAGACTTCGGCAGCGTCTGGGCTGCTCCATCCACGTTTACAATAACTGGAGTCGCCGCGGATATCGCGGATATAATTCTAGCGATCGACTGTGACACTGGGATTTTTACTGAAACTTGGCCGTAATACTAAGGCTTGCTCGAGCGTGGGAAAAGTTACCTTCGAGTGTATAACCGCTTAAAGAAGAACCCAGGGACTGGAGAAGTTCTGGCCAGTCCCTGGAAGGACTCAAGATGAAGATTTTTTCCTTTTGGCCAAGAAAATGGTTTCGCTTTAACATAAGAGGTAATAATAGGGGTACCACTTTAGTAGAGGTAATGATAGCCCTTCTCATTATAGCCTTAGTGATTCTGGGTGGAGGGATGTTTTTCTTCTATGGTCGCCTCAATATTATCCGGGAGGCTCATCGCCGGGCCGCCCTTCTGGTAGCCAGCCAGAGACTGGAGGCCTTGAAAGCTGCCGACTGGATTGACATTGCTCACAATCCCCTATCATACCAGCCATATTATATTACACACAGCAGTGATTGGGATTTAAAATCATCAGAAACTAAAGAGACCATAACGGTGGATAATCTATCTGATGCACAGATACTTACTGAGGCTCAGTATATGGATGATGACGGTATGAATGACAGTTACGACTACCTACAGATAACAATAGTAGTAGAGTGGAGCGATCCTGCTACTAATAGGGTGAGCTTAACTTCCCTGGTTGGTCCGCCATGAATAAGGCCTCAATGAAAAAGAGAAACTCAGGATTTACCTTAGTGGAATTAATGGTGGTTGTCCTGCTGGTAGGTCTGGTGGTTTTAGTCTCTAGCCAAATTCCCCTCTTTAACCTCAGTTTTTGGACAAGAGCGACCGACAGGCTAAAGATGCAGCGAGAGGCCCATTATGCCATGATCAAAATCCAGCATGAGCTAAGACCAGCAGCTTCACTTAATGTGGATGTTTCCGATCCTTCCAGGCTGGTCATTGATTTGAACACTGAGGAGAGCTTCTTCTTAGAAGGAAGTCAGCTCCTTTACCAGGACCCTTATCAGGTGCAAGAGTTAATTATTGAGGGTGATACGGGTACCCAGTTTAATGTTACCCGTGGTAGCGAAACAATCAACATAACCTTGATTCTAGTAAGAGAAAAGGTTGGAACTATTACTCTTGAGACAGCGGTGAAGCCGCGAAATGAATGAGCAATGAAAGAGGAAAAGATAACTCAAAAAACATCTCGTTCTGAAAGCGGAGCAATACTGCCCATGGTTATTATCCTGATGCTGGCTCTTATGATGACCGGCATAGCCTTCCTTAATGCAGGGATAATGGAGAATGGGCTGGTGAGGAGGCAAATTCACAAGGACCAGGCTTTTTACTTGGCTGAAGCAGGAGTGGAAACGGCTATTTGGCAATTTAATTATGGCGACCGTCCCTGGCGTCCCTGGCCGGCCCCCTGGACCGATGACGGCGGTAATAATCCCACCCGGACAGAGACTCTCTACGATCCGCAAAGCAGCAGTGTGGGTGATTATGAGGTGACAGTGACCAATAAAGACTCATCGTATCCGCAAATCGATTCCTTGGGATATGTCCCCGGCAAGGAGGCAGAGGGAAAAATAGAGAAAAGAGTCCGTATCACCCTGGAGAAAAACCACGATCCAATGTTTAATTACGCTATTGCCAGTGCGGGAGGGATTATAATCGAAAATGCTGGCACTGTAATAAACGGCGACTGCTACGCGATCGGAGACATAATCGTCCAACAGGGTACTGTTAACGGAAATGCTGAGGCAACCGAAACTGTTAGCGTAACTAACGGAGGCACTGTTACCGGAACCATAACTGAAGGAGCAGAGGAGCTACCTTTCCCAGAATTTGACAGTGACTATTACCAGTATAAGGCTACTTCAATAATAAATGGTGACCTGATGATTAATGGTGTAACCCCCTATGTTGTAGATGGGATTTTGTATGTTACAGGAAACTTAACCATCAGCAATTCAACATTGGTTGGGCCGGGTTCAATCGTAGCCGAGGGCAGGATAAAGATCCAGAAAAACTCCCTGGTTGGGACTTCAATAGACACGGGAGTATCACTTGTTTCAGCTTATGAATCAGCTTTTGAAGGGGATATAGCCATAAAAATAGAAGAAGGGGTTGTGGAAAATCCTACTATAGTATGGGGGACGCTTTGGTCGCCAAAGGGAGAAATAAAAATAGAACTGAATTCTAAACTATATGGATCGGCCGTCAGCGGGGGTGAACACAAAATAGAAACCGGCTCTGGCGTTATTGACTACCGTCAGTTCGATAATGATTTCTATAGTTACGTGACACGACCGACCTACCTGGTGCAAAATTGGCAAGAAGAATGAAAGAGGAAAAACCCATGTTAGGATTCAAGAATCTGGTAAGTATAGACATTGGCTCCAATCTGATAAAAGTGGTTCAGTTGGGTCAATTCTCCGGAAAGATAAGATTAGAAAAGGTAGGATTGATAGACAATCCCATCTCCAATTTTCGCAGCGATGGCTATGCAGTGGGTAGGAATGCTATTGCTCGGGCCATCAGGCACTCATTGAGAAAAAACCACATTAAAGCCAGGGATGCGGTTTCCTCCCTGGGTGGTTCCTCCATCATTATTCAGTACTTCAAATTTCCTCCTCTTTCCGGAAAAGAACTGGAGAATGCGGTTGAGCTAGAGGCTCAACGGGTAATGGGCAGTGAGCTCAATGGAATGGAGACAGACTTTTTGGTTCTACCACAGAATCAAAAAGAAGCTCAAGGACAGGATATCCTCTTTGCAGCGGTACCCAAAGAAATGGTTCAGCAGCGTAGGCAAATTCTGGAGCAGGCTGGCCTGAATCCCATAGCTGTGGATATCGACTGCCTGGCTCTGACCAACTCTTTCTTAAGGCTGAAGAATCTAGCCTCGGGGGAGGATATAATGCTATTAAACCTGGGGGCCAGATTAATCAGTCTGGCAATTTTAGGAAAAGAAAGTTTGTACTTCGTTAGAGACATCAGCTTGGACCTGGAGGCACCCCTTGACTTCAAAGAAGAAAACATGCTGACGAGAACAGTTGAGGAGATCCATAGATCCATCCATTACTACCAAGGCAGAGTTCAGGGAAACAAAGTAGCCAGAGTTTTTTTAACCGGAGGGGGAAGCATGACTTCAGAGATTAGTAATTTGTTTTCAAAAGCTCTGGGGTTACCTGTAGAAAAGTGGAATCCTATGGAAGATCTAGAATATACCCCTGGCAAACTGGCCTACCAGTTTAAGCAAAGCCAGGGCTATCTTCTGGCTATCGCTATTGGATTGGGGTTAAGAGAAAAATAGAATGAAAATCCAGCTAAATCTGATTCCAGGAAGAGTAGCTCCTTTCAGAGTGAAAAGTTTGAGAAGGATACTCTCTATTACCTCACTTCTGGCCTTTTTCCTTTTGATTATAGCCATGGGGTATATTTACATAGACAACTATTATGAGATTAAAGACTACCAGAACCAACTAGCTTTAATTTCAAAAAAATATGACATACTAAACAAGGAGGTCTTCCAGATAATGGAATACAAAAGAGAGTGGGATTCTCTGCAGCACAAGATATCGTTAGTCAGTGAGCTTAGGGAAAAACAAATCTGGTGGACGCCAAAACTGCAGGCTCTTGCTGAGCTGATGCCAGAAAATATCTGGATAGACAAGCTATCTGTGCAAAAATCCACTCAGGCGTCCAGGAAGGTATCTTCTCCCCAGGCTCAAGCTTACTCTTCTATAATTCTAATTCTGGAGGGTTTTGCTTTGCCCGGTGATAACCAGGGGTTCCGCTCCATAGAAAACTTCGCCCAACGACTGAAGGAAAATCCAGCCTTCAACAAAATCATCCAGGAAATCGACTTGACCACTGCCACCCGTACAGAAAGAGAAGAACTCTCCACCATGAGTTTTCAGCTTTCCTGTCGATTAGTAGCCGAGGAGAACTTATGAATACCAGGCTAATGAATAAAAAAATCTGGTTCATAATTCTGCTGGAAGTAGCCATTTTAAGTCTATTCTATTTTTTGATAATCAGACCTCAACAGATCGAGCTAAGAGGAGTAAAAATAGAGGTACAGGAAAAGGAGGCTCTTTACCTTAAACTGAGCGTTCTTTCCGGTCTAATTGATGAGCTGCGGCAGGAGAAAGCTAGCATCGGTGAGAGTATAGACCATTTTCTGAAAGTGAGAGAAAGAGGCGAGAGGGGTTTAGTGGTTCCAGCTAGTTTAACGGACATCTTTCGGGAGAGTAAGGTTGAGGTGATTTCCATCAGGCCGGTTCCCGAGAAAGTGGAAGGGACTTTGCTGATATCTTCCTGGGATATAAGCATTTTGGCCGATTATCATCAACTGGGTCATTTTATCAGCCGGCTAGAAAGATCAGCCGATTTTAACCGCATCGACAGTCTAAGTATTTCCTCACAAGGAAGTTCAGCAGAATACAGAGCTCAATTGGTCATTTCTAGAATCAGCTTATTAAAGAAAGAACAGGACAAATGAGAGTAAAAAGAGAATTTGTAATTATAGCGGTTCTGGGATTGGTCCTGGTGTTGGTATGGATGTGGGTGCTGGGAATTGTTCCTGGCAAAAAGAGAGTGAGAGAGCCTATAGAAGGATCGGTTACTGAAGAGGTAAGTCCTGAGGAGCTAAGGAAAAAAGCTGAGGAGGCTGCTCTTTCTCTCTCAAATTGGCTAAAAAAGCAGCAGGAGATAGAGGAAATGCTGGCCTATCAGGAAGGTGCACGGGATCCTTTTCATCTTTCGCTCAAAACAAAAGAGGAAACAAAAGAGGAAATAAAAGAGAGCCTGCCGCTCCAGCCTCCCAAATTAGTACTGAAAGGGATTGCCTGGGATGAAACTAAGCCGCTGGCCTTAATCAATGGCCTGCTGGCCAAAGAGGGCGACACTATTCAGGGAGCTAGAATAGTGAAGATAGACTTTGAGCGGGTAGTCATCCGCTATCGCTCTAAGGAATTTGTCATTGAGCTAATAGAATGGAAGGGGGAAAAGAGTTCTGAAATGTAGGATTTTTTTCTCTCGAGCAAGAGTACTCAGTGGCTGAGTAAAAAATAAGAGATAAGGAGATGCAAATGTTAGAGTCTAAAAGAGATACAGAAAGAACTCAATGCTGTAGAATTAACAAGATGGCGCTCTGCCTGGTGGCGGTAATTATAACTTTTGCCGCTTTGGGAATCGCCGCCCAACAAGAAGCCGCCGCAACTGCTTCAGTATCTGGTGAGGAGGTTATTTCTCTAAATGTAACCCAGATGGACCTTCAGGATGTGCTGAGACTAATGGCTGAGAAAGCCGATTTGAACATCATAATAAGCAAAGAGGTAGCCGGCACAGTTACTCTGCGTCTTAAGAATGTAGGTCTCTGGGAAGCACTGGGAGCCATCTTAGAATCCAACGGGTTTACCTATCGAGAAGAAAAAGGAATTATTCGAGTGCTTAAGTTGGAGGAGATCATTGAGGAGAAGCCAATGCTGACAACTGAGATCATCCTCTTGAAATATGCAAAGGCAGAAGAGATGAAGAAAGCCTCTCAGCACCTTCTCTCTCCTTCAGGAACTATGGAGATAGATATTCGGAGCAACGTGCTGGTCATTACGGATACTTCCCAGAATATTCACAAAGTTCGTCAGTTAGTAACCAAACTGGACACCGGAATCCCGCTCTTTAATCTAATGGGAATTCTATCTGCTTCTGATCATTCCCTGGCTATGATCAATAAGAGAATCTTGAAAGTAGGGGAAAGAATAGACGATTTCACAGTTAGCGAAATTGGGGGAAATAGTGTTACTCTAAAAAAAGGGGAACAAGTCGTTACCCTGACATTGAGGGAGGAATTAAGTGCTGTGGAAAAATAAATCGTCCCTTGGGATTGTTGTAATTTTGCTCATTATGCTGAGTTTGCTATTAGGACAAGTAGTAGCAGTCCAGGCAGCTTCAGAGAAAACTCCCATTCTTATTTCCCTGGATGTAAGAGAGATGGATCTTCAGGATGTGCTGAGACTAATCGCTGAGAAAGCCAACGTCAACATTATTCTCAGTAGGGGAGTGGCCGAGACCGATGTGATAGTTACCCTGCGCCTTAAGAATGTAGACCTCTGGCAAGCACTGGAGGCTGTCTTAGAAGTGAGCGGCTTCACCTATCGAGAGGAAGACGGAATTATCCGGGTGGGTAAGCGAGAGGAACTGCTCGAAGATAAACTACCTCTGGTGACTGAGATTATTCTCTTAAAATACGCTGAGGCACAAGAGATAAAAGAAATTTGCCAGTACTTTCTTTCCCTCTCCGGAACTATCAAAACAGATGTTCACAGTAAGGTCCTCATTATCACTGATACCCTGGAAAATATTGAGAAAATCAGAGAAGTGGCAATTAAACTAGACACCAAACCTCCGCCAGTGTTAGAAAAAAAGCGATTTCAATTAAATTACATAGATTTAGAGGAAAAAAAAGATATTTTGAAGGAGGTTTTGAATAATATAATTGAAGAGGGAGAATTTTTCCTGGATTCTCTATCTAACTGCGTCTATGTAGAGGCTCCTTCTCCTTACATCAAAAGGGTCAAGGAATATTTTGAAAAACTCGATGTTCGTCCCAAGCGGATCATGATTAAAGCAGAATTTGTAGAAGTCCGCCTGACTGATGAAGAGGAGCTAGGTATAAGGTGGAGATGGAAGGGAGCCTATGATAATTATCCCCTGGGAGCAACTTTTCGTTATCCTCATCAAACCAGGTCCGAATCGGGCCAGTCCGCTGTCAATCCAGGCCTTTCCACTCTGGCTGCTGGAATGGGAATAATCTTTGGCAGTGCTGGACAGGAGTTCCGGGGAATAATAGACCTGCTCGTTTCTGAAGGGAAGGCTAATTTACTTTCCAGTCCAAATATAGCTACTCTGGAGGGCCAGGAGGCGAAGATAGATGTAGGAGACGAGTATCCTTATGAGACATATGTGATAGAGGGAGGAATAAAGGTTCCCACCATAAAATTCAAGACCGTGGGAGCAACTCTCTTAGTTACCCCTTATATCCAGGGCGAAAAAGAAGTGGTTTTGGATATAGAGTCCGAAGTCAGTGAGATCACCGGAGCCCCTCCCTTCCCCACAGCTCCTCCCATAGTGGGCACCAGGAAGGCCAGGACTCAGATATCAGTAGATGATGGAGCCACTATCGTTATTGGCGGTCTCTTAAGAGAAACCGAGAAGAAGACCAGGGAAGGCATTCCTTTTTTATCTCGCCTTCCTCTCCTTGGTTCTCTTTTTACCTATAGGACAACTAAAAAGGAAAAGACTGATCTATTAGTCTTTATTACTCCCTATATTTTACCGGAGGGGCTAGAAGAGGAAAACATAGTAGAAAAGATCAAACCCCTGAAAGTTCAAATAGAGGAACTTTATCAAAAGGGACTGGATTACAAAAAACAGGGAGACTATGAGAAAGCACAAGAATACCTTGAGGAAACTGCACAGAAAAGTCGAACCTATGGTTTCTCTAGTTATCTAGAATCTATAGAAAAAGAATTACTGGAATTGGAGAGACTAAAGAAAGAAAAAGTGGAGGAAGAAGAGAGAGAAAAGGCCAAGCTAGAGGAGGAACCTGTCCTCGCTCTGGCTCTAGGCCAATGGTTTCCATCAAAGGACAATAGTTCCTTCATGATATATGAGGCTCAACTCAGATTGAAAGGGAGCCTGAGACTCTTCGGTGGTGGAGGCAAGTCCTCTGAAGAATCCTCCTATATTGGTTACTTCGGACTCAGGATAGGAGATAAACTGAACATTGGTGTGGGTGGAATAAACTCAAGTGCACTTGAGAAAACTGAGTTGATGCTCACGGCTGGATTTTCTCTGGGAACAGAGGCAGTAAGATTGGAAGGGAACTACTTCTACCTAGCTGAAAATGAAGATGTTAGTGGAATAAGGGCTGCATTAGGAATAAGATTCTAAAAATAAAGGAAGAAAAAGGCAATTATTCTTTGCCAAGGAGGAAATACAAATGAATAAGATTGCTGTCTTGTTCTTAGTTTCTTTAGTAATATTGCCAGGCTTCATCGTTACCGGGTGCTCCTTGCTTCCCAACACTTCCTTAGAGATTCTCCAGTATAGTCTGGAAAAAACAGTTGTAGAGGGTGAGTTAACTGCACAAATCACCGGAGTTGCTCGTAATAGTGGTAGCGCCAGATTAGAATATGCTGAGATTAAAGGAAATTTTTACCGCCAGGATGACACCTTATTGGCCACAGGTTTTGCCAGGACGATCTCAGAAGGGGAATCTTTTACTCTTGACCCGGGACAAATATGGGAGTTCACCATTTCCTACTCTTCTTTAGCAAGAGATGTTCACCCTTCCTTAAACATTCTTAGCTGGGAGCTAGAGATAGATATTTTAGGAGCCAGGATAGTCGGTGAAGCTGAGAATAATGGAGATGTGCTACTTTCCTTTGCCGAGATTAGCGGTACTTTCTATGATGCGGAGGAGAATGAACTGGCTTTAGGGACAGACACTACCACCGGATTAGGCGTGGGAGAGATTTGGGAGTATAGCATTTCCTATCCGGCAGCAAATTTTGCAGATGTGGATCACATCAAAGTCGAGGTGACTGATACCGACTATGAGCCAGAACCAACCCAGAATGTGGATTATATTACGGTCGAGGTGGGTGCGCTAAGAGGGTCCACT
>SDBU01006735.1_pt1 | contig 13442 bp, 12 predicted proteins | sample 2277071 | NCBI WGS metagenome assembly SDBU01 (sample SAMN10397929, study PRJNA504765) | marine sediment metagenome | isolation source: marine sediment core GS08_GC12, 126 cmbsf | place: Arctic Ocean: Gakkel Ridge, Loki's castle | collected 2008 | reverse complement strand
AACGTTTGCCGTTAACAGCAGACCAGCACCGCCTCTGGCCCGCTCGGTGTAGAAAGCCCTGGCACGGCGATTGGTCAGGCCCATGTTCATCTGGATGGCTGGGTAGACTATGCAGTTCCTCACCTCCATACCCCGAATTGCTATTGGCTCAAAAAGCATCAAGCTTACCTCCTTTATTGTATGCACATCAAGGTGGTGACTAGGCTACTGCCTATCCCTGCTATGCTCAATCGTTGGTCCGTAAGCTGCACTTATATTATCCCTTTACAGACCGACCGTCAATATCAATGGTTGTTCTCCTCTTTCATTTTTTGCCTTCCGTTAGGAAATTACTGGCAGCCCGCTGAATAACTGGTGCATCATATCATCTATCAATCCCTCCCAGCCTAACAAGCACCCCCTATCTACTGCTGAGTAGTCATAGTCATGGTCGGTGGTGGGCTAGATATGCTTCCTTCACAAAAAAGGGACTATATGTTATCCTAGAAGTAGGGGGCTGGGGCTATATCTAATCAGCCAAAAGCTCCCGAATTCGCTGAGCTGCTGGTCTGCTGTAGGATGACAGTTAGAATTTCGTCTCCAAGGGTACATAGTGAGTTTCTGAGGAAGGTTGCCGAAATCAGCGGGGAGAACCTTAGCCTCTGTTATCAGTGCGGCACATGTTCCGCCAGTTGCCCCATGTCCTTTGCCATGGACCCGCTTCCTCGTCAAATCATGCGGCTAGTTCAGTTGGGATTGGAGGAGAAACTTGCCATCTCTAAGACTTTCTGGCTGTGCGCTACTTGCCTAACTTGTACTGTCCGCTGCCCCAGGGGGGTTGACGTTTCCAGAGTAATGGAGGCTCTGAGGCTTCTCACTTTGAGGAAGAATATTGATTTCGTGGAGCCATCTAAGATTGATCCCGAAACTATCGCTGAATTACCCCAGATAGCCCTCGTCAGTGGCTTCAGAAAACTCACGAGTTAACAGAAATGGATTTGAGTTATTATCCAGGATGTACCCTGAAGACTAAGGCTAAGAACTTTGACGACTCCGCTATTGCCTCTATGGCAGTCTTCGGTATTAATCTGGTAGAGCTCCCTCGCTGGAACTGCTGTGGTACGGTATATTCTCTAGCCGAAGATGACCTCGTGCATCATATCGCCGCCGTTCGTACCCTGATACGGGTCGCCGAACAGGGAAATAGCAAGGTGGTTACCTTGTGCTCCTTTTGTTATAACACCCTGAAACGGGCTAATCTCTTGATGAGAAACAGCGAAGAAAAGAGGGATACGCTCAATAGCTTCATGGATGAGGAACCAGACTACGATGGGCAGGTAGAGGTGGTTCACCTGCTGCAGGTATTGAGAGATGATTTGGGATGGCCGGCAATCGCTGAAAAGGTGAAGGTTCCTCTGCAGAACTTGAAGGTAGCTCCTTACTATGGGTGCACTCTATTACGTCCTCGGGAAGCGGCAATCGACCACCCGGAGAGCCCAATCGTACTTCAGGAGCTTCTGCAAACCTTGGGTGCCACCGTCGTCGATTTCCCCCTTGCTACCGAGTGCTGCGGCTCGTTCCAGATAGTTAGCAACCCGGACTTTGTCACCGAACGTGCCCACACCATTCTGGATGTGGCGTTAAAGCGGGGAGCAGAGGCTATTGTTATTAGCTGTCCGTTGTGTAGTTTTAACCTCGGTCAAAGGCAAATTGAGTTGAAACAAAAATATCGCGATTTCGAAGGTATCCCTGTCATCTTCTTTACTCAACTCCTTGCCCTTTCTCTTGGGGTTGACCCTGAAGTGTGTCACTTTGACCAGAATTTTGGTGAGCCACAAGCATTACTGCAAAGCAAGGAGTTGATGTCAAAGTGATTGACACCGCTGTCTAGGACTATGCGCAAATAGAACAGCATGGGTGGAGAACCAGGCATGAGCGAGAAAGAAAAAAAGGCAAACAGTACAAACTCAACCCAAACCGGGGCACTTTCGGTACCTGGCAAGATGATTCCCATATATGTCATGGGCAAGAGATACGAAGTCCCTGAGACCCTTACCATAATGAAGGCTATGGAGTATGCTGGATTCAAATTCATCAGGGGGGCTGGCTGCCGCGGTGGCATCTGTGGCGCCTGTGCCACTGTTTACCGCAGGGCGGGCGACTACAAACTCTATGTCGGGCTGGCTTGCCAGACAGTGGTTGAGCCTGATATGTACCTCGCCCAGATTCCGTTCTACCCCGCCAATCGAGCCGTATATGACTTCTCCCGGATTTCGTCTGACCCCGAGGAAATATTTAAGTTGTACCCTGAATTGTTTCGCTGTGTCGCCTGCAACGCTTGCACCAAGGCTTGCCCCATGGATGTGGAAGTCATGGACATGATATCTGCTTTGAAGCAGGGCAATATCACCAGAGCCGCCGAGCTCTCTTTCAGTTGTATCCAGTGTGGTCTTTGTGTCAGTCGGTGTATGGGGGAATTGCCTCAATATCACATCGCCCAGCTTGCCAGGAGGATCTATGGCAGTAAGATTGCCCCCAGAGCCAAACATTTGGATGAGGCAGTAAAGGTTGTTGGAGACGGTAAATATCAGGAATGTCTACATAATTTGATGGCAGCGAATGAAGAGGAACTCAGAAAGCTATATCAGGAGCGGGAGATGGAACCAGCAATGGCTGATGAGGACTGGGTTCCAACTGACACTAAGTATCTCTAAGGAGAGGAACATGCCATATCCGTCAGAATTAAGAGAACTTATCAAGGCAGTAGAGAGAACCAGGCCGGAGCGAGCGGCCAGGAAGAGGAGGGGGGAGGAGTTTCCCTTCATGTCTTTAGGGGAGCGTGAGGAAATGCTACAGTATCACCCCGATTACCGTGAGGAGGGGCGGAGAGCACTCAAGGTAGGCCCCAATAAGGGTTACCGGGTGGCTCATGAGTTTGCTGACATGCTGGAAGCGAGGAGCAGGGTTGAACCTGATATGGTTGACCTCTCAGTGGTGGATATGGAGACCGATGTCCTGATAATTGGGGCAGGGGGGGCCGGGACTGCTGCTGCTCTTCTAGCCGAAGAACAAGGAGCAAAGGTCACTATGGCTACCAAGCTTCGCCACGGCGATGCTAATACCATGATGGCAGAAGGTGGCATTCAGGCTGCCACCAAGATTGAAAAGGACACACCCTGCGATCACTATCTCGATGTGATGGGTGGGGGGCATTTCAAGTGTGTTCCCGAATTAGTACACACCTTGGTTACTCAAGCCCCAGATGTTATTCAGTGGCTGGAAAGTCTGGGAGTAATGTTTTCTAAGTTCCCTGACGGGAGGCTACAATCTATCCACGGCGCGGGAACCAGCAGAAAGCGAATGCACTATTGCGCTGACATAACTGGAACAGAGATTATGCGTACTATCCGGGATGAGGCACGCAATCGGGAAAATATCACCGCTGTTGAATATGCCCCGGCCGTGGAGTTGATACTGAATGAGCACGGACATTGTGCCGGTGCCCTGCTGTATAATCTGGAAACCGAGGAATATCTTATAGTAAGAGCCAAAGCAACCATTCTGGCTACAGGTGGTTGTGGTCGGCTTCACGTTCAGGGGTATATGACTACCAATCACTACGGAGCTACTGCTGATGGGCTAGTTTTGGGTTATCGGGCTGGAGTAGAAGTCTGTTTGCTACATACCGTTCAATATCATCCCACTGGTGCAGTGTTCCCTGAGCAGGCTGAGGGCTTGTTAATTACTGAGAAGTTCAGAGGGGCGGGTGCTAATATTGTCAACATAGAAGGGAAGCAGTTTGTCAACGAGCGCGAACCGCGAGACGTCGAGTCCGCTGCTTGTATCAGAGAATGCCTGGTAAGAAGTCTGGGAGTTCCTACGCCTACAGGGAGATTGGGAGTCTGGCTGGACTCTCCGATGATTGACATTCTCTCCGGTGAAGGCACGGTTAACCGGGAGTTCCCCGGTAAATTCATCCTTTTTAAGAGATACGGCATTGATATTTCGAAAGAGCCCATGCTTGTTTACCCAACGCTACACTATCAGAATGGCGGACTGAAAATAAATCCCAGTTGTGAAACATCTGTCCTCGGCCTCTTTGTTGCTGGAGAGGTGACCGGAGGGATTCACGGAGAGAATCGCCTGATGGGCAATTCTCTGTTGGATGTGCTCGTCTTTGGTAGAATTGCCGGGCAAAATGCCGCTATCTACGCCACGGATAAGGCTAGAGACGGCAGACTAGCCCTTGACCACGTTAGAGCCTATCATCAGGAACTGGAATCAGCTGGCATCGTCACCGACCGGGTTTCTCCTATGCTTCTCCCCGATTACACCGACCCACAGGTCAGAAAAAGACAACTCACCAGTCATTATGTTGGAACTTTAAGGTAGGGGAGTGCTTCAGCAAGAAGACTTCGGGAAGTGGCAACCCCGCAAGTGCTTGGAATATCCAGCGCCTGCTGCAGCTTAGAATGTGACCAGGGGGCTAGCTCGTATCATTCGTAAAGCTCTTTAATTAGCTGTATTGCCATTTCTTTCAACTCAGGGTCAGCAGTACGGCTGCGGAACTCGATAAAGTCGATCATAGCTTCGTGTTTACTGTCTTGCCCCTTGTAGGCAAGACCCCTGTGAAAGTAGGGCTCAGCTAGTTGAGGGGCAAGTTCCATAGCTCTGTTGCAGTCAGCGATAGCTAGGTCATACTGCCCATTGCTGTTGTAGGCTGCTGCTCTATTGATATAGGTTCCAACCAAGCTCGGATCAAACTCAATAGCCTTGGTACAGTCGGCAATAGCTAGCGCATACTCTTGGCTGGCGTTGTAGGCTGTCGCTCTATTAATGTAGGCCCCAATCAAGTCCGGGTTAAGCTCAATAGCCTTGGTGCAGTCGGCAATAGCTAGAGCATACTCTTGGTTGGCGTTGTAGGCTGCTGCTCTATTGATGTAGGCCATAGGAAGGCTGGGGTCAAGCTCGATAGCCTTGGTAGAGTCGGCAATGGTCAGGTTATATTGTTCGTTGCTAGCGTAGGCTGCCGCTCTATTGATATAGGCCTCAGCCATATTAGGTTTAAGCGCAATAGTCTTGGTGTACTCTAGTATCGCCTCATCGTAGTAACCATGGTTGGCCAGTCGGTAAGCTCGGTCAAAATGCCACTCTGCCGACCCCTCTGGTGGGCTCGCACAGCTTGTAAAGATACTACTGGTTAGTAGCACCAATCCGAGAAGAACAGCAATGCGGCAGAAGCGCATAATCTACCCCCTCTTGTGTCTCCTGGTCACGTGGTAATATAGAAACGATACCATTGCTAATACTGGCTGTCAATATTCGGCGGGAGGCGTGAGGTATGCAATATATCGGATAGTAGGCGTTGCCCGTCTGAAGTCACTATTCCCCAGACCCCAGCTTCCTGGTTGTCAGGAAGTAGAGCAGAAGCCCAATGACCACGACTCCGGCAACTATCCACCACCAAGCGAAGGGCAGCGAAGGTAATTCAATGAAGTTAGCAACTAGCTCCTTGCCTGAGTCCATTATTATCGTGGTCTGGTTCTCTGAGCCGGAGGCAGCGCCACTCCAGTGGCTGAATTGATAGCCTTCGCCGGCAATAGCAGTTAGAGTAACCTCTGTCCCCACAGCGTACCCTTCAGCAGGTTGAGAAGGCTCCACGATGACCTTGCCACCAACACTTGGACTAACGTTGACCGTCACCGTATAAGTAATCAGAGCGAAGATGACTGTGACACTCTTATTGCAGGTCATTTGGATAGAGGCAGACTCACTGGTGCTAGTCAGACCGCCACTCCAGTTGACAAAGCGATAGCCGGGCGATGGCACTGCCTTAAGATTAGCCGTTCTACCAGACTGATAGGTATAGGTGGCAGGGTAAGAATCAGCAACGACAGTATCTACCTGGACATGACCACCACCCTCTGGGCTAACATTGACCGTTAGCCTAAATGTGCTCCCCGGTCAGCCAGCCTCAGCAGGCTTTACGACTGACAGTGTGACAATAGCTATTGGCAGTACTAGGACAACTATCAGCCACAGCAGGATTGTTGTGAAGAACTTCCTCAATTTGCTAATGAGTATTGTAGGTTTATAACAAATTCTTGTCAATCATCCTCACAATTAGCTTACAGGCTTTTACCCTGCTTACGAGTTTATCTTGACGCTAGATATCTTTCAAATTCTGTGGTTTTACTGCAGAGGTGGCGCTTCTAGACCATACTTCCACTTCAGGAATTGCAGTCCGGTGATGGGGTATAGGGCGGCGGTGAGCACATCACCGATGTCCTGAGTGAAATCCTTGACAGCCTCTCTGGCTTTGTCCAATTCTGGCTCTAGTAAATCGGCCGGGCGGCAGGTCACTGGGGTTTGTCCGCGCTTATAGTGCTTGAGCACTATTTTTTGCACCTCAGGGTCGATGGGTGCTGGTGGCTTACCGTATAGCCCGTAGCAATAGTCCATTACCTGAGTTGGTACCAGTTTGTATCTGCCAGCAATCACATTCTGAACGGCTTGAACCCCCACAATCTGACTGGTTGGTGTAACCAGAGGTGGGTAACCCAACTCCCGCCGCACTCGCGGTATTTCCTCATGTACATCATCAAGCTTTTCTAGGACATGAGACTGTCCAAGCTGAGCCACTAGATTCGAAGTCATTCCACCAGGAATCTGATGTACCAGCACTCCAGTGTCAATAACCGCCATTCGAGTACGATTTAAGAACTCCTGATACTTGGGGGCTATAGACTCAAAATATTCCCCCAACTTGAGCAGATGGGCTAAGTCCAGCCCAGTGTCTCTGGAGGTTTTCCAGAGGGCAACCACGATAGGTTCAATGGCTGGCTGGGCGGAGCGCAGGGCAAAGGGAGCTAGAGCAGTATCAATAATATCAACCCCGGCTTCAATAGCCTTCAAACAGGTCATCGATGCCATGCCGCTAGTATAGTGGGTGTGTAGTTGTACAGGAACCTTCAGTACTTGCTTAAGTGCCTTAATCAGAGTATAGCCATCATCCGGGGCAAGAAGTCCGGCCATATCCTTAACACATATGCTATCGGCTCCCATATCCTGAAGGATAAGTGCTTTGTTGACATAATAGTCAAGGTTATATACCGGCCCTCCCATTTTGCGTTCAGTAAGAGAGTAACAGATGGAAAGCTGGGCGTGCTTACCACATTCTTTAATCGCCTTGAGGCTGGTTTCGAGGTTACGCTCGTCATTCAAGGCATCAAATACCCTGAAGATATCAATCCCAACCTCAGCGGCGTGATGCACAAAGGCAGTTACCACATCGTCAGCGTAGTGGCGATACCCGACCAGGTTCTGCCCGCGAAGCAACATTTGCAGAGGGGTATCGGGCATCAATTTTTTCAGGATGCGTGGTCTTTCCCATGGGTCTTCGTATAAGAACCTGGTCGGCACATCGAAGGTGGCACCACCCCAGACTTCCATAGAGTGGAACCCAGTCTTGTTCATCTCTTCAGCAATACCCACCATGTCTTCAGTTCGCATCCGAGTGGCTAAGTTGGATTGATGTCCGTCACGGAAGGTAACGTCGGTGATCTTTAGAGGGTTGCTATCTGTTGTGCTATTCATTATTTACGCTCCTCTCACGTTTATTACCTCGTCCAAATTTGCTCAATTGAAAACCCTTCTGCAAAGTACTCTCTATAGCAGTTAGCTGCCAACATCTCACTTCCTGTCAAGTTCGTAGAGTTTCTCGACGACGAACTGAACATAGTTATCACACTTCTCTCTCCACATGCCCGACTCGCGGAACCGACGGGCTGCCTCGGCATCGGTGAAGTCAAATCCAAGCAGGTCACGGCAGATGATGGTACCAAACTTCTCGGTGAAGCTCTTGACCAGCTCGCTGGCATCCTGACGTGCGCTGAGCCGCCCTTGTTCAGCCCTCTGCTTCTCGGCCAGAGAACAGAGCGGTGGCGCAGCCCCAGGCACACCGCCGAGGCAGATACAGCACCACAGGGCGCTTGCTGCTGGCCGGCTATACCTCCACTAAAAGCGATGGCCGCCCAGAGCAGGTCTTCATTATCCAGTTCGTATGCTTCCCACATAACTTGCAGGACACTCGGTCCTCAGTGGTAGCCCTCGTGCATCAGCTCCACAGCACGCTCTTTAGCCTTCTTAAGTGATAGCTTGAGCGTCATGACTCTCTCCTCCCTTGTTTTGATCTGCATTTCCCCATCCTTAGACTCATGGCGATGTTCCATTATCCCAGTTTGAAAATCCTGGCAGCATTCTCGTCGGCAGGCAAACGCATGAAGTGGTAATGTATATCGACAATCAACATTCTCCTCCTCTGCGATACCACTTAGCATGGCTATGTTAAAACCACTGCCCACTGCCTGTCAAGTTCTCACTCTGGGACAGAAAAAACTATTTACTTTATAATAAGCAGCAATGGCAGGAGTATCTGACTTTCGAGCTAAGTTAAAAGACGGTTTCCTCGCAGGAGTTGGAAAAGGATGGCGCAGTTTCCTTTGGATGTGCAAAATCATTGTTCCTGTCTCTTTTCTGGTAACCCTTCTTCAATGGAGTGGCTGGCTGCATCAGGTAGACTTTTTGTTGAATCCTTTAATGAGGCTGATTAACTTACCTAGCGAAGCAGCCTTACCCATTATTAGCGGAATGCTAATAAACATTTATGCGGCTATTGCTATCATGACGGTTCTCTCATTTACCACTGAGCAGATGACGCTCATTGCCATATTTGTCCTGATTGCTCATAATCTTATCGCCGAGGGAATCATTCAATTCAGGTCTGGTATTAACATCGCCAAAATAACCCTGATTCGTATTGGTGTGGCTATTCTAACTGTGTTGATTGTTTCTCAATTCCTTGGTGATACCACTGAGAGCATTGCTGCATCGACTGTCCCTATGGTTGACACTCCCCTGGTTGAAGCTTTGTGGGTCTGGGCCACTGATATGGCAGGTCTGCTCATCAAGATTTTTGTGATTATCATGACAATCATGATTATTCTGGAGTCGTCAAGATGGCTAGGGTGGGCAGAGTACTTGTATGATTTCTTCAAGCCCTTCATGAGGATCCTTGGACTTTCCAATCGAACAGCAATGCTCTGGGTAGCCGCTGTCGTCTTCGGCCTCATGTACGGCGGAGCTGTTATCCAGGAAGGAGCCAAACGAGAGGATTTAGCGAAAGCGGAACTGGAGCACCTTCATATCTCCATTGGCATCAATCACAGTATGGTGGAAGACCCAGCTCTATTTCTAGCATTGGGCTTAAACGGTTTCTGGTTGTGGGTACCCAAGCTTGTTATGGCTGTCATCACCGTTCACGCTTTCCGAGGTGTGAGGTATCTATTATCAAAAATACACGGTAGCCCTGGTAGTTAAGAGAATGCGTTATGTGTAGGAAAATTGGCTACACATGGCAAGAGTCTACCTGCAGGTTGGAATCAATTACCAGCTTTGTTGCCTAGTTTGCGGTGGTATCCGGTGAAGGGGGTTTGGAGACTGAGTAGGCGTAGCTCATGGCGTAAAGGTTGTAGTAAGCCCCACCCTTATCCATAAGCTCCTGGTGAGTTCCCATCTCTGCAATCTTGCCGTCATCAAGGACGACTATCTGGTCAGCTTCATGGATGGTAGAGAGACGGTGAGCAATAACAATGGAAGTGCGACCTTTAAGTAGGTGGCGTAAAGCGTTCTGAATAAGGATTTCAGTCTGGGTATCAACGTTAGCCGTCGCCTCGTCAAGGATAAGGATACGAGGGTCGGCAAGCACTGCCCTCGCAAAGCTGATGAGTTGGCGTTGCCCCATGCTTAGATTGCTTCCCCTTTCTTGAAGCTCAGTGTCATAACCATTTTCAAGATGCTGGATGAACTTGTCGGCACCCACTACCTTGGCTGCCTCGACCATCTCTTCCTCAGTGGCACCATCTCGTCCATAGAGGATGTTTTCCCTCACTGTTCCTGAGAAAAGGAATGGTTCCTGAAGAACGATGCCGATTTGCTGCCTTAAGGATTTCTGGGTAACATTGCGGATGTCATAGCCGTCGATGCTTATTGTGCCTTTTGATATTTCGTATGACCGACCGACAAGACTGGCTACTGTGCTCTTCCCAGACCCTGTAGCTCCAACCAGGGCAACAGTTTCTCCGGGACGCACCCTCAGATTAATGTCCTTGAGTACTTCTAACCCTTCAACGTACTCATGATGAACATGGTCAAACTTAATCTCACCCTTAACTTGGGATAATTCAACGGCATCGGGGGTATCCACAATCTCGGGCTTGGTATCGAGCACCTCGAAGATTCGCTGGCCACCAGCCATAGCTCGCTGCAACTGGGTATACTGCATGCTGAGGCGGCGAATTGGGTCGAAGAACCTTTGCACGTAGAGGACAAAAGCTATAAGTTCTCCCGGGAGCAGGTTCCCCGCTAAGGCCTGAGCACCACCGAAGATGATTACTAGCGCAATAGCTCCGCCCGCCAATAGCTCCACTATGGGCTGAATGCCAGCAGCAAGGCGAACTGCTGATAGATTGGCATCTAGATTAGCCTCATTCACAGCATCGAATCTCTCAAAGTTCTCATCCTCGCGAGAGAGGCTCTGGACAACCCTTGCCCCGGAGATGTTCTCCTGCAGTCTTGCATTGACCACCGAGATAGCCATGCGTACCTTCATGAAAGTGGTCCGGGCGTACTTCTGCCAGATGACTAATATCACTGCCATAACCGGGATCACCGTCAAGGTGATCAGTGCCAGTCGCACGTTCATAAAGAGTAGTATTAAGATTACCCCCCCCAGGCTTAGCAGGGCGTTTGCTATCTCGAGGACACCGGTCGAGACCACTTCCTGAAGTGCGCCGACATCGTTCTGCACCCGAGACATGATGCGCCCAACTTCATGGCGGTCATAGAAACTGAGGGAGAGCTTCTGCAGGTGGTTGAACATCTCAGTGCGTAGGGTAAAGAGGACTCCTCGTCCAACATAAGCCATGGAAAGGAGCTGAAGGTACTGGCTCCCCCAGTGAAGCAGTCCGCTCGCTATGAAAGCCAGCAAGATTAAGTTTAACACTCCGGGGTCTTCCGTTACAATAGCCCTGGGGATAAAATCATCGATGGTGAGCTTGACCAAATACGGCATAGCCAATGTGGTCAGCGTGAAGACGAGCATCGATACCGCTGCTAGTGTGAAGCGGCTTTTGTAATCCTTCAGGTATTTGAACAGGCGGAATACTACTTTCTGGTCATAGAATTTGCCGAAAACGACATCGTCAACCAGGTCTTCGGCACGACGCAACCCCCCACGTATCTGACCGCGCACTGGGCCATGATCGTGCATTATGGTTCTACCTTCTTACCCAGAGCTTCTTCTTGGTCGCGAAGCTGTAGCTCATAGATTTGAGGATAGATTCTCCCTTCTTTCAGTAATTGGGAATGGGTGCCACGCTCCACAATAGTGCCCCCATCGAGAATCAGAATCTCATCAGCGTCTTTAACGGTTTGCAGTCTCTGGGCAATGACAAAGGTGGTGCGTCCCTTCATCAGTTCTCGGAGTGCTTGCTGGATGAGAAACTCAGTCTCGGTATCAACACTGGAAGTAGAATCATCGAAGATAAGGATGCGGGGGTCGATGAGTAAGGTACGGGCAATAGCCAATCTTTGCTTCTGGCCACCGGATAGAGTGAGGCCACGCTCCCCCACCCAGGTGTCATAACCCTCGGGAAGGCTTTCAATAAAGTCGTGAAGGTATGCTGCCTTGGTAACAGCAACGATTTCTTCTCTGCTGGCATCAACAGCACCATAGGCAATGTTGTCCGCTATCGTTGCCGAGAAGAGAAAGACGTCTTGTTGAACTATGCCCACATTGCGCCGCAACGAGGTCAAGGTTACATTTCTGACATCAATACCGTCAACAGTTATGCTCCCCGAGGTGACATCATAGAACCTGGGGATGAGGTGGACCAGGGTGGTCTTGCCACTGCCGGTGGAACCCAGCAGTGCCACCATCTTCCCCGGTTTAGCTTCCAGGTCAACATTGTTGAGAACAGGGCTCCACGAATCATAGCTAAAGGAAACAGCATCGAATCCAACCAAGCCCTTGACATTAGACAGCTCAATAGCGTTAGGCGCCTCCTTGACTGCTGACTGGGCATCCAGTATCTCGAAGACACGCTCCCCGGCGGCTATTCCCCGGGAGACGAGGTTAACCATCTCGCCCAGCATTCCAATCGGCATCATCATCATTCCCATGTAGAAATAGAACTGGGTCAGCTCGCCTACCGTTAACCTCCCTGCCACTACTTCTCTACCTCCGAACCAGATGATGAGTCCGCCGGCCAGCACAAACATGAAAGTCATCAGGGGAGTATTGACCGCCCGTATCTTACCGGACAAGAGGCTCACCTCGTAGACTTTCCTCGCTTGCTCCCGGAACTTGGCGGACTCGTATTGCTCCTGGGAGAAAGCCTTTACTACCTTCACACCGGAGAGATTCTCCTGGAGAAGTTCACTCAGCCTTGCCATTCCTCGCTGAATGTTCATCCAGATGGGGCGCAACCTTCTCCCGATACTGACTGCCCGGTATGCCACAAAGGGCATGCAGGTAAGAGTTATCAAGGTGAGCTGCCAGTTCATGAGGAAGAGAATTACGCAAATACCGATGAACATAACCACCATAAAGACCATACGGAGGGCACCTATAGCCACAAACATGCGGATTGCCTCCACATCCTGGGTGGCGCGGGACATCAGTTGTCCCGTCTTCGCCTTATCATGAAAGGCGTAGCTGAGGCGCTGGATGCGGTTGTACAGAAGATTCCTGAGGTCGTAGGCCACGTGCTGGCTGATGAATTCACTCAAGTAGGTCTGACCGAAGCCGAACCCACCTCGTAGCAGACTTACCCCTACTATGGCTAGACCGAAGGTAATCAGCAGGGTTTGGTTGCCCGCTACTTCACCAGTCTGGAAATCATAGGCTATCCCGGTATCAATAGCTCGCTTAATCAGCTCCGGACCCACTAGGCCGAAAACTATGCCGATGAGAAGGCATCCATAGGCAGCCACCATCCACTTCCAGTATTTTCTGAGAAAACCCAGTAACCTTATTAAGATTCGCATCACTTACTATTATAGTTGATTGCAGTGTATAAGTAAAACTCTCTGGATTCAGTGCTATATCTGATAAACTGACATAAGTGATATGACCTAACGGCTTGAGACACGCTCGGTAAAATGCTATAGTATCTGAAAATAGCCCCGTATTCTACTGACAAGAAGTTTTGCTAGCCAACCATTTGACTTTTCTTGACTCTTTGTTAACATTAGAGAGGATTTTGGAGATAGGGGGAAGTGTCGGAATTGGCAGACGAGCATGACTTAGGATCATGTGCCGCAAGGCGTGGGGGTTCAAATCCCCCCTTCCCCACCAGAAGGTAATGATATTACCCGAGATTAGATTGTGTGGTCAGTAACTG
>SDBU01006734.1_pt1 | contig 13443 bp, 12 predicted proteins | sample 2277071 | NCBI WGS metagenome assembly SDBU01 (sample SAMN10397929, study PRJNA504765) | marine sediment metagenome | isolation source: marine sediment core GS08_GC12, 126 cmbsf | place: Arctic Ocean: Gakkel Ridge, Loki's castle | collected 2008 | reverse complement strand
ATATGGTGACCAAAGTTAGTGATGCGAGAATACTAATCATAAAAACGACGAGTACTGTAGATAATATTTTTTTCATAAGTTTTCACCTCCTTTCTTTATGAAATCGTAGGTCTTTTTTAACTATTTTGAATGTATGATTTTTTCATTAGTAATAAACCAAAAAAAAAAATTTTGAATTTAGCAAACTCCTTTATTTAAGTGGTTGTTTGTTCAAAAACTCCAATTTGAAAACGCCTTCAAATGATGTTGAAAATAATTTACCTTCAGTTATAGTAATTTTATCTGAAGCGTATCTGTATTCTCCTCTTTCTTCTCTAATTGGATATTTCCTCTTTCCTTCTGTATCCACTACATATAAATCACCATTGCCAATTAAAACATAAATTAAATCTTTATTAATATCTACAGCTATGTCAGAACAAATAATTGACATTTGAATTCCATCCATACTTGCACTAGTTACAGAACGTGGCTCTTTCCAAAACATCTCAGTAAGATAGTCAACTTTTTCATCTTTTATACGATGCTCCCATTGCAATTCACCTTTTGAATTATATTTTTGTATAATAGGAGCAAAAAAATAAGCAACATAAATATTATCTTCTTGATCTATATCCAGTGAAATTCTCGATAATGGAATTTTATATTTTTCTTCATCTTTTTTATTAGGGTAAGCATGAGAGAGGGACATGAGATCTCCCTCTTTTCGTAAAAAATCTCCTTTGTTATTGTAAAAGAATAAAAGATTTTTCTTTCTTGGTTGATTAAGTATGATTTCGTTTTTTGAGTTTATAGCAATTGTAGCTGTTGATGAGTCTATAGGAATAGTCTCCATATATCTCCCATTATTTTTAAATATTTGGATCCTAAAATTATTGGAATCAATTATATATATTTTTTCATCTGAATCAAAAGCAAAATCTGCAGGTGCATAAAGATCTTTCTGAGTTCTCCCTAGTTTACTGATAGTATGAATTAATTCTAATGATTTATTAAAAACATATAATTGACTTTTTTTTCGATCTAAAATATAAAATTTTTCGGATTTATCTTTTTTAATTCTGCAAGGCCGAATAAAATCGAAGTCATCAAAAATTTTAATCCTTCTAAAATGAGAAGGGTCTTTATCAAAACTAGTACTGTATTTAAATCCATAAAATAGAATAAAAGAAAAAAGAATGAAGATGGTTGAAATTATATTTTTTTTCATCAGTTCCCTCCATATTTGAGCGCTTCAATATATTCTAGGTTCTCTTCAAAATAAAATACTAGCTTTTTTTTGAAACATATCATAATGCTTGTAAAAGTCAATTCATTTGAAAAAAAAATCATTTGATTTCATTTGATTTCATTTGATTTCATTCAATATCCAATCAAATTATCGAAAAAGGTAGGGGCCTACGTTAGTTTATTATGAAAAATTACAAACCAAATGAGTCCTTCGTGCAGTAACATGGAAAACACCTCCCGCAAGAAAAACTTTGCTATTAGGCTCTCATCAAAGAAGGATAATTTATGGAACAGCCCTTCTTGATCTTCTCCTCTCTCTGTGAGAAAAAAGTGCAGGTGGGAGTGGAAATTGATTTTGCCATCTTTTCTGGCAATCCCACTGGTTAACCCGATAGTCAGGGAAATTGTACAACAGGCGTTCCCGCATGATTCTTTTTTTTATTTCAGAAAGATTTTCATTGCTCTCTTTACTTTTTACCTCATTAATCTTTGATTTAAGGTCATTAAGCCAGTTTTTCCAGACATTTTTAGCCTTCTCTTTTGAGAGTTGAAAGACAAAGATACTTGCTTGTTCTGATACATTTGACTTTTCCAAGAAAAAGCTCGTTCTCTCAAACAAATTAAAAAATTGTTTTTCTGTCATTTCATGAGTTGGAAAACTATCATTTGAAACAAGTCCCTCTTGAATGACCAGCTTTCCATTTGGCTTCAGATATTTCTTAAGAGTTTCAATTAGCCCAAGAGGGTTTTCCAGGTCATGAACCATATTCGTCATCAGGATCATGTCAAGGTTATTCACAGGAAAGAGCGGATCCTCAATACTCCCCAAAACAATCTCAATATTTTTTAAGCCCTTCTCTTTTGCTTTCTGGCTGAGCCTGTCCAATTCAGACTTCAAGATATCGTTAGCATATATTTTTGTTTCATTACCGAGTATTTCAGCCAAGAGGAGTGTTATATTCCCTCTTCCTGCCCCTACGTTGCCTATTATCATACCTGATTGTATTCCAGCTACTTCAATAATTTTATTGACGATCGGTTCGTAGCCACTTTGGGGGTTGTGATCAGCGACAATCATACTACTCGAAAAAAAAAACTCATGAGGCGTATGTCGTCAAATGGTTTCGGCCACTTTTACTGATTTTTTCATAAGACAATTAACCGATCTAATTGACAATATTCTATGCTATATAACATAGTTCATTAAATTCAGGACACGCTTCCCCACTTGTTTCCATGCGACAAATGTCGCCACTTGTCCATCCATATCACAATATCCCATGTCACACTGGTGTCACAGATTCGGTTGAATTACGCTGAAACTATGGTACTAGGGTTGAAAGGTAAACAAGGATTTCTTGGGGAAAAGTGGCGCGCCTGGCAGGAATCGAACCTGCGGCTTACGGTTCCGGAGACTGTGGTTCTATTTGATATAAACTTCTCCCCGCGTGCCAAAAAAATGTGATTAACGCTGGAAAAACGGTATCAAACAGTTACGTAGGAATCCAACAAAATCAAATCGTTATCAGGGAAAAGCAAGTGCCTGAGGATGGAGCCGAACTCACACTCAAGTCGCCCTGGCCTGGATCTTGAGCTCAAGCAAATGTAACAAATAATACCCCACTCCATACTAACTTATAGCCCCCCACTTTTTCTGTTACTTCCACCTGGGGTAATCCGGTCTCTAATCTGCCAATTTGTATGAAGTCACGGACTTTTATGATTTCGAAGGAAAGGAGATTAAAAAGGGGGATGAAAGAGGGCGGCATGGTTGGACTATCCAGGTCTTGACTATTCCCCCTTCAACCCAGCCAGTCTCTTCTTCGCATCGTCAATTTCAGGGAGCAGAATTTAGAATCGTCAGGATTATTGGTTTGACACTTGGGGCACTCGTTTGTCATCGTCCCTCCTACCTATGTGACAATAGGATATAAATTCAAAAGGGGAGTGTCAATCCAGTAAGTCTACTGTGGCGAGAATCTGGCCAGCGATTATCTCCAGGCATACGATTCTTGGCTTAAAAAGGTACCTATGAGTGCTATTTAGCGGGAAACTAAGAAGAGGCAAGGGTATCGGTAGGGGGCACATACATCTGCAGGAAAACTGTACTATATAGGCGCTATTATCCCTCAACCCAGTCAGCCTCTTCTTCGCATCTTCAACTTCGGGGAGGCCGGGATCGGCGTCTTTCAATAGGGAGAGGAATTTTTCGCAGTGTTCGATGGCTTTGCCTTTCCACCCCTTCTCCAGCTTGTTTTTGGCTGACTCAATCTTTCCCCCTCTCTTGTCAATCGCGCTTATTAGATTGAGGTATAGACAATTATAATAATTAGTGTTCTATGGAGATAACGCTCTTGCAGATTCAAGCCAGGCACCCATATTTTTCTCCCTTATAATCGACCACCCTAAATTTATAACAAAAATATCCAAATAGTCAATCTAACCTAAAACTGAGGCTGCGTGTTCGGGGATCCAAGCCCCAAAGATTAAATGATGCAGAGAGGAGATTTACCTCACAGGATAAACGAATAGAAGATGGAAAATTAATCACTTGCCCGAGCTGTGATAAAACGAGGCTTTGGGAACCGTCTAATATAGTAGGGGTGGACTATATCGAAACCGAATTCATGATATATAAATGGTTGAATTATAGACAGGTATTTTATGAGATGAAATTGGAGATTGACACTAGTGAGAGGAGAAAGAGATCATGTGGAATCGTAAAAAACGGGGGGACTTTTGAAATCCAAATTACCTATATTGACAGCGTATTGGAATTTTGATAAATAATTATATTGAATGCATAATAATCCTCTTAAAGCATGGGGAAGATAACTAAAAGGGAACACAAATTTCTAACAATAAATTTTAAGTAGTTAAATGGTTGAAACACTCACCACATTAAATGTCCCTCTTTTATCAATGATTATAGTGCTAGTCTTCTTAGGAAGAATAACGTACAAGCTTGAAGGCTGGTATTTTTTTTCAATTGGGTGGCTTTTTAACTTAGTATATTTATTTGTCTTTGAAAATTTAGGAACTCCTGATATCAATGTACATCTAAACATACTTGAAACTTCAGGAATTACAAACATTTTCTTTTTATTGGGCGTATTAGCTTTTCGAGAAAAAAAACTTAAGATACCTACAAAATACGGGGTGACTTTTGGAATTGCCCTGTTAATATATGCTTCTAGTAGATTACTTAAATTTTATTTTGAAAAGAGTGTTTATTCTGATGAATTGTTATTTGAAATTTTTTCAATTCCCCATGTAGTATTTTCTTTTTGTGTGCTTTTTTATTTTGCTTTGGAATCCAGAAAAAAGTATTCAACCTCATTTAATAAATTATTAGCAAACTTATTTTCTTTGCCGTTGTTATTCTATGCAATAATACAGATTTTCTATGTCCTAAAATTATCTCCAAATGAAAAAGTGCAATTTTTTCTTAGCCTTTTATATTTGTTTGCTTTTATTTTAAAATTTATTCATCTAGTTGGAATTTTTCTTATTTTTATTTTTAATGAGAGGAAAATGGCGACTCTAAAGGCAGAAAGTGAGACTTTAAATGATTTAAAAATAATATTTGGGGGATTGGCACATGAAATCAAAACACCTATTCAAACCTTGAGTACTATTAGAACAGATATTATTAACAGGCAAAAAAACAAAGATGTTTTTAAAATAAGTACCTTGTTCGATAAATTCAATCACCAGATTGCCAAGATAGTAGATATTGTAGATAGAATTAAAATTACATCTGAACGGGGTATAAAGTTATCTCGATGTAATATTAACACTTTGGTACATAAGGCAGTTGAATCTATAAATAACACGTATCCTGATAGGAAATTCAAAATAATTCAACAAACTCATAAGGGCGTCCTAGTTAATGTTGATAAATTCCGTATAGAAAGAGCATTCATAAACATTATGCGGAATTGTGTTGATTCATTTCTACATCATAAAGGAGATGAAGTCGGAAAAATTGATATCAAGGCATATCGTAAACGATCAAACAATTCGAAAGAAAAAACTAAGATTTTTGTTGTAGAATTTACAGATAATGGTTGTGGAGTTTCAGAAGAAAATTTGAAAAAAATTTTTAATTCGGATTTTACAACAAAAAAAGGTTTAAACAGAGGTTTAGGATTATTTCTAGTTAAATGTTTTGTTGAATCATGTAAGGGGGAGATAGAAATTTTTAGCTCTGGAGAAAATTGTGGTACTTCTGTTTTGGTATCGCTTCCTATGGCAACTGATGACAATTTGAATTCATGAATATTTTATTAATATATAAAATTTTATGAAAAGGAGGGATTTATGGAAGATTTTTATCAAGTTAGTCTGACTGAAAAAAATTTAAAGGAAGAACCTGTATTAATCGTAGAAGATGATAAGGATTTAGTAAATGCGATTAGAAGCCTAGTGGAGGGATATGGATATAAAGTTCATTATGCTACTTCGGTTCCTATGGCCATAGCTTGTCTCGATAAAAATAAGATTAATATTATTTTTTTGGACGTCAGGCTTCCAGGGGAAGATGCGTTTGACCTAATAAAAACCATGGAGGAAAAACACCAAAAAGCTAAAGTTTGTGCTATTACAGGTAAAGATTATGATGACAAAGATATTGCGTTTTTTAAATCTCGGAAAATTCCGTTTGTTACCAAAGGAAAATTCAATGCAGACGCTATCATAGAATCAATACGAGCTGGCAGGCTTGTTCTTGAATCCCGCAAAGAAGAAGACCCTCTGATTTTAAAGATTGAACTCCAAAATATAAAAACAGACTTAAGCAAAGCAAAGAGCACCATTGCAGAGCTTGATAAAGTGAAATTGTTTTTGGAATCCCAATTAAACAAAAAAAATCGTTATACCAATCGTGATTTTATTTTGCCGATTGCCACTCTTTTCGGAGGATTTGGGCTTGTTTTTATCGGAATGGCTCAGAAGATTGTATTCTACCCTATCATGGGAGCCATAGCCATCTCATTGGGTATTCTACATTTATCTGGAAGGAGAAATTGATCATATGCCCTTTAAAAATTTAGATCTCAATAGAATTGGAAAATTAGGCTTGTGTGGACTAGCTGTTCTGGTTATTTTTAAATACTCATTCACTTGGTTAAAAAAAGGTGTTGAAGATCCTATCCAAGCAAAATTATTCGCTATCATTGTATTCATTATAGTGATCATCGGCCTTACTTTCTTTCATTGGCAAAAAATACTTAAGAAAGATTGACATATCGAATAGGATTCATAAGAGATTATAGTAATTAACAGTCACTTTCTCTTGCTTTAGGGGCAAATTAATTGAACTAAACTTCTCCTCATGTGACATATATGTGCCAAAAATTGTGAATATAGTTAAAATTATGCTAAAGGGACTGAAAGGAAAACTTTTATTTTCTCGGGAAAAAGTAGCGGGGCCGACGAGACTCGAACTTGCAACCTCAGGCGTGACAGGCCAGAGATCCTTCAAGATAAATCCCCATGTCACAAATATGTCACAGATTCGGTTGAATAGCGCTGAAAGAAGGGTATTAGAATTGAAAGGGAAACTTGATGAGAAGGCCAATTTCCCCCTGAAAATATGAGAAGATCTCTGGTGGGCGGTACTGGATTCGAACCAGTGACACCCGGCGTGTAAAACCGGTATTCTTCCTATAAGGCAGACTTCTCCATCCGTGTAACGCCGGTGTAACAGATTTTGCCTAATAACGCCTAATTGTGGTTAAGGATGCCTAAACGATAGACTAATCTAAATCATTGATTTTTCTGGGGAAACCAGAGTAATAAGATGGTAGCGGGGGTTGGATTTGAACCAACGACCTCCGGGTTATGAGCCCGACGAGCTACCAGACTGCTCTACCCCGCAGTACCAGGCCAATTATAGCAAAAATATTCTCTTTGTCAAAACAAATTGACAATTTGTTTTATGTGGTTTTTTTCGACATAAAATCCGGTTTTTTTTATAATTTCACATGTGTGTTTCCCCTGGAATAAATCTTTATTGTTTTTCTGTCAAATAATCCTTGACAAGGGTAAAAGTCAGTAAATATAATGAGTCCCTTAATCACATGGAACACTTCCTTTTTTTTCTTCTTGCGATAGTCTGTGTGGGGGCTATCGTGGGGATGATTATCCTCAAAAACCAAGCCTACAATGCCATCTTGCTCATCCTTGCATTTTGCGCGACTGCCGGACTCTTTGCTCTCCTTGATGCTCCTTTCATTGCAGCGGTTCAAATTATCATCTATGCCGGAGCCATTATGGTTTTGTTTATTTTTGTCATCATGATGGTCAATGTTCGATTGGGTTTGTCTGCAGAGAAAAAGAAGTGGACATTGGGTCTGGCCGCAGTACTCGGCGTTGTTCTGGTTATAGAGCTTCTCTTTTCTATTAAAGGGGCCTTTTCTTCCGGTGAAGGATCTGGGCTGGAAAGCATTGGAAGTCCCACAGACCTAGGACACCTCCTCTTTACCAAGTATCTATATCCCTTTGAAATTACATCCATTCTGATTATAGCCGCATTGGTCGGTTCCATCGTTTTGATGAAAAAAAGAGACAAAGTATGATACCAACAAGCTATTATATCATCCTCAGCATCATCCTTTTTATTCTTGGTATCATCGCGTTCTTTGTAAAGAAGGATCTAATCACACAGTTCATGTCTATCGAAATCATGCTGAATGCTGCAAACCTCGCCTTGATCGCCTTTTCGAAGGCCTCATCTTCTCTGGACGGACAGATTATCGTCTTTTTTATAATCACTGTCGCTGCGGCTGAGGCCGCCGTTGGATTAGCCATTATTCTTCTTGTCTACAGACAGAAAAAAACCATAAAAACAGAAGATATACAATTGATGAAGGGGTGATATGACAGAAATTTTTTGGCTGATTCCTTTTATCCCAGCCGTAAGCACATTTATTCTGGCAGTTTTTGGCCGGAAGCTCTCGAAACAATGGGTCTCAATTCAGGCCTGCCTGGCCGTATTCGCGTCTTTTGTCATTGCCCTAGTTTCATTTTTTGGGATTCAAGGAGCCTCAGCAGAGCACACCCTGGTCAAGAGTCTTTTCAGCTGGATCGAATCAGGTACATTTAAAGTCGACCTGGCCCTTCAGTTTGATCCGCTAACGGCCGTCATGTGCCTCGTTGTTACCGGCGTGGGATTTTTCATCCATGTCTATTCAATCGGGTATATGGCTAAAGATCCCGGATACAAGCGTTTTTTTACCTATTTAAATCTCTTCATGTTCGCCATGCTCATCCTTGTCATGGGAGCAAATCTGGTCGTGATGTTTGTCGGCTGGGAAGGGGTTGGACTCTGTTCCTATCTTCTGATCGGTTTCTGGTTCGATAAACCTTCGGCAGCCAGAGCCGGAAAGAAAGCATTTATCGTCAACCGAATTGGAGATGCGGGTTTCCTCCTGGGAATCATGTTCATCCTGGTCAATATCGGCAGCACCAGCTTCACTGCCATTAACGAAGCCGTTCACGGAGGTGAAGTGACGGTGGGATTAGCCACACTCATCGGAATCCTTCTGTTTGTAGGGGCGGTCGGAAAGTCCGCACAGATCCCCCTTTATATTTGGCTGCCCGACGCCATGGAAGGCCCTACGCCTGTAAGCGCCCTCATCCATGCGGCCACTATGGTTACGGCCGGAGTCTACATGGTCGCCCGTATGAACGTTCTCTATGCACTCTCACCCACAGCCACAGATATCATCGCGTTGGTCGGTGCACTGACAGCCATTTTTGCCGCCACCATGGCGCTGACTCAGAACGATATTAAAAGAGTGCTGGCCTATTCGACCATCTCTCAACTTGGGTATATGTTTATCGCCTGTGGTGTGGGCGCCTATTCGGCGGGCATATTCCATCTCTTTACACACGCCTTTTTTAAAGGGCTTCTGTTTTTGGCCGCCGGGAGTGTCATGCATGCCATGTCAGGCGAGCTCAATATGCAGAAAATGGGAGGATTGAAAAAATACCTTCCACGAACATATCCAACTTTTCTCATTGGAGCCATCGCTATCTCTGGAATTCCATTCCTTTCGGGTTTCTTTTCAAAAGATGCGATTCTGACCAGCGCTTTCGCGAGCGGCAAATATTTTATCTGGGCTATGGGAATCTGTGGAGCTATCCTCACGGCATTTTACATGTTCAGGCTCGTCTTCTTAACCTTTCATGGACAGGAAAGGATTGAACCGGAGGCCAAAAAACATCTCCATGAATCCCCTCCCTCGATGACCATTCCGTTAATGATCCTGGCCTTTTTCTCGATAGTCGCCGGCTGGGTCGGACTCCCGGTTGTATTTGGGAAAAATCTCGACAAATTCAGCCAATTTCTCGAACCCGTCATCCACCAGAATCATGAAGCACACTTAAGCCTCGGTACAGAGTGGGTACTTATTTTTATTTCGGTTGTTGTGGCATTTGCCGGAATATTTATCGCAGCTATTTTCTATCTCAAAAAGACCGAGATCCCGCACAATCTGGTCAAACGCTTCCCCTTCATCTACAAACTCCTCTACAACAAGTACTATGTGGATGAATTTTACAATACAACGATTGTCAATCCTATGGTCAAAGGATCGGAATTTGTTTATAAACATTTTGATCTTGGAGTCATCGACGCCGCTGTCAACAACACGGGAAACATCACGAATTTCTTTGGAAAAATGTTGAGTTATCTGCAGACCGGGATCATTAAAGATTACGCTCTTATTTTCCTCCTAGGAGCCACCATCCTGATAGGATTTTTACTGTTTTAAAATGAATATACCTATATTAAGCATCATCACGTTCCTTCCTCTAGCCGGAGCCATTCTTCTCATATTCTTCAATAGAGACAATAAAGATTTACTGCGCAAGTTCGTTCTCGCCATCACCATCATCAACTTCCTCATTTCACTTTTCCTCTTTTTCAATTTCAACGCAGGCACAGCCGAACCTCAATTTGCAGAAAAGGCCGCGTGGATCGGGCACGGCATCATGTATCATGTCGGAATTGACGGGATCAGCCTGTTCCTGGTACTGCTGACCACATTTTTGATGCCCATCACCATCCTGTCTTCATGGACATCCATCCAGGATAAGGTCAAGGAATACCTGATCTTTATGCTCATTTTGCAGACAGGGATCATCGGTGTATTTGTCTCATTGAATCTCTTCCTCTTCTATGTTTTCTGGGAAGCCATGCTCATCCCCATGTATTTTTTAATTGGCATTTGGGGAGGAAAGAGACGAATCTATGCGACCGTCAAGTTTGTCTTGTACACAATGGTGGGAAGCCTTTTGATGCTGGTCGCCATATTTGTCTTATATACGCTGTATTTTAAGGTTACAGGCACTTATTCTTTGAATATTTTTGACTTCTACACGATGATCCTTGATCCCAAGCTCCAGTTCTGGTTGTTTTGCGCATTTGGCCTGGCTTTCGCCATCAAAGTACCGCTGTTTCCTTTCCACACCTGGCTGCCAGATGCGCATGTCGAAGCCCCGACAGCCGTTTCGGTTATCCTGGCTGCCGTCCTCATTAAAATGGGAACATATGGATTTCTCCGGTTCGCCATGCCACTTTTCCCTGATGCACTGATGAAAATGCTCCCCTATCTAAGCGCACTGGCATTGATTGGGATTATCTATGGAGGGCTTATGGCCCTCATCCAGAAGGACATAAAATCTCTGGTGGCCTACTCGAGTGTTTCACACATGGGCCTTATTATGCTGGCTATTTTTGCTGTGAATTTTGAAGGCCTCCAGGGTGGAATCTACCAGATGCTAAACCATGGATTGAGCACAGGGGCTCTGTTCCTCTGTGTCGGAATCCTTTATGAGAGATCCCATACACGTCTGATCAAAGACTATGGAGGCGTCAGCAAGCAGATGCCCATCTTTGCCGTCTTCTTCCTCATCTGTCTGCTCTCATCGGTAGGGCTTCCCGGGCTCAACGGTTTTGTGGGTGAAATTCTGAGCCTGTTTGGTATCTTTAAAGCCAATCATCTTCTTGGAATACTGGCTGTAAGCACGATTATTCTGGCCGCGGCCTATCTACTATGGATGTTCCAGAGAGTGATGCACGGTCCCATCACCAACGAGAAAGTCCGCTCTTTTAAAGATCTTAATAAAAGAGAAATGTTATTCCTCATTCCTATATTGATTTTGATGTTCTGGATGGGAATATTTCCGAACACTTTCCTGAGAAAAATGGACACAACCATTAACCATCTGTTGAACCAGATCAAGAGCAAAAGAGAGATCGTACAGATGCAGTATAAAGGGGAAAATTTCACAGTATTATCTCTCGATAAGATTGAGAGTCGCAATGTGAATGTCGATGTTGAATTGGAGGAGGAAACTAGATGAACAGCTTTGGAGCTCTTCTTCCGCTTTTAATCCTGGTTGTGGGAGCACTGCTGGTTTTGCTACTTGAGGCCTTCTTAAAGAGGAAAAACAGAGACTATCTGGCATATATATCCATCCTCTTTCTTATTGGGGTTATCGCTGCCTGTGTGTCTCTCTGGAACAAAAGTCTTTATTATTTTGACGGATATCTATCTCTGGATAAAATAGCCGTATTCTTTTCAGTCCTCCTCTCTATCACAACCATTCTAGTCATCCTCATTTCAATGAAATACATCGTCCTCCAGGATGTCAATTATGGTGAATACTATGTCCTTCTTCTTCTCGCGCTTTCCGGCATGTTTATCATGGTCTCCTCTCAAAATCTTCTTGTCATCTTCCTGGGTTTAGAAGTTTTATCCATGTCCAGCTACGCACTGGCCGGCATGAAGAGGAACGATCCCCACTCGGTGGAAGCAGCGGTTAAATATTTTCTCTTGGGAAGTTTTGCCTCAGCATTTCTCGTATTTGGCATTGCTTTCCTGTATGGAGCCACAGGATCTACCGATATCAACATCATCATTGCATTCTTTCAATCCGAATCGGCAATGGGATTGACTGCACTCTGTGGTCTGGGATTAATCCTCATAGGATTCGGTTTTAAAATCGCCTTTGTTCCTTTTCACATGTGGACACCCGATGTTTATCAAGGCGCGCCCACTCCGATCACCGCCTTCTTCTCTGTGGGTCCAAAGGTTGTAGGTTTTGTTGTCCTTCTCAGGATCTTCTACCCCTACTGGAAAGTGGTTCTCGATTCTCAAGTCATCTTTACTCTTCTCTGGGTAATAAGTGCCCTAACCATGGTCATTGGGAACCTTCTTGCTCTGAGACAGACAAATATCAAGAGAATTCTCGCTTATTCAAGTATCGCTCACGCCGGGTATTTGATCATCGCCATCCTTTCTCAAGACAGCTCAAGCTTGGTGTTCTATCTGGTAGTCTATGCTTTTATGAATATCGGCGCATTTACCGCCGTGATTGCACTCGGGAAAAAGGATAAAGAGTATCTCGAACTGGATGACTATGCAGGCATAGGATTCAAATATCCCTGGATAGGGGCCACACTTTTGATTTTCCTTCTGTCTTTAGCCGGATTTCCTCCAACTGGTGGATTCCTTGCCAAATTTTACGTCTTTTCATCCGCTGTGAGACAGGGACTCGAATCGCTGGTCATTATCGCCGTTCTGGCCAGCGCGATCTCCGTCTTTTACTACCTGCGAATTGTAATCTACATGTACATGAAGGAACCGAAGCGGGACATCGATATCAATCTTGAAAATCCCGCCCTGTTTCTCGTCATGTTCCTCTGTCTGTATTTTGTTCTTCAATTAGGGCTTTTCCCGAGAAACGTCCTGGCCCTTGTCAATCAAGCCATCCAATCTCTCCCCTTTTAGGGGTCAGGCCTGCAAAACATGAATTATTTTCCTAGGAGAGTACATTAAAAGAAAAAATAGTTCATGTTTTGCAGGCCTGACCCCAAATCAGAAGAGGCTGGAGCAGGTCATAAGCCGAATTTTGTCCCGCCGAAACGGGGGTGGTTATTTTTCTAAGCGACCTACCCGACCCTGAGATGGGCTGTCTCATTCAGGTCAATTTGGTCTTGCTCCGGATGGGGTTTACCGTGCGTCTAATGTCACCATCAAACCGGTGAGCTCTTACCTCACCTTTTCACCCTTACTCCACAGAAAGGCTAACACCATTCCTGCAGGGCGGTGTGTTTTCTGTGGCACTTTCCTCCGATCGCTCGAAGTCGCCGTTAGCGACCATCCTGCCCTATGGAGTTCGGACTTTCCTCCCCCTCTT
>SDBU01006733.1_pt1 | contig 13444 bp, 10 predicted proteins | sample 2277071 | NCBI WGS metagenome assembly SDBU01 (sample SAMN10397929, study PRJNA504765) | marine sediment metagenome | isolation source: marine sediment core GS08_GC12, 126 cmbsf | place: Arctic Ocean: Gakkel Ridge, Loki's castle | collected 2008 | reverse complement strand
TTACTTTCTGAAAAAATTAAAAAAGGCTGAAAGCAAAAAATTCAAAATAATTTCTGGATCGTTGTGTAATTTCAAAAAAAATCAAAAAATAGATTTTGATGTAGTTTTAGCTATAGATAAATTTCAGGATTGTTTTAAAAATAAGGATACATATTTGAAATTAATCAATCTTTTAGGAAGACTTTCGATTAAAGAACTATTTCTAGGGATATCTAACTTGAAAAAGTCTAAGAGCAAATATTTTTATAAAAATTATAGTCATGAACAAATCCTAAGTTTTGTAAATGAGAACTCATCTCTAAGTAATGCTGATTTCCTTGGTAAAACAAAAGATGGAAAGCACATTTATAAAATTACATCTCATAACCATTTTACCAAATTAAAACCTCCATATAATTAAAAACATGATTTAGGATGTTTCAGATGATGCTAAAAAAAAGATTTCTTATCTTAAATTCCAATTAATAATAGAAAGTAATAAATATCATTCAAACTTAGGTTTTTTATGGATTTACTTAATCAAATAAAAATTATAATTACTTTCTTCTTAGATTTTGTATTATCAGTAAATTTTATTGTTCTTCTTGTTATATTCATATTTTTATATAATTTCTTAATGTATATAATTAGGGATAGGAAATATGTAAGGATTTTTAAAGAAACTAAAGATCCTAAAACTATTAATCTATTAGATTTAAAAGCCTTACCTCTTGTAAATATTATTGTCCCTGCTTGGAAAGAGGGAAACCTTTTTAAAGCGTGTTTGGATTCAATTATAAATTTAAAATATCCTAATTTAAAAGTAATAGTGAATGCCGGGGGTGATCAAGAGACTAAAAAAATTGCTGAATCGTTTAGGAATTATGATAACTTTACCATTTTACAACAAAAACCTGGAGGTAAAATGAAAGCATTGAATGAATGCTTAAATATTATTTCCGAAGGGATAATTTATTCAACAGATGCTGATATAATTATCACCGATGAAATTCTTTTACGAATGATTTATCCAATAATAAATCAAAATGAATATATAGTTGTGGGAGGGGTAAGACCATTAAAATTTCAACAAAATAATAGTATTGTGAAATACTTACTAACTACTCGAAATCCGAATTTTAAGATAAAATTTTCAAGATACGAGGGAAGACAAATCTCTGGACCAAATACTTGTTTTAAATATGAACTTTTTACTGAAATAGGAAAGTTTCAAGAAGATAATTATTTTGCAGCCACAGACAGAGTTAGAGGTCCACAAATTCGCTCTAAAGGATTTAAACTTTATCAACTAAGAAGTTATCGAGGAAAACTCTTCACTTATTATCCAGATTCGGTGAGAGTATATATATTACAGGAACTAAGATGGCGGGAGAATGCATTAACTAATCCTTATTCGAGAAGAAATTTTAAACTTTTTATAAAATATATAATTTCAATTTTACTTTCCCTTTATATCATAGTATTTCCAGTGTTAATTTTTTTTAATTTAAGCTTCATTTTTATTGGAGTTTTAATCTTATTTAATAATTATTTGATTAAACTCAGAACAGTCAGATTTTTCAAATTAACTGTAAGTAAGAAACATTATAAGAAATTTGGTTCAATGTTTTTTATAAAATTAATTCTTTATATTTATGTCGATGCTTTAATAACTATTTTTGTAGTATTCAATATAATTTTGCATAAAATTAAAAGTAAAACATCCTAATACAAGAATTCTTAAAAAATAATCATTTGATTTGATCCAAAATTCTCTAGTGGAACTAAAAAATTAAGTTTCTAAAATTTTTAAAATTATAATTACATATCTCTCTATGAAAGTTTATTGGATTAAGATTTTAGGATTTATCATAATATTGAGTTTAAGCTTGAAACAACTTCGCTTTTTCAGATAACTAAGAATAGACCATAGTTACGTCTTAATAGAAATTCTACCTTCCTCATCTATCCTATTTAATAAAATATTGATATTATTTTCTTGAAAATAATGATCTACTGCATTTTTTTGACCTTTCCAAAATCCATAATCATCTATGATTAAAATCCCATTTTTCATTAACTTTGGATAAAGATAAGTTAATTCGTGGTAAGTTGATTCATACAAATCAGTGTCTAAGCGAAGTATTGAAATTTTTTCAGGAATTATATTCGGTATAGAATCTTGTACCCTTCCTTTGATAAATTTTATATTCTTCTTAGGATAACCTGTCGAATATATATTTTTTTTAACTTCTTCCAAAGAAGCATAACACCATTCAATACAATTATCTTTTTTTTTTTTATTCCAAGATTTTATAGCAGAAGTTTTATCAAAGATTTTAAAATCTTTTGCGGTCGGTTTAGCCATTCCCTTATAAGTATCATAAAGATATAATAATCTATTAGTTTCATTCATCCCTAATAAATTAAGTGCACTAATCATCATACTACCACCTTTCCATACACCACATTCTACAATTTCTCCTGCAATTTTATTTTTAATTATGTATTCCGTTGCTTTATACATTGCATACATTTTTTCTACAGATGTCATAGTAAATGGTCTACATAAAAGAAAAAAATCCTTAAATCCTTCTTCGATATCATAAGGAATAAAGTTTTTATCCTCTGGATTATAAATTCTCGAATTTACAATAGTATAACCTAGCTTATAAAAAAATTTCTTAATAATCCTTCCAAAAATCATAATTATCAAGTATAGTTGCTAATATTATAATTTTATTTTAAGTTATAAGATTCAGAAATAATTTCTGAAACTTCAATTAAGAAATTCTTTGATAAGAACAAATACGAGAAAAGGAAAAATATTGATGAATGACAATAATTCTATATTTAAGAGGTCTACATTCAAATTCATTTAAATTACTTAAAATATTTAGGGAAACCATAACGTCGACAATCTTCACATGTCTCAATAATTTCTCCTACCATCCAATCAGAAAGAATCTTTTGTCCTAGTTTATTGTTTATAATTTCTGATAAACTCTCAGTTAATACATTACCAATTACCAACTCATCATGTTCAGTTTCTTTAACTCTACAGCCACACAATCTAAGATCTCCGTTTGCTAAAACACTGATGTTCCAAAGGCTCGAACAAGGGTATTTTCTTAATATAGGTCTCCTTCTTAACCTCATAACACCTAAGAGATCTTTTTTTAAAATTCTCCCACACCAATTATCATATCTAAAAGCATAATCAACTTTAAAAACTCTTTTATCCAAAAATCTTTTGAATTTTGAATTCTTTATCGTCGCTAATATATCTTTAAAAGACCTTTTTGCTCTAAAAGCAATTGTTATTTTTATATTAGATTTTGTTTTTTCTTTATATTCTAACAATTTTAACAATCCTTCAATTTTTTGTGAGGCCAACTTTTGAGAAATACCAAGAATTTCTGCTTCTAATTTCGGAATGAGATCACCAGTGCTAATAACAATATCATCAATGCCAGAATTTATTACTTCTTTAAAATTTTCATTTTTTTTAAGAAGAATTCCATTAGTAAACATACGTATATAAACGCCCTTCTTTTTAGCGTATCTTACTAGGCTAAAAAAAGTCTTATTTATTAGGACATCTCCTAGAGTTGGAGATAATTCAAGATGTTTCCCTCCTAATACTATAAATTCATCAACTACTTTTTTAAAAGTTTCAAATTGCATTATTTCTTTTTTATGATCCAACAGTCGATAAACACAAAAAACACAGTTTGCATTACATATATTAGTAGGAATTACTGTTAAAAATTCAGGAAATTTACGACCTTGTAATATAGGCTTTATTTTTCTTCTTAAAATATAATAATTAATAATTGTTCTAATATCATATTTAAATGGGGATAGTACTTGATAATATAAACGTTTTAAAAAAAGCAAATATTTTAAAATAAAAAGATTTATCTTATTTTCCAAGAAATTATGCCAAAAGTTTTTCAAATTCATATTATTCTATACAACTCAAATTTTAGCTGATTTATTTAAAAATTGTTAAGATATTAAAGCCATCACTTTATTAAGCATTATGTCAGGTTTAAATCCTTTCAATCATATACCTTGAATCTTCTCTGGTTAGTAGGCAAATTTTTGTTACTCCAGTTTCAATACTCATTTTAACATTAATATATAAACAATTTCCTATAATTACAGCATCTATGGGAGTAATTTACACTTTAAATAAAATTATTATTAGAGTCTTCTACTATTTTAATTTTTTTAAAAATTTTAATAAGTCTGTTGCTTTATTGAGAATAATATCTGGTTTAAAATCTGATTTTTCAATCATTTCTCTTGAAGTTTCTCCTGTTAATACGCAAATAGTAGTTACTCCTGCTTCAATACCCATTCTAATATCTGTATTAATTCGATCTCCAACAATTACAGCATCTCGAGGTTTAAAATCTAATTCCCTTAATTTAAAAAGTAACATTTCCTTATTTGGTTTTCCAAAAATCTTTGGCTTTTTACCAGTACTTTCATATAATAGAGCAATAATGGATCCTGCATCAGGAATATATCCTCTTTTGGTAGGGCATTTCACATCAGAGTGAGTTGCAATATAAGGAATATCATCTTGTAAAAGATAAGCTGCGGTTTCCAATTTTTTATAAGTAAGCTCTTTATCAAAACCTAAAACAAGGATTTCTGGATCATTATCAGTCAGTACAAAACCATTTTTTATAAACTCTGATTGTAAGGATTTTGTACCTAAGAGATATATTCTTTTAAAGTTATTTTCTTTTAAATATTGAATAGTGGGATGAGTAGATATAATAATATTGTTTCTTTCAATTTTTATTTCTAAATCTTTTAATTTATTTAAATATTCTTCAGTAGAAAAACTTGAGTTGTTTGATAAAAAAAAGAATTTAGCACCAAAATTATTCATAAATTTAATCAAATCATGAATACCCTCAAAGATATCTCCTTCTAAATAAATTATTCCATCTAAATCGAAAAAAAAAACTTTCTTTTCTTTTAATTTACTAATATTATTGTTAAATTTAATTTCTGCTTCATATAAATCATTGAAATTGTCGATTTCAACCCATGCTTTTCCTTTTATGTCAAACGCCTTCATTTCTAAAGTTTTATTATTTAATAATTCTTGGATAGCAACTTCAGTCCATTGGTTGGCATTTTTTCTCTTAATAATAATTTCTTCCATTTTTGAAAAGAAAATATCTTTTCCTTTTTTTGAGAATTTGTAAAAATCTATTGAGCTACCTAAGGCATCTTTTTTATTAATCTTTTTAGAAATATCAATTAGTAAATCTCCTTTTTGAATTACCTTCATTGACTCTTTATAATACTGTCCAATATCCACTGCAATTGCATTTTCAGGAGGGAATTTTATTAATTCATTTGTAATCTCAGGATTAAGAATTACATCCCCATTGACTAAAAGAAAAGAATTTTTTATGTAGTTTCTTGTTAAAAATAGGGAGTACATATTATTTGTAGTTAAAAAATCTTTATTTTCAATCAAAATTATTTTTGGATCATCATTATAAAAAGTTTTAATTAAATTTCTTATTAAATCCGCCATATATCCAATAACTATAATAATTTCATCAATTCTGTCATCATTGAAAAAATAATCAATTTGATGTTGTAATATAGGTTTGCTACAAACATTAACTAAGCATTTGGGCTTTTCATTAGTTATTGGTTTTAATCTAATCCCCATTCCGGCAGACAAGATAATTACTTGCATTATAAAAAAGTAAAGTTGTTATTTCTATTAAGAATATTCAATCTTGAAATAATTTAAGATCCGTTCAGTTGATTTACCATCTAAATATTTGTTGAATTTATCTCTAATTTTTTTTCTTTTTTCTTTATACTCAACATCAACTTTTTCGATATTTTTAATGGCATTTATTAACTCATCAGCATTGTAGAGAATAGGGCCTGGAGCGATTTTTTGTAAATTATAATACATCCCAACTTTCTTTAAATAATCCTTATAATCATAAACAAAAAGTAATATTGGTTTTATTTTTAGCAAATAGTCAAATATAACAGAAGAATAATCTGTAATAAGAATATCAGAAATTAATAATAATTCTTGAACATCTGAATCTTTTTTAACTAATCTAATGTTTTTATACCCGGAAAAATTAATTTCCCTTTCATAAAGGTGAGCTTTTATCAAAAATAGATAATTTTTTTCATTAAGTAGGTTATTTAATCTTTTTAAATCACTATTCGATAAAGGAAAATTAAATTTACGGTCTTCTCTAAAGGTAGGAACATATATCAGAATTTTCTCTACCTTTTTAGGGATTTGATAAAATTCTCGTATCTTCATAACAAAATCTGAATCTCTTTGGAAAAGAATATCATTTCTAGGATATCCTAAAATAATCAATTTTTTCAAGGGAATTCTAAAAGCATTACATAACACTTTTCTTTCGTAGTCTCCCCCAGTAATCGATAATAGATAATCAATATATTGGTGAAATTGCAATTTTAACCTAAACCGAATTCCCCATTTTTTAATCATTAATAGCCTTCTATCATCAACATTTATTTTTTTAATAGGAGTTCCATGCCAAGTTAAAATCACTATTGTTTTTGGTGAAAAATCAATTGGTAATACATCTTCAAAGCCATGAGTTAAAAAAACAAATTTGGCTTTTCTCAGTACCTTTATTGTTTTTAAGCTGTATGTATATAAAGCACTATATCCCTCTCTATTTAATTTGTCACGCAAATATTTCGATTTAGTTACCCAAATGATTTTATATTTTGAATGATCATTTAGAAATTTAAACAGGTATTTGGTGTTTCCTATAAAAGCTTGACCCCCATAAGCTCCTAATACAATTAATTTTTCATCAATTTTATTAGAAAAAAATCGAGAAAAATGTTTTATAATAATCGATAGAAGGATTACATTTATGAACATATAGAATTTTGTATGTTTAATTGAGATATACCCTTTAACCAATATGAAAATTCGACCAAAAATCATTTTTGTATCATATACTTAATAGAATTTAGTTTGATATTTTGTTATTCTTCAGCTTTAGTAATTCTATCAAAAAAATCTTTAAACATTTTAATTTCTTTAGAGATTGAATATTTACTTAACGCATATTGTTTAGCCAATATTTGTAGATCTCTAATTTTCTTAGGATTTTTTATCCATTCCTTATATAATATCATAATATTTTCTTTGAATTCTTTTAAATTTAATTTCTTAAGAAAAAATGCAAAATTCTTTCCTCTTAATATTTCAATTGAACCTACTGTCTGTGTACATATAATGATCAGCTCTGCAGCTAATGATTCTATTATAACCCTGCCAAATGGTTCCTTACGGGAAGAGAATAAAAATATATCATTTCTTTTAAGAGCTTCTCCTAATTCCTCCTTATTTAAATATCCTAAGTATTTTAAAAATTTTGGAAATTTCTTTTCTAATCTTTTAACCTCTGGTTTTAACGGACCAATACCTATAATTTCAAAAAAAACGTTTAAATTCTTATTTTCATTCAAAAATTCTTCAATTGCTTTTAATAAAACACCTACCCCTTTATGTATATCATCAAGGAATCCTAAATATACGAATTTTAAGATATCATCTCTCTTTTTTTCTAGATTATTATCAGCAAACTTATCTAACTCTAATCCTTCGATTAAAAAAAATACTTTTTCCCGGTCAAAAAAATTTTCAAGATATTTTTTTGCATGTTGAGATATTGTATGATGATAAAAATTTTTCTTAAATAGTGAAAAAAACAAGATGATCAAGCGATATTTTAAATTATATAACGATAACTTTTTTTCACTGTGTAGGGGTTTATGATATCCAATGGTAAATTTAATCTGAGGATTTAATAGACTAGTGAACAATATAATCAAATTAATTTTAAAATTACTAGCAGCAGTATAGATGATCTCATTTACCTTAACCATTTTATATATTTTTCTTATTGTATTAGGATATGGGAAATTAAATTTTTTATTTAAAACACCTAGTTGAGCAAATTTTAATTGAGGAATTCTTTTTATCCCTCTTAGTCTTTTTTCAATTTCTTCTTTCAATAAAAATTTCTTATTGATTAAGATATTTGTCTCTAAGAGAGTTACTTTATAATGTTTTTGTAATCCTGCAGCTAACTCTATAAAAAAAAGTTCTCCTCCTCTTCCATTTTCTAATGCATTCTTAGAAAAAATTAAAACATTTACCATCTTGTTAAAAAATATATATTAATATTATTTATTGAGTTAACTTCTGTTATTTCTTTAAAATTGTAAAATGTTAATACCTATAGAATTTCAAATGATTATAGATTGAAAAAATTAATTAATTTAGTGGATACCAGATAAATATATAAGATATTTTTGGAATTACTTTTGAGGATTAGTAAATAATAGGATTTTTGAAAAACTTAAAGAAAAAAAATAGATAATTAACTTAAAAAACAATCTATGATTGATCTAAATAATATAATGGATGAGCTTATACCTATTGAGAAAATATTAGAAGAGAACATTCGGGTTAAAGAACTTGAAAAACAAGGATTTATGATAAAACCTGAAAATATTACAGAGTATTTACATGATTTTAAGAAGCAAACTACCACTCTACCAAATGAAACATTTTGGAAAGAAAAACGTACACTAATAACTGGTATAAGCGGATTCGCGGGAAGTCATTTAGCTGAACAATTATTAGATCTAGGTGCAAAAGTTCATGGGACAATACGAAGACATTCTGTTCCAATGCATGAAAATATTAAACACTTAAGAGGCAAAATATTCCTATATGAAGCAGATATTACCAGTGCGGAAAGACTATTAGAAATATTCGAAGAAATTGAACCTCATGCTATTTTTCATCTTGCTGCTGAGTCATTCGTCCCTACTTCATTCAGAGAGCCAGTTAGAGTTGCCTATAATAATATAATCGGGACTATTAACATTTTTGAAGCTGTTCGAAGATTTAATAGTAATTTAGAAAGTATACATGTGGCATGTAGTAGTGAACAATATGGTTTAGTGGATCCAAACGAAATCCCAGTTACCGAAGATCTAAAAAAAAATCCTTTTCGACCAAGAAGTATTTATGGGATATCAAAATGTGCAACAGAACAAATCGCCTGGTTATACTATAATTCTTACGGAATTCCTAGTGTAATTACTCGTGGGTTTAATCATGAGGGACCTCGAAGAGGAATCCAATTTGTTACTAGTGTAATTCATCGCCAAATTGTAGAAATTTTGAAAGGTCTAAGGAATAATATTGTTATTGGAAATCCAAATGCTATAAGAGATTATACTCATGTCAAAGATACTGTTAACGCATATTTATTAGTTTGTGAGAAAAAGAAGTATGGTAACCCTTTTAACGTATGTTCTGGAAAAGGAATTAGTATAGCTGATTATGTGAAATTAACAAAATCAATTTTTAATATTGATGCAAAAGTATTTATCGATCCAAAACGGTTACGACCAAGTGAGGTTCCTTTATTAATAGGTAGAAATGATAAAATAATAAATGAAACAGGATGGAGACCAACAAGATCAATTATTGATATCATAAAAGAAGGCGTTGAATACTTTGAAAATCATCCAGAACAATTGGAAATTGAAGCTCATTAAAGGTTTTATTATTTTATTCCCTGTACCTTTAAAAAATACATAAATAATTTTTTTAATTATATCAAAACCTTATTTAGCCACTTCTTATTATATAGTTTAATGAAACGGGATTATAGAAATAAAGCTGTTTTCTTAATAACTATAGATGCTTTAAGAGCAGATCATTTGAAATCGTATGGGTATCATAGAAATACGGCGCCAAATTTAGAAAAATTTGCTGAAAAAGGAACAACTTTCCTGAATACAATAACAAATGGACCTGAGACACCATCAGCATTTTCAGCAATTTTCACTTCAATTTTACCATTTCTTGATGGTGGATATAGTCCATTACCTTTACAAAAAATTACGTTACCTCAGTTATTAAAAGAATACGGGATTTCAAATATTTGCATTCATAGCAATCCTAATTTAGGGCGTTTTTTTAACTATGCACGAGGATTTGATGTTTTTTTAGATGGAGAAAGATATAAAACCCAACAAAGTTTGCATAAAAGTTTAGGGATAAGACAGGTACTTAGTTTCTATATAAAAAAAGTCTTAGATTATAAAGATCTCTCGGAGAAATTAATGTATAGATTAAAAGGGTTTAATAAAATAAAAGTTTGGTTAAGAAAAAGAATTCCCTTTCTTACAGATATTTTATTACCGTTTACACCAATAGCGTATAATGCTCCTTATGTTTCAACTAAAGTTATATCTCTTTTAAAAAAATATAAAAAACCATTCTTTTTATGGGCTCATTTTATGGATGCTCATAGCCCGTATAATCCTCCTACAAGAAATGTAATCCCTTTTAGAAAAACTGATTTTTCGATTTCAGAACGGGACTTATTAATTAATAGAATTCGCTCAAATCCTCATAATTTTGAAATTACAAAGGACATCCTAGATGACTTAATGATTTTATATGATGGTGAAATTAATTTTATTGATGAATTTTTAGCAAAACTCTTAGAGTATATAAATTTACAGTATAAAACAGATTGTTTAATAATTATAACAGCTGATCATGGAGAAAGTTTTTATGAGCACGGTTCTTTTGGTCATCAAGGTAGTATTTTTGAAGAACTACTGAAAGTTCCACTTTTTATGAGAGAGATGGGAAAAAAACAACACGTAAGAATCATTAATAATACAGTTGAATTAATTGATATAGCACCTACTATTTTGGATTATTTTGGGCTCAATATACCTGAAACTTTTCAAGGAACAAGTCTCCTCCCCCTAATTAGAGGAGAACTCTTTAAACAAAAGAAGATTGTAATTTCAGAGTGTTATCAAAAAAATGGCAAAATGAAAAGAAATAAAGATACGGGTTTTATCTTATTAGCAATACGAAAACAAGAATGGAAATATATTTTTGACGAGGAAAAAAAAACAGAATTATTATTTAATATCGATGAAGATCCTCAAGAAAAAAATAATTTAATAGAGAAAAATTTTGAAAAATTAGCTGAGTTCCATGTGATTAGAGATTATCATTTAAATAAGACAAATAGATTATTTGAAGAAACATCAAAAATTGTCAAAGCAATTGATCGTAACAAATTAATCTAAGTGGCTAAGGATTTTGAACCTTAGAAATAAATATTTATAAATTCAATTCTTTCTTTTGTATCTGAACAAGTTCTAAAATACCTTTTTCTCCTAAATCTATAATCTTATTCAATTTTTCTTTTGAGAATGTTGCACCTTCAGCCGTTCCTTGTATTTCAATGATTTCTGAATTTTCATTCATTACTAGATTAAAATCAACATCAGCCTTTGAATCTTCATTATAATCCAAATCCAATAAAATCTGATTATTTTTTACTCCTAAGGATATGGCAGATACAACTTTATAATCTGGAAATTCATAAATAAGTTGTTGGCTATAAAGATAGTTTATTGCATCGAAAACCGCAACAAATGATCCCGTAATTGAAGCACATCTTGTTCCTCCGTCTGCTTGAATCACATCACAATCAATTCTAATTGTCCGTTCCCCCAATTTTTCATAATTGAATGCTGCTCTAATGCTCCTCCCTATTAAGCGCTGGATCTCAACTGATCTCCCTCTCTGTCTTTCCCTGTTATTTCTAGATTGTGTAGCCCTCGGTAACATTGAATATTCTGCTGTAATCCACCCCGTCCCTGTATCGACTAAAAATCTAGGGACTGATTCAATAACTGATGCTGTCACAATTATTTTTGTATTCCCTTGTGTTATTAAAACAGATCCCTCTGGATACTTAAGATAATTCCGCTGAATTGATGTTTTTCTTAATTCATCATTTTTTCTACCATCGAACCTTATATTCTCCGTCATCTATAAAAAACCAATTTTCTTTTTAAGAATAATCAGAAAAATCTGATTTTATTTATAATTTTTTCTCTAAAAAATGCGTTAAATTCTTTTTGTTTTTATCTATACGTTTCATGGAATATATATAAATTATTATATCAATGGATATGATCCTAAAATCTTATACCAAATAACATTTTCATTCATCTTATCAAGAACATTTAATACATTCTGATCAATTTTATCTCCTTCAAAATCCAATAGAAATATATATTCCCAACGACCCATTCTCCTAGGACGAGATTCTATCTTTAACAAATTAATGTTAAACTCTGCAAAAATTTTTAAAACTCCATATAGGGCTCCTGGAACATGTTTAGTTACAAAAACTATTGTGGTCTTAACTTTTCCCTCTTTTTGGTTATTTTCTTTTTTAGAAATTATCAAAAATCTTGTATAATTTAACGTACTATCTTCGATTCTCGGTCTTAAAATCTTTAGCCCTTTTAATTTACTAGAAAACTCCGTTCCAATTGCAGCGTATGATTCATCGTTCAAATCTCTAATCTTCAGAACTGCTTCGGAAGTGGAATTGGCATCAATCAATCTAGCATTAGGTAAATATGTGTTTAGCCATTTTCTTGCTTGAGCAAAAGCTTGAGGGTGTGAAATTATATTATGAATTTTAGACATATCAGAAGCGTTGATTGAAATTAAATTTTGAACAATCCTTATTTCTTGTTCGCCATAAATGAACAGATTTTTTTCTATTAATAAGTCAAGAGTTTCCCGAACTGTGCCTTGAAGACTGTTTTCAATTGGGGCAACACCATAATCTATTATCTCCTTCTCTATATTCTCAAATATATCTAAATTAGTTTTAAACGATATAAATTCTGTACCTGCTTTTGGGAAATATTCTAACGCAGCTTGATGTGTGAAGCTACCTACTGGTCCTAAAAAACCTATTCTGTTTATAAATCCTTGAATTAATTTACTTGCGCTAAGTATTTCTCTCCATATCGCTTCTATACTCATAGGTTTTAATATAGATGATTTTGTTTTAATTCTTTCAATTATCTCCTTTTCTCTAATAGGTTGGAAAACATTTAAATCTAATATTTTTTTAAGATTTCCAATTTTTAGAACAATTTCCCCCCTCTCATTTAAAAGAATAATAATCTTATCATCAATTTCATTAATAAATTCTCTAAGTTCTTCTATTTTTTTGTTGTCAGAGTTGTTATTGTCCATTTTACTCACTTATTAATAATTTCAGAATAAGAATTATATGAAAAATTTAAAATAAATATTGTAAATTTAATTCTAATGCAGCAACAGGAAATTCTAATTTAAAATTTAATAACACTTCAGGATATATTTCACCTATTTCACCAATCTTATCTCCATTTAAAAAAATTCCTCCAACTCGTCCATTAATATAGCTAGCATTAATTTCTGGTCTAATTGAATACTCTCCTTGTCTCCCTAATGAAGTCATTATGAAGTCTAAGGTAGATCTAATCTCCGTAAAATCTGCAT
>SDBU01006732.1_pt1 | contig 13444 bp, 9 predicted proteins | sample 2277071 | NCBI WGS metagenome assembly SDBU01 (sample SAMN10397929, study PRJNA504765) | marine sediment metagenome | isolation source: marine sediment core GS08_GC12, 126 cmbsf | place: Arctic Ocean: Gakkel Ridge, Loki's castle | collected 2008 | reverse complement strand
TGCCTGGATAGCACCTGTCAAGAGTTCCTTGCCGATTAGGCCCCAGGTCTAAATAGAACCCAAAGTTACTTTTCAAACCACAGGTCTCTTATGAGCGTTCGCCCGTGGATATACGGGACATAGCCTTTGACGGTTCTGTGATGAGGGAAGAACTCATCCCTCTCCGTATAGGGCACATGAACCGCGTCCTCTCCGACTATGATGGTCTGTATGCGGCTGTAGAGCGCCCTGGCTTTGGCCTGATCGTAGGCTGTAACGGCCTCCTCTATGAGACGGTCAACCTCTGGGTTGCTGTACCCGCCTCCATAGTTGTTTCCACCCTCACTGTGGAAGTACCTTTGAATGTTGATGTGCGGATCAGCCCTTCTGGCCATCACGGCGGACGGGGCGAAACCTATGGTCTCGTAGTGGCCATTTTCAGGTTTGTAGTAATCGGCCCGGAGAATCATCTTGGCATCGGTCTTGATTCCCACCTCTGCCAACATTGCCTGGATAACCTCGCCCCACGCTATCTCCGACTCATCGGCTCGAAAGGCCATGGGGATGGTAACACCACCGGCATAGCCTGCCTCAGCTAGCTTTTGCCTAGACTTCTCTTGATCGAAGACAATGGGCTTGAGGTCTGGATTATAGGCAAACCCGATCGTTTCCAATACATAGGTGCGTCGACCTGCACCAGGATACATAGCATCTGCGAATTGCTGGCCGTCCACCGCATAGGCAATGGCCTGGCGCAGCGCTTGGTTATCAAAGGGCGCAATAGAAGGATTGAAGTGAAGGGCGTGTTTTCTATAGCCTGTAATGCGGCCGAGCTCCAAGTCGGGATTATCCTGTATTAGCGGGAGATCTGAGGGGCGAATCTGATCGATCATGTCCGCCTCTCCAGTACGGAGCATAGCAAGCCTCATGGATGCATCCGGCACGGGACTGTAAATGATGCCATCCAGGTACGGCTTGCCTTCATCCCAATAGCTGTCGCTTCGCGTAAGGGTTATGCGCATGTCGATCTGCCATTCCGTTAAGGTGAAGGGACCTGTACCTGCTGGATTGGGCCCGTAGTCTTCGCCGTATTTCTCCACAGCCGTCGGTGAGACCATGAAACCCATACGGTCGCTTCCCAACGTCGACAAAAGGGGACGCACGGGATCGTACAGGTTTATCGCAACGGTAAGGTCACCCACCACCTCAACACTTTCTACGTAAGGCGTCAGCTCCGCCCTTCGCGGGGAGAATTCATCTGGGTCCATCATGCGGTCAAAGTTGAACTTGACCGCTTGAGCGTTGAAATCGGTTCCGTCGTGGAACTTGACGCCCTCTCTCAGATGGAAGGTGATTACCTTGCCATCGGATGAATAGTCCCAGGACTCGGCCAGCTCGGGCACCAGGTTGCCATCTGGGTCAAGGTTTAACAATTGGTTATAGATTGCCCACAGCTTGGAGTAGGTTTCGGCCTTTACGGTATGATGAGGATCCAAGGTATCTCCGAGGAGTTCGACATACCGTAGCGTACCACCGTATTGGATCTCGCCCGTCACCACAGGCGTTGGGGTAGGCAGTATTCTGGTAGGGGTCGGCAGAGAAGGGACCGGTGTTGGGGCCCCTGGCACCAGAGTGGCCGTAGCAGCCGGTGCGGCTGTAGGTGCCACGGGCGGCACAGGCGTTGCCGGCGCTGCCGGGGTCGGAGTAGCCTCCGCCCCACATGCCAGAGCGAGAGCAAGTAGCGCAACAAGAACTGCTCCCAGAATTCCGAGGCCGAGGGTACGATTCCTTTTCATCTCCATCCCTCCTTGATAAGGATATGCCAGACTTGCGTGACAACCTCGCTAGGCGATGGACTCACTCCCTAACCTCGTACTATGGCTACGTCCGATGTCCTCAGAGTCCATGACGAACCTACCACATGCTCTGACAGATGTCAATGTGTGAAGTTTTCCACAAACAATCTTACGAGATACGTCAACAGACGTTCGGCATAAACCCGTTACTTCTCAGGTTGAACCCAGGATTCTGTGTGTCGTCAGCACATCTGAGGCAGTTGGGAGGGTCTGAGGAATGGATAGTTTGGTAATGGCTGTCCTGGCTTCGGGATGGAAGGTAGAGTCGAGGGGGGGCCGGGATGCATGAAGCAAAGCAAGAATACGACCAGGCCGTCGTAGCTTGAGTAGGCGTCGTCGGCCGAGGTTGGCCCCTGTTACTGTACAGGCAGTAAACCCACTCTTTGCAATGCCAGCAGCAGGTGACGTCGCGCTTGCGCCCATGAGGCCAAGGGATGCCGGTTAGATGGCCGGCAACTAGCCCCGGGCGAGGGTTGTTAAGATTTCACGGACTCCAGGCCTGCGCCCGTACATCAGAAGATAGGTCCTGAAGAGGCGCAGGGTCAGGAGGACAGCCAGGGCAGTTCCCAGGGCTAGAAGCCCCAGGCTGACCACCAGGTCGAGAGCACCCATGGCATTCATAGCCAGCCGCACCATAGCGGTTACCAGGGCAGTGAAGGGGATGAAGCTGAGGACTCTTGGCAGGGTGCCTTCGGGATTCTCCAGAATTGGTGTCAGCAGCCAGAGAGGCGCTACTCCTGGCAGTATAAAGATGAAGGTCACCTGCTGAGCCTCCCGCTGAGTTGTTGTTACAGCTCCCAAAGCCCCCAGCAAAGCCCCGAAAAAGGCAAAGCCCAGCAGGAAATACAGGAGCCCCAAAGCTACCAGGCCCGGAGTCGGCAGCTCCACCGAGGGCAGGTCTAATGCTGTGTTCTGGAACAGTACAAAGAGAATGCCACCGCTTGTCACCCACACCAGCACTTGGGCCAGACCCGCGGCTCCCAGGCCCAACAGCTTGCCCAGCATCAACTGGTCGGGAGTCACCGAGGAAAGCAGTACCTCCATAATACGGTTCTCCTTCTCCTCGCTCAGGCCCTGAAGCAGGTACCCCGATGTGGCGAACACAGACATTATGACCATCATGCCCAGGGCGATGAAGAAGAAGAAGCGGCCAAACTTGAAGGGTTCTTCCACCGGATTTCCCGCCTCATCCACCTCCAGGGTCGTCAGGAGCACAGGGGAGCGGCTTCGCGCCAGCAGGTCCTCGGGCAGCTGGCCGGACAGCAGGTTGTCTAGCAGGAAACCCTCCAGCGCCGCGTAGCCCTCATCATCCAGGTGTATGCCCCTCTGCTCCTTCTTTACCTGCACCACTCCCTGCTCCTGGAAGCGGGCAAAAAATCCCGCTTCGTCCACGTATCCCGTAGTGGCCTTCTCAGGTTCCCGGTCCTCCGTCACAGACTGGAATATCAGCACCTCCACCAGTGCAATAAGGCCCAGGGCCGGCAGGAGGGCGGTGAAGATGCGGAAGCTGTTCCGCCCCAGGATGACCATGAACTCCTGGCGCGCCACGATGAACACCTTAGCCACGGCGAGACCTCACCACCGTTACGAATATGTCCTCCATACTGGGAGTCTCCACCTCAAATCGCTCAACATGGCTCCCCTTCTCCACCAGTTGGCGTAGCACCATCTCAGGGGTTGTGCCAGGAAGCATTCTCACAACATGGGTCTGGCCCTGTCGGCGAACGTCAGACACTCCGTGTAGACCTTCCGGCCATGGGTCGCACGCAATAACCAGGCTGTCACCCCGGAAGCGACGTTTGATGTCGGTCAGGAGGCCTTCCAACACAATGGCCCCATCGTCTATCATCACCACCTCGTCGCACAGCTCCTCCACCTGGTACATCTGGTGGGTGGAGAGCATCACCGCTGCACCCTCGCTACGTAACTCGCCGATGATTTCCTTCATTGTGCGCACGTTCACCGGGTCCAGGTTGGAAAAGGGCTCGTCCAGTATGACCACTGCCGGACGGTGAATGATGGTGCCGGCGAACTGGATGAACTGCGTCATACCCCGGCTGAGCTCCCCTACCTTCTTGGAGCGGTGGGATGCCATGCCTAGTCTATCGAGGAGGTCATCGGCGCGCCGGGCCGCATCATGCCGGGCTAGCCCTTTCAGCTCTCCCAGATAGACCAGCATGTTAGTGACGCGCAGGCCTCGATAGAGGCCACGCTCCTCAGGCAAGTAGCCTATCTGGTGCCTGGCGTCGTGATCAAGGCTCTGCTCCAGCAGCGTGACGGTGCCCCGGTCCGGCCGGATGATGTCCAGGATCATCCTGATGGTGGTGGTCTTGCCCGCGCCGTTGGGGCCTACCAGGCCCAGCACCTGACCTCGTTCCACGGAAAAGGAAACATCCCGTACCACATCACGGTCCCCGAAACGCTTCAGAGACCTCTGACCTCAACCGCCTGCCGTGTAGCGCTCTTCATACGTGCATTTAACCCACGACATGATAGCACAGCCCTAAAGGTGAACGAAAGGAAGCTGGTATGTCGACTATCCGGTCGGATCCGCTCACTCACGTTTGATAGCCCAGAGCGCATGGGTTTCCCTTCAACCAGATATTCCCAGCTTACATACCAAACTTTGGGCCAGAAAAGATGAGGTGGAATCGCCGTCGTTGCGAAAGATTTGGGTCGGGGTCAGGGCTATCTTCGCAGTCGCTTAACGGCAGGAAAGAACTTGTATAGGACGTATCCTAGCAGCACGATAGGAATCGCCAGGAAGAGATACAGGACAGGGATGCCAAACAACTTGGGGGGCGGATTGCTTGTTTCAACCGGTGCCACGACGGCGATGGTCGTCCGAGCTTTGGCATCCTCATAACCCACTTTGGTTACGACGACCTCGACCACACCATCGCCCGGCTCCCTGGCGCTAAAGACGGCCCGCCCCTCTCCGTTTTCATCGGTTTCGGGGGTGGCGTCGCTCAGAATGCCGTTGGTTGCAGTCCAGGTCAGACTGGCCTGCGTCAGAGGGCTTCCCGAGGACCGGACCTGGATAAGAATCTGTTTTTGGTCTCCGGGGAAGAGAGGCCCTTCTGAAATCACGGCCTTTGCGCTGGTGGGCAAGGCGCGGGATTTCACCGATACTTGCGCCGAGGCCAGGTTAGGGCTTACCAGCCACAACTCGACCTGCCTCTCCGGTTGCAGCCCACCGAGTCCTATGCGAACGAAGCTGCGGTCCCCGGGAATCACCGCCTCGTCGGGAAGCATCCCATCACCTCCTACGAGCTTGATGGGAATGTCATCGTGCGAGGTGACCGGGAGACCGCTTTCATCCAGCACCTGGACGACCAGAAACCCAGGCGTGGTTTCTACTCCCAGAAGCCCCGTAGGGGCCAGATACGCCCTGAGTTGAACAGGCACCTGCCCGTGCACAGCCAGATCCGCAGACGCGGGACGCAGTCCCGTCGCCACGGCGGTAATGGTAGATGTGCCGGGTAAGTCTCCAATAGTCAGAGTACCGACCGCATACTGGACATCTCGATAACAGGCCACCCCTGCCACCGTTGTTACCTCAGCCGATCTCGGGGATGAGGAGGCCAACTGGACCTGGGTGCAGGGGAAGTAGACAGGCGTGCCGTTATCATCTACGGCCTGCAGGATCACGCCCCGGTGAGTGCCGGCGCCGGAGCGAAACACCGGTGGCGAAAGGTGGAGGACCAGGGCCTCAGCCGTCTCTCCGGGTTCCAATACGTGAACCTCGATGAACTCGGAGACGAAGCCCGAACTTACGGCGGAGAGGGTGGCCACCCCCGCTGCCCGGGGCTCGAGATCGGTGGTGACAAAGTGTGTCCCCCTGGGGATGGTAACCTCCTCGGCCATCCTCACCACGTCCGGGTCGGAGGAGTTCAACACCACGGTCAGGCTCTCTGGAGCCGGTATCGAACGTCCGTTGGCGCCCAGTAGGACGATGGAGAGCCTCCCAGGGGGCTGACTCCCAGAAAGCATGTTTCCGGGAGCGGCGTAAAGGGCAAGGCGAAAGGGTAGCGTCGCCTCCAGGGAGCTGACAGTCTCCACCTCGGCGGTGGCAGAGGCCCGGCCACGGCTCACCGCGGTGATAGGCGCACTTCCAGGGACCAGGGTTGTGGTAAGCGAGGCCACCGTGTAGCTTTCGTCTGCCGAGATGACGACGCGCTCGGGGACACGGACGACGCGGGCATTGGAAGAAATGAGAGAGACCTCGATATCCTGGGGGGCCAGCCTGGGAACCCCATCGGGGCCCATCAGCTGGACGTAGACAACGGGATGGGTGTTCCCATCGGCGGGGAGGACAGAAGGGGCGACCGTGAGGGCCAGCTTCTCCGGTGAAGGCTCTTCAGCCAGAGCGCCTGGGATGCCGCTCCACCATAGCTGAAGAGCTCCGGACAATACGATTGCGATGAAGAGGATTCGGCGCACCACAAGTGGTCTGGACGTCGAGACCTTGCCTCCTCGATATGATCTACCGCACCCATTATAATTGGCGGCATCCTCCAGTACCAGCCGCCAGCAAGCGAAGCAGACGGAGTTATCAGGCCTCTCTTTCAGCCACGGCCTTTTTGCCGGGTTCGCGGCGCGCCGCTTTAGCCGTCCTGTTCCGGGACTGCTTAGCGCCATTTCCGGAAGCCTGGGCTTTCGATGCGCTTCCATCTCGCCCATTCTGTCCATTTAGCTCCCGCACCACCTCCGCCAGACCAGCGAGGACCTCGTTCTGTTGATGTACGGCCTGTTCCAATCCATCGGACGTCCCGGCCAGGTGCTTCACCACGGCCGTGTGGGACTGGAGATGGGCGCCGTACTCAGCTACAGCGACGGCCAGCTTCTCGATGGCGTTGTTGATTTCAGCCGGCGACGTTTCGGCCAGAGCGGCCGATCCCGGGAGCGGATGCTCTGGGCTTTTGTTCGGTGCCATCCACAGGCTGGCCAGCACGATAAGAACAAAGGTCAGGATCGGAAGCCCTACCAATAGAAGCATTGCCCGGTTGGCCAGCAAGTTGGTCAATAAGAGGATCGGACGTCCCACGGGGCCCAGGTTCTTGACTACCACCCCATGCACGGCGCCGGACTGGACCTTGAAGGGGTCAACGTCCGAGTTGTCCCCCTTGGTCACCAAGACCAGTTGCCCCTTCTCCCCGTCGATACCCATGACCCGGTGGACGGCGTTGGCGGGCATTTTGAGTCTCTCCTGGGCGTCGTCTGGCACCCGAAAGGAGATAATATCCCCTGCGTTGATCTCCCCCACAGGAACGCTCCTGGTTAGCAGCAGGTCCCCGGCATGGAGGGTGGGTTCCATACTGGTGCCGCGGACCAGCAGGAAGGGGGAGGAGGTGCCCAGGAATAGCATCAGACCCAGATAACCCATCCCCAGGAGGAGAAGGGCTATCAGGCTCATGTTCAATCTACCTATAAGGGACCTCTTCTTCATTTGTCTTTCCTGCACTGTGCCTGTCCAGTGAACCTTAACCTTGCCGTCTCTTATTGCCTAGTAATGATGATGGAGAAGACATCGCCAACTACCTTTCCCTCCCCCGTGTTAACGGTGACTGTGACCCCCTCCACGTTGCCGTCATCCACCGTGTCCTGCTTCATGTACAGGGTGGCAAGGAGATCGTTGGTTGTGCCGTCGTCCATGTAGACTTCAATCTTGAAGTTCTCGCCCGACTGGAAGCTATTGGCCGCCGCCTCTTTCACCTCAAACTCGTAGGCCCACTTATTTTTCTGGAGAGCATTGTTTACCTGGGGTAGGGCGCTGCTGGCCTCGACACCGGGAGCACTCTCCCCTGCGGCGGCGGCGTTCGAACGCTGCTTGAAGATCCTCTTCGAAGCCACCACCACGTCGGCATCATCCGAGAAGGTCTCGTAGGCCAGCGTGAGGCCCCGGTTGCCAAGATTGGTAGACGAGACGGTGTACGCCACCGTAAGGGACATCATTACCGCCCCTATCAAGGCCAACAGGATCGCCCTGCGGAAACCCGCTGAAACGATCCTGTTTTTAAGCGTTTCGTTCATGATAGCCCTCTCCGGTAGGCCCATTGCCCGACGCCGTGATCAAGCCGGCATCTACTACTGGCGAGTTACGACGACGTCAAAGCTGTCGTGGACAACGCTGGACGACCCCAGGTCGACGGTCACAGTCACTCCCTCTACGTTGACCGCGTCAACCACGCCCTGCTGGGTATAAAGGGTCGCCAGAAGGGTGGTGGTGGAGCCGTCATCGCCGTAGACCTCGATCTTAAAGGCATCGTTCAAGGCCCAGCTATCGACCGCCGCCTCCTTCACCAGGACCCGATAGGCGTAGTTGCCCCTGGTGAGGGCGTTGTTGACGATCGGCAGGCCAGCGGTGGCCTCCAGGCCGGGGGCGCTGTCTCCTGTGGCGGAGTCGTTGGCGCTGTTCTTGAGGATGCCCACTGCCTCCACGGTGACGCTGGAGTCTTCCGTGAAGGTCTCGACGGCCAGCTTGACGGAATTGCTGCCGAGGTTGGTGGACGTGACGGCCTGCGCCGCCATAACGCCCGACACTAGCGCCCCGATTACACCAAGAAGCAGGGCGCGCTTGAGGGCTGCCGTCCCAAATCTCTTTGCTAACTCGTTCATGTTACCCCCTTTGGAGATGGGCAGTCGTTAGATTTCAACTGCCTGCCTGCTCTGAACTATGTCAGTATCCTACGCCGGAGTTATAGACTTCAGAGACAAGACTATCCGGTATTCTGTCGAGAGACGACAAAGAACCGGTTAAGATTTTCCCCCGCACCGAAGATAGGCACATTACTAGCACAGAATCACAGGTAGAACAACGAACAACAGTCACATTAAAGATAAGAAGCGGGTGCCATTCCATGCCATGAGGCGCCGCTCCTCCGCCCGTGATGTCACCAGAGAGTGCTCTGATGCCCTGGCGTAGATTGACAACGCTCCAACTTCACGCTATATTTACCGCTATTATGACCATTGGGTTACGGTCGAGCGGCGCCACCTGTATGTGCTGGCCCTAGGGCCAGCGCATAGGACTTGAGTTGTCCTGCGCTGTGTCCCTCACGGTCTCTGCGGAACTAGAGAGGGACGCAGCGCTTTTTGTATGTCCAAACCCAGCTAAGGAGGGAAGCTAATGACTATCATCCGCCCGGACCTCACCGTGGAGGAAAAGGCCAGATTGAACTACCGCAAAGGGGTCATTCCTTACATGCCTGAGGAGGTAGCCGAGTTTGAGGCCCAGATGATTCGGTTCCTGAGGGGGGAGTGGGACGACCCGGCGGCCTTCACCAGCTACCGCCTGATGCGGGGCGTCTATGGCCAGCGCCAGGCGGACGTCCAGATGCTCCGCATCAAGATCCCATCGGGCAGCCTCACCGCCGACCAGATGGAGGTGCTGGGCCAAGTGGTCGAGGAGTACGCCCCCCTGAAAAAGGGGCACGTTACCACCCGCGAGAACATCCAGGTCTACTTCATCAAATTGGAGGACACGCCTGTCATGATGTGGCGGCTGGGGAAGGTGGGCCTCACTACACGCGAGGCAGGCGGCAACACGGTTCGCAACGTGGTGGGCTGCCCCCAGTCCGGGGTGGCACCCGAGGAACCCTTTTACGTGAGTCCCTACCTGGCAGCCTTTGCCCGGTGGTTCGTGAGACACCCCTACACTCAGGACCTGCCCCGCAAATTCAAGGTGGCCTTCGCCAGCTGTGCCCAGGACTGCGTTGTCACCGCAATCCACGACCTGGCCTTCATCCCCCGTATCCAGGCGGGCGCCGATGGCTATGAGCGTCGGGGTTTCCAGGTGCTGGCGGGGGGTGGCACCTCCATCATGCCCCGCCTGGCTTTCACTCTCTACGACTTCGTCCCGGTCGAGGAGTACCTGCGCATCAGCGAGGCCATTATCCGCATCTTCCACCGGACCGACGAGCTACGGAAGAACAGGATGAGAGCTCGCATCAAGTTCTACATCGACCGGGTGGGCATTGATGCCTTTCGCAGGGAGGTGGAGGAAGAGATGCAACAGTCCTGGGCCAGCCGGTCCTTTGACCCCACCCCGCTCATGACCCTGCCCTCGGAGCTGCAGGACGAGCCGCCAACTCTTGTACAGGCGCCTGTGAACGGCCGCGGCAACCCCGAATTCCTGCGCTGGCGGGAGACCAACGCCCGCCCCCAGAAACAGGCAGGGTACTACCTGGTATGGGTCAAGCTCCCACTGGGAGACATCCAAGCCCACCAGTTCCCCGTACTGGCGCGCATCGCCCGCCGGTACGCTGGGGGGCAGGCCCGTACCACCACAGAGCAGAACCTCCTGTTCCGTTGGGTGCCGGAAGGACACCTCTACCGCGTATGGGAGGAGCTGCAGGCGGTGGACCTGGCGGAGGCGGGTATCCATAGGCTCACCGACGTCGTGTCCTGTCCCGGCACCGATAGCTGCAAGCTGGGCATCACCTCCTCCATGGGCCTGGGTCGGGCCCTCCGGGAAGTCCTCCAGGACGTGGCTCCCGATGACCCTCTGGTCCAGGCGCTGCGCATCAAGATCAGCGCCTGCCCTAACGGGTGCGCCCGTCACCACATCGCCCACATCGGCTTTCACGGCGCCGCCACTAGGAGCGATGGCCAGCAGGTGCCCGCCTACGAGCTCTTCCTGGGGGGGGACTACGGCAACGGCGCTCTCACGCGCTTTGGCTACCGCATCAAGACCAAGGTGCCTGCCAGGCGGGTCCCCGACATGGTTCGGGATATCATCCACTTTTACCAGGAGCAGCGGCAGCCGGGGGAACCCTTCCCTGGCTTCGTGGACCGGGTAGGCACCAGACCCTTTGAGACCCTGGCCCGCCGTTACAATGAGGTGGGCCCCCTGAACAGGGAGAATCTTCACGCCTACATGGACTGGGGAAAGACCGTCGTCTTCAAGGTAGAGCGCGGGGAGGGTGAATGCGCAATGTAGCCCGGATCTGGAGATAGCACCCTTGGGGTGTCAGGCGGCCCCAACGGAGATCCGGCCTCGCATTGGCGTGGTGTTCCAGAAGCCTCACTCCTTCCCCAAAAGGATAGTGCTGGCTTACCGCAGACGATAGGACTCCCGTGCGATGTTATCTTCATGTCTCCTCACCTATGATGCTCATATCGTGGCAAAGCCTGTGCGATGAGTAGCTGCTGGTGCTTCCGGCCCCGCTTGCATCGTCGCTGTCCAGTCACAAAAAGGGAATCGGGCTACTTCTATTATTGGTCTTGGCAGCCTCCACGATGGACCAGGAGACGTCCGATGAGGACAGTACCACCAGAAAAACAGGAGAGGAGACCCCCCTCTCAACGGCGCCCATGGGCTAAATGCATCTCCCCAGGGGGGATGTCTACGCTCCTAGGAGCTATTTCAAATTAGTCTTCGATCGCCCCCTGAAGGGAGCGGCATCGATGCCCTCGCCTTTAGGCGGGGGTGCACATACGAGTGTTGAAACCACTCCTAGCAGAGACACACCGAGCGAATCGCAACCCACCTGCATTAGGGCAGGTGGGTTGCTTGTTATAAGGGATCGATCCATGTTACAGACGATAGGAAGCCAGATCTCGTGGAAGATCGCATCCCGGCTACCCGCAAGCAAGCACCGACAAAGTTACAAAAGGCATCCACTGCTGGATGCACCCCGCGGGATGCATCCGAATGGATGTGGTCAAAGGCCCAAAATGGATACCGTGGGATGCAGACAGGCGGTGGCCTATGCTGCATTCTTTACCATGATGATTCATATCAGAGATTGGCATCTGCCTTTGACCTTTTTCCTTCGGTTGGCCCACTTGATGAGCCCTCCAGAAGTTGCACTTCGCCTTATCCGAGTACCAGCATTCTCTCGAGCGTCCCCCGCCCGCCTATCATCTCCTAGCTACTTGACCCCGGTGGGTCATGTTCCTTCAATGGGGTACCCTCCTTGGAGGTCAGATAGGATGCAGAAATTGCTCGAAACCCCAACTCGAAACCCCAAGAGGCAAGTAATAGAGGGGTGTTCTCCTAATCTCTTTAATCTCTTTTTCGGATTTACGTCTTTCTAAAGAAATCCCGCTCTGTATCTGAGGAGGAAGCTATGCTAACGCGTCTGGTAAGATCAAGGGCCTCTCTTCCACTCCTGGTTCTGGTGTTCCTCGCTTTGTGGGTCCTGTTTATGGTCAGTCGAGCCACAGGTCTTTCCACGATACTGACCACAGATGAACCAGGCTACGATATCGGCGAGACCATTGTCTTCGACGCCACTATCGACATAGATAGCAGCGATGTGGTTTCTGGCTACAGCGCAACCTTTGATATCATCGATGGCCCTCAAGGCTTTCTCGGGGGACCCATAAACATCCCGGTCTCACCTGGGACCTATACCTTCGACGTGGATAGCGACCCCGACGACGAGGTCACGGTAGTAGTCGAGTACGTAGGTGCTGGCGGTACGCTCCCTGGCACGCTCCCGGGTAGTCTGCCATCTCCAGGATCGGGATTCACCTACCACATAGAATGGGCCCCTGATGCCCTGCTTGACCCTCCTCCCACACCTCCCTCTCCAGGTACACCAGAGAGCCCCGAATTTCTTTATTTCGTTCCCGGGGGTGGGCCTGGGGGTGGAGGCGGCCCAGTCCCCCAATTCCCTGACGCCATGCACATATTCCCGCTGCCCTTCGTTCCAAACACATCAACCGACCCTCGCGGTCTTGCAGATGCAGGGGGTGGCGACCTCTTCATTCTCCTCGATGGAATAGCGCCCAACCCAGACAGAGTGGTTAGGGTAAACCCAGACACAGGTTTCACTGTCGGCGACCCCCAGGGATTCTCCGTGGGAACGAATGCGGCAGAGGGCATCGCCGTGGCACCAATTAGCGGGACGCCTAAGCTCCTGGTCGTGGAGAGTGGTTCCACTAACATACGGGTGCTGGGAACGGATGGCAGTTCGGCCACTGACACGGCGGATGACTTGATAGCTATCCTGGGTTTCGATAATCCAGGCGGCATCACTGCCGATCCCGCCGCCAATCTAGTCTACGTGACACAGCAGACAGGGAGTTTTGGCGATCCCATTGTCATAGATGTTATCGACGTTTCCGGTAGCCCCTATGTGACTAACACCTTCTATATAGACTCTTACGCCGTTGGCGAGACCGGATTCAGCAGCCTCGCATTCCAGCCGAGCTCTGATGAGCTCCTTGGTGGCACCTCCGATAGCATGAACGCAAAGGTCTCCATCATCGACGAAACCAGCGGATTCGTCACCTTTACCACCAATATCTTCGGTGGGCCCGGCAGTATATCTGGCATGACCTTAATAGGCGACATGCTCTACATGACCGACCCATCAGGGATATACGTTAGCAGCATGGCGCCGACAGTAGGAGGCGCACGGCCCGTTGGGCTATCTGACGACGGAGCGACAGACCTTTTCGTCCTGGTTGACTCTAACCCAGACACCATACAACGGATCCAGGCGTCTGATGGCGCTCCCATAGGCAGCATAGTGCCTGCAACTCCCAGCAACGATATCGAGTCCATCGCCTTTTTCGATGGGTCGCTGTTCTACGTTGACAACAGCGGCGGGCCCGACCTGGTTGAGATCGACCCATCGAGCGGAACCGAGCTAGGT
>SDBU01006731.1_pt1 | contig 13445 bp, 29 predicted proteins | sample 2277071 | NCBI WGS metagenome assembly SDBU01 (sample SAMN10397929, study PRJNA504765) | marine sediment metagenome | isolation source: marine sediment core GS08_GC12, 126 cmbsf | place: Arctic Ocean: Gakkel Ridge, Loki's castle | collected 2008 | reverse complement strand
GTCTAAGGGTGCAATGGCGCAGCTCATGTTGAACGACCTTAACCCTGAGTTCGTCGTCTACCCTGAGCCAGATTGCCTTATCCAGGTACATAACATATTCCCAGGGACCATGCCTTAGCCGGCTATCAGTAAGAGTCTGCATGGCCTCAGTCAGAGTTTTCATCTGACCAATGACGATAGCGCCTTGCGCCATCCGGCGCTTGAGGTCGAACAGGACAGCGATAGGAACGCCGACCAGCCGGCGAAACTCGTCACCATCCCTAATGATGGTATCCACGAAATCGGCTACCTCTTTGGGGGCGAACTCGAATCTACTTGACAAGGGGAACTCCTTTCATGGTTCAAGGTGTAATTCCTTTACTCGATTGATTACCCGGTCTTCTTTTTTAAGCCATCGCCGGGCCACTTTCTCTGGGTCTTTGACCGAGTTGGGGGCTGCGGGCCAGACCGTAACCGTGCCGGTATTCGGGTTATAGATGCAGATGTATTGGATTGGCTCAGTATCAGCCGGGGGAGGGCATTTAATACTGAGACTCCAATAATTGATTGCTTCCTCAATCGTATCAAACCTCTCCAAATACAGCCGGCCGTCAACGTTGTTGCTCCAGAATAACAGGATCGGTAGTTTAGCGGTGCGGGGCATCCTCTATTCACTCCTTTCCGAACTCCTGCCCGTTTTTCAGGGCATCTTGAATCGCGGCCTCTATCGTTGGGTGCTGCTCCAGGTCGGCGAGGATATTAAAATCTCCATCCACTTCCCCCCCCGTAATATACGGCGTTCCAAAGACCACCTTGTAGCCGCCCGAAAAGGCGAAGATGGCGTAATGGCGTCTAGGCGATGACTTTTCATCCAGGGCCTTGATGCGCCCGCTAAGACATACCTCCATCTTCTTCATTACTTCGCAAAAGAGCTGACGGGGGATAGTAAAGTACATCAGAGAGTCGCCGGTTTTCTCATCGCTTGCGAGGACTTCTACCCCCTGCCCGCGTGGCGATGGTTTCAGTTGTATTTTCACGTCTAAAACCCTAGATCATCCTTCCCGTTCCGTGCCGCGATAATCCCCTTGATCTTGTCCTTAGCCGCTTCAAACTGATCGGCCGGGATATCAGCCAAGTCAGCCACGACCAGAGACCCCAGTACGGCCCTCATAGACAGCTTGTTGTCGTCTATAAGGGCCTCTAGCTCAAGCGCCTGGGTATCCGTGATGGTCAACCCGCCCTCGGCCCCGTTCGGCTCGTCAGGGGCGGATACGGAAGCCTCCGGCCCGGTTGCGGGGGCCTCAGCCTCGGTTGCGAGGGCCTCCTTTTCCTCGTCGGTTACTCCCGCTGGAATTACCGGGCCTTCGGGGTCATGGGTCGGGTCGGTCACTTCTGGCTCGGCTACAGAGTAGGTTATCCGCAATGGATCATTACGGAAGGTTTCAACCGCCTTGATTTCATCCTGGGCTAGGTGGAGTTTCATGGTGTAATGTTTCATGGCCTTACCTTCATACGAGATAATCGTCTCTTCTCGGATCAGAAGGCATGGGATCATCGCCGCCCGGCCAATCAGATTAATGATGTAGTCTATGCCGGACTGAATAGCGAAGGCGCTGGTCTTACTGCCGGTGTCAATCTGGTAAACTCCGGCGAGGCTAACCTTCCACAACATGACCATCAGCCTCGCCCGGAATGAACACTTTTTCTTATCCAACAGCTCACAGGGACACGCTCGCTCTATCCAAGAATCACCCTCTCCGCGCTCCCAAGCGACCTCGCCGTCACCCTGGCATTGAATGATGTGGTTGGAGCCCCAACGCTCATACGCCTGGGGGAAAATTATGTCCATATCGTCTACGGGGAATCGCACATCGAGGACGGTTGGCTGAGGGCCGTAAATGGCCTCTACCTCCGGCGGGACCACGAAGTACGAAGTCTCAGCCGGGTAGGATTTCCCGCTGCTCGATGTCTTCTTTACGCCTAGGCGAATCTTGCCTAGCCGGGGTAGCCGCCGCACGTCGCTAATCCCCTTCACTTTTGTAATCGGTGGTCTCATGCTTGCTCCTTTCGTCTAAAAGTTCTCCAGTGGTCTCCCTTCTTGGTTTCTATCCTCCGCATTCCCCAACCGCCGTCATGGACCTCATCGGCCGCCGCCGTGATCGCCATACGCTTTGCATCCTTGAACAGCTTGGCCTCGTCTTTGGCGAACTTAACTAGCCGGCTCCGCTCTTCAAGTAACTTGGCCAGCCCCGGAACATGGACCGCCGAGGATTTCTTACGTTCGCCCTTATGCTCCTCCCAACAGACCTTGCTCCACCGGCAATAATCACATTGCCAGTCTACGCCCATAGCGTACATTCTCTTGGGGAGCTTGCATTGGTCGATGTAGCCCTGGATACGCTTGAACCGATCAAAAATATCAGAAAGGAAGTTAGGCCAGGTTCGCGTCCCGTTCGGAAACTTCCATCTGTCCGTCTGATCCTTGGTCAAATCTATGGCGACCTGATCCATCGAAACCTCGAACTCCAATACCTGGAGATCGTCGCCGTCTAACTCAAGGACGAAATCGAGGTATTGCGCCGTGTTCTTGTTCTTTATAAGAAGAACGGCGCGGGTCAGGTCAGGGTTGATCTTGTTAGCTCCGACCAGATAGCTCCCGGTCTGAGCGATATTGTCCAAGGGCAGCTCCCCATCTGCATGACGAGCCCATGAAAAAGTTGATGCTGACTTGTGCTCTACCAGATCATCCCGGCTCAATGGATCGGTCATCACCCAATCCGCGTGGCCGTGAAACTCGTCTGCCGGAACCCATTTTCGGCATATTGGGCACCGCCGCCACAACCCCGGCTTGATCCAGGGCATCCACGCTATGTTGAGCGCCATCTGTATAGAATGAAGTTGATAGGCCGAGCCGCGTAGCCAGTCGGCGGTAAGCTCTTCATGCCAGTGGCCGTCATCAAATACCAGGAAGGTACGGCCTGGGAACGGCTCAGGCTTGATTCCGAGCCCTTCATATACCGCAGCCCTAGTACAGCCGCTAAGACCGGCTGAGGACGGCCTGGGATGCCAGAGAGCGCGGTCTACGGGACCGGGAGGCTCCGGGTACTCGATCTTAGACCGGGTAGTCTCTTCGGCCAGTTTAATCATGAGGCGCGAGAGCATTTATATCTCCGGTTCCCCGCCCAGGCCGCAGTAGCCACGGCGATCAGGTGTCGGCCTTGACCACCAGATTTTGTCCGGGTTGAGCGTTCCCCTTTTTTCAGTCCACCCGAAAAGGTCTTCTGGTTTATCCCTGGTCCATTCCTCTGCTGGCTCACCTGGTCGCCAAGCCATACAGTCAGACCCATGACAGCCGCCACTTATGGCGATGTTAAAATCTTTCCAGAACACAAAGAACCACCACCAGGAGCGGCTCCATTTATAAAAGAACGGGCAGTCCTTTTCCGTTGCGTCGCCTTCGGACAACAGCATCACACCCTCCCCTCGTCTGCGGCCTTCTCTACGGCTTCCTCTGTAAACGTCCCGCCTGAATCCAGGGCCTCGACCTCTTCCCGTAGCCCTTGGGACGGCTTTAGCGGCCAGATAATATCGGCTGGTTCGCAATGCGCCGGCTGTTCATCCCCCGGAAAACTGTACCATGCGGCGCGAGTTGCCGGGTGGACGATGAAGCCAAGGGTGACTTCCTCATCTCCTGTCGGGTAGGTAATGACCACGGCCTCATCATCGATGTTCAGAGCCGCATTACGCCGCCATCTCCTAATAGCATCGTCGCGGTTTATCGGGGGTGTTCCCCCCATGCTCACGCTACGGTTAAGCTCATCGAGGGCTTCCCCGAACTCATCCAGTTTGAATAGCTTTTTTAGGTTGACATCGCTGGCAACGGCTGTTATCTTAGGAAACAGACTCATCTTACCTCCTTTCCGACCCCCCCAGAGCTTGCCCGCCCTGAGGGGGTCAACCTTTTCTCAGGACTTGTCTGGGAACCTGCGTGTAAGCCACCACCATAACCTGAGCAACCGCCCTGCCGGCCTGAAGCCAATCCCGGTTATCGGCTCGGTTGATGACCCATCACCTGTGTACGTTCCCGCCACCATTCGGTTACCCGTCCCTACCTCCTGCCCGGGTTGTAAGCCCCGGTGTCCTGGGGCCAGTCGCATTTGACTACGGGCAGCTCAGGCTTAGCCCCCGCCTTCATGGCGGCTATAGAGATTTTCATAGCCGCCCCTAAACCCCTTGCCAAGATTTCCTCTACCTTCATCGCACACTCCTTTCATCCAAATCCGTTATCGCCACGCCCTATAAGGTCGGGTCTCTCGCCTAGAGACCCAAGGGACTCATCTTGATATGCCCCGGAGGGCCGGCCGGTTTCATGATTACCGCCAGGCATCAGCCGACCAGCCGTCCGGGGGCGTTGGAGGGAGGTTATAGGAGACACGCGGCCTCCTGGATCGCCTTCTGCTTCTGCTCCGGGGTGCCGAACAGCCATGTGTCTGAGGGAGCCCCGGTAGCCTCCATCAGCCCCATGATTACGGCGGGGCTGGGGTTGGACTTAACCCCCTTGGCGATCATCCATAGGTACTGAGGGGTGATCGCCGCCGCCCTGGCCACCTTGCTTATTTTTCCGTGATCTATATTCATGGCTACATCTTAAACCGGCGGCTAAGGGATTGCAAGCTTTATTTAACCGTCAGCCAAAAATCTATTAAGCCGGCCCCTGAGTGTGGTTTTCTCCTCCCGGCCCGTTCTCCTTTCCCGCCTGAGTATCCGGGCATCCTTCTTATAGATCACCCAGTCTCGGCCATGCTTCTTAGCCGGCAACAAGCCGTCACCGATCATCTGGCAGATGCGGGACGGGACTACGCCTAGATAACTTGCCGCTTCTTTGGTGGTCATGCTTCCTCCACCTCCACCCCAACGGCCTTGAGGGCGGCGAGGGAGACGGCGCGGGAAACACTAGGGTGTCTTACTTGAATCACCGGGCCATTCCAGAATTGAACCTCTGCCATGAGTCTTGTTTTGTCTGTCGCGTTGTCGATTGATTCGTGGTCGTATTGAGTTATTTTATTGCTCCATCCCTTTCTCAGCATCTCCTTCACGACCAGCCCAATGCCGGCCCAGGTGAGGCAGTTGGGGGCTTCCTGTTGAATGTATCGTTGGCAACCAGCCGTATTGCGGAATCCTCCTATCTCACATCCCATTGCCGGATTATAGACACGACGGCCTCGTTTCCTGATTTCCCACCCCATGATGTTGAGGGCCACCAGTTCTCTAAGTTTGTCGTCGGTCATTTCCCCACCTCCTCCGGCTCGTCAGTTATGAACAACCGGCTTTCAATGTCCTGCCACCAGCCCGGTTTGCTCGCAAAAGACTGGTAAGCCTGGATTTCTTCGGGAAAGCCTCTTCTCAACCGCTCAAGGTTCCCGCTATCAGCCACCCCTATCACCACGAACAGGGAGAGCACGAAGCCGCCGGCATAGCCGAATTGCCAGTCAAAAAGATGCCGTTCTCCTTGGTTCAGCTTGTCATACTCGTATTTGTTGATTCGCTTTCCCATCTGCCTATCCCTCCACCGGCTCCGGGTTAATCAGCCCGCAGCGGCCGTGCCACTCTTCGCGGGGAAGCTCTCGCCAGCTTTCGGTGAGCGCTCCTTCCTTGAGATAAACCTTGCGGGTTCTTGTCCACAGCCAATGCCCGCAAGCTGACCCGGAGCAGAGGGGCCACATAAACCCATAGCCCGTTCTATTGCCCTCATCCCACGGTGGCGCGGGATAACGATACATCGGCCCACCCGTCCTACACTCCTTATCTACCCACTCTGTCTCATCGATTGAGTCCAGGGCCAGCCGCGCGGTCTCGTTTCTGATACACCCCGGACCTGGTGCCCCTGCCCTTTCAATCATCACTTCTCGTCCGTTGATGTGTATTTTCACAAGCTCCATCTTCTCCCCTCCTGTCTCGGCCCGGTCAATTCCTGACCCTCGTCCCGACCCCGTCGAGCGGAGCCGGTGGGTGGGCTCAGGCTATTCGTTTAGAATCAACTCGTGGACCAATTTGTTAGCAACGGTCCCGTCTTTATCGGTCCTCGGGTTAGTGCATATTGATAGGCGGCGGTTGAGGTAGACAAGGAACTGGTTGTTGCCGACTACCTCCCCGTAGTGGCCTTCCCGTAGCTGAATAATGGTGACAAGCTCCCATCCCTCTTGGCCAAATTTCTCTAAGTCGCCCGCAGAAACTACGCCCTCGCTCCCAGCAACGCGGTACTCCATCATCTCTCGTCCCTCCATCTTGGGTTAACTCCTGACCCTCGTCCCGACCCCGACGAGCGGAGCCGGTGGGTGGGCTCAGGCGTTAATCGGCGACCTTTCCAGTTAGGATAGCCTCAAAGTATTCATTTGCCTGGGCCAGTTCCCTCGTTATCCGTTTCGGCCCGATCTCTCGTAGATATTCCCGGCGGGCCGGCAGCCCATCAATGTTGCGTTCCCGAGTTGGGTCTATTTCGTGCCACTGCCCCGTTGTGGGGTGCTGTACAACCACAACAGCGTGAGTGATGCGCGTGGTCACCGGGGCGAACTGGTAGCGGCTCATGTGCCGGCGCCCCTCCCAGATGATGAGCATTTTTGCCGCGAGTCCTTCCCGGCGATAGTAGTCCAGGAGCAACGCCGCCTTGTTCGAGCAGTCGAACTCGCCCCGCACATAAGGGAGCCGTTCAATTTCCCTTACGCGATCTGGGTACGGAACCCAAGTCACGGGCGGCTTGTGGTCCACGGCGACGCAGCCCAGAAACAAGAAGGCGAGGGCCATTGAGATTAAGATAAATGCGGCGGTCATTTTAAAACCTCCTCTTTGACTAGCTCGCTGCGCTCTCCAGGCCCGAGCCCCTTCTTGATGTAGTAATGGTCCCACCAACCATAAAAATAATCCATCATAAGGATGGCTCCGCATCGGGGCATGAGCCCTTGTCGGGGCAGGTATCACAGCCCGTAACGTCCTTCTTATAAAGCTTCCCCACCAAGTCGAGGATCTGCTCAGCCGCAGCCTCGCGCCGCTCCTTCATCTTGTATTTAAGATTCCTCTCGGTATCAGCAATAATCCAGGCACAAAGATCATCCCCGCCCCATTCGAGTAGGCCCTCAGCCTTGAGTATATCGGCGCAATGCTCAATAAGGACCATTTGATCCGGGCCGATCTGTCCGACAATCACGCACCCGGTAATCATTGCGATCATCTCTTCGAGTGTATGCTTGTGTGCGACCGCATGGCTCAGGAGTCGAAGGACGTTCTCGGCCTCGTCTTCTGTTAACTCGCAGGGGGTTCCGTTCTCTGCTATCATTACATCACTCCTTTAGTTAGGGCCTCAGATCATCCCCAAGATCAGCAGCCAGGATTCTTCACCGTGAGGGCACTTGCCGTCAGGTTCTACCCAGCAGCCGCAGGGTGTGTAGCAGCCGCCTTCGTTCCGCCATCGCTCTAGGGTTCGGGTGCTTGGGCGCCGCTTCTTTTTTGCCTTTGCCTTTCCCATGAATCCCTCTTTATATATCGGCCCGGTCAATTCCTGGCCCTCGTCCTGAAGCCGACCCGCGCCGGCTCCGGTGGGTGGACTCAGGTTATGGGAATGATCTTGTAGATGTTCTCGGCATCAACCGCTCCATACCGGACACATTCGACCCCTACCGGGCGCTCACCAGCCGGCCCTCCACAGGTACAGCCGGCCACGCCACACAATTTGCGCCATGCCCGCCTAACCTGTTCATGAGATAATGTTCCGCCCCAAGCGGGGCGAACGGTGGCCGTAGTGGCGTGATACTCGTTGTACAGGACATGATTGGCCATGATCTCCCTCCCTTTACTCCTGTTGGATTTCTCTTTCTCCACCATCTTAGGCACAGATTAAACCATACCCTAATCTAAGTCAAGGGTTGAAAGTGTGTATGGCGCAGGGTGAGGGCTGGTATAGCCGCTTGCCAGGAGACCAGACTACCCTTTTAGCAACATACCTCTCTAAGTCATACCTTAGCTCTTTGTAGCTCGCTTTTCCCACGCCCCATATATTTTAGTTGCACCCGGCAGTCGAGGTATGCTACAACTGAATAGCTAAGGGGACACGCGCCATGTTCCCCAAATCCGTTATCGCCGCGCCAGTCAAGGAGATTGGCCGGTGGCAAAAACTCAGCCCGGACTAAACCCCGGCGTTCTAAATCTCACCAAAGGGATCGGTCAGATGGCCATCCCTTTAGGTCTGCCCGAGAAACCCCAAGAGCTATTAACTTGTGCCTTATGCGGGCGGATGGTCCGCTGGGCCTATACCGGCCTCTGTCTATCTTGTTGGTTGAGGCGCGAATGACCTCTCGCATCATCACCGGCGATGCCCTGGTTGAGCTTCCAAAACTACCAGATAACAGCATTGACCTCATCCTGACCGACCCGCCCTACTATAAGGTCAAGGGCGAAGCCTGGGACCGCCAATGGGATTCGCCCGACAAGTTCATCGCCTGGCTTGGCCAGATAAGTGAGCAGTGGTATCGGTTATTGAAGCCTAACGGAAGCCTTTATTGCTTCGCCTCGCCCAAGATGGCGGCGAGGGTTGAGGTGGAGATAGGGCGGCGGTTTAATGTATTGAACCGTATCCGGTGGATTAAAGAAGCTGGTTGGCACAAGAAGAACAATAAGGAAAGTCTACGGTCCTACCTGTCACCTTGGGAAGAGATCATCTTCGCCGAACATTACGGGGCCGATGGTATGGCCAAGGGCGAAGCCGGGTACGAGGCTAAATGCGATGAGCTGCGGGGGTTCGTGTTCGAGCCGTTGCGGCTGTATCTGCGTGGAGAATGGGAGCGGGCTGGACTAAAACTAGACGGCGCAAACATCGCGTGCAACACCGCGAGCATGGCGGCAAGGCACTATTTTTCACGCTCCCAGTGGTGCCTACCCACGGCGAAGCATTACGCCAATCTCTGCGCCTACATTAATGCGCATGGCCGCAGGCCCGCCCCGCCATACGAGGATTACCACGAAGCCCCACGCTCACAGTTTGAGACCAAGCGGGCCGACTACGACTACCTGCGGGCCGACTACGAGGAGTTGCGGGCCGACTACGAGGAGTTGAGGCGGCCGTTTTATGCGTCGCCTGATGTCCCATATACCGATGTGTGGAACTTCAAGACCGTCTCCTCTTATCCCGGCAAACATCCCTGTGAGAAGCCGCTTGATATGCTGGAGCATATTATCAACATCAGCAGTCGACCGGGGGCGGTGGTCCTGGACTGTTTCATGGGAACTGGTAGCGTTGGCGTAGCGGCTATGCGGCTTGATCGTTCCTTTGTCGGCATCGAACTCAACGCCGACTACGCCGAGATTGCCCGCCGGCGGATAGAGGCCGACGCGCCGTTATTTAACGAGGTGGAGGAGAAATGACGTTTATTCTGTGCCTTGGTTGTTCGCTGATAGCCCTCATTATTGGATTTAAGGCAGGAAGGTATGGGGCTAAAAGGCATGGGGCTAAGTGGCATTGGCAGACTATTGAAACACTCTTACGGCAATACCGCGAGGTATTAGAAGTGTTAACTGATATCTTGGAGCGCGATCCTGCTCTGATCCAATCTCGCCAGGACATTAAGAGATTAATGGAAAAGCATCTTGCCGAAACGGGCGAGATTAAGAAGGGGCCATGATGCGCCGACAGAATCTTGAGCACCTTGACCAGGTAGCTCTGTTCGAGTGGGCGGCTCGTCTGGAAAAGAGGCAACCTTTATTTGGGATGCTCTATGCCATACCCAATGCCGGGAAGCGAACCAAGTTCCAGGGCAAGTGGCTCAAGGATGAAGGGCTCAAGCCCGGCGTTCCTGATATTTGTCTCCCGGTTCCTAGACATGGCTACCACGGCCTTTACATTGAGCTAAAGATACCCCCGAATGGGCCGACATCGGAGCAGCTTGATTGGTTGAAGGCCCTAAGAAATCAAGGGTACAAATCCGTCCTCTGTAACGGTCAAGACCAAGCGAAGCAGGTAATCGCAGACTATCTAAAGGGAGGAGTATAAGTGTGGCTATACGTCCCCAACCTACCGTCCTCTCCCTCTGCGCCGGAATCGGCGGCCTCGACATCGCCCTCGACCTCGCCATCGGAGCCAGAACTGTGTGTCTCGTTGAGCGGGAAAGTTACGCAGCGGCTACTCTCGTGGCGGGGATGGAAAGCAAGGCCCTGTATCGCGCACCTATCTGGAGTGACATTACAACCTTTGACGGCCGTCCGTGGCGTGGGAGAGTGGATATTATCGCTGCCGGTTTCCCCTGCCAACCCTTCTCAGTCGCCGGCCAGCGGGAAGGAGCAGCAGACGAACACCAGTCGGGACTGGAAGGACGGCACGAATCCCAGCGAGAAGGTGCCAACCAATGCATTGTTGGGCAGGGCATCGGCGAGATGGCCCTGCCCCTCTTCCCCCCCGGCCCCTCCGACACCGCCGCCTGGCGACGAGTCCTCGCAGAAAGACCAGACCTCGCCTCGGCTGTGGCCGACTGCAAAAGCGATGAACATCAACGAGACGCCGGAGAACCAGGAAAAGAGAAGGAAGCGACTAATGGAGAAGAATCCCCATCTAGGCGACTATCTTCAAAAGCAGTTGGGGGTGGAAGCCCAAAGGGTATCAGGGGTAAACAAGAAACTCAACCCCAACTTCGTGGCCTGGCTCATGGGTCTGCCTCACGGTCTGACCAGCTTCGCGCTCTCGGAAACAGCGTGGTACCTTTGGCGGCAGCGTATGCGTTCTGCTCTTTATTGGCTACTATAAAGGAGGAATAGATGGACCTTTTTGTTGCTTTAGGTTTATTCATGGCGGTCATGGCGTTTTTGAATGGGGTCGGTTCCATTGGGATATTGAGATGGTCGATTCCTGAACGAGATGTCTGGGGGTTGACCTTTGGCGGCGGGATGGGCCTATTGGCTTTGGTCGCGGCCTACATCGCCGTCAGGCTTTTTAGTTGACGACCCCCCCGCCCATGGTATAGGGTGAAGGCGCACAATTTTATAGCGGGAGGCCCACCGACATGGGGCTGATTCTTTACCGACAACTCATTGCCCGGAGATGCGGGGTGTCCGCGAGGCCCCCGGCGGTCTATAAACCGCGTGCCATCTCCGGGCATATTTTTAGGGTAGATAAATGAAATGGCTCAAACATCTTGTTGACTCAGGCGATGACCCTGACATTGGGGAGGCTATTGTTAGGTTCGGCCCCTATGGGTACTATGTTTTCTTCCGCACATTAGAGGTTATGGCCCGTGAGTTTGACGTTGCAAACCCCGGCGTGAACACCTTCCCTGTAGATTATCTCAGGAAAAAGTACACCCAAAGATGGAGTTTCACTCGTCGAGCGCTGGAGTTCTTTTCGAGTAAGGGTCGAATAAAGATTGAGTTTGGGGTTGATAACGGCCTTGAGACAATCACACTTAACTGCCCAAAGTTGCGGGACTTATGCGATGAATACACCCAGAAGCAACTGAAGGGTTTGTCGGGACAAAGTCCCGATTCACATCGGGACACTATCGGGATTCACTCCGTCTCAGAAGAAGAAGTAGATTCTCCGGATGTTCCTAGTGCCTCTTCTGTCCCTAGTCCGGCTTCTGTTTTAGAAGTTCCTTTGGGAGATAATAGTACCCACGTCGAGCCCCAGGATCGGGGCTCTCCGATTGAGCAATTAACCCTCAACACGGGAGTAGAATATCCGGTCTACCAAGACCAGGTTGACGAGTGGGCGAGGCTGTACCCTGCCGTAGATGTCATTCAAGAACTCAAGAATATGCGGGGTTGGTTGTCAGCCAACCCGACCAAGCGCAAGACAGCCAATGGGGTTTTACGATTCGTGAACTCTTGGCTTTCAAAGAGACAGGACTCGGGAGGCTCAAGGCAGATGACTGACGGCCGAGTGTCGGCAAAGACGGCGAAGACGATCGACAACCTCAAAGATTGGAGGCCCCCCGATGACCAATGACGGCAGATTTCGTAAGAACATGGCCGGCCTTGGAGAGACATTCGACAAAGAGATCACCGAAGCCCTGGCGATCATTTACTGGCGGGCGTTTGAGGACTGGACGGATGACCAGTTTAAGGATGCCTGCAATAAGTACGTCAACAAGCCAGGGACAACCTTCTTCCCCCGCCCAGGGCAACTAAGGGAGGTTGAGAGTGGTAATAATGAGGCCCAGGCCCTCGAAGCCTGGGAACATCTACAACAAGGAATCCAACGAGCCGGGCAGTATCAGAGCGTCCAGTTCCAAGATTCCCGTATCACCCGTGTCATCGAGTCGATGGGCGGATGGGAGGCTGTCTGTCTCTGGGAGTACAAAGACCTGTCATTTCGCCGCCATGAGTTTCTACGCACCTACGCCGCCCTCACTGGAGATGCCGGACCGCCCCGCCCCCTAGCCGGCCTGATTGAGCAGGACAACCAGGGCCGTGGCTATCTGGTATCGCCACTGGAGCCGGTGGTAGTCGGGGTAAGGGGTGAACAGCGGAAGATAGAGGGGGGGGCATAATGGATGAAGTATTTGCCGATCATGTAGTATCTCACCCGCTGATCCGTAACAGTGAGCCCTTAATCCTCGACCTGATTCGGGCGGTAGATGATTTGTTTATCACGGTCACTGAATACCCGGCCCGCCGCCGGCGAGACTATGTAGGGCGGATAGCCCTGGCGGTCCTGGTTAGACAAAGGCTGGGGCGGCTCCTGCGCCAGACCGAAGCCGTGAACGAGCGGATGGAACGGATCGAGGAGTTAACACAGCTTAGGGCCCAGGCCGGGGGAAGGGCCGTCGGGTGTGAGGCGATAGAGATTGTTTTACCGAAGATACTTGCACCACCGGAGGCGGTTGATTCACACATCGGGAGTCGCCTCAAGGCCCTACGGGATAGTCTGGGTATAGATCAGGGCGAGATGGCCGACCGTATCGGGGTTCACCGCTCTAACCTGTCTCGCTGGGAACTTTACCACCGCCCCCCAACCCTTGCGAACTTGAGTAAAATCCTTGCTGCATTCCCTGACCTCAGCTCGGATTGGTTGTTGACAGGGAGGGGCGAGGCGTTTAGTAAACCCGCGCAAGCCGGCGTATCTGATGGCGAAGGACCTGATCTTGACGATCATCGGCGAGATCGGGACGAGCGACCCCATCGATCCTGCCGAAAAGAAGGTACTTCGGGCCGCAGCGGAGGCGAGCAGGAAGTCGCCCAGTCTCAGGTTGATACAATCGTTGAGCAACTGCGGTGCGATGCTCCTGAGTTTGTAGTCGGGTGGGAAAAAGATGCCCGACGGAAGCTGGCAGAAGAGCGCGACGCCGACTTAAGGGCGGACGCTCGGGCGTGGCGGCGGAGATTCTTGGCAAGGGGCGAGAAGCTTCCGGCTGGCGATTCGGAGATTGCTGTTTGAGGGAGGTGAGGACAAACCAGGAGGCGCTTAAGCCAACAGCGGGCAAATGCCCGTC
>SDBU01006729.1_pt1 | contig 13449 bp, 9 predicted proteins | sample 2277071 | NCBI WGS metagenome assembly SDBU01 (sample SAMN10397929, study PRJNA504765) | marine sediment metagenome | isolation source: marine sediment core GS08_GC12, 126 cmbsf | place: Arctic Ocean: Gakkel Ridge, Loki's castle | collected 2008 | reverse complement strand
TCAACCCATCCGATCTCTTGATCCGGGATAACTACTACTATCCCCTTTTCCCAGTCGCCTGTAACTTGAGCAACGCCTCCCTCTACTTTCAAAGCTCTCTCGATCTGGCGAACGCAGGTAGCGCAGATAAATCCGTCTACATGCATCTCAATAGTGGATATATAGCCAGCGTTTGTCTCCATAGCTATAGCCACTAATAACAGCGACACCATTAAAGTTAAGCTTGTTATAGATCGTGCTCTCATTGTCGTGCCCCTTTCATCGTATTCGCTTTATTCTGATCCCACAGATGCCAGGTTCTGCTTGATCGCCTCAGACATACCACTAATCACCAATTCTATTATACCATATTTGCTCTAGCTGTTACCAGAACTTTCTGCATACCCATATTGGACAGCGTAATCCTGCAATTTTTCCCTGAGCAGTCCACGGCCTCTATGCAGTCTGGACATGACTGTCCCGGTTGGACAGTCCATTGCGTCAGCTATTTCTTTGTAGGACAGCCCTTCCACATCAGCCAACAGAACAGCAGTTCTGTATTCCTCAGGCAGCTCATCCATGACGGCGGTCATATCATCGTCGAACAGGTCTCCGAAGACCCAATCTTCAGGATTGGTATCGGCTGGTAATTCCACACCATGATCTCTCATTTCCGGCAGATGTATCACTGGCGGTCGTCTTTTGTCACGACGGATGGTATTTACGAACGTGTTCCTCAGTATTCTGAGCAGCCAGGCTCTACAGTTCGTACCTTCTTTGAATTTGTCAAAGAACTTATATGCTCTGAGGTATGTATCCTGAACGAGGTCCTGCGCATCATTCTCATTTCTCGCCATGTATAATGCCGATCTATAAATGGAATCCATATGCGCAAGCGCAACTTCCTCAAATCTATCGTCTTTCGATCCTGTCTCAATTGCAATAGCTACCGCTCCCATAAATATTACCTCCTCAGGCAACAATGCCATTTTATAAGGCTTGCTGCCGATCGTCAAAGCTTGCCACCTTTTTGTCCTCAGTAATCTCACGAAGGATTACCAGAAGCCCAATAGGCTGTTTATCCTGTCCCCACAGGGGAGTACATTTTACTTCCATTCGCATAGCGGACCCATCACTGCGAATCAGTCTGGCTTCTACCGTCCGCAATCTGTTCACATCTTTCTGAGCAACATATTCTCCAGTCAGTTCCTCCGAAAATATTTTATTGATAAATGCAAGGCATTCAGGATGCCAGAATTCCTCCCACGACAGTGCCATAGCTTCCTCAACGTTGTACCCCGTCACACTCGTGATAGCGGGACTTATATAGGTAGACTGCATATCCATATCAGTGACCAATATGACATCCGTCACGTTTTCAGCAAGAAAGCGATAGCGTCTCTCGCTCTCCTGTAAAGCTACCTTCGTAAGTTCCTGTTTGGGCATCTCATTCTGCAATTCTTCGGCGGTCACCTGTTTGGCGGCGTTCTCCCCGCCGACAAAGACACCGTGTATCAAAAATAAAAATGCAAAAATGCAAGTCGCAATCAGCAGAACGAAAAACTTAGTATCTTTTATTTTTTTCCGTTTTTTCGATCCATCGTCATCTATTTGTGGCGTTTCCTTGTCCTGAGTATGCTGGCTAATAAGTTCGTGAAACCGAACAGCCTTTTCCAGCACAGCATCCAACTCAAGCAGTTTGACAGGCTTCGTCAAGTAATCCATCGCGCCGAGCTTCAGCATCTGGAGCACCACATCCATATCCTCGTATCCAGCCATAATTACAATTGGCATCTCGGGACGAATCTCTCGTATATTGCTCAAGAGAGAGGGACTAACCATACCAGGCACTCGTAAATCAACAAGAGCCAGATCGTAGTCATATTCTTTAATGGCGGTCAGGATGGCGGATTCGTCATGGACTCTATCCACGCTATGTCCTGAGTCACTCAAGTAATCAGCTACGGTCTGATGGATGACCTCTTCGTTATCAGCTAAAAGAATTTTCAGTAAACGTTCCATTTTGCTTCTCCTTCCTGCACCAAATCTCCAGCAATAATCTTTCGCAACGAACGTGCCAGAAGACCAGGCGGCGCCAGAAACGTCTATATGCTTGTGATTACGACAGATCTTCTCATAGAGACGAGAAAAAGTTGAGGCGATTATTAGTAAATAGTGCTAACAACATTTACTAATGTAGCAACTGTTCGCGCATTCAGGATTGATGTCGCTGGGTTCCAGACGTGATGACCTTGCTTTCAGATTATTATTGTCATTGTATGATCTCCTATGGTATGATAGTCCGACAACACTATGGTGGTCAGATTCCTGGCTCAGATGTGAGGAGGTCTGGTGCGAAACTGGCATTATCTGATCAAGTATCCAGTGTTCATTGGCTGGAAATCAAACAAGTCGGCGCCACAATGCGCAATTGATAAGGAGACGCGATGCGGAAGACCCTTATAGTTTTGCCAGCATTGATAGCCATTCTCATAGCTCCGCCAGCGTTTGCCCAGAACTACGTCCTCTCATTGGGTGGGGATGGAGATTATGTGGAGATTGCCGATAGCGAGAGCTTGTCCGGTGACGCCAGCCGCGTCGCTCAAAACCTTTCACCGCGAAGTGAATCAAGCGCGACGGAAGATGGCCTTCGGACCTATCTCCGAACCCTGGGGTTAGCTCTTTCTGTGCAGAGACGAAACCCGTCTGAGTCCAGAGATGTCCTCTTCATTACTGCGCGACGTGTTCCTCGAAATATCATTTGGAGCTTACCTGTATGGAGAATACCAAAGCACGCCATTTGGGGCACGCCACCAGCGTTACCAGTACAGATCGAAATCCGAGATGAAGCGGATCAACAGGTGGCAGCGCTGACCGGTCAAACGGAGAAAACAATTGAGTGGGCTGTTCCAGATGATGTGGCGGGAAGGCTTCGGATAGTGGCTAGAACCACAGAGCCATCCGGGGACAAGCAACAGGCAGAATTTGCCTGTCAGGCGCATAATATCATCCCCGTCACGCCGAAGATGGGACACTGGCGAACGTATGACGTCACTCATGGTCTGGGAGGCTCACAGGTGGAATCAATCGTGCAGGACAGGGATGGGTACCTCTGGTTTGCGCTGTTTGACGTGGGTGTCAGTCGATACGACGGGCACATGTTCCAAACGCTTACTCCGCAAGACGGACTGCCTTCGGACAACATCTGGACTATGCTTGAGGACAGCCGGGGCAATCTGTGGTTTGGAACGCATACTTTTCCCCGGGGCGGTGAAGGAGTCTTCCAGTACAATGGTGAGACTTTCAAGCTCTTTACAACGGAAGATGGGCTGATCCACAACAGCGTTATGGCCATCCATGAGGATAACAGGGGCCATCTTTGGTTCGGCACTCCCGAAGGCGTTAGCGAATTTGACGGTACGGAGTTTCGCAATTACACAGGAGAAGACGGACTCCAGCTAAATTGGGTCGGCTCCATTGCGCAAGACGCGACGGGAAACTTGTGGTTTGGGCACGGCGTAAAGCACTTTACCTCAGGATGGGCCGGGGCGACCAGGTATGACGGGAAGTCGTTTGTGTACTTCGATGAACTCAAAGGCAGTGGCGGTTTGACGTCTATCGCCACTGACGCCCAGGGGCATTTGTGGTTCGGTAGCGTAAACGGTATCAGCATCTACGATGGGAAAGATTTCCGGAGCCTGACAGAGGCGGATGGACTGGTGGATCGCAAAGTCAACCAGGTGCTTCGCGCAAGGAACGGGGATATGTGGATCGCCACGCGGAACGGCGTCAGCCGTTATATCGATGGAAAACTACAGTCCTTTACAACGAAGGATGGATTAGCCTCGAATGACGTTTCATGTATTGCAGAGGATAGAGAAGGGAATCTCTGGTTCGGGACAAGCGGCGTCAATCAATATGATAGGAGCTTCAGGAGCATCCCTATAGAAATCGGGATTGGGATCCAGGATCGACAGGGCAACCTGTGGTTCGAGGTTTCTGGCGTAGGATTAGGGCGGTTAGAGCGTACCCAGAGTCCGGATGGTCTGGGATATGCGGCAGAGCGTATCCGCATATTCGGCACAGAAGATGGACTTCTACAGAATCAGGTTACATCTATCCATGAGGACAGGGAGGGAATTCTCTGGATAGGGTCGTTCAACCGAGGGATGTCCAGATATGACGGAGAAACATTTCAAATATTCACAACGGAGCATGGATTGACGCACTTTGTTGTCAGGAATATTTATGAAGATCGAGAAGGCACTTTATGGATTGGCATACAGTTCGGTGGCATTGACACTTACGATGGGAACCGTTTCGTTAATGTCGCAAATCCGGGAGACTTAGGCGTCAACTCAGACAACTCGATCAATCCATCAGATAACTGGATCAATCCATCGGACATCATTCAGGATCGAGAGGGCGATCTATGGTTTGCTACGAATGGCCACGGTGTGACCAGATACGACGGAAAGACTTTCACACGGTTTACCACAGAAGAGGGACTGCCATCCAACAGCGCCAGCAGTCTACTGGAGGACAGCCAGGGAAATATATGGATAGCGACGAGCGGCGGGTTGTGTCGCTATGATGGGAAGACCTTCCGAGCATATACTATGGAAGACGGTTTGGCAGGCAATAGCGTGGGCGCTCTCTTTGAGGACAGCCAGGGGCATTTATGGATGGGTATAGATGGCGGAGGCGTCCAGAAGTTCGACGGGAGGAACTTTCAGCATTTCACTGTTGATGATGGGCTGTTGAGCAACAACGTCTATACCATAGAGGAAAGTGAAAGCGGGGAGATGATATTCTTCACGGCGAAAGGCATCACCATCTACACGCCGCCAGAGGGCAAGATTCCCCCACCGGTTTCTTTGACTAGTGTTACTGCGGATGAGGTTTATGAAGCGCCGAAAGAACTGAAGATCCCTTCCACAACACCGCGTATCAGCTTTGCGTATCGTGGTATAAGCTTTAGTACCAGACGAATGCGTTATAACTATATACTGGAAGGCAAGGATGTCAACTGGCAGGCAACGTGGGAGGAAGAGGTGACTTATGAAGACTTGAAACCCGGCAATTACGTCTTCAAAGTCGTGGCAATTGACCGCGATCTGAATTACTCCGAACCCGCAGCCTTACCAATGGTCATATTGGCCCCGCCCTTCTATCGTACCGGGATTTTTCTGGTAGCGTTGAGTATTATAGGCGGAATATCGCTGTTCGGCGTTACCATCCTGGCGGCGCAGCGGCGACGATCGTCCCGCGCCTATAAAATGGCTGAACAGGTGCAGGAGGCGAAGATGCTATCCCTGCGCCAGTTGATTGCTGGCGTAGCGCACCAGATAAATAATCCAATAGGAGCAATTGCCAGCAATAGCGATGTCGCCAGTCGAGCAATAGACAAGATCAGGAAAAGGATAGCTGAACGTGGCTCACAGGAGATAAAAGAAGACAGGCAATTGACAGAGGCATTTGCCGCATTGGATAAGATGAACGAGATCAATCAGAAGGCCTCCAGGGGAATCGCAGGGACAGTCGCTGATCTGCGGAGTTTCGTCAGGCTCGATGAAGCAGAATGGCAGCGTGCTGACATTCATAAAGCGATTGATAGCGTTCTCGACCTGATGAAGTCAGAATTCTCAAGCCGAATCAAAGTCACCAGGGATTACGGCGACATCCCAAGAATCTACTGCTCCCCAAGCGGGCTAAATCAGGTTTTCATGAGTATATTCAGAAACTCCTGTGAAGCCATTGCGGAAGAGGGTGAGATACATATCAGAACTGCCGTCCAGAAAGAGCAGATCATAATTGAAATCAGCGATACCGGAACAGGGATCTCGTCACAAGATATGGACAGGATTTTTGACCCTGGCTTCACAACAAAGGGTGTAAGAGTCGGCGTTGGCCTTGGGCTTTCAATCTGTTACCAGATCGTCGTTGATGAGCACAAAGGACACATTGACGTCTCCAGCGAATCCGGCAGGGGGACAACTTTCACCATTACGCTTCCAGTATATCATGACAGAACGGAAAAGACGTAGTAAGCAAAAAGGCTCTTCTAGAACTTACTGATTCTTTCGACTTAAGCGTGGTAACAATTGAGGTATTCAGAATGAAAGAGCCTAAATCAGCATCGTTCAGTGTATGGACTGCGGTTTTTTTGCTTCTTCTTCTACTCTATATACTTCCTATCTGGGTTTTTAAATACCTTCCCTCCCAGGATGGTCCATGTCATATTTACAATTCATTTATATTGAGGCATTACAACGATCCTGAATACAGATTTAGCGAATTTTATGAAATAAATAAATCACCAATTCCAAACTGGGCATCTCACTTTATAATGATGCTTCTCATGTATGTGGTTCCATCCCTGATAGCTGAGAAGATACTCCTGACAGTGTATATAGCCCTCATGGGCCTATCCATGCTGTATCTGGTGAATAATGTGGAGGGAGAGAGGACACCACTGGCGTTGCTCTGCCTGCCTTTTATATATAACTACATCTTCCTCATGGGATTCTACAACTACTCGTTGAGCGTTGCGTTGCTTATTCTGGTTATCGGATATTGGTGGAAACACTATCACACCTTTGGCCTGAAGAACATGGTCATCCTGGGGCTTCTGCTGATAGCGCTATACTTCTGCCACCTGGTCTGTCTTGTTCTGGCCATGCTATCCATCGCTTTCATAGCGATCATAGGCCTGTTTCCCAGGTTCACCCGGTGGAGAAGCAGACTCTATTCAGCCTAGTTTGCATGATACCTGCTGGTGGCTTAACGTACTACTATACCAGCACCCGGGGAACAACTCAGAATCCCGGTTCATGGACGTTAAGCAGACTTTGGCAATACTTCATCCGAAATGAATCCCTGGCTTATCACAGTAAAAGCCAGTTGACCATAGCCTGGCTTATCACAGGAGCCTTTTTAGTTCTGTTCTTCTACACTTTCATCAGAGACCTGTTTATCACCAGAGATTGGCATTTTGGTCTGAGGGTGCACAGGAAAGATCTCCTGCTTGTCCTCTGCGTTGCATTCTTCATTGTATATCTTAAAGCCCCGGACGGCATGTCCGGTGGTGGCTTCATAAAGACCAGGTTGAGCTTCCTGCCTTTCCTGATAATCATCCCCTGGCTGAGTTGGGATATGCCGAAGGTGGCAAGAGCTATTACAGGTATAGTCCTCATAATTCTGACGAGTGTCTACATTGTTCATGCCAGTTATTATCATAAGATGTTAAGTGATGATATGAAAATCTATACTTCTGGATATAGCGCTATAGAGCCAAATAAAGTAGTGCTTCCTTTAGCTTTTAACCGGGTTGGCAAGGGCTGGCGGATTGGCGCGTTTCTCCATTCTGTCGGACATTATGGCTATACTAGAGGATGTATAGAGTTGGACAATTATGAAGCTAGTACAAATTATTTCCCTACCTATTTTAAGCCTGATTTGCACAGACCGCAATTATCGACTATAGAAAGCAAGCCAGGCGAGGTGGATTTCAATGAATATAAGGATGACGTAGATTATATAATAACGTGGGGATTGGCTTCCAGAAGTGCTGCGGAGTCTGCAATACTTAATCATTATGAGATTATAAGGCAAAATGATAATCTGAAGATATTTCGACGGTTAAGTCAATGAGCAACTGGCACAACGCTTGAACTCTTGCCTTTGCTGAAATTTGCCGCAACTACTCTTGATTATTGGCCACTGATTAACACGGATTCTCACGGGTATCAGTTTTCAGTTGTCGGTTTTCAGTTATCAGTTATCAGCAGTCAGCTTCTATAGAATTTTCAAGAAAAACTTGAGGTTCTGGAAAGCTACAGCAAACATGACGGAGGTTTCGCTTTAGCGAAAATCCCATAGCTTCAGGCGCCATCTACTGATCAAGCTTTTCCCAAAAGCCTGATTGCTGATAACTGATAACCGACAACTGAAAACTCCTATCCGTGTTTCATCTGTGGCTAATTCCTTCTACATACTTAGCCCTGAAGAGTTAACTCACTTAAACGCCTGGTGTAAATTGACTTTCCGCCTTTTACTGGTTGTTTGGTATGATATTTGCGATATTCTGAAAAACGGTAACATTTTGGTAACATTTGTGTCGCTTTTTGCGACACCAGGCTCTGCATACCAGGCATTCTGGACAAAGTATACCCTTTGACAACAGTCCTCATTATACATATCGTGTTGACGACTGCAAAATGTGACTCAAGCTTTTAATGAAGATTGAGAAAATAATCCGGTAATACGCGGGATGGAAGATCTTCGCTAAAGCAAAGCCTCCAGGTATGGAGATCACCGGATTAATGTTCATGAAGGAGCTTCAGTGTTTCATCCGGAGCTATATGTTGCATAACTCACACCAAGCGTTTAAGTTATTCGAACTCAAAGCAGGTTAGCTTACCTCGGGTGCTTCGCGTATAGAAACGACCGTTATGCAGGACCGGGTGCGCCCAATAGACTCCGTCCTCATCGCTCTTCCTTCCCCCTTTGAGCACCTGGCTGCGGTGGATTTCAGTATATTCATTTCCATTCAGACTACCCCAGGAGAGTTCACCGTTCTGTGTGAGAAGGATCAGCTTGTCGCCCGCCAGAGTCAAGTTACCGAAATCATGAGGTTTCTGCCATTCCTCTTCGCCGGTTTTCAGATTCACGCACATAAGCCGATCGCTCGCCTTCTTGCCGCGCCCCGCGAGGGTGAAGAGATAATCTCCGTAAATCACCTGTCTGTTGAACGTAAACCATTCCCATTTGTCGTATATGGCCTCTTCGCACAGCCAGTCCTCAACCCATTGATTCTCACGATAGGATACTTTGCTCAGGCCATTCTTAGCGTGCATAAAAAGGAAGCTATCTCCATAGATGGCAGGAGCGACAGCGTTACAGTTTGCCTTCCGTGTGGCCCATGCTGGCGCGTCGCCCATCAGTGGTTCCCCCGTCGATGGATCAACCATGTCGATGCCAACACAGGTCTGCACCACGAGCATTGGGCGGTTCAGCACAGAGTTGGAGGCAAGAACAGGTACAAGCGCGGCATAAGCGACGGTAGGGCCTTCGCTAGACCAGGCGATCTCGCCTGTTTCTTTATTCAGGGCCATGCCTTTGCTGCCGATGTTTACAAATACCTTATCACCCCATACAACAGGGGAGTCACTGAATCCCCACCAGGATTTTTTGGGCGTCCATTTGTCTGCAACGGTTTCCCAGATCTTCTCACCGGTTTGGGCGTCCAGGCAGTGGATATGACCTTTGCGGCTCAACGTATAGACACGTCCGTCGGCAATTGTTGGCGTACTGTTTGGCCCGCCCTCGTAATTGTTGGCCAGTACCTCGGCGTCATATTCAAAGGTCCAAATGGTTTCACCTGTTGTGGGATTCAGACAATACACGATATCGCGATCTTCGGTATTGCCCATTGTGTAGAGTTTCCCATCAACGATCGTCACAGAGGAGCAGCCAGGGCCAAGAGGTTTCGACCAAACTTGCTTAACCCCTTTGGGATTGAAGCTCTCTACCACGGGAACACCATTGTAGTTAGGGCCAAGAAAATGCGCCCAATTCTCACCTACACCCAAACCTGCTGGCATGGACTCTGCGAAGGCGGAGCTAAGGTGGACAAACACTAAAGCAGCAAAAGCCAGGGTTATCATAACGCGCAAGGCGGTTGGTAAGTTGTTGTGGGTCATTAAATTTCCTTTCTCATCTCGCTATGCAGTATAGATTTTTCTCCTCGCGAATATAAATTCGACCATCCAGAAAAGCCGGGCATGCTCTGGATTTCTCGCCTACTTCACATCTGGTCTCTGGTATTCTAGCAGATGTTCATCACCAATTCAACAAAAAATACCATCCATTGCCGAATGCTCCCATTCCTGTTATACTATGCTCAAGAGTCGATGAGCGTCCTTCAGAATTGGGCATGATTTGAGCCAGGGTGGTGTCAAGGTCAAGAAAACCACAGAGACACGGAGTCACAGAGAAACAGAGAGAGGAAAAGATATGGATCAGAAAAGACCAAATCTGGTGTTCGTATTTCCCGACCAATTCCGCCAGCAGGCTATTGGATATATGAATCAAGACCCTGTCGTTACACCTAATCTTGACAGCTTCGCTTCTGAAAGCGTCGTTTTCACAAACGCAGTCAGCAATTATCCCGTGTGCAGTCCCTATCGGGCGATGCTTTTTACTGGCAAATATCCACACTCAAATGGCGTGATTTCAAACTGTAATTCCGCCACAGCCGAGCATGGTGTATTTCTCAAAGAGTCAGAGCGATGCCTTTCGGATATTCTGCATGGCGCAGGATATAGCCAGGGCTACATCGGCAAATACCACCTGGACACGCCATTGGAAGTCAACTACGAGTATACCGAAGGAAGGCGAGGCGGTGGGACGGCGTGGGATGCGTATACACCCCCTGGGGTAGGGCGTCATGGCTTCGACTTCTGGCACTCGTATGGATGCTGCGACTTGCATCTGAAACCTCACTACTGGGTGGGGGACGCTAAGGTCGACGAGCGGATAGATGTAGATGAATGGTCGGTGAAGCACGAGACGGACGTTGCTGTTGACTATATACACAACCGCGATGGGAAGCACCGCGATTCTGATAAGCCCTTCTCCCTCTTCGTCGCATTCAATCCACCGCACACGCCGTTTCAGCAGGTCCCACCGGAATATCTGGAGGCATACGCAGGCAAATCAAACGAGGATCTCTTAACTCGACCAAACGTCAAACTGGAGGGAAGCGGAAAGACAGCAGGGCAGCACGCGAAGAACTACTTCGCCGCCGTTACAGGTATTGACGAGAATTTCGGGCGGATACTCGGCGCGCTGGACGAGGAAGGTCTCAAAGACGACACCATTGTGATCTTCTCCTCTGATCATGGCGAGATGATGGGTAGTCATGGCTTGATGCACAAGGGCGTATGGTACGATGAATCCCTGCTGATCCCGTTTATCATGCGCTGGCCCGGAAATCTGGAGCCGCGACGCGATGATCTGCTGCTAAGTGTGCCGGATGTAATGCCCAGCCTGTTGAATCTGATGGGACTGGGAGATGAGGTCCCGAAATGTGTCGAAGGCAGCGACTACTCAGATGCTATATTGGGTAAAGATGTGCCCAGACCTGATTCTGCTCTGTACCTTGTTATGACACCCGAGTGGCCTGGCGGGGGCAGACGCGGCCTGCGAACGTACCGCTATACCTTCGTCATTCAGCGTCGGAAAAACAAAGAGGATACGTATATTCTCCACGATAATCAGGCTGATCCATACCAATTCCAGAACATCGCCAGCGAAAATCCGGCAGTTGTAGCGCAGCTTAAGGATGAACTGATGGTATGGTTGAGGGAAACAAACGATCCCTGGCTGGAGCATAGTTGAACTAGAAAAATGCGTGATAAAAAGGGATGATGTATATAGATCACAAAAGCATGAACCCTATAAGGCAGTCCAGGGGAGGAGTTGAATCTGCACTTCTTCCCCTTCCGCAATTTTCGTCTTTTCCTTCGGAAATATGATAAGGCAGTTTGAGTTTGCAAAGCTGCTCATCATGTGAGAAAACTGCCTGCCGTGAAGTTCAGCATAGAGCTTACCATCCTGGTTCTGGAATCTGCCCCGGAGATACTCTTGACGCCCCGCCTTCTTTCTGATCTCAGATTTCATAAGCGCCGGTAAACGCATTGGTCGAGTTTCCTCGCGCCCCATCATGCGAAATATGGCCGGGCGAGCGAAAAGGTAGAAAATGACCAGAGCGGATGCAGGGTTCCCCGGCAGACCGAAGACGAGTTTTTCACCTTTCGTCCCGAAGAACGTGGGTTTACCTGGTTTGACGGCAACTCTCCAGAACACTTCTCTTACCCCAACACCCTCAAACACATCCTTTGCAAAATCATAATCACCCACTGAGACTCCGCCAGACACGATAAGAATATCCGCTGACGAAAGGGATTGGCTAACCGCTTCCTGAAGCTTCTTTGGATCATCAATCGCCCGTCTGAACGATATGGCTTTGATGCCCATCTCCTGGAGCGCAGCCTGAATCGTGTATGTATTCACGTCCCGAATTTTCCCGTCTTCCAGCGGATCTTGTGGATCAAGAAGTTCGTCTCCCGTGATGACTACCGACACTTTGGGTTTGCGATATACACAGATCTCCGCATAGCCAAGCGCGGCAAGCAAGCCTATCACAGGCGGTGTGATGAACACATCCGCAGGAAGCGCCTCATCGGTCTCAAGGACAGCCTCATCGTGCGCAAGGATAATAATCCTGCCCGCAAGCGTAAGCTTCCGCGGTGGGTCGGCCACATCTGGCCATATCCTGGTAATGCCCTGCTTCTCGCCGTCGTTGTTGCCGAAGCAGCCGTGGACAGGGCCGTGGAACTTGAGTATGTCCTGGACGGCGAACGGCGCGATAAAGTCGCCGGCGTGAAGGAGACACTCGGCGCCCTCGGCCTCGAGCCGCTCGATAGCCAGCCGAATCATCGGCAGGTTGTCGTGTGAGTCAGCCATGATACCTATTTTCACGAACTTGCCGCTTCCTTCAGCCTGTCATCTCGGTGCCTAGTCGCCTTGAGGATTCTAGCCCATTGCGGCCGAAAGGCGCAAGCGGGGCAACCAGCCTGGGCTGTGCAAAAATCCTGTTGATTTCTGAAAATTCGGCCGCGGGCGACCGCCCGCTCACCCTGCCCGACAGCAGTGCCTTACAGAACCATCGGCCCTGATGTTTCTTGCAGCAGGTCCGCGCGTGTGCTATTCTTGTTTTATCGTATGTGGTTCGGCGGACCTTCTGGCGCCCATCGAGTGCGCGGAGGTGTCATGGGAGTCGGCAAATTCTTCAAGGCGCTTTTCGGCGGCCACATACAGCAGGACGCCGTGAAGGCCGCAAGATACGTCGAATACCAGAAGCAAAGCATCAAGGGCAAGCTCGTCGCCAGCCACAGACAGGTCTCCGTGGTGACGCCAACGGAAGGATTGCGCCTCCACCTTGCCGAGCTCCTGAAGCCGGTCGTGGAGGAGCTGCAATACATCTACAAAGACCGCCCCTCCCTCTATGAGGCCGCAGGCTCACAGATACTCATCGTGGACGGGACCCCGACAGCGGACGCCCGCCTCCACACGAAATACGACAAGATAATCTGCTTGAAGAAGTCCATGGGCAAGGTGTACGACGTCCTGTGCGTCATCGGGAGGCGACAGGACTACAAGAAATATCCCCGAGGAACCTATCCCAACGTCCTGTACTTCTGCATCAAGGAAGACGACCTCAACCACCGCGACCCTGACCTGCCGCCCGAAGGCACAGATACCATCGCGGGGCCCAGGCTGTACAACCTGCCCGATTTGCCGACCGCCCTAGCCGCAAAGATACGGGAGTTCTCCGGCTTCCAGCGTTGAGCTTCTGGGGGCGGTTGATGTTCATGCCGGCTGTGACACCGAAGACCATGAAGA
>SDBU01006728.1_pt1 | contig 13449 bp, 13 predicted proteins | sample 2277071 | NCBI WGS metagenome assembly SDBU01 (sample SAMN10397929, study PRJNA504765) | marine sediment metagenome | isolation source: marine sediment core GS08_GC12, 126 cmbsf | place: Arctic Ocean: Gakkel Ridge, Loki's castle | collected 2008 | reverse complement strand
TTGGATGAACACTAATTGTATTTACAGACAAAACTTTGATTTTTTTATCAAAATAAATTTTTTCTAAAGCCCACATAATTTCTTTTTTATTAGCTTTGGGATTAACTAAAAAAACATATTTTGGCTTATCAAATTTTCTTAAACTAGCAGAGGTTTGAGAATCTTTTAAACCACTTAAAACATTTGTCTTTTCAGTGATATATCTCGATTTAATAATGTCATATGGGCTCTTTTCCATTATTTTGTCTTACCTATTGTTAAAATAGCATCAATATCATCCATGATAGTATCTGCTATAATTAAATTTTGACAAAGAGCTAGCTCATATCCATTAACAGCTCTAATATCTACTAAATCTTTTTTTGGAATATTTCTCAGACATCTTTTGAAATTATTAAAAGTACTTTGTTTTGCTAAAACTAAAACTCTTTTTTTAAGTATTCCTAAAGTATTTAGCAAGTTTGCTATCTGCTTTGTCTTGTCTATTTTTTTATCATCAAATTTCAAAATACAGGTACTGTTGTTTTCTAGTTTTTCTACAATCAAAGACCTAATAGCTGCTCTTTTCTCTTTCTTATTCACTTTTACATGTTGATCAAATTTAGGCTTCGGTCCAAATACAATTCCACCACCTTTATATTGGGGTGCAGCAAATGATCCTTGACGAGCTCTACCAAGCCCTTTTTGTCTATGTGGTTTTGCTCCAGTTCGATTAATCTCTTTTCTACCTTTTGTATTAGCAGACCATTGACGTGCATTATTTTTAATCGCCACTAGATAATCTTTTATCAATTGAGGATTTGCTTTTTTCTCTAGTTTTTTATCATCAATTGATATCTCTTCAATTTCTTTTCCATCTATATCGTATTTTTTAAGTGTAGCCACCGATCGCCTCTTACTTATTTTTTACTTTAGCTTTAATTTTTTTCTTAGATCTTGAAATATAAATAGTACTATTTCTCATTCCTGGTATAGATCCTTTCACTAAAAGTAGATTCTTCTCTACATCCACATCTATAACTAAAAGATTTTGAATAGTCATTTTATCAGCTCCCATACGAGATGCTCTTTTCCCGCCAGGAAAACATCTTCCAGGTCCAGCTATCCAGCCTGTTGATCCACCAAGTCTATGAGATCTAGAACAACCATGGCTCGCTGGCATCCCTTTAAAACCATGAAGCTTCATCAGTCCTTGAAAGCCCTTTCCCTTTGATTTACCTGCAATATCGATATATTCGCCTTTTTCAAAATAGCTCACATTAAACTCTTGTCCCACACTATACTCATCGATATTCTCAACTTTTGATTCTACAAGTTTATCTAAACAGTCCACTTTAGCTTTTGCAAAATGTCCTTTAAGGGATTTATTGATTTTTTTTCTTTTCTCAGATCCTATTTGCACAGCATCATAACCATCTATATTTTTTTTCTTTAGCTGTACAACAAGATTTGGCTGAGCTTCAATCACTGTACATACTACCATTTTACCACTCTTATCAAAGAGCTGAGTCATTCCTCTTTTTTTTCCAATCAACTTTACAGACATTTTTGCATTTCCTTCATCACTAAAATTAAACATTGAAAAACCTTTATTTTAAAGCTTTAGCTTTTGAAATAAAGGATTACCAAAACAGGTTAACAAACTTCTTGATTTTGCTCAATTCATTTTTTACAAACCAATAACATCAAGTGTGTTTGAAAAAATAATATATAAAAATTATGAATTGATCACAAGAAAAATGAAATATAAAATTTAAAAAAAATAGTTACATCAGGAAAATATAGAAATAATTAGTAATGAAAGAAGAGTTACTAGAAAAGAAAAAACAATAAACCACTCTATGTAAGATAAATGTTTTTTTTCTTTTAAAATTATTTTTTTCATTTTGAAACGGGTTGATAAGTCATTGATTTTTCGTAAAAATGAGCCCAAATAGAGAAGACATTTGCAACTGTCGCAAAAAGTAAAATCATAGTCGCAGGCAGCAGAACTAAACCCAAACTAAGCTCAGTTATCATGATACAACTCAATGCTATTGCTGTAATAGTTTTTGTAAGCTTTATATTATCTAAATTTTTTGTTTCATTAAATATTGTTTTTATACGATTAGAGAGTTTTGCAGGATTTTCAATTTGATTGTACATTTGATTATGCTCTTTATAATCTTCTGATCCTATTTTCAAATTCATTGTATGATATAAAAGGTGGAAAAAATTAGCGGCTAAAATGTTAGCAGCCCCAATAACTGTCCCTAGAACATATAATCCAAAAAGCTCTCCTAATTGAATCAATGTAGCGCTATCAGAGATAAAATCAAAAACTTGTTTAGCAAGTTTATCCATTTTTCTTGTGCTATTTTTTTTATCAGCTTTCATATAATCATTATAACAATCATTTAAATTCGAAATAGAAGAGGGATATTTCATTATAATTAATTTTTTAGAAAACGATTTTACACCAGTTTCAACATTAAATAATGTCTTTACAACTTTTGGATCTAAATTAAGCTCTTTTGCATAATTTTGTGGCCACTTGACACCATTTGCAACAAATTTACAAGCCCGTTTTATCCCTAGAGTAGTTTGAATCCAGTGAGCTAATTCTTTAAAATAAGAAGTCTCATTTTTCTCTTCTTCATATTTTTTTTCAAATTCTTGAACAACTGGAGGAAGGCTAATGCTTGAAGGGCTTATAGTAGGTGCTACAGCTGATGCCATATAGACATACTCGGGTTATTTTCACCTATAATTATATAAGCTATTTATCTATTTGTAAAGGGTAAAAAAAGCAATAAAAGATGTAAATAAAAATGAGTATTATTTTATTTTTTAACATAAAATAACAATAGTTTATTTTTAATAATTTAAAATTTATTTAATATACTAATTCAACTATCTTCAACTGTTGAATTGAATCAATAATCCTAAAAAAGCGAACTTAATCTCATGATATCGTAAGTAATTAATGTTTAAGCACTATGAAATCCTTATTAAAGATAACTTGAATAATGAGCGTTTTTCTTAGCCGTTATTCAATTATTCTTGAATAACTGATGAAAAATAGAAAATTTTTCAAAAAATTTATTGAAAAGATATTTTTTGAACACCTTTTATAAAATCTTGAGCTCGCATTTTCTTTTTCCCTTCTAATTGAACATCTATGAGTTCAATGGCTTTATCTGAGCTTCCTACTATCAAAGAATTATTTTCAATAGTAGTCTCTTTTGGTTTTAAGGATATATCTAAGATTTTACAAGAAAATATTTTAAGCTCTTTTTTCTTATCATTTATTAAAATATTGCAAAAAGCGCCAGGCTTTAGAGCGAAAGCTTTTATCTGATCATAGATTTTTTGAGCGCTATTTTCAAAATTTATAGCTTTTATCTCTTTTGTAATTTTATGAGCATATGTAACTCTCGTTTCATCCTGATCTGTATAAGTAACTGCATTTTTTTTGAACAGTTCTATTACTTCTAATAGAAGAGGTTTTGCTAAAAGACACATTTGATCTTGAAGCTGAGTATAGATCATATCATTTGGTATTTCGATCTCTTTTTGTAAAATGATCGGGCCTGTATCCAGTTTTAGAGCCATCTTTTGAATGGTAATCCCTGTTACTTTATCTCCACTTAAAATTGAGTGTTGAATAGGCGCGGCACCTCTATATTTCGGAAGAAGTGATGCATGTACATTAATTGATGATAGTTTTGGAATATCTAAAAGATTTTGTTTTAAGATTTGTCCGTATGCGACAACAATGAATAAATCAGCTCCATATTTTTTTAATGATTCAATAAAATCTACATTTGATGCTTTTTCAGGTTGATATATCTCTGATTTATCTAGATATAGGCTTGCAACTTTTTTTACATCAGATATGTATTTTCTGCCATTTTTTTTTACATCTGATTGAGTAACGACAGCTACAATATTGATTTTTTTTTCAAAAAGATAAGTTAAAATATCTGCTGCAAATTTTGGTGTTCCAAAAAATATTACTTTCATTTGACTACTGATAGAGGTTCTAAAGGCTGAGTCTCTTTTTTCGTTATCCCTTCAATGCCAAGCAGTCCTCGTTTTGAGTTTTTACAAAATTCGACCCATTTTTGAATCTCTTCGATTGGTTTTAACTCATTTTGAATTTTCTCTAAAGCATCTGTTAGTCTAAGCCCCATACGATAAGTAAATCTAAAGGCTTTAAAAAGCTCATTTCTTACATCTAAAGAAAAGCCTTTTCTTTTTAACCCGACTAGATTCAAACCACCTACTCTATAAGGATATCCTCCCCCTATTGTATAAGGAGGAACATCTTTTGACACTCTACTAAAACCACCGACCATTGCATATTTACCAATTTTAGAAAATTGATGCACTGGAGTCATTCCACCGATAACTACAAAATCTTCAATTATAACATGACCCGCTAACATTGCAGAGTTTGACATAACAACGTTATTTCCAATCGAGCAGTTATGCGCGATATGACAATATGCCATTATTAAACAGTTATCACCAACTTTGACTTTAGAGTTTTCATTGCACGAAGAATTTATAGTTGCATATTCTCGAATTTCAGTATTTCTTCCGATTTCTACAAAAGTTTTTTCACCTTTAAATTTTAGATCTTGAGTTTTTGTTCCAATACTGGCCCCTGGCCAAATAATTGCATTTTCTTTAATGAGAGTAAATCCATCGATATAGGCATGTGATTTAATAACTACATTATCTTCAATAACTACATTTTTTTTAACCACCGCGAAAGGTTCAATTGTAACATTTTTTCCGATTGTCGCCCCTTCTTCTATATAGGCATTTGGATGAATATTTGACATTTTAGAAATCCATGTTTTATTTTTATTTTTTTTAAAGCTTATCTTTTTCTACAAGCGCAAAACTTAATTCTGCTTCAACTGCTATTTTTTCATCAACTAAAGCTTTTGCACTCATCCTTCCACCTTTTGAGCTTATGTGAATTGCTTTCACATGCAGATATATTACATCTCCAGGATAAATAGGTCTTCTAAATTTTGCTGAAGTTACATTTAATAAAACAGCAATTTTACCAACATATCCTTTTTGATGAACTAAAATTCCACCTGTTTGAGCCATAGCTTCAATAACTAGTACCCCCGGCATTATTGGAACATTTGGAAAATGTCCACTAAAAAAATGTTCATTAATAGTTACATTTTTTAGACCAATAATTTCACTATTTTCTAGATCGATATGTACAACTCTATCTACCAGTAAAAAAGGATATCTATGAGGCAAAATTTTAGCAATCTTTCTATGATCTATAACAGTTTTGTTATCCATCAATTATTGCCCTCCTTAAAATGAGCATCTATTTTTTTTGCAAACTTAATGTTTGTTAAATGACCTGATCTTATAGCTATAATATGCGCTAAAAATCTTTTTGACAAAAGTTTTAAATCTCCCATCAGATCTAAAATCTTATGTCTGACCATTTCATTTGCAAATCTCACACCACCGTCATTCATAACTTTATTATCTTTTATAAGAACCGCGTTATCTAAACTACCACCTTTGATTAAATTATTATCTAAAAGAGGTTTTATCTCTTCATAAATAGAAAAAGTTCTAGCAGGAGAGATCTCTTTTAAATATGTTTTTTCATCTACAAGATATGAAAAATATTGCGATTTTATAAAATCACTATTTGGATGATCCAGCGTAAAACTAATTTTATATTCATCAGATGGTAGAGCTACTAAATGAGTATTGTTTTCACTAAAATAAATAGGTTTTTCAACTTTAAATATTTCAGCTTTTTTTTCTTGGGCAAGAATATTATTTTCTAAAAAAGAAGCAAAAGCTTTTGAGCTCCCATCATATATAGGAATTTCAGATCCATCTATTTCAATTAAAACATTATCAATATTATAAGCTGCTAAAGCTGACATCAAATGCTCGACAGTTTGTATGCTTTTTTTTCCAAAGCCTACTAAAGTTTGCCTATCTGTTTCTTTTACTAAATTTAAATCAGCTTTTAAAATAGGTTTATCTAAAAGATCTACTCTTTTAAAAATAATACCGCTATCAACAGCAGCTGGATGAATAGTCAGCTTTACTTTTTCACCAGTAAAAAGCCCTATTCCAGAAATTAAAATTGCACTTTTAATCGTGTTTTGAAAACTCTCATTATCGACCAAAGCTTTCTCCTAAGTGAAAAGCTGAACTAGTTGTTTCATAAAAACATAATAAAGAGAAAAATTTTGAGCAAGAAGATTTTTTTGTATAGAGAGATGCATCTTTATAATTCTATTTAAAGATAATTTGAAAAAATTTATTCGATATAGTTTTTGATTAAAATATTTCTAAGTTATTAATAGAAAAATTATCTTTTTATTCTAAAACAATTTCTCTTATTTCTTCTAATTTTTTATTAAATAAAGTGATCACATACTTAAATATTACCTTTTGAAAAAAATGTATTTCTGAGTCCGTAAGAGGAATAGATCCTTCAATTTTTAAACAGTTTAAAAAAAAGTGATCACCATATCTGCAAAGATTATTAAAGGGCATACTAATATTTTTACATGTTTTTTCACTTGATTGAGCTACTTGAATAAATCTACTTACTTTTTTTGTTGTACAATGATCTATACTATTTAAATCATTTGGACTAGATAAATTCCATTTTGCAGATAACCAAGGCACAAAATCTCCATCTCTATCTGAATTATATCGCTCTAAAATATTTGCGTAACTAATAACAAGCTTAGCTTCTTCTTCATGTAAAAATCCAAACTCTAAAAACCCTATTTCATTAATTTGAATACTCTTTATGAATCTTTTTATACCATTAGTAACTTTATCTTCAGAAATACTTCTTTCAACAACATATTTTTTATAATTTGTTACTTCTCTATCTTGTAGCACTGAATCTGGTACAAACTGCTTCCAAACGTCATTAGAATCAGCAAGAGCTCTCCATCTTCTACAAACTTGAGAACATTTTCCTAAATCATTTGGATTAAGTTTTTCTAATACTTTTACAGCGATTTCATCAGGTAAACCCCCAACTATATCGAATTTATTTCCATCAACTGAAGTAGCCATAATTTAAATCCTCCTAATAATTGTTTATTATATTTTTAATGTTAAATAATATGTTTAATACGCAATATTATAACATCATTTATACAATTAAATAAAAATAGTTTTTTAATACTTTAAATGCTTAATAATTCACATGTTAACACAAAAAAAAGCCTAATGGAAAATTAAAATAATTATTATATATTCTTATCTTTTCTTTTAGATCTGATGATATGAGATATGATAAAAACAGTGCAAAAAAAGAGGATTAGATAATCCCCCCAAAAGGAGTAAAAAGTTTTATAAGAAAATAGAGGAATTCTTATAAAGATAGCAGAGGCTTTATCCTCTTTATAAACTGCATCAATAACTCTTCCGAAAGAATCTATCCCAGCTGTTATTCCTGTATTACACGATCTGATAAGAGGAATACCATTTTCTATTGCTCTAATTTTGGCATGATGAAAATGTTGTTTATAGAGTTTGGATTTATAAAAATACGCATCATTGGTGAGATTGACAAAACATTTAGCGCCTTTATTTTTAGCTTTTCGCATGATGTTAGGATAGGTCTCTTCATAGCAGATGGAAAATGAAAAAGCATTTTTATCGGAAAATATCTTATTCTCTTTGCCTTTGGTGAAAGAAGAGGCAATACCATATTTTTTTAAAGCTATGTTAGCTAGAAAAGCAAATGGGATATATTCACCCATGGGAACTAAAACTTGTTTTTCATATCTTTGATAGGTTTCAATTTTAGGGCTAAAATAAAAAGCTGCATTGTAGCTTTGATTTATTTTCGGATCAAAATCGTCAAGTCCTATGGCGAAATCAGAATCATAAATGGTAGACAGAGCTTTTGAAAAGTAACTATTAGAAACATACCAAATATCATCATATTTTCTAGCAAAAGGCTCTTTTAGATCGGGAAGTTTATCTAAAATATCAGCTCCGAACTTTTCTAAAAAAAGATCTTTTACTTTTTCAAAAGGGTAGAAATGATCATTAGCGCTAAAAGGCAGTGCAGCTTCTGGCAAAACTATTAGATCTAGATCATCTACGGTTTTTTGATTTATAAAATTGATAATTCTTTTCCATTGGTACATGGGAGAAATAAAACTATCGAAATAATTTTTTGTTAAGTTTTTTTGCTCAGGCAAAAGAGCTGTTTGAACTAAACAAACATTTAATTTATCAGATATAGCAAATTTTTTTTCGTAAATTTTTTCATGAAAATAGCCATAGAGAAAAGGGAATGCAGCCAATATAAGCCATAAAATACCGACTTTAAAAGATTTGTCTATAAAAGCTTTAAGAGCAGTTAAATTTACTAAAATAACATAAAAGCTAAGCCCAAAAATTCCTATAATTGAAGCTAATTGAGCTGCCATATGATGATGAGTGAGAGCTATTCCTACTTGATTAAAAGAAAAGCCGCACATAAAAAACAGTCTAGACCACTCAAAAATTGTCCAAATGGAAGCTACTAAAAAAATCTTAGAAAAATCAAGTTTTTTATCTTTTAAAAAAATATAAGATATAAAAGTGAATTGCAAAGTAAACCAAAGTAAAATAAAAGCATAAACGATAAAGATTAATTTGCCCTGATATTTAGTTGAGGTAAACCAAGATAACCAAATTGCTTGAACAGCTAAAAACCAGATAAAAGATAAAGTGCATTTTACTTTCGTACTATATATGTCATATATTGAATACCAAAAAAGAAAATAGCCAATACAAGAGGCTATTATCCCAAGCTCTCCAATCCAGGCAGGCTGAGAAAAAGCAACTATAACAAAACTTAAAACAAAAAAACTAATATTTAGAAAAAAATTATTCTTCATCTACTTTTAAAGATTTTTCATTATCTGGGTTATCTTCTGGTTCATTATCATCATCATCACTATGTGGTTTCTTTATTTTAGAGCCCATGACCATTAAAAGCAAAAGAGCACCTAAAAGAGCTAAATTTTTCATGAACATTATAGTTTCAAAAGATTTTTTTACTCCTGTTAAAAACCAAAAAGGATGAAGTAAAAATGTAGCTGGAATGAAAAATATGATCAATAAAAAGGCTCCAAATTTTTCTTTGATACCAAAAAATATTAATAAAGAAGCTATAACCTCTAATATAGTTATAACGATTAAAATCTCTGGAACCCAAGAAATTAAAGAGGCAAACATTTTACTCATAGCTGGAAAAAAGTTAACATAGGCTTGCCAATCGCATAATAAATTGATAAGTCCGGTCTCTGTTTTTTGCCAATCAAAAATTTTATTTACCGCTGATAAGATAAAAACAGAGCTAAGTAGCAGCCTTCCGATTAAAGCTATAAATCTTTTCACAAGCTAATCCTCCAAAATTAAAAAGGCGTAAATTTGTATATCTAATATCCCTTAATTAAGATATAATACTTTTCGAATTTAATTTAAATTAATTATGAAAGTCTCTTTTAGAAAACATCATCTTCTAAATATTTTAAATGAATATTCTAAAAAAAATTTACCTGTAGATCTTTTTTTAAGAAAGTATTTTAAAAGCAATAAAAGCTTGGGTTCTAAAGATCGCAAAGAGATCTCGGAAAACTTATATAAACTTATTAGATGGAGGGGTTTAATAGATTTTTTATGTATAAAAAAACCTATTACATTTGAAGAGCGATTAGATGTGTTAAAAAACTTTGATTTTAAGAAATTTTTAAAAGACGAAAAAATTCCTACCCATATAAGAGTAAGTTTTCCAAAAGATTATTTTGAAAAGGTAAAAAATGCATATACACATGAAAAAGCTATAGATTTTTGTTTAGTATCAAATAGCGTAGCACCAACAACTATTCGAACAAATCTTTTAAAAATTTCTCGAGAAGAGCTATTTGAGATCTTAAATAAAAAATATGTAGTAGAAAAATGCAAAAAATCATCCTCTGGGATAATTTTTAAGAAAAAAATCAATTTTTTTGTATCTGAGGAGTTTAAAAAAGGTTTTTTTGAGATTCAAGATGAGGGATCTCAAATAGTAGCTGATTTAATTAATCCAAAACCAAAAGATCATGTTTTAGATTATTGCTCAGGATCCGGCGGTAAAACTCTAGCATTTGCTCATAAAATGCAAAAAACCGGACAAATCTATCTTCATGATATAAGAGATCATATTTTATTAGAGGCAAAAAAAAGATTTAAAAGAGCTGGGATTGAAAATTTTCAGATCAAAAATACTTTGCAGCTAGAAAAGCTAAATAAAAAAATGGACTTTATTATATTAGATGTTCCGTGCTCTGGCTCTGGAACATTGCGTAGAAATCCAGATCTTAAATGGAAATTTAAACTTTTAGAAATAGATAATTTAATAAAGACTCAAAGACAAATATTTGATGATGCCATTTCTTATTTAAAAAAAGATGGCAAAATTATCTATATTACTTGCTCGATTTTCCCAGATGAAAATGAAAAACAAATTAAGTACTTTTTAGACAAATATAATTTAAAAATTGAAAAGAAATTTTTCTCTTTTCCTGAGAAAAATTCTATGGATGGTTTTTTTGGCTGCATCTTAGGTAATTGAGAGCCTTTAATAATAAAAATTTGTTTTATTTTAAGAAAATCATAGCTTTTGCTATCATATGTGAAAAGAAAATCACAATAAAAATGTAATGAAAATTTTTACAAAAATATTAGTATCACTTTTAGTTTGTTTCTCGTTTGCATCTGCAAATAATTTTATGAATCCTCAAATGGATAATGCTCAAATCAGCGTTAATAACACCGTGCTTGCAAAGGTAGATAGCAAAGCGATTACAGCTTTAGATATAAAAAAGAAATTAGACATAGCATTTGAGAGATCTTTTTCAGATCTTGTAGATTCAAATTCAGCAAGATTCCAGTTTTATCAAACCGGTTGGAAGCAGATATTAGATGAGGTTATAAATAATGAGCTTATTTTAGCGGATGCTGAAAAACGCGAATTTAAAATCACAGATGCAGAGCTTAGCGAAGAGATGGAAAATAGATTTGGACCAAACATCATGTCAAATTTGCAAAAATTCAATCTTTCATATGAAGATGCTCAAAAAATGCTCTCTGAAGAGATGATCATACAAAGAATGATGTACTATTTTGTTAAAGCGAAAGCTGATCAAGTAGTAACACCTGTAGCTATTCGAAATTCCTATAGACTATATATAAAAGAGAACCCAGCAAAACAGATTTTATCATATCATGTAATATCTATTAGATGTGATGATAAAGCATTGGCAAAAAAGTTCGCTGAAAAAGCGCATACTTTATTAAAAGAAAAAAATATTGATCCTAAAGATTTAGAAAATGATTTAAAAGATTTAGAAAAAAGCTATAAAAATAGTTCTATCAGCGTCTCTAATCTATATAAGTTAGATTCTAAAGATATAGCGATATCTCAAAGAAAAGTACTTTTAGAGCTTGAAAAAAACACTTACAGTGGCATTTCTTCTCAAGTAAGTAGAATAAATAACAAAGAAGTTCATAGAATTTTTTATTTAAAAGACACAGAAAACATTGAAACTAAAACATTTGATGAGATGGCTCAAGAGCTAAAAAATAATCTTATGGAAAAACACATGCTTCAAGAAGCTGAAAAATATTTCGCAAAACTAAAAACTCAATACCATGTAGAGAAATTTTATATAAATTCAAATGAATTTATTCCATTTTCTTTAAGATGAAAAATCTCTATAAACCCTCCAGTCTTATAAGTTATTTATCATCTTTAGATATAAAACTTAAAAAATCTTTGTCTCAAAATTTTTTAATAGATAAAAACATCATTGATAAGATGATTTCATCTGCAGATATACAATCTGATGATATTGTCCTAGAGATCGGAGCTGGAGCGGGAATATTAACTTTTGAGATCGCAAAAAAAGCTAAAAAAGTAATTGCAATAGAAAAAGATGATATTTTTGCAAAAGAGTTAAAAAATTATAGAGTAGATAATATTGAAACTCTAAATATTGATTTTTTAAAATTAGATCTAAATGATTTAAAAAAAATTGATAAAAAAATAAAAGTTATCAGCTCAATTCCTTATAGTTTAACAACCCCTATTATTACTAAGCTTTTAAATAACTTTTCACTTTTTTCTTCAATTACTCTAATGGTACAAAAAGAAGTGGCTCAAAAAATTATTGCTAAAAGCAGCACTAAACTGTATGGATTTTTTTCTGTATTCGTACAATTTTACTCTGATGCAAAAATTATACAAATAGCCTCAAAAAACTGTTTTTTACCAAAACCAAAAGTAGATTCTGCAATAATAGAGCTAAAAATTAAAAATGATTTTTTTAAAACTTTAGATCCAAATTTTTCTTTTGAAAAGTTTTTACTTTTTGTAAAACAAGGATTTTCCCAAAGAAGAAAAAAACTTGTATCTTTAATAAAAACATATATCTCTAAAGAAAAGCTTCTATATATATTAGATAAGTTAAATATTAATCGAAATGCACGAGCTGAAAATTTATCTTTAAATGATTTTTTAGCTCTTTACAAAAAGCTCTTTTAAAAATCTAAAAAAAACTCTTCTTACACTTTGTTTAGCATAAAGATTTGCTTTTTGTATTATTTCATTATCTTTATTTTTAATTTCAATAGTTGCAACTTTTTGTCCCATCTTTATGGGTGCTTTTAAATCGTCATATACAACTATAGCTTTGAGATCCATTTCTTCTGATAGATAGTAGTCAATATCTAGATCATATTTCAAACTTGCTTTTACAATTTTTGCAGCACCATTTATTTTTGAAAAAAACAGTTTTTCTTTTTCGATCAAAACTTTAGTTTGTTTTTTTTCTGAAAATGCTAAGTTAAAAAGTTTTATAGTATCTTCAAATCTAACATCTGTAGTAGAACAACCCAAAACAACAGCTATTAAAGTGCGATTATCTTTTTTAGCAACGCTAACTAAATTATATTTAGCTTTTGCATGATACCCTGTTTTAGATCCAATAACATTTTTATAATAATATTCGCCTGGCTTCATTAATTTATTATTAGTTATTATCTCTTTTTTATTTTGTTTATTAGTCTGTGGTCTTATAAAAAATTTACAAGAAAATATTTTTAAAAAGTTTGGATTTTTAATAGCTAGTTTTGTCATTTTAGCTATATCTATAGCAGTAGATACATGCTCAGGCATATGAAGGCCGTGAGGATTTGTCAAGTGGGTATCTACAATACCTCTCTTTTTTATATATAGGTTTAAGCTCTGCATAAACGTTTCAATAGAGCCTTCTAAACTCTCCGCAGCAACATTAGAAGCATCACATCCAGAAATCACTATCGCACCATGTAAAAGATCTTTTAAAGACAGTTTTTCACCTGGAACAATATCAAACATAACTCCATCACTTTCTAATA
>SDBU01006727.1_pt1 | contig 13450 bp, 18 predicted proteins | sample 2277071 | NCBI WGS metagenome assembly SDBU01 (sample SAMN10397929, study PRJNA504765) | marine sediment metagenome | isolation source: marine sediment core GS08_GC12, 126 cmbsf | place: Arctic Ocean: Gakkel Ridge, Loki's castle | collected 2008 | reverse complement strand
GTTCTGGGGGCATACCGATGTCAAGCTGAGTGCGGAGGGGTTTGGCCAGGTGGAGCGGTTGCGTGCCCTGCTAGCGGGCGAGAAGATTGATGCTGTCTATTCCAGTAGTCTGAGTCGAGCCCGGGCAACCGCTGAGACCATTGTCTCCGGACGTCCTCTGGAGGTCGTGACCTGTCCTGAGCTACAGGAGGTTCACTTCGGTCGGCTGGAAGGGTTAACCTTTTCCGAGGTCAGTCAGCGTTTTCCGGAAGTCGCCAAATCGTGGAGAGAAAGAGACCCCGGGCTTGAATATCCCGGTGGGGAAAGCGTCGGGGAATTTACTGGCCGGGTTGGCCAGTTTTTGAGCCGGCTGGAGAAGCATGCCCCTCAAGAGACGATACTCATCGTGGCCCATAGTGGGTCGCTCCGGGTATTGGTGTGCCACCTGTTGGGCCTGGAACTCAGATACTGGAGGCAGTTTCGTCTTGACCTGGCGTCAATCAGTGTCCTGGAAACATACTCCCAGGGCGCCATCATAAACCGGCTCAACGACGTCTGTCATTTGAGATGAATGGTTAATCTTTGAGGAGATTTAGGTGCAACAGGTTTTTGTTTCGTGGAGCGGTGGGAAAGATAGCTGTCTTGCCTGTTACCGGGCGGTAACTGGCGGTCTAGAGGTTCGTTATCTAGCCAATACGGTAACTGAGGACGGTGACCGCTCACGCAGCCACGGACTGCCTGCCGGGGTATTACAGGTGCAGTCGCAGGGGATTGGAATTCCGCTGGTGCAACGGCGGACCACCTGGGACAACTATGAAGCTGAATTCAAAAACATGCTCCTTGCCTTTAAGCCAGAGGGGATTGAGGGTGGCGTCTTTGGTGATATCGACTTTGAGGGGCACCGCCAGTGGATTGAGCGGGTATGTCAGGAAGTAAAGATTAACCCCCATTTACCCTTGTGGGGAGAGAGCCAGGATAAGATACTCAGAGACTTTATCGGTTTGGGGTTTGAGGCGGTTGTGGTTACCACTAAGGCCGACCTGCTGGGTGAGGAGTGGTTGGGACGAAGGATAGACCGGGATTTCCTCAAGCAATTAGACGAGCTGAGGAAGACCAAAGAAGTTACGCCCTGTGGTGAGGCCGGGGAGTATCATACCCTGGTTATTGATGGCCCCTTGTTTCACCAGCGGATAGAAATCCTGGAGACCAAAAGGGTCTTGAGAGACGGCTACTGGTTCTTGGGAATCTTGAAGTGCGAGTTGCGGTCTAAGCGATAAGCAGGGGGTGAGGTTGTCCAGCATTTTAATCATCGGTGGTGCCCGCAGTGGTAAAAGTAATTTTGCCCAGGAGCTGGCGCTAAAGCTGGGCGAACCGGTGCTCTTTGTGGCTACGGCGACGGCTGGTGATGAGGAGATGGGCCAGCGCATCGAGGAGCACCGGCAGGCGAGACCGGCTAGCTGGAGCACACTGGAAGCTACTACCCATATCGGTAGCCAGATTCTCAAGAAAATCGGTGCGGCTCAGGTGGTCATTGTGGACTGTATTACGCTCCTGGTTAATAATATCTTTAGTCGATATAGCCATCAGGGAGAGCAGATTGATGCCTCCCTAATTGAACAAGAGGTTATTGCTGAGATTAACGAACTGGTAGACTGTATTAACCGGGCAGAGGCCCGCTTTATTGTGGTGACCAACGAGGTGGGCACGGGACTGGTGCCGCCCTTCAGGACGGCGAGGCTATATCGTGATTTGCTGGGCAAGGCCAACCAGATGCTGGCCGAGGCCAGTGACGCGGTTTACCTGATGGTTGCCGGGTTGCCTGTGCCGGTAAAACCAGAGAAACCTTTCGCTGGATAGGGCCTTCTTTTTTCTGCCGTAATCCCTGCTTACCTGAGAGAAGCTTCAGGCTTCTTGACTTGAAAGCGGTGCTTTTGCTATAGTTTGTGGTTAAGAACTTGTCCAAGGCGAATAGAGAAATGACGGCACCTCAATTTAAGCAACTGCGGCGTTCCTACGGGTTTGATGAAGTGGCAATCGTGCCCGGCGATGTAACCATTAATCCTGACCAGACAAACATTGATTTCAAGATAGAGAACTTCACCTTTCCCATCCCGATTATCGCGGCCGCCATGGATGGCGTAACCGACGTCAACTTTTCCGTCTTGATGAGCAAACTGGGAGGACTGGCCGTTCTCAATCTGGACGGAGTACAGACCAGGTATGATAACCCCCAGGAGGTGCTGACTGAAATTACTCGGGCACCTCAGGCTGAGGTTACTGCCCTGCTTCAGAAGATTTATTCACAGCCGATTAAGGAAAACCTTATCGGCGAACGAATACAGGCAATCAAGCAGGCCGGGGCGGTATGCGCCGTTTCCACAACGCCGACCGATACCAAACGCTTTGCTCCCGTGGCCGCGGAAGCTCGGGCAGATATTTTTGTCGTCCAGTCTACAGTTACCTCGGCCCGGCATATCTCCAAAAGCACCCGTGGGCTCATCTTTTCTGAGCTTCGCCAGTCGGTATCCCTTCCCATTATCGTCGGGAACTGCGTCAGCTATAGTGCCTGCCTGGAGTTGATGAACACCGGGATATGCGGGGTCTTGGTTGGTGTCGGACCGGGTGCCGCTTGTACTACCCGGGAGGTACTGGGCGTTGGTGTGCCCCAGATAACGGCGACCATGGATTGTGCGGCGGCGAGAGACCAGTACCTCAAAGAGTCTGGCCGATACGTGCCGATAATTACTGACGGCGGCTTCCGCAGGGGGGGAGATATCTGCAAAGCCGTCGCTGCCGGTGCTGATGCCGTCATGCTGGGCTCTGTGTTTGCTCAGGCCAAGGAGGCACCTGGCCGGGGTTACCACTGGGGTATGTCCCATCCACATCCTGCGCTGCCCAGAGGGACCAGAATTAAGGTCGGCACTACCGGCACACTGGAGCAAATCCTCTTTGGTCCCACCTCGGTCACTGATGGTAGCCAGAACCTGGTTGGCGCACTACGTACGGCAATGGGCGTCTGTGGCGTACTCGCCGTTCCAGAAATGCACCATGTTGAGATGGTGATTGCTCCCGCTATTACCACTGAAGGTAAGTCTTGGCAGCTATCATCAGCAGGCGAGGGTTGTTCTGATGCTGCATAAAATTTCCCTGGGCACAGGGGACCTCAACAAATACTGGATGGTGGCGGTCAAGAAGGTTATGGATGAGCTGGTCAGCCTGGGGGAGGAGCTAAAAGGGCTGAGGCTGTGCCATGTCAACTCTACTCCTTTTGGCGGCGGGGTGGCGGAACTGCTCGCTTGCCTCATTCCTCTGCTGCGCGCCTTCGGTATTGAAGCTGACTGGCAGGTTATCCGCGGCGACCATCACTTTTTTACCATTACCAAGGGGCTGCATAATGCCTTGCAGGGCGCTGCCTTTCCCGAAATCGAAAGTGAAAGGCTGAAGGGAACTTACCGGGCTAATAATCAAGAGAATGCCCAGGAACTAGACCCCAATTATGATGTGTTCATAGTAAATGACCCGCAGCCGGCCGCTTTACGCCACTATTTGCCAGATAGCAAGGCTAAATGGATATGGCGTTGCCATGTTGATAGTTCGGTGCCGGATGAAGCGGTGTGGCAATTCCTGCGCCCCTATGTTGAGGAGTATGATGCTGCTGTTTTCACCACTCGGGAGTTTGTCCCCCGAGACCTTAATCTGGGCGAAATTGCGATTATGACACCGGCTATCTGTCCTCTAAGCTCGAAGAACATGTTCATTAAGAGGTACTTGTGCCGGGAGCTGGTGGGGAACCTGGGCTTTGATACCCAGCGCCCGCTGGTTACGCAGGTATCTCGGTTTGACCGCTGGAAAGACCCCTTCGGTACTATCGCCGCTTACCGGTTGGCCAGAGAAGAAATACCCGGGCTTCAGCTAGCCCTCGTCGGCAGCTTCGCCCCGGATGACCCCGAATCCTGGGATATGCATGCCGCACTTAGCGCTGAAGCCATTAAGGATGACGACATGTACATCTTCTCCAACCTGACTGGTGTGGGCAATATGGAGGTCAATGCCTTTCAGCGGGCCAGTGATGTTATTATCCAGAAGTCAATAAGGGAAGGATTCGGTTTGGTGGTGTCGGAGGCGTTGTGGAAAGAAACACCAGTAATAGCGGGCAATGCCGGTGGTATTCCGTTACAGATGAGTGGCGAACTCAGCAACTACCTGGTTAGTACTGTTGAGGAATGTGCTGAGAAGATAGTGTATCTCCTGGAAAATCCGGCGGTTGGGGAACGGTTGGGCAAGCTGGGCAAAGAAATTGTAAGGAGGAACTTCCTTATCTCCAGGCTGGCTAGAGACGAACTCAGGCTGATAAAGAGCCTGGTAAGCAAGTAAGCCGTTTCTTTGGCTCCCCGGTCAGGCCTATTCTTCCTCGTCTTCGTTTATTACGCCGGTGTCCCCCTCGAGCTGAGGCAACAACGGCTCTACCCTGCCCCGCTTGCGTGAAGGGAAAGATATTTGGTTAATTGTCTGGCGTAACTTGTTTAATCTCCCGGCTGGCTCCTCGGTGTCTACTTCTACTATCACCCCGTCTACTCCCGCTTTCCATAGTGCCTGAAGCTCATTGGCGTCTAGATTTGATGGTGTGGTGACCAGCATGGGTTTGGACACCAGGCTGGCCGCCCGTTGGAAAAGCATCAGGCGGTGCCAGGTAAGGAAATGACTCTCCCTGGGTTCACCCCCCACCAGTACCGCATCCGCGGGCAAAGCATCGATTGTTCTTAGCAGCCCCTCGCTGAGCGATGCCTCTACTTGTAAAATCTTACCCATTTCATTATCCTGGAGAATCGCCAGCGAGGTAGTGGTTGCCGGAAGAACCACGAAATCATCACCAGCCTGCAGTACCTGGGCAATTTCTTCCTCGCTCCACCCGGCTGACCACCAGCCCCAGGGAAGGTCAGGTACTCCCTGAGATGCTTTATGAAAGGGCTTAATCTCGGCGTCCGGTAAGATATGCCACAACCCGGCATCAGCCCCGGACACATAATCAGCCAAACCGTCAACATCGGCCTGAGTCAAACTGGCGATAAGCAGCAAGGTTGGTTTCATCGGTGCTTGCGGCGTCCGCCGGAACCCGATAGTCTGGGGGACGGCCTGGGAAGTTAGCTTGAGTTTATCTATCAGCTTGCTCATTTTCCTGCCCCTGAGCCATTTAAGAGAATTATAGTAGTTTCTAACTAACAGCACAAGGGGTAGACCGAAGTCCCTTAGGAATGTATCATGCGCTTAAGGGGATTGACCATTGTGCCAGTCAGCGGCTAGGATACAATTAGACAGGTCTCAGCCAGTGGTGAGGTGCAGCCAAGGATGATACGGAGAACGACCGTGCTGTTTGGCAGAGCGAAACGCGTCTTCCACACACAGGGATTAATGCCTCTGCTCCGGCAAGGACTTGCCTTCCTCGCCGGTTTGTTCTTCCAATATGAAACCTATTATCTTTATGAACATGAGTTGCAGGAAGTGAACGATGCTGACTTTATGCCCAGAATAAACGATTTCACTTTTAAGATAGTCACCACGAGTCAGGAAGCTGATGAACTGGTCGCTAATGGCTTCGAGTTCCGTTCTTCTGATGGCATTCATAGAGAGCGGCTGGAGAAAGGAGCGACCGCATTCCGTGTTTTTGTTGGGTGAGAGCTTGCCCACATAGCATGGACTGCGATGAATGAAGAGTCCCAGAAGAGCATCTCACCCCTCCCTTTGCAAGTTGACTACTCCAGCAATGAGTTTATATTGGGGGTCTGGCCACAAATGCAAAATATCGGGGGATGGGACTCATGACCTATGGCCTTCAGGAAAGAATACAATTTCTCAGGGGAAAAGGAATAATCACCGCGCGGTATCTGGTGGCTAAGAAGAATATTACGTCGCAAAGAGTCTTGGCCAGGTTTAACCCTAGAATATATGCTGAGGCCCGCTACCTTAGAATCTTGTGGTGGAAGTCCTGGGAAGAAAAAGCACTACCGGGGTGAGCTGAAATCCCCCCTCTAAAGTGGCAATTACATTCCCGTAAACTCAGAGGTTCCTACCTGAACTGGGGGCTATTGACAAAATCCCGAGAAAGGACTAGACTCATGCATAAGAATGACCTCGAAATACCGGTTTTGAGTTATGGTATGATGAGGCAGGATCTTGTAACAAGGGCGCTGGAATTGCCGTGAAGGCGGTTGACGGTGCCCTTTTTGTTTCGGTTGGTAGTTTGTGCCGAAAAGAAAACTGGGGCGTGGCCGATTATTAGCGGGGGTGGTTCTGAAAATGAAAGGTAGCAAAATCCTCGGCAGTCTGGCGGCGGCTAGCATCCTGGCCCAGTTGCTAATAATGCTAGCGGCAACCCCGGCGCTCGCCGCAAGTGTGACAGTATCCCCACCCTCGGGCCCGGCAGGCAAGACGATAATCGTTTCTGGAGCAGGCTTTACTGCTAATAACCCTTATATCATAGTTTTTGCCTACGGCACCCCTTTCTCGCAGGGTTTTGGGCGCGGCATTGTCAGTAATGGTGGAGATGTCCCGGCCACCTCGTTCACCGTGCCGAAAATCCCTGGTGGAGCATACGCTATTCGGGTGGAAACTTTTGGGCCCACTGGGGAACACGTTAGCCGCACCTTTCTCATCATCCCGGAGATTGACCTGGACCAATCGTACGGCTATGTCGGCAGCCAGGCCACGGTTGATGGTACCGGCTTTGCCGCGGGTAAGACCGTGTCCATCTATTTTGATGACGAAGAGGTCGGAACTACGGAAACTGATGAAAATGGCAGCTTCACCGATGCCCCCTTTGCTGTACCCGATAGCTTTAGAGGAACGCATACAGTTAGAGCAGTAGATGGCGAGAATAATTACGCTACTGATAGCTTCTCCACCCGGGAGTCCATGACCATCACCCCGACATCAGGGGCGGTGGGTCACGAAGTAACCCTTAATGGTACCGGGTTTAAGTCCAGCAAGCTGATAAGTATCACCTTCGATGGAGATGCGGTCAGTGCCATATCAGGGGCACTCAGCAGTAATGACCAAGGGAGCTTCAGCGGTGCCTTCGCGGTTCCCTTGCGTTATAATGGCAACTACGAAGTGACGGCCAGTGATGGCACCAATCAGGCTAGGGCTAGCTTTGCTGTTTTGTCGGGAGTTAGCCTTAGCCCGGCGACCGGCACGGCTGGTACCAAAGTCACGTTAGCTGGTAGCGGGTTTACCGGGCCGGTTACCGTCAAGTATGATGACCAGGTAGTGGCCACCGCTTTTGCCGATAGCCGTGGTGAGTTCTCGGCTAGCTTTGATGCCCCGCCAAGCTCACCCGGTGGCCATACCATAATCGCCAGTGATGGTAGCAACACGACAGCCTTCACCTTTACCATGCAGTCGGAGGTAATACCGGCGCCGGTGCTGCTGCTACCGGAAGCCGATACTGAAACTGAGGCAACGGCATATTTTGACTGGGAGGATGTCGAGGCTGTCAGCCCTGCGGTAACCTATGGTTTACAGGTCGCCTCGGATAAGGACTTTGCCTCTATCGTGCTGGAGAAGAAAGGTCTGGATAGCTCAGAATATACCGTCACTGAAGAGGAGAAGCTGGAACCAGGGAGAAAGGATGTCCCTCACTACTGGAGGGTGAGAGCGGTAGACGGCTTCGCCAACGTGAGTGCCTGGTCAAGTCCGCGGGCATTCTACGTCAGTTCTGGCTTTGCTTTTCCCGGATGGGGTCTGTATCTACTGATTGGGCTGGGTGTGCTGGTGCTCGTGTTGTTTGGCTTCTGGATAGGCCGGAGAACCGCCTACAATTACGGCTAAGGATTCTTTCCCGAGTAACAGGCGATACCCTCAAGTGAGCTGCTAGGCGGACGATAACCTTCTTGGATTTTCTATTATTGTGCTACTTAATTGCGCAATAGAGTATTGACGCAATTACGTAATTGCGCTATAGTTATCGACAAAGGGGTTAAGTCGTGCCGATTATCTGTATCGCCAACCAGAAGGGTGGAGTAGGTAAGACCACCACCGCCGCCGCTCTAGCCGAAGGTTTAAGTGAACACAACAAACGGGTGCTCCTTATCGACTGGGACCCGCAGGCCAGCCTTACCATCACGCTGGGGTTTAATCCTGACAACCTCAAACGCACCGGTTACGATGTTCTGGCAGCCGCTATCAGGAGTGAAGCAAGCCCCTCAATCCATGATGTTACTGTCCAGACCAGCAACCCGAATATTGACCTCGTCCCGTCCAACATCGAGCTATCGCAGGCGCAGCTTGACCTGGTGGGGGCATTTACCAGGGAGCTGATGCTAAAAGAGATGCTCCGGCCCGTACGCCAGAGTTATGATTTTATCATTGTTGATTGTCTGCCCAGCCTCGGCCTCTTAACCATCAACGCCTTATCCGCCGCCGACCAGGTAATCATCCCTTTGCAAGCCGACTTCCTGGCGATGAAAGGGCTGACACTGTTACTGTATACGATTATCCGGGTAAAGGATAGGATAAACTCAGCTCTGGAGATTTTAGGTATATTGTTTACCATGACCAACTCCCGTACCTTACACAGCCGGGAGGTGATGGAAGTTACTAAGAGAGCCTTTGGCGACAAGATAAGGGTATTTGATACCATTATTCCCAGTAGTGTCCGCTTCAAGGAAGCCCCGGCGGCCGGGGAGTCAATTCTAACCTATGCCGCTAAGTCTGACGGGGCTAATGCCTACCGACTACTCACAAAAGAGGTGATGAAATGAAGAGAGCTAGGGTAACTGAGGAACTTGCCTACGGGACCGCCTTGGACCGTCTCACTGGCACTGATAAGCCAGCGCCGGCACCCCAAGAAAGAGAACTCGCCGAGCAACCTAAGATGGCGATGATTAAGCTATCCGTATTTCTCTCCCGCGAAGAAGATGGCTACTTGGAAAACTTGGCTTCGACGGCGAAGTTCAGCGGTGGGAAGAAGCTCAGTAAGACAAAGCTCATCGAGGCCATGGTCCGGGCTTTCCGCGCCACCGAGCTGGACGTCCGGGGGGTCAAGACCGGCGAGGAACTCTTCAAGAGAGTAACTGCGCAATTGCGTCAATGAGTAACTATGCAAAGCCATATGCTTATCCAGGGTGGCATGAATCCACACGGCAAGATGTGTTTTACCCTTTACGCCAAGGGGATTACAGAAGATAGCACCAGACGCCACAGAATGGCCAATAAGCCCCTCAATACGAGAAATGAAGGGGATTGTATAAAGAGGTTAGCGAGGGCATATGTCCCAGTCGTAGGGAAGGGTACATCCTCTTGACCAGCCTGCCATCGCTGTGGTAGATTTAGCCCAGTGCCAACCTCGGGCAAGCAAGCCAAAGCTGGGCGATAGCCGGCGGGGAGTAAGTTCTGGTTTGACCGCCGTTATCATTTAGAAATGAGGGGGACTATGCCAGAGGACCTCAAAGCAACAAAGCGAAACTGGCAAAAAAGGTTGGCTGGTGTAGCCCTACAGTTTACTACTCTATTCGTATTCTGGCTCGTCCTTTCCGGGCATTATGAGGTAAAGTACATTTCTCTCGGCGTGCTGGCGGCCGGCCTGGTGACATTTCTTACCAATGACCTCTCTCATTTCCTGAGCCATCGTGGTAAGAAAGAGGGAAGGGATACCGAGTTCGCCTTCCTGCAGTTGTTGCGCTTTCTGGTTTATCTGCCGTGGCTGCTTTCCCGAATCATCATAGCTAACCTCCAGGTTGCTTATCTGGTACTCCATCCACGGATGCCGATTGACCCTGTCCTGCTCCAGTTCCGGACTCGTTTGCGAAGAAAAGTCGCTCAGGTAATTCTGGCTAACTCCATTACCTTAACCCCGGGGACGGTGACGGTTAGTCTGGAGGACGGGCGATATGTTATCCATGTGCTGGTACCCTCTTCAGCACAGGAGCTTGTAGAGGCTAAAATGCAAAACAAGGTGGCGGCCATTTTCAAGGAGAAGAAGGAACCGCCGCCCGCCACTCTATGGGCATATTCTATTGAGGAGCTCAAGCAATGAGTTCCCTCTTCCTGGGCATCGCTGTTCTCGTTGCCCTGCTGACTGCCGTCTGCCTGTATCGGGTAGCTGTCGGCCCGACTCTATTCGACCGCGTAATCGCCGCTGGCCTGGTGGGGACCAATGGCTTCATTTTGCTGGTGTTGATAGGATTTATCTACCAGCGGATTGACATGTTCATTGATATTGCCATCACCTATGCGCTGTTGAACTTCGTGGTGGCCATTGTGCTGGGGAAATACTTTGACCGGAGGGCAAAGAAGTCCTGATGACCGTCCTGGCCGTGGTACTGATACTTGGTGGAGCCTTCTTTTTAACGGTGAGCAGTATCGGACTGATTCGCCTGCCCGACTTCTATTCTCGGAATCACGCCGTGGGTAAATCGGAGACGCTGGGGGCAATGCTGGTAATTCTCGGCTTAGCCGTCTACAACGGGCTGGCGGTCAGTAGCCTCAAGCTGCTGTTTATCTTGGTGTTCGTGGCCATAGCCAACCCAACGGCAACTCACGCGATACTGCGAGCCGCCCTCCGCACTGGCCTGGAGCCGTGGACACGAAAAAAGAAACAAAGTGGTGGGAGCAGCGGAAGTGATGGGGAGTCCATTGGGAGAAAATCTGGGAGAAATTGGGGGTAAGAGAGCGTGATATGGCAGATTGATTTCTGGCTGCTGGTTATCCTGATTATTTCCGCGCTTATTGCCCTTCAGGTGCGCGACCTGCTGGCCGCAGTGGCCGTTCTAGCCGCCTACAGTTTCCTTGTGGCCTTATTGTTTGCCCAGATGGGGGCGATTGATGTCGCCTTCGTTGAAGCAACGCTGGGAGCCGGGGTGACCGGGGTGCTTTTCATCATTGCCCTGTTCCACATGAAGCGGAGGTCGGAAGATTGAAGTGGCTCACTGTGCCAATCGTGGGTCTGTTCCTGGCCCTGATGCTGTATGCCACCGGTGATTTGCCGGACCGTGGGGACCCGCAGGCACCGGCCAACGTTCATGTTTCGCCGACCTATATTGAGCGCACAATCGAGGACACGGAGACCCCCAACATCGTAACCTCGGTGCTGGCCGATTACCGCGGCTATGACACCCTTGGTGAGACTCTGGTGATTTTCACCGCCGGTCTGGCCTGTATCCTGATACTGATGAAAAGGGAATCCGAATGATAGAGCGGTACCAGAACGTCATAGTTCAAGTCGTCTGTACGGCAATAATCCCGTTCATTCAGCTATTTGCCCTCTACGTGATAGTGCACGGGCATTACGGTCCCGGAGGCGGGTTTCAGGGGGGGGTTATCCTGGCTGTCAGCATCGTGTTGCTGCGTCTATATTCGGGTAAGGAAGTCTCCCATAAAAAATTCCCGCCGAAATTGGCCCTTGTGCTGGGGACTGTTGGCATGTTGGTCTTTATGCTGGTCGGTCTGGCCCCGATGCTCACCGGGGGGATGTTCCTGGACTATGGGCACCTCCCAATTCCAGGGGTATCGGGAGCGGCCCTGAGGTCGCTTGGTATCTTAATCGTCGAGGTTGGGATAGGCCTGGCGGTTTTTGGCACCGTGGTCTTAATATTTGATAGTTTGGTCGGGGGGAAGCAGTAATGCTCGAGGTATTTCTGGGCCGCTACGTTTACTTTATGGTTGTTATCCTCCTGGTCATTGGCCTCTACGGCATGCTCGGTAAGCGCAACCTGGTTAAGAAGCTCATCGGGATGAACATCTTCCAAACCGCTATCTTTCTCTTTTTTATCGAGGGCAGCACCAAATTGGGAGCTACGGTGCCGGTGATTACCCCGCAGTTTGGCTCAGACCCGGCAAAGTACGTAAATCCGCTGCCGCACGTGCTGATACTGACCGGCATTGTGGTGGGTCTCTCCCTTACTGGAGTGGCGCTGGCTTTTCTGCTGTCTATCTACCGTAACCACCGCAGTCTGGATGAGAAGTTTATCATCAAGGAGATGTCTAAGTAAGTGTCTCCTTTACCGATTCTTATTCCGGCACCGCTGTTACTGTTTGCCCTCCTGGCCACACTGGTGGGTGTCTGGCGGCTGAAATGGGCGTATGCGGCGGCTGTGGTGGGGGTGACACTCTCCCTTATCGCGGCCCTGGCCGGGCTTTTTCAGGTTCTGAGCGGGGGAGAGCTGCGCTATTTTCTGGGTGGCTGGCCTCCACCCATCGGGATTGAATACGTTCTCGACCCCCTATCGGCATTCATAGCTGCAGTTGTCGTTTTCATCGGCCTTATTGCGGTGATTTACCCACCCCAGGCCGGTTTGTACCAGGCCCCCAGAAAGGGCATCCCTCTGTACGGTCTGCTTATGCTGCTGCTGGCGGGTCTTACTGGCGTCGTGGTCACCGGTGACCTGTTCAACCTCTTCGTCTTCCTCGAGATTTACTCCATAGCAAGCTATGCCCTGATAACCCTCGGCGGTGACCGCGCTGTCGTGGCCAGTTTCCGCTACCTGATACTGGGGACAATCGGGGGCGGCTTCTATCTTTTGGGGGTTGGTTTTCTCTACTTTTCCACCGGGTCGCTCAACATGGCGGATGTGGCCCAGCGCCTGCCCGCGATATATGACTCACCGGCGGTAATGGCCGCCGCCGCCCTTATCGTTGTCGGCATGGGGATAAAGATGGCCCTCTTCCCGCTGCACGTCTGGCTGCCCGATGCCCATACCTATGCCCCACCGGTAGTGGCGGCTATCCTGGCTTCTATTCAGGTGGAGGTCGCCGCTTATGTCGTGATACGTATGTTCCTTACTGTCTTCCAGCCCCAGTACTTCAGCGAGTGGCTGCCGGTAACCTCGCTAATCGGCTGGTTCGGGGCAGTTGGTATCATTGTCGGCTCCGTTATGGCCATTGCGCAGCGGGATTTCAAGCGTATGCTTGCCTATAGCACCGTTGGCCAGATTGGCTATATCGGCCTGGGAATCGGACTGGCCAATCCGCTGGGACTCATCGGAGCGTTGCTTCACATCCTCAACCACGCCTTCATGAAGAGCTGCTTATTCTTGGTTGCGGGCGGTGTTTTGCATCAGACCGGGCTGCGGGAGATATCACGGTTTGCCGGTCTGGGCCGCCGGATGCCGCTGATGATGGCGGCTTTCACCGTGGCTGCCCTGTCTATGGTGGGCATACCGCCGACGTGTGGCTTCTTTAGCAAATGGTACTTGGTCCTGGGAAGTATTGATGCCGGCAACTGGGTCTTCATTGCCGTTATCTTGGTCAGCAGCCTCCTTAATGCGGTCTACTTCTTCCGGGTGATTGAGAAGGTCTATGCGGCGCCACCGAGCGGCGAAGCAGTTGTCGAGCAGGCAACCGAGCCTTCGGCAAGGATTCTGGTGCCTATCCTGGTTCTGGCCGTCGGCATTCTTGTCTTGGGTTTGATCAATGCGGTTATTGTGACCCAGGTTCTGGAGCTGGTGGTAGCTCCTCTATAGTCTTATCAAAAGCGGGG
>SDBU01006726.1_pt1 | contig 13453 bp, 11 predicted proteins | sample 2277071 | NCBI WGS metagenome assembly SDBU01 (sample SAMN10397929, study PRJNA504765) | marine sediment metagenome | isolation source: marine sediment core GS08_GC12, 126 cmbsf | place: Arctic Ocean: Gakkel Ridge, Loki's castle | collected 2008 | reverse complement strand
TAATCCTCAACGATACGGAAACTGGTATCCCGATAGCGGTGATGGATTGTACATGGATAACAACAATGAGGACAGGGGCAGCAACAGCTGTTGCTGCCAGGTATCTTGCCCGGTCTGATTCTACCACCGTAGGCATTCTTGGTTGTGGAGTTCAGGGAAGAAGCAACCTGGAGGCTCTCTTTGTAGTTTTAGAAGGCATAACCCAGGTAAAGGCATATGATATTCTCCCTCAGGTGCAAGAGAATTATGTCGAGGAGATGAAAAAGAAGTTCGACTGTGAGGTAGTAGGTGTGGTTTCTCCCAAGGAGGCTGTGGTTGGCAGTGATATCGTGGTTACGGCTGCTCCGCACATCAAGAATCGGACAACCCTTATCGAGGATAGCTGGTTTAAAGCGGGGGCCTTTGCGTCTCCTGTTGATGTGGACTCATATTGGGAGACCAATGCCTTACTTGGTGTCGATAAGTTCTGCGTTGACGACATACCTCAGGTGATGTACTTCGAATCCCAGGGAAACCTTAAAGTTGTGCCAGAAATCTATGCTGAAATAGGAGAGATTGTGGCTGGCAAAAAACCTGGTCGGGAAAATGACCAGGAAAGAACCATGTCCATGAATTTAGGTTTAGCCCTGGAGGACATAGGCGTGGCGATACATATTTACCATATGGCCTTAGAGAAGGGCGTGGGCAGAAAACTAATGCCTTAGCTGCGATAGAGATAAACCTAAGACGTTAGTCTGTTAATCAAATATGGCTCCGGCATCAACATCACAGCAAATAATTTGGCGCAGGTCACCGTTTAGCTTTCTCTTATATTGTAAAAGCCCTTATTGTAACACACCTATATATAGCCGGCAAAAGGACGCCGCACTACAGCAGTGTAGACCCAATTGATCAGCGTGGTAAAATCGAAGACCGGCAGCCTAACTGCTTTCTGAATAGCCCAGGCATACGGTGGCATCTCAGTGCACTCAAGGAGAATGGCACCAACATCCGGGTTCTTACTAACCATTTCTTTTGCAAGGCCAACCAGCTCCTGCTCAAACTTTACGTTGTTTAAATGCCCAGCTTCCTTAAGAACATTCTGCATCTGAGACGTGTTCTCGGCACCAGTAATAACAACGCGGGATGGGTCGTCAACGCCGCAATTCTTAAGGGCGGGAGCAGATGGTAAAGCACGACCGTCAGCACAGATAATGCCCACTTTCTGATTAGGCTTGAGCGAGCGAAGCATGATTGGTATCTGCATAAGACTGGAGAGAAAGCAAGGAACATCCAGCGCGGCAGCAATCTCCGGTAAATAGTTGGCAAAATAGCCGCAATTACCCACAATTGCTCGGCAGCCCTGCTTTTCCAATTCCTTTCCTGCCTTGATAGCCCATTCTAAAACCTTGGGATGAGGCTTGGTTGACACCACCATCTCTATAGTAGCGGCTCCTTCCATACGTTGGTAAATCACTGGGAAATTAAAGGTAGTTGCATTACATACGTCCCCTGGAACCATAGGAACAAAACAAGGTCCCATTTGGATAACTCCGATAGCAACGCCTCCTATCATCCGTCCTTCCTGCCAGAAAACCTCCTCTTGGTCGTAACCAACTGTATACGTGTACATCTTTTTGCTACCTCCTTTTTTCTTTGAACTTAATTAACCTGCTGCTCCAATCACTAGACAGCTAGTAAGTGCCGGGTCCTAGACCAAGGTGCATCAAGCACACTCCCTCACAAATATTGCGCCCGGTGCACTTATCATGATTAACAACCAGCTCATATTCTGCCATCTGATGCCACCTTTTTACGTTCTATAACCCCTGACTTGAAGAACAGGATGCTAGCTTAAATCCTCTATACTTATCAATTAGCATACATATCGTATTCTGTCAAGCAGTCGCTTAGTCCGGCTCTACCTTTATATTCCTTAGATGGCAAGAGATAACATTTTGACGTAGAACCATCTGACTCCAAACCTTGACGGACTGTTGGCGTAGTATTACTATTCTTATTAGCCTTCAAAACATAAGCGGGTATTAAGCAGACGCCTTCTTGATTCAAATCAATAAAAGTTGAGGAGTAATCGACATGACGAAAATGATAGTGTTCCATGAGTGGGGAGAGGAAATCAGAAATCTATTGCGACTGAAGACCTTCCCGGTGGCAGTGAAATTATTGGAAGAAGGGGAGGACATTCCTGAGGGGGCGAAGAGACCCATGAGCGATTTGGGGCACCATTTAGCACTTTGCCAAGGTTTTTCAATGTCACGGAGAGAGGGCACGCTGGTGGCAATGCTGAAAGAGGATATGTGGTGCTTTATGCCAGTCATAGGTTTTGGATTAGCAGAACCTCCGGAGTATTTTCTGGAGGGACATGGTTTTTCCCAATTCACTACTTCGACTATGGAAGGAGCTAGAAATAGGGCTCATGAGTTCCCGCGCTTGAAAACCGGTAAGTACATAGGTGTAGTGTCAGCCCCACTGGAGACAACCAATTTTGAACCTGATTTGGTTATAATCTATTGTGACCCAGCTCAATTGAGGCTACTGCTTATGGCGAAAGCATGGAGAGATGGGCGGGGGATCGCATGTACACTGACTGCTGGTGCTGCTTGCGTTTGGTCCCTTGTGCCAGCAATACAAAGTGAGGAATGCCAAGTTGCCGTACCATGCCCCGGCGAGCAGACAAAAGCGATGGCCCAAGATGATGAATTGATTTTCACAGTTCCAAGGGGAAAACTGGAAGACGTGGTGTTGGGACTTAGATACCTTGATGAGCATGGTCTTCGATTTCCCATGGGTCTTACGTTGATGCCCGAGTACGAATTAAATGAAATTTATATTAAGATTGGGAAAATGATGGGGATGGAATGGTTGAGATAGTCACTTATTAAAGTCGGAATAGGTTTCGGGTTCATATCTTTTTTAAGAATACTCTGAGACACCCACTTGAGAAAATGTCCTGCATCATTTACCCCATTTAAGGTAAGATTCGATTCTACCCACCTCAATGCTTTTCTTTAGATTACTGAATGTTAGCAGAGCATATGATATACTAGGGAATGCCCCTGGAAATGGCATTCAGAGGTGTAATGTCCTACGTTGACGGGGCTGCGGGGGCAGCTAACATAATAAAGCTTATCATGGTACTGATGACACAGAGAGAACTGCTGCGTATATGCTTGCATGAGGGCGAGTAGCACAGACTACGAGCCTCAGAGAGGTATACCCATAATAAGTGCAATGCTTTTAGGAGGTGAGATAAAATGGCAAGAGGTATTGTAAGAATAGTAACTGAGATTCCAGGCCCTAAAGCCCGCCAGTTGTATAGCGAGATGGAACAGAATGTTCCTAGGGGCGTGGGACATCAAACACCAATCGTTGTTTCGAGTGCTAAGGGAGCTATAGTAACGGATGTTGATGGTAACACATATCTTGATTTTGCTGGTGGAATAGGGGCATTAAATGCTGGCCACCGCCCTGATGAAGTTGTCAAAGCCATAAAAGATCAAGCTGATAAGTATCTTCATGTTTGCTTCCATGTCATTATAGATGAATCTTACATTCGTCTGGCAAATAAGCTAAACACTATTACCCCGGGGCAATTCCCAAAGAAGACCATACTACTGAATAGCGGCGCTGAAGCAGTCGAAAACGCAATCAAGATTGCTAAATATCACACCAAAAGATATGGGATACTATCATTTCTGGAGGGATTCCACGGAAGAACTGCCCTAGCGATGAGTCTCACCGGGCAAATCCAGCCGTATAAATATAATTTCGGGCCTTCTGTTCCCTGGGTGTATCACCTGCCGTTTGCTTACTGCTATAGATGCCCCTTCGGTCAAACCTATCCTGCCTGTGAAATCATTTGTGCTAAATATGTGGAGCGCATTTTTGAAAGTGTCCTAACGCCCGATACGATAGCGGCGCTGATTGTTGAGCCAGTTCAAGGCGAGGGGGGATTTATCGTCCCACCGAAGGAATTTTTGCCCGAGCTTTACAAGATTTGTAGGGAGAGGGACATCTTATTCATTGACGATGAAGTTCAAACAGGCATAGCCAGGACAGGGAAGATGCTGGCTATAGAGCATTTCTCAATTGAGCCAGATATGGTACTCACCGCTAAGTCCCTGGGTGGTGGCACTATTTTGAGTGCCGTTACCGGTAAGGCAGAGATTATGGATGCACCCCATGCTGGTGGGTTAGGAACAACATTTGGGGGTCATCCTATCTCCTGTCAAGCTAGTTTAGCTGCTCTTGATTTGATTGAGAAAAACAACCTGGCAACTAGGGCTATATCTATCGGCGACAAAGTGAAGCAGGCATTTTATGCTATGCAAGAGAAGTATTCCATTATTGGTGATGTTCGCGGATTAGGTGCAATGGTTGCAATTGAGCTGGTTAAGGATAGAGCGACAAAAGAACCAGCTCCCAAGGAAACCGCTCTGATACGGGAAAGGTGCTACCAAAATGGGTTAATCATAATAGGGGCAGGTATTCACCATAATGTGATAAGGATTCTAGTCCCCCTGGTGATAACAGACGAAGAGCTAGAAGAGGGACTATCCATCTTGGAAGAAAGCCTTAAGAGTGTTTAATAAGTGGAGGATGGATAGATGACAGTAGGTTATACTGGTAAAATCCTAATCGCAGACTTGACCGCAAAGAAAGTAAGAGAAGAGTGGCTCCCTGATGGGTTATACCGGGAGTTCATTGGTGGGGCAGGACTGGGAGTAAGGCTACTGTATGAACGTCAATCCGGCAAGGTAGACCCTTTAGGTCAGCAAAACATCCTTGGCTTTATGCCCGGGCTGCTGAGCGGTACCATTGTGCCTGGTTCATCCAGGCTTACTGTAGTATCCAAGTCTCCACTTACCGGGAGTTGGGGGGATACAAATGTGGGGGGTAGTATTGCATTAGAGATAAAGCGTGCTGGCTATGACGGTATCTTGTTTCACGGGATTTCTCCACAACCGGTCTATTTACTAATACATCAAGGTAAAGCTGAGCTAAGAGATGCTTCACACCTTTGGGGTAAGGATACCGTTAAGACAGAAGAGATGTTACGTGAAGAGATAGGAGATGTGAGACTTAGGGTATTGTGTATAGGCCCTGCGGGAGAGAAATTATCGCTGCTTTCAGCAGTAATTACTGAAGCAAAAGAGGGTAGAGCCGCCGGCAGGGCAGGGTTAGGGGCAGTAATGGGCTCCAAGCACCTCAAAGCTATTGCCGTCAGGGGACATAATGAGGTCCCTGTCGCCGACAAAACACGAGTTAGTGAACTAAGGAAGCGATTCGTTGACACGGTTAAAGCAACTGAGATACCTTTTATTAAAGTGCTGAAGGTGGGGGGAACCTCTGGATATACTCATCCTTTTGTAAATGCTGGAGCCACGCCCTTCAAGAATTGGAGTATGCTTGGACCGGAATCCATGCCCTCTTATGAACCCTTTGACAACAGGATTAACCAACATGTGGTCAGGAGACATGCCTGTGCTACCTGCCCTATAGGCTGCGGGGCCACCCTGAAATCTGAGGAGATTGGTGGTGAGTGGGATAGGCCCGAATATGAAACCGTAGCTGCTTTTGGTCCCATGTGTCTGAATAATGATATATTCACAGTCATTAAGGCTAATGACATCTGTAACCGCTATGGCATAGACACTATCTCTACAGGCAATGTCATCGCTTTTGCTATGGAGTGCTATGAGCAAGGTATTATCACCAAGCAAGATACCGATGGCATTGAATTAAAGTGGGGTAATGGCCCAGCAATAGTGGCGATGGTCGAGAAAATCGCAGAGAGGGAAGGGTTTGGGGCTATACTTGCTGATGGCGTCAAGCGATCAGCCGAGAGGATTGGTCATAGGGCTGATGAATTTGCCATCCATGTCGGTGGCCAAGAGCTAGGCTATCATGACCCACGACAGATACCAGCTCGAGGCACCAGCTATATATGCGACCCGACACCAGGGCGACATACAACCTTCTTGGTAGGAAGGATATCAGAGGCAGGAGGGCTAGCCGGACCATACCCTGAGTTCTTTGAATCTAAGATAGAATTACGTGACTACGGGCGTAAAAGTCTTATCTATGGCAAATGTGCCAAGTATGAGCAGGTATTTACCTCTGCTGGCTTATGCAAGTTTGTTATGTTTCAACCTGGCTTCCCACTAATAGAATTTATTTCGGCGGTAACCGGCTGGGAATTCAATCTCGACGAGCTTGAGGTGATAGGTGAGAGAATACAAACTCTGCGCCAGCTATTTACTATCAGAGAAGGGATTAACCCCAAAGAATTACGCCTGCCGCAAAGAGTCAGCCAACCAGCAACTACCGGTCCATTCAAAGATGTTCCTGTAGATTTTGACCTGTTGCGCCAGCAATACTATGAGGCGATGGGGTGGGACCCAGAAACGGGTCACCCTGTAGAATCAAGGTTAAAAGAGCTAGGACTTTGGGACCTAGTTCAAAAGGGCTAAGTTCACCTAGAATCCTTACCGGAACAAAACACAAAGGAGTGTCAGATGCACATATCAGGGGATAGGCCATGGTTTAAGTTTTGGCCGGAAGATGTGCCACGCCATATAGACTATCCTGAGATACCGCTCTGTGAATTATTGTCAGACACAGCCCGGAAATACCCTGACAATATTGCTTTCAGCTATCGAGAAAACAGCTTGAGTTATGCAGAATTGCAGTCACTAACCGACAAATTGGCAAATGGTCTTAATGAGCTGGGAGTAAGAAAAGGAGACAGCATAGTGCTTTTCCTTCCCAATAGCTTGGAATTTGTTGTCGGATATTATGGGATACTAAAGGCAGGTGGTATAGTTAGCCCAGCAAATCCACTTTATAAAACGGAGGAGTTAAAACACCAGCTTAATGATTCCATGGCTAGTGCCATAATAACTGATAGAGATTCTTTTCAAAAAGTAAAACAGATTAAAAACGAAACGAGGCTGAAAACCATTATATTGACAGATTCAGAAGGAATTGATGAAGCAGTTTCACTGGAAGAAATTCTAACAAGTTGCCCACCTACTCCGCCTATGCTTGACCTGGCGCCTAAGGAAGATATAGCGGCAATTGAATATACCGGAGGAACAACCGGGTTACCGAAGGGGGCAATGCTGACCCACCATAACTTGGTTGCCAATGCTATTCAGAATGCCACGTGGTTTGGATGGACTAATGAAGACATCATTATGTGTGTCCTGCCTTTCTACCACAGCTGGGGAGCTTGTACTTGTGTAAATTCACCAATATACGTCGGTGCCCGAGTTTTTATATTGCCTCACTTTGATACCGAAGAGCTATTAATGGCTATCGAGAGGGAAAAGGCAACAGTGCTTTATGGAGCTGTATCCATGTTTGTCATGTTGGTCAACAACCCACTAACAAGTAAATATGACCTCTCAAGTTTAAAATATGTTAAAGCCGGAGCAATGCCAATCCCTCCCGAAATTAGGGCAAGGTGGGAACAAATAACTGGCGTTAAAATGATTCTGGGTTATGGTCTGAGCGAGGCATCTCCAGAAACCCACAATTCTCCCCCACAAAGAATGAAGCCAGGAACTGTAGGAATACCTATCCCGGATACTGATGCCCGAATTATGGACGAGGCAACAGGTAAGGTCGAGTTATCACCAGGTAAGGTAGGTGAATTGGTAATCAAGGGACCACAAGTTATGAAGGGATACCTGAACAGACCCGAAGACAATAAGGAAGCACTCAGAGATGATTGGCTTCATACCGGAGACCTAGCATTTATGGATGAAGAAGGGTACTTCCATGTTGTAGATCGAAAAAAAGAGACAATAAAATACAAAGGCTATACCATTGCTCCAGCTGAAGTTGAGTCTACACTCTATGAGCATCCAGCTGTCAAAGAATGTGCTGTGGTGGGTAAACCTGATGACTTAGCCGGTGAAATACCTAAGGCCTATGTAGTACTGAAGGATGGGTACACCTCATGTGAGGAGGACTTAATCAAGTTTTGTGAACAGAGAGTTGCCCCCTATAAGAAGATTCGGGAAGTTGAATTTATAAGAGAGATACCCAAAACCCAGGTGGGTAAGATTTTAAGAAGAGTGCTTAAAGATAAAGAGCGAAGCGCACAGCCAGACTAAGCTCTATTGATAGGCGAGCCATGTCGTGGACACCAGGGTATTAGGCTTCTCTAGACCAAAAAGTCCCCTGGGTCACCTTCGGTATCCCAGCCACGGGCCTGATAGTAGTCCGCCACCATTCTGGCCAGGGCCTCCCGGCTAATTACCTCTCCCCCAATAGGTTGGTCATGAAATCGAGCTGGCAGGCTATCAGCCTCCTTGGTAAAACCCTCGCGGTAGTTAAACGCTCTGGTAAGGCTGATGATACGATTTCCCATCTGCGATAGAGCTTCTGAATCCATCCTCAGGTTTGTGGCTGCCTTGATTATATCTGACAGGTTGTCCCACTGCAGTAGATCTCGATAAAATCGGCACATGATAAGGGAATCGAAAATAGCCAGGCGATTTTCCACCTCAACTAGCATAGCCACCTTCTCCTGGACTGCATCAGGAGCGATAGCGCCCGACAATTCAAATTTGTAGAAGGTTGACCGCAGATGACAGGCTCCCCGGGAGGCCACCGCATAGGCTAAACCCATCCCTTTGAGCACCCTCGGGTCGTATCCAGCAGGTTCCATACCCTTAACGTGGATGGCTATGTCCTCAAGTCCTAGATGGCTGCTGGCTGTCAGGATTCCCTCTGCCAGGATATCGCCGATTCCCTCCCTGAAGGCGATTTGCCTCAGCAGCACCGCCGCTCCATCGGCATCCCCATAGTTGGGCGCCTCCAGGACACCCCTCTGGCCAGCTTCCATGGCGAAGGCGACCATATTTCCCGAGGTGATAGTATCCATCCCCAGCCGGTCACAAAGGTCGTTGAGGTAGGCGATCTCAGCCAGGTCTCTTATGAGGCACAGGCCGCCAAAGGCAAAGATAGTCTCATACTCCGGCCCTTCGATGGTAAGCCCAGCATGTCTCCCCTCTCTGACAGTGGTTAGCCTGCCACAAGCCATGAAACACCTGTGGCACGTCCTGGGCTTGACATTGAAGTGCTGCATAAGGTAGTCGGCGCTAATCTGCTCCCAGCCATCGAGGCTACCTGCTGACCAATAGCGCGTGGGGAAGCTGCCAGCCTGGTTGTTGATAGCCACCATCATCGGGGTGCCGTACATTCTATATTTGGCGACCCCGGGGTCGTGGTTTCCCCTGCTGGTCAATTCTCTGGCCAGTCGCTTCAGGCAACCTTGGTCTGCCAGCTCACAGTCTTTGCTGCCGTGGAAGACAATGCCCTTCAGCTTCTTGCTGCCCATGACCGCGCCCAGCCCTGTCCTACCTGCCGACCGCCATTTGTTGTTCTCCAGGCATGAATAGCGCACCAGATTCTCGCCAGCAGGGCCGATGACCACAGCCTGCGCTCCCGGCTGCCGTACCTCAGCCAGCAGTGCCTCCTCGGTCTGGTAGGTGTCCTCGCCCCAATGGTCAGCCGCCGAATGCAGGCGGACGCCACTATCTGAGATATGAAGGTACACCGGAGACTTGGCTGCCCCCTGGATTATTAAGGCATCAAAGCCAGCCCTTTTCATTTGGGGGGCTACAAAGCCCCCGCTATAGCTCTCGGCATAGCCACCGGTAAGGGGTGACTTACTGTAGACACCGAAGCGGCTGGCACCCGGCATGGCGGTAGCGGTCAGCGGACCACAGGTGAAGATGAGCGGGTTGGCCGCCGACAGGGGGTCAACCTGGGGTGGGACTTCCTTAAGAAGAAGGTGGCTACCCAGGCCCTTGCCCCCCAGCCCAGCCTGCAATATCTTGTCAGGCAATGGCTCCACACAGCTTTCCCCTGTGGACAGGTCCACACGCAGCAAGGCATTCCAAAATCCCAGCAAGTCTGTCTCCTTGTAATCCTGCTCCATGCCCGCCCTTATTGGGGGAAGCTGAACTGGCTACAAATTTAGTCTAAGACGGCAACGGCCTCGATCTCGATCAGTGCCTTTCTGCCGCCCACCAGGCCACTTACCACGATGGCAGTAGCAGCAGGGAAGTTGTCTCCAAAGTACTGCCGACGCACCTCTGCAGTACCCTTGTAATTGTCAAGGGTAGTTATGTAGTCGGTAGTCCATACTACGTCGTCAAAACTGGCTCCCGCGGCCTCCAAAATTGCCTTGAGCTTCTCATAGATCACCTTTGTCTGCTCCACTATGTCTGCTGAGATTACCTTCTCGCCGGTTGCTGGATCCCTCTGGGAGCCATCTTGGCCAGTTATGAACAGCAGATTCCCCCTCTTGATCGCCGGGACGAAGGTGTATTTCTCATACTGAGGCCAGCCGGGGTTGATCACGATGTTCTTGGACATGTTGTTTCCTCCTTTGATAAATATTTTTAACAGCCCTATATATTCTCAGGGGTGGATGCTAGTAAACTCTCAGCGCTGCCCTGAAGGACAGCCGATATTTCCTCTTGGGTAAAGTTTATGCCCGGTGGTGCCTTGTGGGGTAGATCCCTTACGCATTCCAACCACTGCTTCTTGGATAAGAAGGGGTCAAAGCAAGGGCCATCGGTGCCAAACATAACCCGGTGCATCCCAAATCCGTCCAGAACTCTCCTCAGAATATGGCAGAACTGTCCATAGTTTCCTATAGCCACAAATTGGAAAGCCGAGACATCGCACATCAGGTTTGCCCTGGCCTGGCCCAACTCTATCAATTGCCGCCACCAGACCATACTCAGGTGAGCTGCCACCACCTTCAGCTCCGGGAAATCAGCCAGGATGCGGTCCAGTCGGGAGGGATGAGCATATTTGTCTTCAAACGGGGGGTACTCAGTGCCAGTGTGCACTATCAACGGTAGCCCCCAGCTAGCAGCCTTCTCCAGAAGAGGGTAGACTATCTTGTCATCGGGATAGAACCCGGCGAGGGTGAAGAGCTTGAGCCCCCTGGCCCCCCACTCTCGAACGGCTGTCTCAAACAGCTCTGCCGCTTCTGCCCTTCTAGGGTCCAGACTATAGAAGTATAACAGACGGCCTGGATGTTTCTCGGCTACCCTTGCTAGGTGCCTATTCTGCCGCTCTATGGTTATAACCGCTTCACCGAACTTCAAGCCCACATCTACGGGCATAATCACGGCTTTCTCAATCCCAGCCTCGTCCATATGCCTGATGGTGACTTCGCCATCCGGGTCCCAGTACTGCGGAAAGATGGTTTCCTCTATTTCACTGGCCGTCGTTGGCTTGCCCCTGCCCGTGCTCCAGCCAGCCAGAAAATTTGCCAGAGCTTCCCAATACCCTTGGGAATAGAAGTCCCTAATCCACAGGTGGCAATGGATATCAATAGCCATATCAGAATCTCCTCCTGTACGCCTGCTCACCTCACTGTATTTTAGTATCTCCTGTTAGCTTTGTCAATTAGCTCAACACAAGCTAAATTTAGCAGGGGTCTGTCTTTTCGTCAACCTCAGCCCCTTCAAGAGTAACCCTGCCTCGACAAATTGGCTGCGATAGGGTAAAGTGGTATCTAGTATGCACGGACTGCCGGTTTTAGCTATAGACTTGGGCGGTACCAAGATAATAGCTGCTGTTATTTCGAGTACAGGTCAGGTAATAGCTAGGGAATATTGCCTCACCTTAGCTGCTGAAGGAACCCAGTCAGTAATTGAAAGGGTATTTTCGGCAATAGACCATCTCCTTAGTCTAAGGAGTACAGACTCGTCTCGACTGGATAGCATAAGCATTGCTGCCGCTGGAGTCATAAATCTTGAGGAGGGTCTAATAACCTCATCACCAAACCTTCCCGGCTGGCATAATGTTCCGCTGAGAGATATTGTCAGGAGTAAATACAGGATTAACACCATCCTAATCAATGATGCCAGTGCTGCTGCCTTGGGCGAACACCGCTTTGGTGCCGGGAGGGGGGTAAATAACCTTGTTTACCTTACGGTGGGTACTGGCATTGGTGGTGGAATTATCATTAATGGCAGGTTATATTTTGGTTCATCTGGTAGCGCTGGAGAAATAGGACATATGACTATCGACGTTAACGGGCCAAGGTGTAACTGTGGTAATATCGGTTGTTTGGAGGTACTCGCCTCTGGTAGTGCAGTGGCTAGAGAAGCAATAAGGCGTATCAGGCAAGGGGAAGGCTCTTCTCTTACCGAGATTATGGAGGGAAAAATAGAAAATATTACTGCGGAAAAGGTTGGAGCGGCGGCTCAGGATGGAGATTGCCTGGCCTTAGAGGTTATCACAGGGGCAGCAACCTATCTGGGAGTAGGTATGGTGAACCTGGTTAATATCTTTAATCCGGAAATGATTATTGTTGGTGGTGGAGTGGCAAAAATGGGAGACCTATTGCTTAATCCGGCCAGGCAGGTAGTAAGGGAAAGGGCTTTCCTACTACCAGCTGAGGCAGTGCGTATAGTTCCTGCCCAACTTGGTGAGGATTCTGGGGTGCTCGGTGCGGCTGTCTTTGCTCGCCAATAAAAACAAATTGGACAAGAAGGGCAGCAGGAGTTAAGGGAATAGCTGCGTCAACTCTTTTAAACCACCACTCATTGACAGCTAGTATGGCTTACTCTAAAATCGTATGTAATGATGACTAGTGACGAAGTTCGGTCGGCATTTTTGGGATTCTTTGAGGAAAAAGGGCATAAAATCATTCCCAGTTCCTCTTTGATACCTCGGGGTGACCCCACTTTACTGCTTACCAGTGCTGGCATGGTGCAGTTTAAGCCGTACTTTTTGGGAGAAACGGTGCCACCTAACCGTCGTTTGGTTTCATGTCAAAAGTGTTTCCGCACCACTGATATTGAGTCGGTAGGTGACTCCAGCCACCTTACCTTCTTTGAGATGCTGGGCAACTTTAGTATTGGTGACTATTTTAAAGAGGAGGCGATTAACTGGGCCTGGGAATTTGTCACCCAGCGCCTGGAGCTTCCCTCCGAGCGTCTATGGATAACTATCTTCCTTGATGATGACGAGTCTTTCCACCACTGGCGGAAGCTAGGCATTCCTGAGCAAAGGATACTGAGATTTGGTGAGCAGGATAACTTCTGGGGTCCAGCCGGTAATTCTGGGCCCTGTGGACCGTGCAGCGAGATTCACTATGACTTCGGGGAAGAGGTTGGCTGCGGGAAGGTTACCTGTGCTCCAAATTGCGACTGTGGTCGCTTTTCTGAAATCTGGAATCTGGTATTCACTCAATATAACCAGGATGAGGAGGGACGGCGTATTTTATTACCAAAGCCGAATATTGATACCGGTATGGGGCTGGAGAGAACTGCAGCCGTAGTGCAAGGCAAAACCTCTGTCTATGAAACCGACCTCTTTGCCCCTCTGATACAAAGAATATCCGAAATAGCAGGTAAGAAATACGGTTCAGATAATAATACAGATAATGCTATGCGAATAATAGCTGAGC
>SDBU01006725.1_pt1 | contig 13454 bp, 18 predicted proteins | sample 2277071 | NCBI WGS metagenome assembly SDBU01 (sample SAMN10397929, study PRJNA504765) | marine sediment metagenome | isolation source: marine sediment core GS08_GC12, 126 cmbsf | place: Arctic Ocean: Gakkel Ridge, Loki's castle | collected 2008 | reverse complement strand
ATTCAGAGGGGGGGTATCCCAGGAGGGGGATATGACATCAGCAAAAAACATCAGTGTTAACATGGCAGACGCTGCTAGGAATATCCAAATAACAGTCATCGTCAAAGGGATAAAACGATTCCACATTCGCCGGTGGTTTGGTGGACAGATAATCAGATTTGGTGTTTGGATCATTGGATGCACCTATGCAGAGAGGCAGGAAACCGAAGTCAACACAGATAAAAAAGCTCACAGGCAACCCGGGGAAGCGGCGCCTCAATAAGAAAGAACCGCAGCACCGAAAGGATATCGGCCCTCCACCGGACTGGCTGGATGACGTAGCCAAACAGGAATGGAACAGGATAGCCCCAGAGCTGCGGATGTCGGGGATCCTGACAGTGGTGGACCGGACCGCCCTGATGGCCTACTGCAAAGCCTACAGCAGATGGCGCCAGGCTGAAGCAATCGTAGAAATGAGTCCGACGTTAGTCTTTAAGACCCCAAGCGGGTACTTGCAGCAAATCCCACACATCAGCATCGCCCAAAACTATTTAAAGATTGTGAACGCCCTGGCGACGGAGTTCGGACTCACTCCATCGTCCAGGACCAGACTATCAGTAGGAGATGCGCCAACAGATGACGAAGATGCGGAATTCTTTGGTGACGGGCAGGCAAAAACCGTCACGAAAGAAAAACTCAAACATATTAAATCCCAAGCGACGGCTTAAGAAGCGGGCCCGGAAGCAGAGGTACTGGTTCGATTCAGCGGCGGCCGATCGTGCTGTCAAATTTATTGAGAAGTACTGCACCCATACCAAAGGGAAATGGGCAGGCCAGCCATTCATCCTTGAGCCTTGGGAGAAGGATGAGATAGTCCGGCCATTTTTCGGATGGAAGAAACTGGATGGATCCAGGAAATATAGAACGCTTTACGTTTTCATCCCAAAAAAGAATGGCAAGAGCGCCCTCGCGTCAGCAATAGGTTTATACCTGACCTATGCGGACAACGAGCCATCGGCAGAGGTTTACAGCCTGGCAGGGGACACTGAGCAGGCTGGCATCGTGTTCAACGTAGCCAAGGAAATGGTGCTGGCCTCCAAGTCATTGTTCAAACGCGGTAAGGTATACAAAAAATCAATCTTCATCCCGGCCTCCGGGTCAGTCTACCGGGTACTGAGCTCAGACGCATTTACAAAACATGGATACAACGTCCACGGTGCCGTGTTTGACGAATTCCATGTCCAGCCGAACCGTGATCTCTACGATACGATGGAAGGCGGGACAGTAGCGCGCCGGCAGCCAGCGGTCATAATATTAACGACAGCCGGATTCGATACGAAATCAATCTGTTATGAGGTCCACGAATACGCACTCAAAGTTAAGAAAGGCGTTATCAAGGACGATTCCTTTCTGGCAGTGATATATGCGGCCGACAAGAAGGATGACTGGCGGAATCCTAAGATATGGTACAAAGCGAATCCGAACCTGGGCGTGACCGTGAGTGAAGAATCCCTGCGTGTCCAGGCCAGGAAAGCCGAGTATATCCCGGCTTACGAGAACACATTCCGGCGCCTGCACCTGAATCAGTGGGTATCCCAAAAATCAAGATGGTTGCAGCTCCACCTCTGGGACCGGAGTGCCGGAGATGTGGATCCACTCGAGCTGGAAGGGCTGCCCTGCTATGCCGGCCTTGACCTGTCATCATCGACCGATCTGACAGCGTTGGTACTGGTGTTCCCGGTTGATGACACCTTTAAACTCCTGCCATATTTCTGGATTCCTGAAGATAACATGCGCGAGCGAATCCGGCGCGACAAGGTACCATACGATGTCTGGGTGCGACAGGGGCTCATACAGGCCACTGAAGGCGATGTGGTGGACTATGCGGCCATCCTGAAGAAGATGGAGAGCATCCGCGAGAATTTCAACGTTCAGGAGATAGCATACGACCGCTGGGGTGCGTCGAAAATTGTGCAAGACCTTGAAGATATAGGTTTCAAAGTAGTACCATTTGGCCAGGGCTTTGCATCAATGAGCCCGCCATCAAAGGAATTTCTGCGGTTGGTGCAGGCGAAGAAGCTACATCATGGTGGGCATCCGGTTCTACGATGGAATGCAGACAACGTTGTCGTGAAAACCGATCCGGCTGAGAATATCAAGCCGGACAAGAGTAAGGCTATCCATAGAATCGACGGGATTGTCGCTGCCATCATGGGGCTGGACCGGGCAGTCAGGAACGAAGCACCTGCGACTGGCAGCGTATACGAGGGTAGAGGACTTTTGGAAATGGAGATGTGATATGAAAGTAAGAACAGTGATAAATTTCTGGCAATCGTTTAAAGGACTTTTTGGGAGGCGCGTCAGCCTCAAGGACCCGGTAAAATGGGTGGTCGACTGGTGGGGTGGCCCAGAGAGCGCGACAGGTGTCAACGTGACAACGACCACAGCCATGCAGCTCTCGTCAGTTTTCGGATGCGTTAAGATTCTAAGAGAGACGATCGGATCCATGCCACTCATAATGTATGAGCGCATCAAAACCGGAAAACAACGGGCATTCGAGCATCCACTTTTTAATATTCTGCGTTATTCCCCAAACCCAGAAATGTCAGCAAGACAATGGCTCGCAACCGTGATGGGACATCTCGGACTTCGTGGTGATTCTTATAATGAGATTGTGTTTGACCAAGGGGGACGGGTGAAAGAACTCTGGCCATTAACGCCACAGCGTGTGACGCTTACGAGAATAAAACGTTCCGATGGTATCAGTGGGGCTCTCCAATATGAGATTGACCTTCCGGGTGGCGGAATCGCATATCTGGCACCCGAGAATATGCTACATATCAGAGCATTCTCAGATGATGGATTGACAGGTATGTCACCGATTGAGGCAGGAATCGAGGTTGTCGGCCTTGGGATAGCCGCCCAGACCCATGCTGCAAAATATTTTGCAAATGATGCAACACCTGGTGGATTTCTGGAACATCCCGGGAATTTGAGTCAACCTGCCCAAGACAGGATGAGGAAAGCACATGAACAGGAGCATATGGGAGTGGGAAAGAAATTCCGACTCAAGATACTTGAGGAAAATATGAAGTGGAAGCAGGGTGGGATCAGTGCAAAGGACTCACAACTTCTTGAAAGCCGGAAGTTTCAGGTCGAGGAAATTGCAAGACTATATCGGATGCCACTCCATAAACTCCAGAATCTTGATCAAGCATCATTCTCGAACATAGAACACCAGTCGATTGAGTTTTTGAGCGACACAATCTATCCCTGGCTTGTCCTGATAGAGCAGGAAATTCTGCTGAAACTATTAACCCCGATAGAGCGGAAGATATATTTTCCGGAATTTCTCATAGCCGGCATCCTACGGGCAGACATCAAGACCAGATATGAAGCCTATGCCATAGGCCGACAATGGGGATGGCTGAGTGCTGATGATATCCGGCGTATGGAGAACATGAATGATCTGCCAGACAAGCAGGGGGCCATGTATCTGGTGCCGATGAACATGATACCGGCATCCATGATAGGGACAGAGGGACAGAACAGCCTTCTCCGGGCCATCTGTGCGGATCCCAAAGCGGCAAAGAAGGTGTTGACAAATTCGTCACCAGACAATGAGGCTTCCTAAAGCGAAACTCGCGAAAATCCTAAAGACCGCAGCCGTTTTGCGGCTGGGACACCTGCATATTGGCAACGGCGGGCGCAGTTTACGCATCCGCACAGGCCCTAAAGACCGCAGTAAAATCTGCCTACTGAATAATTTTGAGACCAATAAATGCCAGGGCAGGCGTGGCTTCCTGATCTTTGCCCCATATTGACTTACTTCCCCCAAAATTGCAGTGTCTCCTGTGAGATTTTGGCAATTTCGCTGTTTTCTGTTACACTAATGCCGTAAATGAGCGACCTGCTAAAAGCGATTGCCAGTCACAACACACCGACATCTGAGGGTGCTTGGGATGGCCAAAGGAACGAATCCAACCTGAAGAAGGACCAAGGCGCAACCTATTACCGCAAATTTTATGCCTGTGTAGATCCCGAAGGGGATGCGGAAACAAAAGCTGCCTACAAATTTATCCATCATGAAGTGAATGCGGACGGAAAGATCGGTGCGGCAAGCCTCCAGGCATGCAGCATAGGCATAGCGGTCCTGAACGGCGCCCGGGGCGGCACAATCATACTGGCAGCCGATAAGAAGGGCGTGTGGGATCATCTGGCTAAGCATTTGAAGGATGCTGATCAGGAGCCCTCACCGTTGCGGTCAATCGCTGATGGAGTCGAGCACCGGATGTGCGAGATCAGCGAGATCCGGACAGCCGAGGATGACGAAGGGAAACACATCGAGGGATATGCGGCCGTATTCAACAAATTTAGCGTCCCAATCTACGGATTCAGGGAGAAAATCGCTCCCGGCGCATTCAAAAAGACCATCAAAAAAGAGGATATCAGGGCGCTTTTCAACCACGATGACAACTTTGTGCTTGGCCGGAATACAGCCGATACACTGGAATTGAAGGAAGATAAAAAGGGATTGTTCACCAGAACGACCCCTCCGGACACCCAGTGGGCGAAAGACCTCTTGGTCAGCATCGACCGGGGCGATATTACCGGCATGAGCTTCCAATTTCGGACCATAACAGATGAATATAATATGCAAGATGGAAACCTAATCCGCACTTTGAAAGAAGTGAAGTTGTATGATATCTCGCCAGTGACATTCCCGGCCTATCCAGACACCAGCGTATCCGTCCGGGCGCTTGCGTATGCGGCCACAGGGCAAAGCGATACCGCGGGAACCGTTTTTAATGGGCTGTTGAAGTTGAATGCAGGAGAAGAACTGACGGACGAGGAAATAAAGGCAGTCAGGACGCATCTTGATTCATTGTGCGAGCATCTGAAAGCACCGGACCCGGAGTTCAAGCCCTATGCACTGGCGCTTAAGCATAGGAATCTAGACCTGACACTCAAAACACTATAAAGGAGCGACAATCATGGATAAAATCAGAGAGCTGAAGCAAAAAATTCTTTCAATCGTTACAGAAGCAAGAAAGCGCGTGGACGGCGCCGAGAAAGAGAACAGGAATTTGAACACCGAAGAGCTGGCGTTCTACACGAAGGCAATGGCCGATGTCTCCGACATCCAGGCGCGCGTCGCGCGCATGGAAGATCAGGTGAGACTGGAGAGAACTCTGGCCCAGTCTACTTCCGAGCCGAACAGGCCGGATCCCCAGGCCGGGAGTGGAGACACCCGTGTCGCCCCACAGGACACACCGGAGTACCGGGGCGAATTCAGACAGTTCCTCCGGGAAGGCGTGGTAGGGATTGTAATGCGGGCACTCCAGGCAGACAGCCCGACAGCCGGCGGATATCTTGTTCCCCCGCAGGAATTCATCACGAAGCTCATCAAGGCTGTGGATGACATTGTGTTCATGCGCCGGATATGCACTGTCATGCCACTGACTTCAGCGGCCAGCCTCGGCGCGGCAGAATTAACGGATGACCCGGAAGATGCCGACTGGACTGCGGAGATCACATCGGCGGATGAGGATACCGCAATGGCAGTCGGTAAACGGGAACTCAAGCCGAATCCGCTGTCGAAACTGGCTAAGATATCCAATAAGCTCCTGCGGATTGCTGCCATCTCTGCTGAAACCCTCGTAAAGGAAAGGCTTGCCTACAAATTCGGCATCACAGGGGAGAAAGCCTACATGACCGGGAATGGTGCCAATCGCCCCTTGGGGATATTCACGGCATCCGCATCCGGGATAAACACCGGGCGCGATATCAGGACCTCGGCAGCCACGGCGTGGAATTTCGACAGCCTGAAAACTGTGAAATATACTCTTAAGTCCCAGTACCACAGGAATGCCCAGTGGGTCATGCACCGGGATGCCGTTTTGAAAACCTCGTTGATAAAAGACGGGGACGGGAAATATGCCTGGCAGCCGGCGGCCAACCTTGGCGATCCGGACAGACTGCTCGGATTCCCGATAAACATGACCGAGTACGCGCCCAACACATATACGGCGAATCTTTATGCCGCCGTCCTTGGCGATTTCAAAGCTGGTTATTGGATCGTCGAGATGCAGAAATATGAGCTGCAGAGGCTCAATGAGCTTTTTGCTCGCACCAATCAGACCGGCTTCATAGGGCGGACGGAATCGGACGGCGCCCCGGTCCTGCAGGAAGCATTCGTAAGAATGCAAATGAAGGCTTCCTAAACCGGGAAGTAAACTGGAAAATTAATCTTTCGGGAGGATAGATGAGCAAGGGTATACAGAGCATTCTGAAGGACTGTGCGATCGACCGGGCCATGGTGGGAGTAGCGGCCGGCCAGGCGACGAACAGCGGTGAAGATGTGGACATGGCCAATTTCGAGGGGGTACTGTTCATCCTCGCCATGGGAACCCTCACAGGCCCTGGGATTATCACGATGCATGCCGAGCAGTCAGCGGTAGGCGGAGGCGCCGGCTATGCCGACATCGAAGGAACCGCAGTCGCAGCCGTCACCAGCGATGACGATAAACTTTTGCTTCTGGAAGTCAAGAAGCAGGGCGATCGTTATATCCGGCCTGTCGTTATCACATCCGGCGGAAACGGTGTGATTGATGGCGTGATCGCCGTCAAGTATGGCTCGCGTGTCCAGCCGGTCACACAGCCTGCTGACGTGGCAAACAGCGAATTGCACGTGAGCCCGGTTGAAGGGACGATATAACCAGCTCTAAAGGGAACCGCCGGCTGGGGGAGTAAAATCCCCCAGCCCCGGATTGCATAAGGAGAACGAGAATGATAAAAAACCTTTTCCAGTCGTTTAAATTGCCATTCCTGGTGATCCTGCTTTTTGTCATAGCATCGATCTTGGGATTCTTCAGTCACGTCAAAGCCGCAGACCTGACGTATTCAACCAAAGTTTATCGGAAAGTCGGCGGGGATGAGATGGTAGTGGCCAATGGCGGTGCAGTAACTGTGGAATCAGGCGGGGCAATCACAGTGGAGTCCGGCGGATTAATCAATGTGGAGTCAGGCGGGACGATAACATTCGCAACAGATGGCAAGATCACATTGCCGGAAATAAATCAATTAATCATAAGCACAGAGATTACAACTGCCGAGGTGTTGGCTCTGAATGGCACACCATTCACATTGATAAATGCTCCTGGGTCTAATAAGGCCATCATTTTCAAGGGTGCGATGTTGTTCGTGGATTATGCTGGCACAGCTTACGACAATGTCGCGGGCGGTGAGGATCTGATCATCAGCTACACAGACGGAAGCGGTGTGCAGGTGGCGAGAGTTGAAACGACTGGATTTATTGACCAAGCCAATGATGAAGTGAGATATGTCGTTCATCATTCTACAGCCACTGGATACGCCAATGACTTTCTCCCGGTCGCAAATGCTACTCTGACGATCAGCCTGTTATCCGGGGAGATTTTGACGGGGAATTCACCACTTAAGATACAAGTCGTTTATGCAGTCCTGCCGACTGCATGGTGAGGTTTCATGCAGAAAACTCTCGCATTAATAATCGGTCTTTCCTGTTTTGCCGGCAGTCTCTGGGCCGCTGATAACCACTTCAATCGGTTCAGGACTGACACACAGGAAACCCTCCCCATGAAGGTGATTGATAACGGGGATGGCACATTTTCAGAGGCTGTTGTGGCGGTCGGGGCCGGACTCGCAAGTCTGGATTATTCATACCAGGCGAAACTATCCACATTCTCCCCGAACTCATTCACATTCAACGGGATAGGAACATCATGGGCATTTGAAGTACGCGGTGGATCCGCTACATTCACCGTAAACAGCGGAAGCACCACAGTATGCTACGACGGCAGCCCGGTCAGTAGCCAGTTTTTCCTGCCTGTTACGAATCCTGTGATCAATTTGACTTTCCTTGGCGCCGGCGCCACTGCTCAGATGCATATTGACGGGGGTATTTAACTGTGCGACCTTTACTGATTTTTTTTTTAGTAATTACCTGCCCGAATCCTGCCTTATCTATCGAAGTCGGTAGCGATAATACAACCGCTGTGACCTCTGTAGCTGTTGACCTGGCTGCGGAGATCGTCCGGGCCACAGCTCGGGAGAACGCTTTAGGCGTATCCACTGGAACCCATGCGGCATTGACTGGGGCATCCCCACATGGCGCAACCACGGCGAACACGGCGAGTCAAATAGTAGTGAGGGATGGTGACGGAAATATCGCAGGTTCACTATTTACAGGGTCAAGCCTTACGATTGCGACGGATATTCTTGTCACCTACGGGGGGAATGTCGGTGTCGGAACAGCAGACCCGCAATATTTACTGGAAATCGAGAACCTGATAGCAAACTCTGACCCGACGTATGCGCTGACCAACGATGCGCAATCATGGGGATTTCAGACAAGGGGCGGGAGCAGTGACCGCTTTCAGATTATGGATTTAACAGGCGGGAAAGTCCCCTTCATAATATATCCCGGTTCTGATGATTTCCGCTTTACTATTAACGACGGTGTAGGCGTAGATGATTCAGATCCTGACGGGCAACTTGAGATACTTTCCGAATCCGCACCTACTGGATTCATCTTTGCTGTTTCTTCACAAACCGATACCACTGGGGACATTTTCGCAATAACAGGTAATGGAAATGTGGGGATAGGATTTGGTGCGCCGTCCTCAAAATTCGAGGTTCGCGATGGCACAATCACAATATCTACGACAACGGGTGATTTTGGGATAAGGTTCCAGGATAACAGCTTTCAAAACACAGCCGTTTCCATTGTGGCCACTTCAAGCGAACCCGCACATAGTCCCGATGTAGCATCATTGACGTATGTGGGCGTTGCGACGGTGACTTATACGAACACATATTCAAGGGTTGTACAGTGTGGTTTTATTCTATCTATTGACAACAATGCGGGTAATTCAAAAACATATACCACGGTTATTGCCATAGATGGAGTGCCTGACACAGACCATGAACATCCTAACTTAAATAGTGGAAACGCGGACAGTCTGCACACTGACCATCATTATGACACCCTTTCGGAAGGCGTCCACACATGTTCCGTGTGGGTGAAAAGTGATAATGTGACGGGAGCACAGGTGGCTATCAACGTCCATGTTGACGTGATTCAATACTAATGTTTAAGAAACTATGGAGGAATTAACATGAAAATTAAACTGAAAACGATCTACGCAAGTCCGAAACTTACAGCCGACGTGGGATCAGTCATTGACCTGCCAGAGAAGGAAGCAGCGGATTTGATTCAGAGCAAGTATGCGGTGCCATACATAGCCCCGGCTCCGATAAAGAACGCGAAGGCAAAGAAGGGAGAGACCGCCACGATCCCCACAGGGGACAGTGCCGAGCAGGAAGCACAGGAACTGGAGGTAGTCGCCACTGATCTGGAGGAAAAGGCCGAAAAAGCAAGTTACGGTTTCAGGTCTGCGGCGAAGAAGACGGCAGAAGCTGCCCGGAAGGCTGCTGACGAAGCCAGGGAAAAGGCGGATGAACTCAACGCGGCTGGCAAAAAGTAAAGCAGCTTTTGCCGACGAAATAAACTATGTCCACAACTCTGGAGACAGCTCCGGCAGTGGAGCCCGTTTTATTACCGGAGGCCAAGGCCCATATTAGGGTAGAGGCTGCTGATGATGACACAGTAATTGAGGCATTGATAATATCAACCCGGGAACTGCTCGAAAACCTGACAAACCGGAAGTACATCACCCAGGTGTGGAAATATGTCCGGGATGCATATCCCGACATCGACACGATAACCCTCCCATTTGTCCCGGTCACAGGCGTCGACCATATAAAGACCACCGATCAGGAAGGCAATACAGAGACATTCGATTCCGGCAGTTACTATGTCGACTCACTATCCGAGCCTGCCCGGATAATCCTCAAGGACGGCGAGAGTTGGCCAGCCCCGAGCGCAGGGCTTCAAGAAGCCAATGCTGTGGAGATCCAGTTCAAGGTAGGATCCCTGACCGCGGCGGCCGTCCCATTTCCGATGAAACTCGCCCTGAAAATGCTGGTCGGTCATTTTTATGAGAACCGCGAAGCCACAATGATGTCCGGGCGGATGAAAATGGAGGAATTGCCGATGGGTATACAGAGCCTCATCGGCTCATACAGGCTTTTTTCGGGAGAGGAATAATGCAGGCCGGCAGGCTGAACAGGCGCCTCACATTAATGCAGCCGTCGGTCTCCAGGGAGGCGATGGGAGCTGTCAAACGTGAGTGGACGCCGGTCGCAACAGTCTGGTGTACGAAAGAGCCTCTCCGCGGCCGTGAGTTTTTCGAGTCGCAAAAGACAACGTCCGAGGCGACAACGAGATTCACGATCAGGCATCGGGACGATGTCAAACAGACATGGAAATGCCAGGACAATGATGGCAGCTACACGATAATCGCTGTCATAAATCCGAATGACGCAAACCGGATGCTGCAAATTATGGCCAAGGAGCTGACAAGTGGCGAGCCCGGTTAATAAGGAGCTAACAAGTGTCGAAAACAAAGCCGTTTAATGTGGAATTCACGTTCAGGGGGAAAGAGCTCAGGCGCAAGCTCAAGACGATGCCGGTGGACCTGCGCCGGCGGGTGACAAAGGAGGCAGTCCGGGCTGGCGCCAACGTGATCCGCAAGCAGGCAAAATGGAATGTCAAAGCCAAATTTCAGAAATACGCAACCGGGACCCTGGCGAAGAACATCGGGATGCAGATGAAAGTCAGAAATGTCGGAATAGAGGGAGAGGTATCAATCAATATAGGCCCGACCAAACATGCATGGTATGGCAGGCTACTTGAGACAGGTACCAGGTCTTTTTCTGCAAAGCCGTGGTTGAGGCCCGCATTCGATACGAAGAAAGAAGAAGCCGTGCGGGTGTGCGCTGGCGTGTTCTTTAGATATTTTAACACGGTATAACAATGGCCGGAATCGAGGACGGGATAGCTGATTATATGGAAAACCATGCGGGGATATCCGCACTGGTCGGGAACCGGATATATCCGATGGTACTGCCGGATGAAGCGACATACCCGGCCATCGTTTACCAGAAGATAAGCGGGCTCATGGTCGCGTCGCACAGCGGGAACTCCGGTCTGGGAAACCCCAGATTTCAGATATCCTGCTGGGGGGAAACATATCCGGTAGCGAAAGCACTGTCCCGGCAGGTTAAACTTGCCTTCCACGGGTACAAGGGCGCGATGGGTGATATCACATGCCAGGCGGCATTCGTGGATGCCGAACTGGATGACATGGATCAGCAGACAAAACTTTTCAGGGTGATGATAGATGTGCTATTATGGCATGCTGAGGCAAAAGCATAACGGAGGCAAATATGGCGAACGAGGATATTAAGCAGTTTGAAACAGGAGTGTGGAAAGACATGCCGAAATATGCATGCCCTCGGTGCAATTTTGACGCCGTGACCCCGGCCATATTCAGGGATCACCTGAAGCACTGCAGGAAACCGAAGCGGCCGGTGGTGAAGAATCCGATCGAGGCCAAGAGCGAACCAATCGCAAAAAAACAGGTTCTGGGTAGACCCAAGGAGAAATAACGATGAAAAGAATACTTATATTTGGGCTGGCATTTGCCGTTCTGGCCATTGGAGCAGCGATCAGCATGGCAGATAGAGGAACGATAACCGCTCTCACGGCCCCGACGAACTATGCCACATCGGCATCGAGTATAACCTGGACGACTGGCGATCCGACCAACGGTCATAAAGTTGTTCTGACGGGCCGCGAAGTTGTGGTAGCCATAAACAACGGGTCACTCACACAGGGAGTGACCGTTCAGAGTGTGGCCGATAAATATGGACGCGAAGGCGACTCGGACTACATCATTCTTGGTAGCTCGCAGGTTATTTTCTTTCAGATGTTTCCAACCCATGGGTGGATACAATCCGACGGGTATCTCTATATTGATGTTTCGAGTGCTACAATCGGAGTGGCCGTTATAAAATTTCCGTAGTAAAGGACGGAAAGGACAATCTTTCTAAAAAGGATAAAAGGAGACCGATATGAGCGAAGCAATAGCAGCATTCGGGACACTGTTGAAAATCGGTGACGCAGCGACCCCGACCGAGAACTTCACCGCTGTGGCTGAGGTAGTCAATATCACGGGGCCGAATCTGTCCATGGACCCGATCGAAGTGACACACCAGGGATCCGCAGGTGGCTGGAAGGAGTTTATCGGTGGGCTGTTGGATGGCGGTGAGGTCACTTGTGATATCAACTACATCCCCACTGAGACAACCCAGAACGCCACAGCCGGGCTGATAAACGACATGGAGAACAAGACGGTCCGTAACTTCAAGCTCGTTTTTTCAGATATCGGCAATTCGACCTGGGCATTCCCGGCGCTTGTCACCGGATTTGAACCTTCGGCGCCGGTGGAGGACAAGCTGGCAGTCACTGTGACCCTGAAGGTATCCGGACAGCCGACTTTGGTCTAAAAGGCCATTTTAAGGCAGATGGCAAGCCCCTGCCAGTCGCTGGTGGGCTTGTATCCCGTAGGTTAAGGGATTATAGGTCAAAAAGCCGTATACGGCCATTTAAGGCAAAAAGGAGATAAAATGGGAACAATAGTGCTGCTGACAAAGGACCAGATACTCGCCGCACCCGATCTGCCAACCAGAGACATTGAAGTCCCAGAATGGGGCGGGACAGTGAGGGTTAAGTCATTGAAGGGCAAAGAGCGCGAGCAATATGAGCAGAGCATACTGGTCGGGCCCGCCAAGAACAGGACAGTTAATATGATCGGCATGCGCGCCAAGCTGGTGGCCGCAGCAGTGATCGATGAAAACGGCAAAAAGATTTTCAACGAAGATGAAGTAATGGCCCTGGCCGAGAAGTCAGCGAAAGCCCTTGAGCGGGTGTTCAGTGTAGCGGGTGATCTCTCCGGCCTTGGGGAAGATGAAGTAAAGAAGCTCGCTGAGGATTTAAAGGTCGCCCAGAGCAAAGATTCACATTCAAGTTAGCACTTGCCTTGGGCCAAACCAGAGAGGAAATGCTGGACAGGATGTCCTCCAAGGAGTTGGCATCATGGATGGCATATCACACACTGGAGCCATGGGGAGAGGAGCGCGCCGATCTGAGGAACGGCGTGCTTTGTTGTTTGATAGCCAATCTTTTCCGGAAGAAAGGCAAGCCTCCGTTTAAGCCGGAGGACTTTATGCCCAAATTCTGGAAAGAGAAACCGGACCCGGAAATGATGCTGCAGAAGGTCCGGCAACTCAACGCGATGTTCGGCGGGGTGGATAAAACGGACCAGAAAGCGGCCGGAGAATCTGGGTAACTGAAGCGAAGCCAAAACCTTATTTTTTTTGGCTCGTATGTTCACATACGCAGTAAGTTAACATAATGTGTGTTATCATGAGTTGATTATGGCAAGACTGGCGACTCTTTACGTTAATTTGACGGCCCGGACCAAGAGCTTCGATGCTGCCATGGCCCGGACCGAAAAGCGCATGGCGCG
>SDBU01006724.1_pt1 | contig 13456 bp, 7 predicted proteins | sample 2277071 | NCBI WGS metagenome assembly SDBU01 (sample SAMN10397929, study PRJNA504765) | marine sediment metagenome | isolation source: marine sediment core GS08_GC12, 126 cmbsf | place: Arctic Ocean: Gakkel Ridge, Loki's castle | collected 2008 | reverse complement strand
ACTTTTATTTTCTCTGAAATGATTTTTTCAATTAAATCTATGATCTCTAAAATACTTTTTCCGGTACCAGTGCCAATATTAAGTATATGATTATCCATTTGCTCCAGCAATATTGACTTTGTAATGGCATTTATTAAGTCCTTTATATAAATATAGTCTCTTATGTTTTCTCCATTGCCCCAGATTGTTAGCACTTCATTAAGTTTTAATTTTAAAAGTGTGACATTTATAAGGCCCAATGATCTATCTGTATAATAATAATTTTCTCCATAAGGATTCGAAGGCCTTAATATTATAAATTTTGTTTTTGAATTATTGGTAATCAGTCTTAGATATTTTTCAGCAGTTAATTTTGTAACTCCGTAGGAACATAATGGTGCAGTATTTGAAGTTTCTTTGATAGGAAGGGGTTTACTTCTAGCACCATATACTTTACCTCCTGAAGAGATATAGACTATTTTCTTTACTTCATTGGTTACTGCGGCTTCAAACAATTTTATAGATGGAATTAGATTAGATTCAATATCAATTTGTTTGTTTTTATTAGAATTTGAGGGGATTGAAGTATGTATTAAGTGAACGATACAATCAATATTGCTAAGCAAGCTAGTATAGTCTTCTTCTTTTATAAAATCTCTTATTATTAGTTTTATTTTATTATCTTCACTTAATTTTTTTAGAATACTTGAAGAGCTCTTATCATATACATGTAAATTCAAACCTTTATTTATTAAGTCTAGAATCAAATTAGTTCCAATAAATCCTGAACCGCCTAAAACTAATACATTAGTATTATCTAAACTTTTCAAATTTGATTCCTCTTTTCAAAATTTATTTTTTCTCTAATAAGATATTGAGATTGTTTACTCTGATGCATAAAACTTCTTCCTATATATTCTCCCAGCAGACCTATTGATATAAGATTGATACCTGAAAAAAATAGTATTATAGCTGCTGTAGATGTCCAACCTATCGCAATGCCTGGATCAAGTATTTTTTGAACGATAATGATGATTATGCCGATCAGGCTTAAAAATGCCAGGCTGCTTCCAGATATGAATAAAACACGCAGAGGTAAAATTGAAAAGTTAATAAAACCATTCAAAAATAATCTGATCAGCTTAATAATGCCGTAGCCTGTTTTACCATGTTTTCTCTCATTATGGGCTACGTCAACATTTGAGATCCTGTTGGTCGATCTCAAGATGAGTCCCCAAATATATGGATTAGGCCCTTCGTATTTTATTATCTCATCAATGATAAATCTTTTTGCAATGAAATAGCTTGATAAACTTAGACTCTTCGGTTTTCTCATAAGAGTATTAAGCATACTACTGTTTAATCTACTTCCCATTCTTTTAAATAAGTTATGCTTTTTTTCTATGTATTTTGCATAAACTACATCATAATCATCTTCCAATTTAGAAATTAATTTCCAGATTTCCTCTGGAGGAGTCTGTAGATCATCATCAATGCATATTATATAATCACCAGTTATACTTCTTAGGCCCGCAAAAATTGCATTGTGCTGGCCAAAGTTTTTTGATAGATCAATCAACTTAACAAAATCATACTGTTCTGTAAGAGCTTTACATATTTTATAACTATTATCCGGACTTCCATCATTTATTAATAAAATCTCATAGTCTATCTTCTCTTCTAAGGTCGATACAATTCTTCTTACAACTTCTGTAATTGTGTTCTCGGAACAATATACCGGAATTACAATACTTAATTTTTGTTTAAGACTTTTCATATTTCAATCAACTCTTTTAATAAATAGTTATAAAGTTATTTGATGAGACCCTTTCAACTCAGCAAATATTTATCTTCAAAAATCATCTTATTCAGATATTTTTGGTTTGGATTATAGTATAATCTAAAAATAGTTTTTTCAATATGATTATCCAAGAAAAGACTAAAAATATTTTATACTAAAGTAAAGTATAAGAAAATGGTAAAACTAAAAAATTTTATTGAAAAGAAGCATAATTATTTTGTTTACCTCTTCTTTGCTATTTTTCTAGTGATCGGTATTTTAATTTTTAGGGATTATGGCATTTCCTGGGATGAGGGCTCATCAAGAAAAGTCGGTATTCTGGTATTTGATTATATTTTCAACAGGAGCGAAGCATTTATAAATAATGATGTTTTAAAATACTATGGAATAGTCTTTGAGCTGCCCTTGGCTGCAATTGAAAGAGTTTTAAATATAACAGATATAAGAACAATATATTTTATACGTCACCTTGCAATTTTTTTATTCTTCTTTGTTGGAGTGATTTTTTTCTATAAATTATGTCTATTTACTCTTAAAAGCTGGAAGTTTGGATTGCTTGGAAGTTTATTTTTAGTATTAAGTCCCAGAATCTTTGCACATTCTTTCTATAATTCAAAGGATCTTGTTTTCATGTCTATGTTCATAATAAGCCTGTATGCATTAGTATTATATAATCATAAAAATAAATATACCTTTTCTATATTGCATGCATTAACATCTGCACTTCTGATCGATATAAGAATAATGGGTATGATTATTCCTTTACTGACTCTTATTTTATTTATTATAGATTTAATCTTTTCGAGACGTGACAAAATAAAATTAAGAAGAACAGTAATAAATTTCTTAATTTATATTGTTTTATTATTTCCATTTATTATTATGTTCTGGCCAATTTTGTGGACAAACCCAGTGAATAACTTTATTAATGCCTTCAAAAAAATGAGCCAGCATACTCCATATAGTCACACTGTATTGTATATGGGTGAATATATAAAAGCTGCAATTGTACCCTGGCATTATATTCCAGTTTGGATTGCAATATCTACTCCATTACTTTACACAGTTAGTTTTTTATTAGGTTGTTTTTATACCATTAAATCTTCAATTATTAATGCTTCTGCCACACTTAAAAAAGAGAAATACTTTATCATATATCTTTTAGGCTTCATTATACCAATTATTGTAATCCTTATTTTAAAATCAATTTTATTTGATGCCTGGAGACATATGTTTTTTATTTACCCAATGATGTTAATTGTCTCATTGGTTGGGATAAAATATTTTTTTGATGATATTAAAAATAAATCAAAAGGAAAAATATTCATCATAGTAAATGCAATTATTATCTTTATTATTCTATTAAGCTTGGCGAATACTACTTATTTCATGATAAGAAATCATCCTTATCAAAATATATACTTTAATATTCTTGCAGGGAAAAATATGTCAGTGATAAAGGATAGGTTTGAAATGGATTACTGGGGCTTATCATACAGAAAGGCATTAGAATATATAGTAGAAAATGATAAAAGCGAAAAAATAAAAATATTTGTTGTCAATCAACCAGGGGTGGACAATTCGAATATCTTATTATCCAAAGACAGGGATAGAATAGTTTATGTAAATAGTCCGGAGGATGCAGAATACTTCATTAGCAACTATAGGTGGCACAAGGAAGAATACACATATCAAAATGAGGTATTTTCAATAGATATTGATGGAGCAAAAATAATAGTAGTCTATAAGTTATAATTATTACCTGGAATTTATTTAAAACTTAGTACTCAGAAGAGTAGATCCGAATATCCTTAATAATATATTTACCTCCTGTTGTTCCCGGGTCAATCCGAATCATATTACCATGAATTCTAGTTATGAATGTGTTTTCTCCTTTAACAGTTAATATTTTGCTGCTTTTTTGTTCACTATATGCAGGATCTTCTTTTCTATAGAAAATTTGGAGAGATGAATCTATAGGTGAGATAATTGTTATTTTTAGATAATAGTTTAAATTTTCATTAAAATTAAAAACATTCATATTCTCAAAATATGGATCATCTCCAGATGCGTCCACGATCATCTTATTGTTTACTACTGCTAGATTACAATTATTAAGTGGTCTCCATTCATCTAAAAACTTATCTATTCCGTTTTTATAAATTAATTTCATCGGGTAAGCATCCTCTGTAATAAAAAGTTGCCATGAAGGATCATCATCTTTTATATTATATGAAAAAGGCCATTTTGATAAACGGTGTTTAATGGAATAGTTATCATTTTTAATCAGCCACATATCTATATCTACCTTTTCCATAAATGGATAGATTTCTTCTTCAATTAAAGGAAACTGATTTGTTCTAATAAATTTGTCTCCATTATTACTAAATACAATATAGTCACGTAGTGATACTTCATTATCATCGATTCCTGCAATTATTAAATTATCTTTAAACCTATAGTTATCTATAGCATTTGATATTAATTCTATATTTGGTCCGTTTAGAATATCATTGCTTTCTATTTTCCTTAAATAAAATGGCTTACACGTATAGAATGAGCTTATAAGTAAAAAGGGAATAAATATTGATATAAATACAATTCTTGCATTTAGCTTAATCTTTTTTATTAAGATAAAGATGTAAAATAGGTTTAGAGGTAAAAACCCCAATGATAATCTTAGATGTGTAAAATTTTCTAAATCAGTTGTCACATAAGTGGTTATACCAATAAATATCAATATGCATTCAGGTATTAAAATTAAAGCTAATTCTCTTTTTATTTTTCTATCTTTTGTTCTAAAGAGTAGAAAAATATTTAGAATTATTATTATTATCAATAGCCAGTGAAAAAGGAAATAACCGGATAAAGGTTTTGTGAGTATAATTCCTAAATTTTTGTAATTACCTAAAATGTGACTATAGAAATAATTCCATGTCTCACCTGAGGCCAGGCTGGACATACCATTATATTTCAAATACTGAAATAAATGCATCTCCTCTCCGGCCGGATAGATCTGCAGAGCCGATCCAAAAAAAAGATGAAATAGATAATATAATCCTGCAAAACATAAGATACTTAGAATAAAATGTAGAATTTTTTTATCTTTCAGCCATCTAGTATAAATATATACAAGCAGTACTATGGCAAGTATAAAATAGGTAAATTTCTGGCGGGATGCAGCTGCAAGTAGAATAAGAAGGGCAAAATGTGTGATAGTGAATCCAGGATTATTTTTAAAGAAAATATAATAGATAAGGGGAACCAAACATATAAAAAATATTACGGGAGACTGAGTATTTGTAAATATTATAAATATTGGGAAGAAAGCTATTAAAAGTAAAGGATATATTATTTCTTTTTTCTTTACCCTTTCTTTTGAATAAAAATAAATTATAAGTATTGTTAAAAAAGCCAGTATATAATTGAAGACAAAAGTTGCTTCAGGCAATGCATTGAATATTTTTAGAACAAGTCCCATCAGGAATGAATAAATTACCGGATGGTAACCGTATGAGGGAAAGTTCCCATACAATACTGATTTTGCGGTATAGAATGAAGTTTCAAGTTGTGTAAATAATGCAAAGTTTCTTGCCTGGGATACATATTCATATTCGTCGCTCCACCAGGTGAGGATATTTGGTTTAAAAACTTTGAACATCAGGAAGAAATATATAAATACTATAACTATTGCAAGAATAACAAATAATATATTCTTTATATTCAGCGACTTATGTTTTGAATTGACTGCTGTCAACTAAGTTGTCCTGCTTATAAAATTACCTTTATAAATAAAATATGAATCAGAAATATTTTCATAAAGCATTATAATTGAGAATAGCTAAATATAAAAGTTGGCAGTTAAAAAATTCACATTATAATATTTTAAAGCACTGGTTTTTAACTTAATCTTTTTTATTATATAATCTTTCAAATAATAAAAGTCTTTATAGAAGTCAAACGGAAAGTTCCCAAAATGATATTTACATCAGGTAAAAAGAATCTGTATATTATAACTTTTCTTATTATTTTTTCATTGATAGGGATTTTTTTAACAACAATTATTACATCCACACATGGTACTGGTTTAGAGTCTGACTCCGCTGCTTACATTGCGGGGGCTAGAAATATTATGAATGGGAATGGTGTTGCTATTCTTTATAGTGATAAAGATGGTACTATACCTTTGAAATTGTGGGCATCCTCAAATGATATTGAAAAACCTCTTGTATTCCATTGGCCGCCACTTTATCCAATCGTTTTAGCATCTATTGGTTTCCTGGGGTTTGATGTCACAGTAGTTGCAAAATTCTTAAATATATTGCTTTTTGGTTTAAATATATTTCTTATCTCCTATATTGTAAAACATTATACAAAGTCACTGATATTAACAGTTTTTACCGCAATTATAATATTATCTTCAAATGTTTTGCTTCCTCTTCATACCTCTGTCAGAGCAGAACCATTATTCTTGTTTACTGGATTTTTGGGTTTATTTTTCTTGGAAAAATATTTTGAAAGAAAGAAAATATCATTATTGATTATAGCTTCTTTATTAATAGGACTTGCTTTTTTAAGCAGGTATATTGGTATATCATTAGTGTCCTCTGGTATTATAATTATTCTTTTTTTTAGTGATGTCAGTATTAAAAAGAGGGTAATGAATTCTTTTATATTCGCAGTTATCAGTTGCATCCCCACAGGAATTTGGACAATAAGGACAAGTATTATTGAGAGAGGAATAACTGATAGGAAGTTTATTTTTCATCCGATATCTTTAGGTGAGGTAAAAGCAATCCTTAGTACTATTTCAGGATGGATATTAATAAAAGATATACCACTGATCATTAATTATGCGGTAACTGGAATTATTATAATAATATTTATTTCAGGTCTAATACTGATAAAAAAAAGAAAGATAGAAGATTTAAACAAGAAGCAATTCTTTAGGATCATCATATCATTATTTATATTTGTTATTTTCTATCTATTTTTATTAGTATTTTCCAGGTCATTTTTTGATGCAAAGATCCCGGTAGCGGAAGATAGACTCCTGTTTCCGGTACTAGTATCATTCTTAATCATGATTGTATTATTCATTTATGCCTTATTGAAACTATTTAGGGGCAATATTGTAATCAGGGTAACTATTTTTGCAGTATTGTTAATATTTACAGGTTTCAATATCTATGCAGGCATAAGCTGGTCTAAGAATGCTTATGAAAATGGGCAGGGTTATACCCAGGATTATTTTTTAAAATCAGAGATAATCGAGGAGATTAATAAATTACCAGATTCAAAAATTATCTATACAGATGCTACAGATATTATTTATTTATTTACCGGTAGAGTCTCTTATGTGCTCCCAGCAGAAATAGATCCATACACAACTGAAGTCAATGAAAATTACCAGTCACAAATAAAGGAAATGTTTGAGGTAATTGATAATAAAAAAGGCGTAATAGTTAATTTTTATGGTTTGCAAAGACCATTCCTGCCTCCTATGAATCAGCTTAAAAAAGAGTTTTCACTATGTCTTTTGTCAAAAAAAATTGATGGAGAAATATACGAAACATGTTCGGAAGAACTGGAGTTGGTATATTTAATGGATTATTCTAATTTTTCTGACTATTGGAGACCAATGAACCAATGTGAATTTAAGATAGAAGATAATAATATATTGGTTAAAGTTAATGGTGAAGACCCGTGGTTTGAAAGTAAGTTTCCAATAGAATTCAGAGATGACTCTTCATTAATATTAAATATTTCAATTTATTCTGATGTAGAAGGCGAAATAAGGATATTTTATGGAAGAATAGGGAAAGTCTATACCTGGGAAGATAGTTATAGCTATTTGATTGCTGAGGGCAAAAATGAAATATTTTTTTCAATTCCAAATTCAGATGATTTCGAAAAAATACGAATTGATCCAATAGACAAAAACCAGGATTGTACTATTGAAAAAATAGAAGTTTATAATGTTAAATAATGCAAAATAAAATAATAAAAAATAAGAATTTATTATATACTGGCTTGATTATTCTTATATCAATTGCGGGTTTGATTCTGATGATGATATTGACCTCAAAATGGGGTGCTGGCATTATTACTTATGACTCGGCAATATATATCAATATTGCCCGTAATCTCATAGAAGGTAATGGCATAAGCACTTCATTGAGTAGCCAGGAAATACTGCCAAATATTAAATACCCACCGATGTATTCATCACTTATCTCTTTTTTAAGTTTATTTGGAGTAAGTGTAATAAATGGAGCAAGATTAATAAATTCTCTGTTGTTTGGTGCCAATATCTTTTTAGTAGGACTAATTATTATAAAGTATACCAAATCAATTTTTGCTTCAGTATTTTGTACATTTATTGTTCTTGCATCTGTAGGTATGCTTAAAATACATTCTGCAGTATTATCTGAACCGCTATTTATTTTTTTAGGATTTCTGGGATTATTTTTTTTAATATTATATTTACAATATAATAAGATCAACTTTCTTATCCTGTCAGCGCTCCTAATAGCATTAGCATTTTTAACTCGCTATGCCGGGTTTCCGTTTGTAGTTGCTGCTGTGGCAGGAATACTATTTCTAAATAATATTAATAGGAAAAAAAGACTTTTACATTCCATTGTTTTTACATTTATTAGTAGCGGGCCAATGATAATATGGATGGTCAGAAATTATATAGTTAGCAATTCCCTGGGTAGAGAAGCAAACTTTCATCCGATAAATCTCATGCATTTAAAGAATGTTATACATACTTTTTCTGAGTGGGTTTTACCCAAAGGAGTACCCCTAGTAATTGTATTAATCACTATATCTATTATCATATTAAGTATTATTTTCTTAATTATTATCCTTGCAAGAAAAAAAGTAAGTTTTGTAAATAATGAAAATACAAATAAATTTAAATACAAGATTATCTTGTTGTTTTGTTTTTTTATTTTGATATATATAGCTTTTTTGTTTTTGTCCATAACTTTCTTTGATTACCAGACTCCCCTGGATTATAGAGTTTTGTCCCCGGTTTTTATTTCATTTGTGATTATGATCACAATTGTGTTAACCAATGTAATAAACTCTCTAAAAAGCAAACTGATCATTAAAACTTTTATATTCGTATTGTGTGCTTATATCATTGGATTATATTCTTATCAAGGAATTCAATGGGGTATTATGGTATATAAAAATGGACAAGGTTATTTAGGTGAATACTGGTCTCAATCAAAAATAATTGAAGAGGTAAGAAAGCTTCCTCCATCAATTCCACTTTACTCAAATGGGCCCGATACCATTTATATATTAACAGAAAAAACTGCCACCATGATCCCTGCGAGGTTAAATCCTAATACAAATAGGGCGAATGATAATTATATAAATGAGATAAATGATATGAGCCATGATCTTATGAATAGAAATGGCGTATTGATTTATTTTAATTCAATTGAAAGAGATTATTTAATGGAAGAAGAAGAATTTATCAATATTTCAAAACCATATGTATCAAGCAGTTATGGTGACGGAACCATGTATAAGTTATTTTCCGAAAATAATTTACAAAATAATATTCTAAATCTTGAGTATAGAATAGATAAATCGAATTTTAATAATTACTGGAATCCCTTGAGTCAATGTGAGTTTGCAATAAAGAATGATTATGTTTGGATAAAAACTTTTGGAGATGACCCTTATTTTGAAAGTAAATTTCCATTAATGGTTCAGGACGGTGATTCAATGCTTATGATAGTTGTTTTAGATATTTTAGATGAAACCTATTATAATCATTTCCAAATTTTTTTTGGGAGAACAAATATAGGCTACAATGAAGTTGATAGTGTTAAATATCCAGTAGAAAAAGGTGAAAATAGGCTTTATATAGAAATACCTTTTTCAAATAAATTAGAAAAGTTAAGAATTGATCCTATCAATGCAAATATTGATTGTTATATAAAAGAAATCTTAATATATAATTTTAAAGATTGAAATTTTACAAATAAATGATTAGAGGTTGAAAATTATTCATCAGGATTATTTATTAAAGAAAAAATATCTAATGCTTTGATAGAGTAAGTTCCTTTTTTGAGACCCGGGTTAATTCTAATTATATTACCTGATATTTTAGTTATTATTATGTTTTCTGTATCGCTATAAATTGGATATTCAAAGGACTTGTTCTCATCAAAAGCACCACTTTCTGTTCTTGAAAAAATTTGAGCACGGGTGTCCTCTGAAGGGATTATAATAATTTTAATATAATACTGGGTATCTTTTTTAAGGTTGAGAGGAATAATATTTTCAATATATGGGTTACCCTCTATTGAATCGATCAGGATCTCATCATCTTCAAAATACAAATTATCCTGGTTGATTAGTTTCCAGCTATTTATGGATTTATCATGAGTGATCCTATAGTTAAACTCTTTTTCAAAAGATTCTTCTTTTAGCAGTGCTACCCATTTACTATTATCTATATTTACATTAAAAATAAAGGGAAAGTTTCTATATTGTTCCTTCATATAATAATTATCCACTTCGGTAGGCCCTAAGTCTGGTTCTTTTTCTAACCATATATCAATAAAAGATTTCTCCCCTAGTTCCTTAAGTTCATCCTTATTTAAGTCGGATTGATCAAACAAAATAAGTTTATCTCCATTATTCCTATAAACAATATAGTCTCTAAAAAGATAATCGGTTTGACCTGGACTGATAATAGTTAAATTTTCTTTATGCCTGTATTCCTCAAGTATCTTTTCTATTTTTTGTACAGTTTCCTCTATTTGGTTAATGCTGCTTTCAGTTTTAGAAATATAAAAAGGCTTATATAGAAAAAATGAAGTACTGCATAATAAAAGAAATAATAGAAGTGAAGAAAAAAACCTCAGTTTGGTTTTTTGTTCTTTAATTAATACGTACAGGAAAAATAGATTAAATGGAATAAAGCCCAGTAAAGGCACCAGATATAAAAAAGGTTCAAAGTCCGTAAAAGGATAATATATGATGCTGACAGATATTAGTATTATCTGGGGAATTGATATTAAGAGTAATTCTCTTTTAAATAGCGTACTTTTTGTTGTGAATACCAGAACGATATTGCAAACAATAATTATTAGAAAAAAAATGAAAAACAATAAAAAGCCCGGATAATCAAAAAAATCCGGTTCCTTCTGGAATACAGGATATAATTGAGATCTTGCCCTAAAAGCCATATAAAGTAAATAATAGCTGCTGATAAAAAACAATAGGCTTGGGATGATTCTTATAGGTCTTCTATCTTTTATCCACCTATAATATGTGAACATAATTGGTATTAATAAAACTATATAGGTAGATCTCTGGCAGGCAGCTATAGCTATGAGTAATAGTATAATGAAGTGAACCACATTAAAATTATCTTTGTTTTTAAAATAAAGATAATAGATCAATGGGATCAACATAAAAAAGAACGCTTCCGGAGACTGGATATTAGCGTAGATCACTATTACTGGAAATACAGCAATAAGTATTAGGGGGTAGGATATATACTTTTTATTTATTCTATCTTTTCCATATAAATAAACTATAAGAAGAGCAAGGAATGTAAGGATATAATTAAAAATAAAAGTGGCCCACGGAGCAGATCCAAATATCTTCAAGAATAACCCGGCTAAAAATGAGTATAGGATGGGGTGGTACCCGTATGAAGGAAAGTCTCCATAAAGTATTGACTTCACAGAATAAAAAGAGGTTTCCAGTTTTGAGAACAGCGCAAAGTTTCTTGCTTCTGACACATATTCATATTCATTGCTCCACCAGGTAAGGATATTAGGTTTTAAATAGATAAACATAAGTGTGAAATAGAGGATAACAAATATAGTTATAAGAAGGATGATTATTAGAGCCCTGGCATCTATCTTTTTCATATGGTGTCCCTATGTGGTAGAAATAAAAATATTATAGGGCTTTTAAAAACAATAGTTATCATACTATAATATATTTTAGATTTTAGAAATTCAAAAATAAAGAATGCTTTCAGAAATTATAACAAGAATATAACTAAAATGAAAAATAAAGAAAAAACAATTCTTATCATCGGGAATGCTGGTTTTATTGGTAATTACTTTTTTGATTACTATAACTCAAAACCAGGTTTTAATGTATATGGTCTAGACCTAAAAAATATAAATAATAAAAATCTTTTAAAGGGTGATATTTTAAATCTTTCCTTCGTTGAAGAAAGGATACATATCTTAAGACCAGATATAGTAATTAATTTTGCAGCAATTAGCAATTTGAATATATGTGAAGAGAGAAGGGATTTTGCTCATAGGGTCAATGTTCTAGGAAATAAAAATATTGTTAATTCCATAATTAAAAATAATAAGAAGATTAAATATGTTTTTCTATCATCTGATTATATTTTTGAAGGAATAAAAGGAGATTATAAGGAAATTGATGAACCAAATCCAAAAACATATTATGGAATAACAAAACTTAAAGCAGAGGATTATATAAGAAATAATCTGGATGACTATGTAATTTGCAGATCTGCAAATGTTTATGGTCATGGGGGTAATTTCTTTAATTTCATCTTAAATAATCTTAATGCTAATAAAGAAATTGATGTATACAAGGATACTTTTTTCAACCCAACGTTTGTAGGGAATTTAATCGAGATGGTAGACTCGATTATATCTGGTGAGCTAGCAGGTGTTTTCCATACTGTTGGCGGCAGAGTAGAAAGTAGATACTCATTTGCTATGAAGATAGCAGAGGTCTTTAAAAAGGATAAAAATCTAGTCATACCTATTAAAAAACCTAAAGAAGTTTTAATATTAAATAATAGTAGTTTGAACTTTAGCAAAACAAAGGCCAGACTGAAGAATGTAAAATTTTTAAATATTGATCAGGGTCTGACTGAAATTGTTAGAATGATGAAATAAAATACAAATTTTATTATTCTGATAGAGATTTAAATAGATCGGAAAACTAATGATTTCCATAGTAATCCCTGTTTACAATGAAAAAGATAATATAATAAATCAATTAAATAGAATACAAAAAAATATTAATTATGATATGGAAATTTTAATAGTTTATGATTTTAATGAGGACAATACAATACCTATTGTGAAAAATAGTTTACACTTATTTGCTGATATGAATATTTTTCTGATAAAAAATGATATAGGCCCCGGAATAACAAATGCAATTAAAAAGGGATTCAGTAAAGCAGGAGGTAAATATATATTAGTTTTGATGGCGGATTTGTCAGATGACCTTAGTATATTTAGCAAAATGATAGAAAAAATGAACAGTGGTTATGATATTGTATGTGGGTCAAGATTTATAAAGGGGGGAGATTATATATGCAGAGGAATTATTAAAAAATATTTATCTAAGTTAGCTGGTCTTTCCCTACAATTTATCAGTGGGATCCCGACACATGATGTGACAAATAATTTCAAGATTTACAGGAAATCAATGATAGATAAAATAAACATTGAAAGTAGGTTTGGTGCCGAAATCGCAATGGAGATTGTAGTAAAAGCATTTAAAGGAGGTTTTAATATTGCAGAGATACCTACAATTTGGACAGATAGATCTATGGGAAAATCTAATTTTAAAATATGGAAATGGATCCCTCATTATCTGAAATGGTATTTTTATTGTATTTTTAAAAGG
>SDBU01006722.1_pt1 | contig 13459 bp, 10 predicted proteins | sample 2277071 | NCBI WGS metagenome assembly SDBU01 (sample SAMN10397929, study PRJNA504765) | marine sediment metagenome | isolation source: marine sediment core GS08_GC12, 126 cmbsf | place: Arctic Ocean: Gakkel Ridge, Loki's castle | collected 2008 | reverse complement strand
CCCCATACTGATGCCGGAAAGCTGTCATGTTGCTGAGGAAGTCATCCACCGATTGGGCTTCTTGAAACCCTAATCAATGCGTTTTACGTTAAGCTCCCAGTAAGTTGAGGAAGGCCTGACCCGATTAAGGGTATTGAAACCTGCCATTCATAGCATTCGCCATTGTAAACAATTCTGTTGAGGAAGGCCTGACCCGATTAAGGGTATTGAAACATACTCTAATGATGCTTTTTTGTATACAATCGCTAGGTGTTGAGGAAGGCCTGACCCGATTAAGGGTATTGAAACTTTACACCTCGTGTGTCTATGGATCATATACCCCTTGTTGAGGAAGGCCTGACCCGATTAAGGGTATTGAAACTTTACGAGTCGGATCACATAGAAAACACTGTCTCGTGTTGAGGAAGGCCTGACCCGATTAAGGGTATTGAAACTATCTTGAAACAAATCTCGGATATATTTTTTATCATGTTGAGGAAGGCCTGACCCGATTAAGGGTATTGAAACAACTTTATCTTACACTTGCACTGCTTCTCAGCCATGTTGAGGAAGGCCTGACCCGATTAAGGGTATTGCCTCGATTTGAGAAAAATGCATTTTTCTGAAACATTTTTTCTCTTTGCGTGCTATAATATATTTGAGGACTAACGGCACTTTTTGAAACTGCCTGTCCTTAAGTCAGATCTCGCTTTTATGTTTGGAGACTTCGACACTGTGGGCTTATCCATAGTAAACCATCGAAAACTTCAAACAATAAAGGAGGTCACAAAATGGCTAAGGATAAGCCCGTAAGAACGTGCGTTGGTTCTGAGAATCAGAAACGCGAAGAGATCGAGAAGCTTGTTGGACTTATTGGTGACACTACAGAGGTCCGCAAGCTGGTGGAGAAAGTTGCTCGCTTGCAGAAGCGGCAGGATATGGACGAGGGATGTGTGCGTGAAGCCGCTCTGTTTGGACTGTACGAAGCCGCCAGGGACTTTGACCCCCAACACAAAAAGGGTGCCAAATTCACTACCTTCGCGGCAACGTACATGAAAACCCAAATTCATGATGACGCCCGCAAAAGCAAGCGTGATTATGCTCGTTATTCTCTGCTGGATGCCTCAACTGAATCGATCTCTGATTGCGCCGATGATTTTCCAGCATCGGATACGGTAGTTCAGTGGCGAGAATTCATCGGGATTGTTAAGGGCCGTCTTTCACCGGAAATTTGGAAGATTGTCTCTATGTATTTTCTTGATGGATACACCACAAGGGAAATTGCCGACGAACTGGGGATGAACCATGCAACGGTACGCACTCAGTTGATACGAGTGAGGAATAAGGTGTTTCCAAAACTCAGGCAGGATCCTCAGATATTGGACTACTGGAATAACTATGCTGCTTAAACAAAGAGCCCCATCACTTCAAGTGATGGGGCTCTTTGTTTGTCGGTTGATAATCGGATTCTCTATCGCTGTACAGATACCGAGCCGAACCCGTAACTTGTGTTCTTACCGACGTTTAGCCATTTTGCTATATCCAACGCATGGTAAAACGGTGCTAACTCGCCCTGCAATGTAACCTGTCCCACAAGTCCGCCCAGTTTTTGCCGACGACGATTGACATAAAACTCCCAATCCTGCCAGTGTAAACAACTTTCTGACCGGATATTCTGTGCCCGCTCAATCAGCAATCTGTTCAGGTCAAACCAAGGCATACTACCATGAAAGTACCCCAGCGAGCGGATTCGCTCGATCAGCCTGCGTAGATAAATCTCAAAAGTAAACTCACTGGGCATAATATAGCTTCCCATAGCTTTCAGGCGAACAGGACTCAGGAAAAGCAGAAGCATCCGCGTTGGAGTGGAGTTTCGGTTCCGGAGATCGTTCAGGGAGATTCGAGAAAAACGATGGTTGTAAGATGAATCTCCCCCACTATAGATAAGGCGCTGCTCACCATCTACTAAACTGATGCTCTCCACGCGGGTTAGTTCAAAGCGACTGGATTTAAGCCCAATACCTCGCTCTCCCATGTGACGAAGCGCTTCCAGAAAGTAAGAAAAATAAGCTATTCCTTTACCTATCAACGTTAGGTTAAAACATAGGCTCTCGCCGGCGCGGAGCCACATCTGCCCCTGACAAGGAACGCGCAGCACAAAGGGACGCGGAACCGATGAATAACGGGCATCAGGTAGCGGACGCGTTGGCGGTGTCTCAAATAGATAACGATAAGATGCGAAGTCAGAAATTTTTCGGAGGGAATATCCAAGTGCGCTGCGCAGAACCGCACCGATAAATTCGTCGAAGAAGGCTGGTTCTGAAAATCGCAACTCACACTCAAAAGAGGCCCACTCAAGACCAGTGTATGGAACAAGGGAATGGTTCATTTTGTTAATAAGTGTGTTCGGCCTTTAAAAAATGTATAGTTCGGCTGCGGCCAAAATGCATGTCAAAGCAAGGGTGAAAATCGTCAGTTAATGATGACTTCGGAGCGAAACTAGTTCGCGAAGCCGCACTGTGAGCGGGTTTATATGAGTACTGCACTTCAAAACCCAAATAAGCCAGATTGCCAAACACTGTTATCAAGTGCCTGCACCACTACAGGCCGCGCTATACCTTTTCAAAAGGCCGACAAGAAACGTTACTAAATCGTTTTCAAAATACCATAAGGTCCAACTGATACTCTCATTTCACCAGTTTTCAGAGCAGACCCTGGAACGAAGCACGTACCCATATAGGCCAGGTGCTCACCCGCCCCACGACCATTTCCCCCATTGCTCTTACCCCATTGTCGGCTGACGATAGGCTCAACTACACCCTCAATGCTGTATTTCTCAGCCTGTGCGATCTGAAGATGTGCCGGAATCGCTTGAGTAGCGCATTTTGCTGTAATCTTCAGCCCGGGGTACTTTTCACTCGTTTCTACAGCATAAATGCTCCACAAATCCCCCGTAGTCTGGCAAAATCTTTTCGGTAGCAGCGCGAGCCTCCCGTAACCATAAGTCCGCTCTCCACCTACTTGCAGGAACTCCAACAACTGTGATATAGAAACAGTCCTTTTCTCGCCGTCCGAAACCACTGTTAGTTTGATATCATCAGATTCGGCTACAAGACGAAATGACTTATCGGTTTCAGATGGAGCTTCTTCTTGGACGAATAGATATCCCTGGAAGTAAACTGGCACTATATTATCGTCATAACGAACGCGCGGCATGAGAAATTGTACCTCATGCAAAGACGCCTTCTGAGCTGCCGTATACTTCGGATCAATGGCAGTTGACCCATAGCCCGTGAGGAATACTCTTTCAAACTCTGACTGATGCATCCCGCCATACATCCATACTCCTGCTTCCTCGCGCCCAGGCATTAGTATATCACTATTTGACGAGTCTATGATCAGCGGGAAGAAGTAACTGGTCAGCAGGCGAGTATTACAAAAATTTCCTACTGCTTTATAATCGTCTGGCTTAGGAGATTGGAATAAGAGACGAGTTAATCGGCTAGTTAAAGCGCCCCAAAAAGTCATTGCCGGAATGTAATGACGCGTGCGCTGGATCATCCCCACTCGCTGCGCTCCGATGTGAAGCGGCGACTTCAACTGAAAAACGGTTTCATAAACTTTCCAGGCCAAAGTTTAACCCTCCTAAGCCTTTTCCGCTTTTGCATGGTAGCGTGCGTATATCAAATACCGTTCAAGAACAGTTTGCGCAAGATGATTGATGTATGGCTCGCGACAGAATTTCTCGGAGAGATTTTCCAGGCTTTCAATAGCTTCTGCTATACTAAATACTTCACCAAGGAGCCCAAGAGCTGCTGCATCCGCTTGCTCTTCGCTACTTTCTCTTTTGGACCGAGTGAATAGGAAAAATCCATAGACCCCGTTTGACTGCAAAATCCCCAGCATCTTTGTAACAGCATTTTCCAGCTTTTGCGCATCAACACCTTCTTCAATGGCGTCCTTAACCAATTTTTGAGAATACTTCGCCGCCAGGTAATCAAGATTCTCACTCATGACATGACTTGTTTCCTCTCTTTGGTCGTCTCTTTGGTCGTCATCGTCTGAACGAGTTTCTGAAACACTGTTGTCATCCAACAAGGCGAGTCTCCCAAATCCGCGGGTTCCCATGCCACCGACACCGCGATGAGCGATATCGCGCAATCCACAGAACAAAACATCAAGCGGCCGGTTCCAGCAAAGACCATCTACAACAGGGAACCCTCCGCCTCGCCGGTAGTCATCCTCAAGGACTTCCATCATGAAAATAGTGTTGCGTGGTATAGCTTCATAAGTAAAAAGCGCCTTATCCTTTGCCGTGCCCGTTTTGGGGTCTATAGCCACGCTGGTGCGGACTTCCAGGTTACCGTTCACAACCAAACCAAACTCTCCCTCATCCACAACTATAACGCGGTTACTAACGATGCCGCTGATAGCTGGACTGAATGTAAGCGCACCAAACTTTAACTTATGTATCAGCCGCCAGCCCAGGGTTATTGGCTTGTCTTTCCAATCATTGTTGGCAGTATATGGAACGGTTGCTCTTGATGGAATCTTGACCCTCCCCTCTTTCAGTAATCTTTCAGTCGTTACCCATACCGTGCCGTATATAGACCGCGTCGGAAACAATATAATTTGTGCGTCAAAGACGTTTACAGTGCCAGCGTAATTATCCGTATCTGCGCGTGAGTATCCGAAAGCATAACATATTGGGCATTTCCCACAGTGTGGGCCCTGTCCAGCGCATAGCTCGCTTCCGTCGACTGCTTTGGAATATATCGCCGCTGCATAGTGACGCGATGCGCCGGATAAAGCAGTGCCTGGAATCTTTGGGATATTTGTCGCTGGTTCACGCAAGATAGAATTATCCACCCGTCCCAGGCTGTAGCCGCCCGTCCCAATGTGAATGGGATCATTTGCACGAAGGAACAGAAGTTCACAATTCATTATTCTACCCCCTGCTTGAGTGTATCCAGATATAACTCTAATACGTCAAATATGAATCCACTTACACAGCATTCTACCAGCCATGAACGCTTGTCATCATCTACATTTCTCCATAGCTCCCCATCGCCCAATCGGGCAAGTGTGGCTTTGGCAAATTGGCGGTATACCTCTATCTGTTCTGCCGACGAATCAGGCGATAATTGCCATTGATTTATAGCTGCTACAAGTATCTCTCGTAGTTGATGGATCTGTGTAGTAGTAAGGTTATCTTTCAGTATGTCGAACACTTTCTCGATTTCTTCGACCTGATGCAACCCCCAATTTCGTTTACTGCGGAACAGCGTCTTCGCAATACGGTTCCCAGCACTATCGAAATTCAAATTGTTGATCGCTGAGATGGAACTCAGGTATTCGAAGTCAAAATGGCTTTCAAGATGACTAACAATATCTCCCTTCTTCAAATGGCAAACATGCACCAACGGCCGCCAGTTGCCCTCTTCGTCGGGCCAGAGGAAATAATCGCGGCCATCCCTTTTGAGTTGACCTTCATCAGGAATTATCATCACGAAATATGGGTAGAAAACGTCTGTTTTGTTCTCATCCCCAAGTTCGACGCTTATCTCTCGTACCAGATGATGGTGTTTTCCTGCATCTCCTACTTTTGCCAGCGTCAATTCCACATATTTTCCACTGCACGGGATTTTGACGCAGACAACTTCCCAGCGAGAATCCGAATCGCCAACCTTTGCTTTTTGCTGTTTAGCTCTAAAGCTATCCATCATGCGCCTTGCGGCATCAACAGCAACATAAAGCGGAAACTTATCAGCAAAAAAGATTGCCCCTATATCCAGCGGCAATCGGTTAGCCACTTTCCCAAACTGGCGCTCATACTCGTTACGAATCCGCTTTATGATTTCAAGAGCGTCTTCCGCAGGAACCACCGCCATAAACGAAAGCGGGGAAGTATGGAGTGTGATAGCTGGTAGATACTCGGAATATCCTTCACCTACCCACTTGGCATCAACACAGATGCAAAACGTATTCTCAGAGTTATCTGTATATTCAAGACGTTTATTGGAAAAAAACTCCACCGGTTCATAGAGTTCGCGAATCCTGGAAAGGTTATCAACCACAAGGAATCCACCATCATCAGATACATCGTTGAGCCAGATTGCAGAGAGAACAAATCCGCAGATTTTGACTTCGTAAAGACGACGATTCACAAGATTACTCGGCTTTATGTGCTTGGGGATCAGAAGCAGCCTCTTCACATAGCGATCATTGCGAGGCCCACCGTCTCCATAAAAATGCTCATGAAGAATCTGTTTTGAGACAGTCTCATCCCAGAACTGCTGCGTTGTTTCCCATATACGGCGCAGACGGGAGGGAGAGGGGGGCTTACAGACGAGGAAGTGGGCGTATTCCTCATTCGAGTTTTTCAAATCCAATCTGTAATTTCTCTGATCGATAAAATCTTTAGTTTTGAAACTTCCTTGTTCCTCTCCCAAAATATATCTGTTTTTTCTTAGCATTCGAGAGAGCATAGAAGATGAATTGGCAAAATTATCTCCTGGGACATAATCACTGATCTCTTGCATTAGTTCACTATATTTCCCATGAGACTCAAGAAACTTCTGCAACGCTGATCGTTGTTTATGAAGGGATTGGCTAAAAAAACTGTCAACATAAGTCCCTCGAAACCATTCCCACAAGCCGAACTGCCCAGTAATCAAAGCTATACGCCGATTTCTGTCCGCTACTTCTGAAAGCCAGATAGTTGGCTCATGCTTTTTGCCATTCAGCCAATTACCCAAGCGCCCTACCCGCCGCGTATAACACGAGTTGCATATTTTCTGTTGCGTACATTTCGGTCGAGTCTGACAAACAGGACATCTATCAATCCTGGGAATTCGGTCCCCCCTTGGAATTTGGGCACCGTCACGGAAAAGGCAATCGGATCTCTCGCAGTCTCTGCACTCATAGTCGTAGTATATAAAGGATCGGATCAGTATGGCGTTTCCTGCATCACGGGCTTCATCACACAGTTTCCAATGCTCCACCCAATCTGGTATATTATCATCCGTACTGAAATCAGCCTTTTGGTAACCTTCATTAATCTTACTACCAATCTCCACAATGTAGGCGGAAGGTTTACTCACGGAAAGAGAAAGAGGTAGGTCGAAATCACGAATAGGCTCTTCATCAAACAGCAATTGCTTGAGTTCTTCTGCAACGCTATTACGAAGTTCCTTACCCAAACCAGGGAATGTAAAGTAAATCCCTGATTCGTCACGGTAGATCTCATTGCCTAATGGGCAAACGACCTCGACTACCCGCTTGATGGTTCTGCAAAGCTTCTCCCGAACAAATTCCACATAACCTAAAATATCTCCGATCTTGTGCGATTTCTCAATCAACCCCATCATGTTGAAATTAACTGCAAGTATGGACCATTTGTCATCTATTGAGCCGTCCAAAAGCTGAGCCGCCATAGAAGACTTAAACAAAGAAGCGACGGCGTAACTGTGATGCCACAGGGAAACATCGTTCGCGCTTCTTCGGGTTTCGGCAACGGTAAGACCAAGAAGCTTCTCGGCATCCGTTAGAATCCCTCGCCGTTTTCTCTCCCAGTCTGCCATGCTGAGAGCATCCTGCTGAAGACATTTGCTTTCGCCAAATATGTCTGAGATAAAATCAGCGATAATGTTACAGAATTTAACGCGTCCATTCTGTATGGAATCTCCATCTAACGGATGTTCTATGCCAAAGGAAGTGCTGCTGCAAAATATGGGGCCGTCCTGCATTGATTCTTCTGATGTATATGCCTTGTCAATACCAGAGTCATGATGATCACATTCATGAAACAACGTGGAGAAGAGTTTATTGGATTTGTCCAAATATTCAATATCTATAAAGTCGCCTAAAAGTACAGGTACGGTGGTCAAACCAGGTATTGAAATGCACTTGCTGTTGAACAATTCCTTGAAATCATCTGGCACAAAGTCTTTAGAGATAAATCCCTCTTTACAGATGTCACGTAATGCATTTGAAACAGTATAGTCAGCACCTAAAACCTCATGAGCGGTTTCCGCTATTATTGCTCTCTCCAGTTCTCTCCGTTGCTTATTTGTACCCTCGAACTCGTTTGCCTCTGATAAATGCCCCAAGTTGCACTGCAACGCCTGAATAATGCTTGCAGCGTTTCTGTCGTTCTTACTACCAGGTAGTTCCCCCGTTCCACGCCGGCCCAGTATCCATTCGTGCTTAAACGTAAAACCCTGCGATTGCCTGGAAAAGCTCTTGTTAAATTCTATGGAAAATTTTCCCAGATCATGCAACAGCACACCAAGTTCACAAAGCAATAGATTATCCCGACAGCATATCAAGCGTTCGAGTTTCATGCACCCATCTCCTGAATACCAAGTTTGTCTATCCATTTCAATCTGCCCATGCCGCGAGTAGAGAGTCCCCCAACGCCCTTGACTTCCACAAGCAAAATCCCCGTCTCAACCACGTCCAGAATACTTGTCCATCTGTCCGGGAAAAGATTGTTTCCTTCAAAATCGCGGGGGAAATCATCACAACTCGGAACGAGGTCAAAGCCCAGAATCGTTCCGCGTGGAATTGATTCAACCATAAAGGGGCCAGTCGATTTGGCAATGCCTGTTTCTGGGACTATTGGAACTGATGTGCGCACATCCAGATTGCCGTTGACAATCCTGGTAAAGCTGGTTTCATCCACAATATAGAGATTATTATAAAGCAAGTGGCGAAACGCATCATCCATGCTAGGCATGGTAGGGCAAGTATTTTCCTTCAACCTGCAATCTCGAATATGTGATTTGTAAAACATCATTAGCCCCAAATTAACAGGAAGCCTGTTCTCTTCTATGCCCGTTCGGTAAGCTATTGGGAAAGCAAGGTCTAGCGGGATCATCTCTTGGGTCTTTATACCCATCTTATTTACCAAACGAGTGGTAGTGATATACGCAAGCCCGTACATAGTGTTCACTGGAAAGAAGAATATCAGCGCGTCGTAGATTGATACTCTCCCAACATGCCCCGTTTCGTGATCATTCTCATTTGGCGGGCGTCCGAATGTCCAGCAGATTGGGCATTTCACATCGTGTTCACTGTCCGGCTGAATTTGCCCGGCGCACTGGAGATACTTCCTATCAATATGAGTTGCGGCATAAAGAGCAGCATTGTGACGAATAACGCCATGAAGACTGGTACCAGGAATTTTCGGTATTCCGTCCGATGGATCACGGATTATGGTATTATCCACACCACCAAGTTGCGACTCTCCGCTGTCAACATGAACCGGGGCAGTGGCAAGCAAAAGATAGGTATATGGTTTCCCACAAATCATGTCATCTCCCTGACACCCTGAGCAAAAGCATCAAACGTCTGAAATCGACAATCGTCGTCCCAGTTAAAACCTGGCGCAATGCCTCTGCAATTAGTTTGAAGCATAAGAATAGAATCAACCTGTTCTAGCTCATTTTGAGCGCGTCCGTAACCATCCGTCGCCTTAGCGGAGAACCCATATTTCAGAAACATCGCCTGAATCGCGCGGACCAATTCCTGCAAGTCAACCATGGCCGCTTTCATAATAGCGTCATTGCATTCCTGCCATTTCTGCTTATCATCCTCCGAAAGATTTTCCGTTATGGGAGCCAGCCCAACAATAGGAGTATATAGAAGAAAGAAATCGCCTTTTCGTCCTGCCGGTACTGACTCGATGAGAATCGGATTGTCGCCTGCGCGCTTTTCTCTTGAATGGGGATTGATTACCTCCAGAGACACATCATCGAAAAATGTTGGATAGAAACGCAGATAGCCCTGCATGGCATCTTTCAGATCATCAACATCACGCGGACCGAATAGTCTATCTATAATCGTCTCATCTGTAACTTTTCCACCATTTTCTGGAAATCTGTTCTGAATCTCGCGCATGGTCTGGCGCAGATGACCTTTCCATGCCGTTTCGCGAATCATTGGCAATCCAAAAACTGAATCCTTGACGACCGGATTGTAAATAACATAGATGCTCTCTTCATCCCTCGAAATGTAAGGCTTGGCAAGGATAAACCGAAACGAAATCGCAAACGAGGGCTTAGGCAGTAAATCAAGATGAAACTCTGGACGCGCTACGGCTTTGTAAAGCCCCGCATTCTCACCACCAAGACTATTTCTATGTTCCTGGATTCCACTTCGAGTAGAGCTTGAGAGAATCCATTTCTGCCACTCGTCCCTGACATCATCAGGCTTATAGGCATAAGCATGGTGAACTGCAAAAGCCATGTTCTTATGCAACCAATTTTGCCCATTAGCACCAATAGCATCAATCCCCCGCTCTTCAATGACATTGGCAATATAGGCGCAGTATTCTATGGGTTCTACCTTTGCCATCATCTGGCTAGGCCCGGCATCTTCTCTGTTTAGGATCTTCACATTGAAGATTCTGCGCTTTTCTCTGTTATACTTAAACTCGATCTCATCTCCTTCTTGCAGATTCACATTTTCTGACTCTACATCGGCCCCAACAATACCATAAGGCAAATGTGGCTCTATCTGATCCACTCTGATCTTTCTTCCGCTTACTGAATTGACCTTGCCCTTGTGTGCCATAACCATATCCCTTTTTAAAGATTCAAAACCAGATCGGTAACAAAAGTCTTATATTCTTCATAATCATCACGGTTCTTGACATATCTGAAACGCACGGAGTGTTTTGTGATCAATCGATTTCCCAAGCAGTATCTCCAGAACGCTTCATCTGCAAAACGCTCTTTCAGATCCGCAATGATGATTGTGTCATCCACACCAGCAGGAATTTGCTGATCCGGAATATAACCCCAAATACGCATCTCCCAGAGGAATTTTTCCTCATCCACAGGATATATATGAGATACAGCGATCTTCGAACCTTGCCTGCTTTGCCCACGCGCTTCCCCAATAGTCTCATGGCGCAAACTCCAGAGTTTACTATCTTCAAAACGAGAAAGACACGGAAGAACCGATGGGTAACCACTTGTGTCCGAACTAGCTCGGAATAACGCCCTGAGTTGACGACGAAAATGAGCAGCATATGGAAGAAATTTCTGGCTCTTACATCTTTGGAAATCTCTATCCGCGATCCCCAATGCTGTATCAGGCAAACCAGACGAAAAATCGAACGTCACTTTGCAGAAAAACATCTTCTTCAGCGAAGGCACTTTCAGGGTTCCAGGCTTGCCAGATGAAATTGATCCAAGTAGTTTGCCCACCGCCAAATCATCTATTTTAACGGCTGTACATTGTTCATCAAGCAGCTCAAAAACACCGTAGCCGATGTAGTTCTTCGCTCCAATTCCGCCCCAGTTTGCCATCAATTTCAGCAGAACGGGGATATAACTCTCTACGATCTTTTTTTTACCACGTAATCCAACGATAGAAAGATTAAACTCTCCCATCTTTCCAGCAGGCAAATACCAACGTGCACCGTCGTCAATTTCAACCTTAATCTGTTTAGTTCCTGTACTTTTCGCACTCTTCTCGTCAAACCGCAAGTAAAACGTCCGAGCGGCATTTGTGCTGCCGAAAACATTGCAGGCATCACAGCCCTCACATTTATCCTTTAATGTCGGATCACAGGCGTGCCCGCCATTCCCACGTACCAAAGCCTCATACCACCAACGCATACTACCAATAATTCCTGTTTCTCTTATCGCTGTAGTTTTTCTTTCTACATCTCCTGTAAACAGAGGGGTCTTGGTTCTTACGATATAGTTCATATCTTTACCTAACCTTCTGGAGAATAAATCGGAACGGGAACAGCCGCCAAGAAAACGGGGTCTATCGGACGAATTCAAATATTATGATCGAAGTTTACCTCTTTTCCAATTTTTTATCAAGCTATAGTTTCGCACTTTTTGCTTAGATTGGTATATGCCGCTGGAAGCAATGCCCGGGATACATGCCATCTCTATACCAGAAAACCAGCATATCACTGCCCTGATAGTTACTCCATGCCAAAGAACAATGAGAAACAGCCCAACTCCTGGCATCCGCCGGGCATAAAAATCCGCCCCGCGTGGTTAGCGGGTTTGGGGCGTCAAAGACTCTGCATAATTGGCCATTATGAGGCGTGTGGCAGTTATGATACACTATGCCACTTATTTGACAGCATCGGGCGTTATCGGATTCTAGTAATTCTCTTCCTGTATTTGGCGCTATGGAAGCTTTCATGACTGGCTATCTCTCCTGCATAATCCTATCAGGTCTATCCCAGCTCTCGCGTACTGATTATACCCTACACCAATCCACAAAATCAATTGACATTTTACCATAGCTGGCGTTATTATATCCGGGGAAGCAGAACAGCAGCATCTCTTTCTCCGTCTCCAGCTTCTCTGGCTGGAGATTTCCTCAGTATGATCCACTGAGAGCCGGTTTTGGACACCAAACAGCGTATGGGGCCGGCTTTCTTGCTTTAGGCAACGAAAACAATTGACATTACCATCTGACCGGTGTTATCATCTAGCGGAAAGGTGGTGAGACGCACATGGCACAAAAATGGGTCTCAGTAGTGGAAGCTTGTCACATACTAGGTATATCCAAGAGTACGCTCTACAGACAGATAAAACAAGGAGAAATTGAGTCTAAAAAAGATGGTAAGGCTACGCTATGTCTCATAACTATCCCAGATGAGTCGCAAAAGGAAGAGAGTGAGACGCAACTCGGGGCGCAAACTGAGACGAATGAGATACAACAACTCATTGAGCAGTTGCGGAAAGAGAATGAGGATCTGAATCAGCAGAAGGAATACCTCAAAGAGCAAACACAGAGGAAAGACGACCAAATTGGGAATCTGCAGACACAGCTTGAGGAGAGCCACAGAGATGCATCAGAAGCCAGCCAACGCCACGACACCATAGTCCTCCAACTCACCCGGCAGCTTGAGAACCAGCAGAAGCTATTAGAATATCATCAGGAGCCTTGGTATCGCAGATGGTTCCGAAAACGAGAAAAGGACAGTGAGATTTGAAAACAGAAAAGGCCCTTGATAATCCAAGAGCCTTTTTGAATAACCCACAGTTAACCAACACGAGACCATTACAAAACGGGGGCCAGATATTTCTAGTGTGCGAGGTTCACCCCCCGAGTGACTCGGTTTTGCGACTTTGTGATTCCGTATGCCAGAAGGTTGGTCCCCGTTTTGCAATGGTCTCTTTTTCCATTGACAACAAGGGGGTTTTGAGGTTATATTGATGTATGGAATTCAAGCAAAAAGGATAACCCTTTTGTCTCCTTTATAAATCCCCTAAATATCCCTTGAGGGTTCCATTAGGGTCCCAATTACACAAAACAGCTATTTGGTGGGATAGAGCTCAACGAACCTGGAGTTTGTGATGCGCAAGAAAGATCAGTCGAAAGCTAAGGAAGTTAAGGACGAAGATCTGAACATAGGGAAGGTGCATCTGATCGGCCCCACAGAGGCTTCCCAGATAGTGGGCTGGAAACATCGCAGCAGCTTCTACAAACATTTTCG
>SDBU01006721.1_pt1 | contig 13459 bp, 6 predicted proteins | sample 2277071 | NCBI WGS metagenome assembly SDBU01 (sample SAMN10397929, study PRJNA504765) | marine sediment metagenome | isolation source: marine sediment core GS08_GC12, 126 cmbsf | place: Arctic Ocean: Gakkel Ridge, Loki's castle | collected 2008 | reverse complement strand
TAACGATCCCAGCCTGGACATCACCGGTCCCATCTCGATGTCGATCTGGATAAGGCCGGGCACAGATGGCAATGTAGAGACTGCGCCCTTATGTAAGGCGGATGCAAGTGCAGGATGGAGCTGGCAACTCAGATACGGCTGGGGCTCCGGCGGCAAGCCTACTATCATGGGATTTCAGTTTAATGCAACGGGCGGCAGTGTGTGGATTTTCGTCAATCAGGAACTGGCGATAGGTGAGTGGTACCATATCGCCGCCTCGCATGATGGCGCGACGGTGAAGTGCTATCTCGATGGCGTGGAAACCGATTCGGCCCCCATGACTGACTTTGCCGGCGGCCCTTCCACCTTGCTTATCGGCTCGGATGGATGGAGAAGCGACTGGATTGGCGCAATCGACGATGTCCGGATCTACGACCGGGCTTTGTCTGAAGGCGAGGTACTTTACCTTGCCGGTTATCGGGCGCCGGTCAATTTGGTGCAAAACGGCACCTTCGATGACGACTCTGCGTGGACTGTCATCGAGCATACAGTGCCTGCGGTCACAAACATTGATTTGACTTACGCGGATGACGCCCCGGCAAAGGGTGAAGCTCCCTGTCTGCGCGTTTCTGCAGACGGTGTTGCTGTATCACGGCCACTGATTTACCAGAAATTGACATTAACAGCCGGCGCAACCTACCAGGTAACTGCTGCTATTAAAATCGTCAATTTCTATGGCCCTGCGAGCTATCCTCCTGGACCCTGGTTCCAGATCTATATGAACGATGTCGAGCCGGATCCACCTGCAGATGCCACGTTTGACTGGAATCCCTCCACCAAGCTGCTGAACATCATGCCGTGGAGTGATTGTTTCATCGGAAATAGTTATGAAGAAACGATAGGCGCTGACGGTTTAATGGAAGAACTATCCGGATGCAGCGATATCGGCGACAACACCGGGCTTTACATACCTCCTGGTGATCCGGGCACAGAGGTGGATATCTGGCTTGTGATTAAACCTGGAATGTGGGCATCCAGCGATGTAGTAGGTGGTTATGATGTACTCTTTGACAATGTTGGAGTGTACCACGTAGAGATCGTGGACGATTTTGAGAGCTACAATGATCTTGACCCCACTGACCCCGAGAGCAACAGGATATTTAATGTGTGGTTAGACGGATTAGACAACCCGACAAACGGTTCTTTAGTTGGTTATGATAATCCTCCTTTTGCCGAGCAAACTATCGTTCACAGCGGCAACCAGTCGATGCCGCTCTACTATGACAACAGCGTTGGATACTCTGAGGTGACTTTGATGTTGACTTACCCGCGTGACTGGACCGAGAAAGGTGTCAACACACTGACGATTTGGTTCAGAGGCAACTCGGATAACGCTGCTGAGACGTTATATGTTGCTCTCAATGGCAGCGCTGTGGTCAATCACGATAATCCAGATGCGGCGCAGATAACTACCTGGACCCAATGGAATATCGACCTACAGGCATTTGCAAACCAGGGTGTGAACCTGACTAATGTCAATTCGATTTCCCTTGGTCTTGGTAACAAGAATCCCGATGTATCGGGATTAGCTGGTGGTTCAGGTACGATGTACTTCGATGATATTCGGCTATATCAACCGGCTACAGAGCCGAAACCGGCACCTTAGGCTAAGATTTAAGTGACCCCCATTGCTTCTTGCGAAGCAAGATATGGGGGCGTGGTTAATGTAGAAGATTTGGTCAATTCTGGGCTTATATCGAACGATTCGGTATAAGCCCTTTTGTAATTGTCTCCGCAAAAGACGGTGGATTTCGCCCGGAGCGAATTTTCGACTGCGATCTTGATAATTTTACAGTCGCCGCGGTGCCCAGCCAGGGGAGATTGCCGATTTTATTTGAGAGTGTTGAAAAGGTATGCATAATTCAAGAGATTTTACTTGACGGCAAAGTGGATGATTTGGTATAAATAATGTTAGTGAAGCTTGTGTCCGCGTATGAGGGTATTTGCGGATTCTGGTCCTCAAAACCGCGGAATCTTCGTGGTTTTGCGAATAGAGGAGGAGTTATTGTGTATTATGCAAGGCACATAGTTGGAATTGAGACTTAGTGCTGTGCGGTGAAGATATTTTAACATTTCAATTAACATCCTATATTTATTTTTTTAAGGAGAACTGGTTATGTGTAAGAGATTGATTTATTTAATATCATTTGTTTTTGTGCTGGATATGGCTCTGACAAGTGCTGCCGACGCAAATCTTGTTGCCTGGTGGAAGCTTGACGATGAGGGCACCGGTACTGTGGTTGACTCTTCCGGCTACGGCCATGACGGTACGCTGGTGGGAGATACCCACTTTGTGCCCGGGCTGTTCGGTGAGGCCCTGGAGTTAGACGGCGATGGCGATTATGTTGTCATAGACGGCTACAAGGGCATTGTTGGTGATGGCACTAACACACCCGCTTTCAGCGTAACTGCGTGGATTAAGACCACCGACAACGGCGAGATTGTCGGCTGGGGCAGCACCGGCAGCGGCAACAGAATGGAATTCCGCATCAACAACACCAGGCTTCGCTTGGAAAGTGGTGGTGGCAATACCCAGGGTGATACTGCCGTGACGGACGGCCTGTGGCACTACGTCGCGATGACGGTACGGGAGAACTCGACGTACGAGAGCGGTGTGACATTTTACTTGGACGGCCAGGAAGACACCAGGGCAAATACCGACCCTGATCCGGTCCACCCGACAGAGAATTTTGATGTCAAAATAGGCCTACGCTACAATGAAGACAACAGGATATACACCGGGCTGATTGACGAGGTCCGCATCTACGATAATGTGCTGACGGTAACGGAGATAAGGGATATCATGGAGTTAGGGTACTTAGCAAGGGCCTATAGTCCCGACCCATCTGACGGCAGCATGTATACTGACACGTGGGCAACTCTTATGTGGACGGCCAGTGAGACTTTTGTATCCCATAATGTGTACTTTGGGACGAGCTTCGACGATGTCAGCGCAGGGGCGGAAGAGACGTTCGTGGGTAATATGACTGTGGACAGCCAGCCGGTCGGCTTTGCGGGCTTCCCGGCACCGGAGGGTCTGGTTCCGGGCTCAACCTACTACTGGCGGGTGGACGAGGTCAACGATGCCCATCCCGACAGCCCGTGGCAAGGTGAGGTCTGGAGCTTCTGGGTCCCCTTCAAGACCGGGTACAATCCCGACCCTCTGGACGGAGCACAGTTCGAGGACCCGAACGTCGATCTGAGCTGGGGAGAGGGCATGAACGCGATTATGCAGTCCATTTACTTTGGGACCGATGCCGATGAGGTCGCCAACGCGACAAGTGCTCCTACTCAGATGGTTACCGGCTTTGATCCGGGCCTCCTGGACTCGGAGACCACGTACTACTGGCGCGTGGATACGTTCAACGGCTCAGAATGGGTCACAGGTCCTGTTTGGAGCTTTAGGACGATGCCTTTAATCCCGATGGCCGATGACCCAAACCTGGTTGCCTGGTGGAAGCTCGATGAAGGCGCAGGCACAACGGTGGTCGATTGGTCGGGCAACAACCATCACGGTAAGTTCACGTTCGGTGAAGTGGAGTGGGTCGAGGGCATAGACGGCGGCGCCCTGGCGTTCCCAGATGGTTGGGTCGAGATGACGGAATATGAGGGCATACTCGGCACCCAGAATCGTACCGTAACCGCCTGGATAAACACAACCGGATACGGTGATTATATCTCCTGGGGCCAGAATACGAACACCCAGAAGTGGATCGGCCGCGTCCAAGATACCCCCGATAATGGAACCGTAGGGGCGTTCCGAACAGAGTGCAGCGGCGGTTACATCATTGGCAGTACGGTTTTGACCGATGGGCAATGGCACCATGTAACATCCGTCCTGGAGAGCTTTGGCCAGCCCGACATTATGGATATCAAGCTCTATGTGGACGGCGTGCGGGAGGTTATCAGTGGTTCGCAGCTCATAGACGTCAACACAGTTGGAGATGGCAGGACGGTTTGGCTCGGTGAAGGGCATCACGGCAGATTGTTCCCCGGCCTCGTTGACGACATCCGAATCTACAATAAGGCGCTAACGCAGGACGAAATCAAGTTGCTCATGCGGGGTAATTTGCTCCTCGCCTGGGATCCGGAGCCGCCCAAGGGACGGACAGTGGATATCGAGAGTGCCCTGCCGCTGCGCTGGAAAGCAGGCGACAAGGCGACACAGCACAACGTATATTTCGGCACTGATAAAGATGCGGTTGCCGATGCTAATACATCGACCGCAGATATATATCGAGGCCGACAGGGTGCTACCAGCTACAATCCACCCGAAGGCGTTGAATGGGGCGGCGGACCTTACTACTGGCGTATCGATGAATATAATAACGATGCGACAATCAACGAAGGTCAGGTCTGGAGCTTTACGGTAGCCGACTTCATTGTCATAGATGATTTTGAGGGCTATGACGCCGGCGAGAACCAGATATGGTACGCGTGGAAAGACGGGCTTGGCTATGGCACGCCGGGCACTGAACCATACTCTGGCGGTAACGGGACCGGCTCGGCTGTGGGCGATGACACGACTTATTCTTATACTGAGGAAACTATCGTTCACGGAGGTGTAAAGTCGATGCCGTTCTTCTACGACAACAGCATCCTCAGGTATTCAGAGACAGAGTTGACGTTGACCTCGTTCCATGACTGGACCAAATATGGCATAAAGGTATTGTCAATATGGTTCAGGGGCATTTCGGATAACGCTGCTGAGCCGATGTACGTTGTTCTCAATGGCAGTGCGGTAGTCACTCATGACAATCCAAATGCAGTGCAGTTAGATCAGTGGACCGAATGGACTATCGACTTGCAGGGGTTTGCAGACCAGGGTGTGAACCTGGCCAATGTTAATACGATTGGTATCGGCTTTGGTAACAGGAATCCCGATGTATCGGGAGTAGCTGGCGGTTCAGGTACGATGTACTTTGACGACATTCGGCTGTATCAGCCGGAACCAGAGCCGGCACCTTAAGCTAAGATTTAAGTGGCCCCCATCGCTTCTGCCGTAAGGCATCCTGTTAAGACTGCGGATTGCGAAGCAAGATATGGGGGCGTGGTTACACAAGTGTAGGTAATTCGGGGCTTATGCCGAACGATTCGGTATAGGCCCTTTTTAAAATTGATTCTGCCAGGGGCGGATTTCAACCGGAGGGAATCTTTAAAAATCTTTGTTATTTTCTCAACATAGGATGTATGAAAGTATAAAATTGTTAATTTGAAGAGTTAGGGCAGCCTGCCTCGGTCATTTTTGGGCCGCTTATGCCAACAAGCTCAATTCATAACCATAACTACTTTTCTATAAAGCAGTTATCAAGCCTGCCCAATGTGCGTCAGCGTTTAGCTCGGCGGCACTGGTAAGGATGCGATACTTTTTGTTTTTGTCCGGCAATGGCTTATCTGTTAACAGGCTTTCGAGAAAATATCCACCGGATAATATATTTCGTATCTCGTCGGGGACTTTACGCGAGGAGTTAGTTTTGGCCTGACGGAGGGCGGATCTTCACTTACGTTTCAACGGTTGGTTTTCAAACTTTGCGGGAAAAATGCTATAACTCCCTGCTGTACAGATGGTTACAACGTTTTGAGGGCATTTTGAGAATGAGTATTTGTTAGCGTTTTTTCGTATTTTTTGGCAAGAATTTTGAAAAGTGCAGACTTTTTGACCAAGTCTGAAATGGGGCATCTGGGGGACTTGACTTTTCGGGATTTTAGGGCTTGACAAACAGTGCTGTTTATGTATCATAATACTTGATGTGCAGTTTGCAGACAAAGGCTAATAAGAGTAAGAGTATAAAGAGTATAACCCGGCAAATTTCACTTTTTTTGATTTTTTTTCAAAAAAAGCAATAAAATTCTTGACGTAACATCAGCCAATCTGGTATAAATATACTTGATAACGTCTTTATGGGTATTAAGGTAAGGATTTGCTGATTCTGTACAATCGAAGTACGGAAGCTTTATAGTTATCCAAGTAGAGGAGGAGCTATGGCTTATTGTGCGAGGCACAGAGCTGGAATAAGGATTTAGTGCTTCGTAATCAAATATTTCACATTTCAATTAACAGTTCATTTTTGGGCTTTTAAGGGAAGGAGGTTGTATCAAGTCGCGCACAATTTTCCTGGGCAGATATATAGTGTAGCGACAGTGGAATTTTTTGTCGGTCGCTTTGGTGTGTAGCCAAGGCATAATTTAGAATTATTGTAATTGTTTTGGAGGAGAACTATTATGTGTAGGAAATTGGTTTTTTTACTTTCACTTGTTTTAGTGCTGGCTCTGGTCGGTGCAAATGTCACCTTCGGGAAGGACGTTATCGAGATCCCGGTCGCTACCGAAAATGATGATGCTGAAGAGGATGTTGGTGGTGGTTCCGATTTTGATATCGACCTCGACAGCAGTGACCTGGAATTCAGTTATGATAACGACTCAAGCGAACCCCTTGACGAGCAGGTGGTAGGTATCCGCTTTGTGGATGTCCAGATTCCCAAGGGCGAGAACATCGTGAGCGCGACTGTTCGGTTTGATGCCGACGATGTAGATGATGCTGAGCACGTCGGGGATGCGTATGTTATCATCGAAGGTGAGCTGAGTCCGAATCCCGGCACGTTTGAAGAAACAGCCAATAATATCACCGCGAGACCCAGAACTGCAGCGCAAGTTGCATGGGGTCCGGAGCACTGGTCTGAAAAACATGCGAAATATATGACTTCAGACATTGCCGGCATCATCCAGGAAATAGTCAATCAGGACGATTGGGCTGCGGGCAATGCGTTGGTGTTGATCTTTAGCCAGGACCCGGCCAATGCGTCGACAGGAGTCCTCGAGGCCGAATGTTTCAAGGACAACGCAACGGAAAATATTGAACGAAGGCCGACGCTGATTATTGAGTTTGGCGAGCCGGTATTCGTTGCCGCTGATCCCACCCCTGCCGATGGCGCTGTTGGAGTAGTAGATTCAACGCTGCAGTGGACCCCTGGCGATACGGCTGTCTCCCACATGATATATCTGAGCACAGACGAGACGATCGACGAATCGGACTTGATTGCTGAGACCAAGTTGGCATTAATCGCCGCAGAACTAACCCCGGGGACAACCTACTATTGGCGAGTCGATGAGGTCGAAGCCGAAGTACCCGCAGACTGGGACAGTTGGGATATAGAGATCCCTGAATCAGTTGTAAATGAGGGTGCAGTTTGGAGCTTCACGACGATGACTATTGAGGCTCATAACCCGAGCATATCTGACGGCGCTGAGTCGGTAAGCATTGATGCCAAGCTTAGCTGGACAGCGGGCAAGGATGCGATTATGCACGATGTGTACTTCGGCACAGACGAAGCGGCCGTAGCGGCTTCAGATCCGAGTACGTTAATGGGTACGATAATAGAGACATCGTTTGACCCCGGTCCGCTGGAGAAGGGTACGACGTACTACTGGAAGGTCGATGAGTTTGCTGTTATCGCAACAAATCCAGGCCCGGTCTGGAGCTTCACGACAGAGGTACCGTCGGCTTCCGATCCGAAGCCCCAAGACGGAGAAGAAGATACCGTGCAGTCGCCGGTCCTTTCCTTTAGTCCCGACGTGAAGGCTGTAGAGCATGACCTATACTTAGGTGATGATCCCAATGCCGTAGCCGCTGCCGATGTCAATACACCGGACATCTATATTGGCAGGCAGGCCGAAACCAGCTTAGACGCTGGGGAACTGGAATGGGGCAAGACTTATTACTGGCGTGTTGACGGAGTCGACGAAGCCGATGCAGGTTCGCCGTGGAAAGGCACGGTCTGGAGCTTCACGACTGCCGACTACTTAATTATCGATCTTTCGGAGACGGTCCTTGACTATGACAATAGTGCTGAGCCTTTCACTACTGAGGCTTCGTGGGATACGCCGACGGACTTGACAAGCAATGGAGTTACGGACCTGACGTTCCGGTTCCAAGGCGCACCGGGTCCTGAAGGCAGTGCGAGCTTAGACGAAGCGACCGGGACCTACACAATAACTGGTTCCGGGAACGACATCTGGGGTACATCGGATCAGTTCCACTACGTGTACAGGGAGCTATCCGGCGACGGTTCAATAGAAGCACAGGTCGTTGACAATGGCGAGGGCACAAACGACTGGGCCAAGGGTGGCGTTATGATCCGTCAAAGCCTCGACGGCGACTCCATCAATGTTAGTGGCTTTATCACCGGCGGCAGCGGTGACGGCGGCACGTTCCAATGGCGTTCCGTCCAGGGCGATAGTTCGTCTTCGAACCGCACGCTGGTCGGTATCGCCCCGCCGTACTACGTCCGCCTGGTTCGCGAAGGCAATACCTTCACGGTCTACATGTCCGCCGATGGCGTCGAGTGGGCCCAGGAAGGCGAGCCTCCGGCGACGATTGAAATGACGGACCCCGTCCTCATTGGTTTGGCCGTCACGTCACACCAATCCGGCGAGAAGCGCACCTTTACGTTCGACAATGTCAGTACTACTGGTAAGGTCAGTGCTACCGCTGCGAATCAAGATGTTGGCATAGCCTTCAATTCCGCCGAGAAGTTGTACTTAGCAGTGGAAGATGGCGCTGGTGCCCTTGGCGTGGTGACCCATCCAGACCCAGCGGCCACACTGATTGATCAGTGGTGGACCATGAAGGTTCCGCTTCTGGCTTTCAGTGACGCAGGCGTGGATGTGGCAGATGCCAATAAGCTGTACATTGGTGTAGGCGATGTAGATAACCCGACGGCCGGTGGTACCGGCTCAATCCGCATCGATAGCATCAAAGGCGTCAAGCCGATCGTTATCCTGGAACCGAATGATGTTACTGCACCAGGTGACAACGTCAAGGGTGTTCCGGGCGATGGAGATTGGCCTGGTGCTGAAACACCTCCATTGGCGATCGATGATAATACCGCGACGAAGTATCTACATTTCAAAGGAGATTTTGAACCCGATCCAGGTACAGGTGGTTCTGGTTTCAAGATTACACCATCCGCCGGTGCGAGTATCGTTACGGGACTGACTTTCACCACAGCGAATGACGTTCCAGGTCGTGATCCGATTGCATTTGAACTTTCTGGTTCTAATGTGGGCATCGATGGGCCGTATAATTTGATTGCCAGTGGCGATATCGTCGATTTCAACGAGCCGAACGAGTGGCCACGCTTCACAAAGAATGAAACGCCGATTTCGTTTGAGAATGCGACAGTGTACAAGCACTATCAAGTTCTCTTCCCGGCCATTCGAGGTCCGGTAGGTGGGTCTGTGAATAGTATGCAGATCGCCGAAGTTGAGCTAATAGGTGTCACCGAAGATGTACTGGTTGATATCACCTCACCAGGGAATACCATCTATGGATATCCGACCGATGTCGATTGGCCCAGCTCAGAATCACCTCTAAAGGCGCTCGATAATGACAACCGGACGAACTATCGGCATAAGAAAGGCGAGGATCAGCCCACTGGTTTCGTGGTAACACCATCAAAGAAGAAAGTTGTTAATAGATTGAGTTTCACCACAGCAGATGACGCTCCGGAGCGAGACCCGGTTGCATTCAAACTCTATGGTTCCAATGATCACGTATATGTTGGGCCATGGACGTTGATTGCCAGTGGCAAAATTGACGATTTCAACCAGGAGACAGCTTGGCCGCGCCTCACAAAGAACGAGACGCCGATTTTGTTGGATAATGATGTAGCGTACAAGCACTATCGACTTATGATCACGGAAGTTCGAGATTCCGGAAGTGCGGATAGTATGCAGCTCGCTGAAGTTGAGCTAATAGAGGCTCTCGATTAATCCTGAGCTTGTCAATGGCACCATAGTTAAGCCAACGAGCTTAATAAGTTGGCTTAGGATTGATGACGTTTTCGGGTTTGGGGGCACTAACAGTGCCCCCAAACCCTTTTCTATTGTTACTGAATATTAGATGTTCGTGTCCACTTTTGGGGGCTGCCTTGTTTGGCAAATGTCATAGGTCAAGCCTATATCAATAGAAATTTTCCCAAATAAAAATTCCAAACGAGATTCTGATAAGGTTTTTTCTGTGATAAAGCACGGTTTTTCCTGTGTCGTCTCAAGGATATATCTGGGCAGAACTTACGCGGGGACAACCGATAATAGTAGAGTGTGAAAGAATCTATATGAGGTCATCGACCCTATATGCAGGGGGAAGGGTCGGTGACCTTTTTTGATTGGAGGATTTGGCAATTCTGGCGGCAAGGGGGGCTTGCGATTTGCGATTGCCGCGTCCCGCACCAATTGAGCTCAGGCTCGCGCCTAACTTGGTGCTGGACTCACAATGATATGTGTGTATTGCGTAACGCAGAGTTCGCGGGTAAAATGGATTGGGGAATTGAATGGATTGTGTAGGCTCGGATTCAAAGAATGCTTGAATTCATTACGGACAGAGATATATACGAAAAAGTGCTTTGCGGGCGAATCGGAAAAGCTCGCAAGTTCGTCTGGATAGCAACGTCCGACTTGAAAGACCTCTATGTGGAAAAGGCCGGCAGGATGGTGCCGTTTCTGGAGATTTTGTCCGACCTGGTCAAAAGACACGTCGAAATAAGACTGCTGCACGCCAAAGAGCCCGGGCCTGCCTTTCGAAAGGATTTCGATAAGTATCCGAATCTGATAAAGGGAATGGAACGAATTTTATGTCCGAGAGTTCACCTTAAAGCCGTGGTAATTGACGGCGGTTTCGCTTACAGCGGCAGCGCCAATCTTACCGGTGCCGGGATGGGGGCCAAAAGCGAGCACAAAAGAAATTTTGAGGCCGGCATCATTACTGACTACGAAATGATAATCGGTAAAGTTATGGAGCAGTTTGACAATATATGGAGGGGGACGCACTGCAGAGCGTGCGGGCGAAAGAAATTTTGCGCAGACTATAAAGACATTCTACTTTGACGGAAATTGCGGCTTTGGGCACTGTGTAAACTAAAATGATTGCTCACACTGTTCAGATATATTGTCAAATGTTGTGGATGAGTGGGGGTTTATACTTTTCGATATGTTGAAGAAGGTATTTGATTTTTATACGAAGTATTTTGCGGTGTGGGTGATTGTGTTTGGGGTAAGGCATTACTTTAAAGATAAAATAGAAAAAGTTTTGCCGGTTTTCCCGGCGATATCGGTAACGTTTATCATATTTATCTGCATTATTACAGCATCTGTTATGGCAGAGCTCTGGCGGAAAAGGCCGAGCGAAACATAAGCGGCAGCAAAATAAATGTTATATATTAAATGAAGAATATTGCATTCTGCCGATATAGAAGCTATAATTTGAGTTCAGTTTTGGCATTAGTATGTTTTAATGGGCAGTCTTGTTTGGCTGCCTTTAAGTTTGTATGCGAGAGAAGATTTTGAGAGGCTAAAAGTATGGGTTGTAATCTGGCGATTGCTGGAGTAACCGGTGCGGTCGGGCGGGAATTTCTGCAAATCTTAGAAGAGCGGGATTTTCCGTTTGACAGATTAAAAATGTTGGCGAGCAGCCGGTCGGCCGGCAAGAAAATCAAATTCAAAAGCAAAGAATACATCGTTGAAGAGCTGACGAAGAATAGTTTTTCTCGCATTGATATAGCGTTGTTCAGTGCCGGTGCATCGCGAAGTAAAGAGTTTGCGCCCGCTGCGGTCAAGGCCGGTACGGTCGTGGTTGATAACTCCTCGGCGTTCAGAATGGACCCCGATGTCCCGCTGGTTATACCTGAAATCAATCCGCAAAAAATCGAGGAGAATAAAGGCATAATCGCCAATCCGAACTGCTCAACAATTATCGGTATCGTGCCGGTCTGGCCGCTGCACAAGGCAAATCCTGTCAAACGAATGGTCGTGAGCACGTACCAGGCGGCCAGCGGAGCGGGACACTCGGCAATGGTCGAGCTGGAAGAACAAACGCGTGAAATCCTCGACGGGAAAGAGCCGACCTGTAAGGCGTTTCCGTATCAAATAGCGTTTAACGTGTTCAGCCATAATTCGGCGCTCGGGCCGAACGGATACAATCAAGAAGAGATGAAGATGGTCAACGAGACCAGGAAGATTTTTGACTGCGCTGATATTGCGATTACCTGTACCTGTATTCGTATCCCGGTATTCCGGGCGCATTGTGAGAGTATCAATCTTGAGTTCACCGAGGCGATTACGCCGGACCAGGTCAGGGATCTTTTGAGCACCGCGCCAGGCGTCTCGGTACTGGACGACCGCGAAAATAACCGGTTCCCAATGCCAATTGATGCTTCGGGTAAGGATGATATATTTGTAGGCCGAATCCGGCAGGATGAGTCTGTACCCGAGAACCGCGGCATCAATATTTGGGTCGCCGGCGACCAGTTGCGGAAAGGCGCAGCTCTAAACGCTGTCCAGATTGCGGAAAAGTTGGTCTAATCTGTAATAATGGCCGTTCGCAATATAAAACTGACAATTACCTACGACGGTAGCGCATATCACGGCTGGCAAATTCAGCCGGGACTAAGGACCATCCAGGGCGTGATTACCGAAGCAATCCAGGACCTGCTCGGTTCTGAGGTCAGACTGTTCGGGGCCAGCAGGACCGATGCAGGTGTAAGCGCTCTGGGGCAGGTCGGGCTTATTCAAATCGATTCGCCAATTCCAACAGAGAATCTGGCCAAGGCGATTACGGACAGGCTGCCTGCTGATATTGCAATTACCGAAGCGGTGGATGTCCCGGAAGGTTTTGACCTAATGGGCGCGGTAACAAGCAAATTATACCGCTATACGATTTTTACGGGGCAGGTAAGGCCGGTCCTGCAAATCAGACACTGCTGGCATCTGCCCACAAAACTCGACACTACAGCTATGGCTGAAGCGGCAAGACTTCTGGTCGGCAAAAAGGACTTCAAATCCTTCGCATCAGCAGCAGATAAAAGAGAGAACACAGTGCGGACAATCTTTCGCTGCGATGTCAATTCGTCGTGCGTTGTGCGTGATGCGTATTGCGAGAAAGCAAAAATGGATTCCTGCTTTCGCAGGAATGACAATACGCAATACGCAATACGCGATACGCAATACGAAAATGATTGGGTATATGTTGAGGTGGAAGGCGATGGCTTTTTGTATAATATGGTCAGAAATATAGTCGGTACTCTGGTCGAAGTGGGCGTGGGCAGATGGAAGCCCGAAAAGATAAACGAAATTCTCGAAGCAAAAGACCGGACCGCAGCGGGGCAACTCGCCCCGCCTGGCGGATTGTGCCTGATGTGGATTAAGTACGACTGAAGCGTATGCAGGATACATATTGAAGATTGTTCATATCATAACGAGGTTAATACTTGGTGGGGCGCAGGAGAATACGCTTATTACCTGTAAACTCTTAGCACAGCGAGGGCATGATGTTACGCTCATCACCGGCCCGGCCATAGGGCCCGAAGGTGAGCTTTTCGAGCAAACAAAGGGACAGGATTACAAAGTAATAACGGTCAACAAACTC
>SDBU01006720.1_pt1 | contig 13460 bp, 11 predicted proteins | sample 2277071 | NCBI WGS metagenome assembly SDBU01 (sample SAMN10397929, study PRJNA504765) | marine sediment metagenome | isolation source: marine sediment core GS08_GC12, 126 cmbsf | place: Arctic Ocean: Gakkel Ridge, Loki's castle | collected 2008 | reverse complement strand
GGCCGCCGGCTGCCGAACTCCGCACTGAATTGCTCGGCAAGACCTCGGAATTCGTCGCGAGCCGCCACCTGAGTGTCCTCATCCCGAAGCGGGCCTCGGATTCTACACGACCCGGCAGGTCCTGCCAACGTTCGGATGTAGTCGTGGGGGCGGCTGGCGAACTTTAGCCGCCTTGGCGGCCGCCCCTACACTCGGAGGCTACGGCACAAGGATGAGCGTGCCCTTCCGCACGGAGAAGTCATCGTCCCCGGAGAACACCAGGTAGACGGTCCGGCCGTCCTCACTCATCCACTTGGTGGGGAATGCCCCGGTCTCCCCGGGACCGACGTCCCACAACTCGGTGTAGTAGACGGCCGTCCACGGGCCCCACGGCTCCGGAGCATCGTAGACTGCAAAGCCCCCCGAGAATCGCGTGCGGGGTTCACGCGGGTGATTGGGAATCTGCTGCCACCAAAGGTAGCGGCCCAGTCCCGCGTTGTAACTGAGGCTCGAGCGGAGGCACCGGCGCCTGTGCGTGAACACCGCCGCACGCCGACTGATGTCGGTCCTCCACCTGGGACTGCCCTTCTCATCGAGGCCAGCGAAGAACCTGTAGGCATCGCGCTCCCTGATCGCGTTCTTGGGCACGCGGGCCAGGATCATCCGGTCCGCAGCGCAATAGGCGTCGGGGTCGTCGTGGGAGTACACGTAGACATAATCGTCCCGAGCGCCGGCATAGTCGCGCCCGAAGTTGAGGAACGTGCAGTACCCCAACTCCTCGAATTCCCAGTCGCTCCAGGTCCAGGTCTCCGCATGGTCGGCTGACCAGGCCAGTTGAGAATGCGCCCCGTCCTCGTCGGCGTTGCGCACCCAGGCGTAGAGAACGCCCTCGACCATCAGCATTCCGCTGACCTTCTTGCCGGACCTGCCCGGCCCTTTCCTCTCCCCATCGGAGCGGACGTTCTCCCCCACGAGATCGGGCGGCATGCCCGTGACCCTGGCGAATCCCATGCTGAGCTTGTCGGGCACGGGCGGATCGAATCCCCAGCCGTCGCCGTAAGCCGTGTAGAGCTTGCCATCGTCCGCCCAGGTGACGGGCCAGTTGTCAGAGCCGTCATGCTCCTTCTTGTATCCCTTCCGGAGGATGGTGGACGCCGGCGCCCACTGCATGGCCTCTACGACGGGGCTCTGCGGACACGGCGGAAGCACAGCCCCCGACAGAGGCCTGAACAGGTGGCTGTCCACGCCTCCCCAGAAGGTGTCCCCGAGTTGTGAACCGTTGCGCACAACGATCAGATCAAGGCTGGGGACCACGAGCAGGATCTGGTTGCCCGCTCCGGCGCCGGCGAACGCGTCGCGGGGCAGCGAGGGCCAGACGCCATCGGAGTTCACCCACCAGCCCAGGCCCGAGGCCGGGGCCGGGTTGTCGGCAGACCGCTCGGGCAGCGGCGTGCCGGCCTGGGTCGTTGCCTTCTCGACCCACTGGGGCGAAAGGATTTGCTCGCCCTGCCAGTCCCCCTGGCGGAGCATCAGTCGGCCCACGCGCGCCACGGCCCGGGGCGTGTAATTCCCGCCACCCCAGTTAGCCACAAGGGCGAGCCCATCGGTCTCGTACTGGGTGCCGTAGCCGATGGACCATTCACCGTCCGGCACGCCAATGGGACGCATCACGCGCTCGCGCAGCAGCGTGCGGATGTCCGCGTGAGAGGTCCCCCGCAGGGCGGCCGTCACCGCGTAGGCAAGCATTCCCATACCGGGATTGCTGTAGGCATAGCCCGAACCGGGCGGAAACACAACGGGCGCCTGATCGCGCGCGATGGTGAACGGATTGGGGTCCCGCCGCCAGAAAGCGCCCTTCCAGCCCGGCAGCTCCATGTGATGGGCGGTGAGGCCCTTCTCCTTCAAGGCGGCCTTTCGTTCCTCGGCGCTGAGTTCGGCGTTTTCGATGCCCGAACTGTGCGTGGCCAGATGCCGGATGGTGATTCGCGACTTCTCAGGATGGCCTTCCCACTGCGGGACGTACTTCCAGGCCGGATCATCCACACCCAGAAGCCCATCCTGAAGAGCCAGCGCGAGCGAGAGCCCGCCCACAAGGGCCTTGGCAAGCGAAGCCGTGTAGTGCGTGACCGTCGGGCCGTGCTCCGCGGCGTAGTATTCGTAGATGATGCGGTCGTTGCGGATGACCAACAGCGCCTTGGTTCCGCGCCGTTCCAGCTCGCGACACATCGCGTCCAGACGCACGCCCGACATGCCCTGACTCTCGGGCGGGGAAGTCTGCCATTCGAACACATCGCCCACCGCGCTACCCTCCCTGACCAATGCGAACACCAGCATTATAGAGTCACACCGCGGCAGGGCAAGGGACACGGTCAATGCGCGGTGACCTCTTCGAGCGCCGCTGCGTAGACGTTGTAGTCGGCGGCGGTGAAGAGCACGAAGCGCACCACCTCAAAGCAGCCCGGGTTCTCCCCAAGGAACTCCGCCATGGTGCTGAGCGCCACAGCCGCCGCCGCCTCAATGGGATAGCCGTAGACGCCGGTGCTGATGGAGGGAAAGGCCACCGAACGCAAGCCGTTGTCCACCGCCACCTGCAGGCTGGAGCGATAGGCGCCGGACAGCAGGTCCGCCTCCCCCCGGGACCCTCCGCTCCAGCGCGGCCCCACGGTGTGTATGACGCGGCGTGCCGGCAGGTTGCCGCCCGTTGTGATGACGGCACTGCCGGTGGGGCACCCGCCAATGCGGCGGCATTCTTCCATGATGGCTGGCCCGCCGGCGCGGTGGATCGCACCGTCCACGCCCCCGCCGCCGCGCAGTCCGCTGTTGGCCGCGTTCACAATGGCATCCACCTCCTGCCGGGTGATATCCCCCTGGACAAGTTCCACAGCGGCGCCAGCGATGTCTTTCCGCATCTTCCCTGCCTCCTTTTTGACGGACTTAACCCGTTGCCATGCGCTAACTTACAGGGGGCTTCTGCGTTCGCGTCGGCGGCCGGCCTATACTTTTAGAAAAGGCCACAGGCGAGGGCGCCTGTGCTACAGATACGTCCGGATTCTGGAAGCCGGGAAGCGCTGCGATGTCAGACCCGCACAAACCGCAAAGCTATTACGACCTGCTTGGCGTCGAGCCCGGCGCCGCGCTCGAAGAGATCAAACGTGCCTACCGCCGCAAGGTCCACACGTCCCACCCGGACCTGAACCGGGCCCCGGACCCCGCCCACTTCAAGCGCGTGCAGCGGGCCTACGAGGTGCTCCGCGACCCGGCCCGGCGCCAGCGCTACGACGCTGCCGCGGGGGTGGCAACGCAGAACGACTTCGCCGCGCCCGACCGCAGCAGTTTCAATCGGCTGCTCAGCGACCTCTGCTCGTCCCTGCAAACCGCCCTCGACAATACTCGGAGCGCATCCCGCAAACGCCAAGGCAAGCGCCGCAGGGCGGGTTGACGTCTCACACACCCCCGCAAAGCCGGATAACGGACCCGCCCTGGCCCAGGCCGTCACTCAATCCACATGAACCATGACTTCGGAGCCCCGCAGATGGGACACTTGTCCGGGGCCTCGCCCTCGACGGTGTTCCCGCAGCCCCTGCAGACGAACATCTTCTTGTCGGGCAGGTCGTCGCCCTTCTCCAGGCTTTCGACAGCCCTGGCGTAGAGACCGTAGTGGATCTCTTCGACCTTCAAGGCGTAATCGAAGGTGCGCTCGGCATCGGTGTGCCCCTCTTCGCGCGCGGCGGCAACGAAGGGAGGGTACATGGACTTGAACTCCTCCGCCTCACCGGCCATAGCCACCCTCAGGTTCGCCAGCGTATCGGGGACGCCCCGCATAGCATCCAGGTGGTTGTGCGCGTGAACGGTCTCCGCCGCCGCCGCCGCCCGGAACAGCCTGCCGATCATGGTGAGGCCATCTTCCTGGGCTTTCTTGCCAAAGTGCAGATACCTCTGATTCGCCTGGCTTTCCCCTGCAAACGCCACGTTGAGGTTGTCCTCACTGTTGGCCATCGTACAGATCCCCCCGAATGGAGTGAAACGAAGCAACTAAAGACAGCCCCCGGGCCAGTCACCGTTCCCAGGCTAACACGGCCCAGCCTGCCTTGCAAGGCACGGCCGGACCGAAGGGCCAGCCCCCGTTCTGCCTGGGCTACGGGCAATGTAGCGCAGCCGCCCCCGGCTGCGGCTCAGGCGAGGGCGCCTGAGCTACACAAGCAGGGCTGAGCTACATTCGGGCTCTGGAATGATTGCCTCTGTGGCGGTAGAATAGACAGGGATACTGCCAGGGGAGGTGAGGGACTGATGGCGCAGAGGGGCACATTGAGTTCGGCACTGTTCGCTGCGATTGCCCTCATCGGCATCTGGTCTGGCGCCGCAGGGGCGCAGGACAAGGGCATCGGCGGCGTCGTCACGCTGCCGGTGGATGGGGAACCGAAGGTTGTCTACGAGGAATCTTACGCCCTTATCGTTGGCATCAACAGATATCCTGCCGAAGGCGCCTTGCAGTCGTTGAACTATGCGGTAGCCGATGCGGAAGCCATCCGCGACCTGCTCGTAGCGGTGTACGGTTTTCCGGCCGATAACGTGGTGCTTCTGACGGACAGGACGGATCCGTGGCCCACCAAGAAGGCCATCCTGGACGCGCTGACTGAGCTGGCGAAGATCCAGCAGAAGAGCGCGCGCGTGGTGTTCTACTTCTCCGGGCATGCGCAGACGGCGAAGGTGCGGAGCGGCGAGATGGGGTTCCTGGTGCCTGCGGATGCCTCGCTTTCCCGCCAGGAAGTGACGGACCCGGGCGCCCTCGATGAGAAGTGCATTGCCATGCGCGAAGTCCGGCACAAGTTCAACATCTGCCGCGCGCGTCATCGCGTCATGTTCTTCGATGCGTGCTTCAGCGGGCTGGCCATGGGGGGCGACCGGGCTCTGTCGCGTGACGTGCCCGAGTACCTCCAGAAGGTGGCCTTCACGCCGGTGCTGAAGGTCTTTACCGCCGGCCGCGCCGGTGATAGCTCGATTGAGGATCGGGAATGGAGGCACGGTGCTCTCACCAAGAGGCTCGTGGAGGTCCTGATCCCCAACGAGGCGGGGGCGGTGCTGGCCGACGTGGACGGCGACGGATATATCACCACTGACGAGTTGTGGGGACTGGTTCCCGCGCGCGTGCGGCAGATGACGGCGGGCAGGCAGGACCCCCAGGACGCCCAGGAAGGGGTCGGCGAAATGCTGTTCGTCCCCGTTGCTACACCGGCCGGAGGTACACCGCCGGATACGTCGGCGTGGACTTCTGAGACGCGGCGCGTGCAGGTGGCCACGCCCCAGGGAGACCAATGGAAGGAGATCGTCTACCACACGAACACCATCGGCATGGAGCTGGTGCTGGTCCCGGCCGGGGAGTTCATGATGGGCAGCAGGCTGAGCGCCGTCGAGGTGAACCGCCGCTGGCCGACCGGCCAAGAGGAGTTCTTGTACGAGGTCGAGCATCCCCGCCATCGCGTCAAGATGACCGAGCCGTTCTACATTGGCGCCCGCGAGGTGACGGGCGGTCAGTTCGTGGAGTTCGTGGGGGAGACTGGCTACCGCACGGAGGCCGAACGCGGCGGCTACGTTTCCTCCTTTAGGAATTGGGGCTGGGGCCGGGGCCTGCGCGAGGGCGTGACCTGGCGGAGACCGGGGTTCCCGCAGGACGACGGGCACCCTGTGGTCTGCGTGAGCTGGAACGACGCGGACGCGTTCTGCCGTTGGCTCTCCGAGGAAGAAGGACTGGCATACCGCCTGCCGACCGAGGCGGAGTGGGAATACGCCGCCCGCGCCGGAAGCCAGACCATCTGGTACTGGGGAGACCGGGAAAGCGGCGCACAGGGCCGCGCCAACGTTGCAGGCCACGGGGAGGAGCTGAACTGGGCCTTCAAGTTCCAGGGCGTGCGGGACGGTTACACCTACACGGCTCCCACAGGGCAGTTCCAGCCGAACGCCTTCGGGCTATGGGATGTGATGGGCAATGTGGCGGAGTGGTGTGGGGACTGGTACGGGAAGTACTACTACGGGCACAGCCTGTCGGCGGACCCGGAGGGGCCGTCAGGTGGCGAGCTCCGCGTGTTGCGGGGCGATTCCTGGTCCGGGGGTCCGAACTACTGCCGATCGGCCGCCCGCTACAGGCGCTACCCTTCGAACGCTCACGACACCGCCGGATTCCGTGTGGTCGTCTCGCCGAACCCGTAATCCCCTTTGCTATTTCCGCCGGGTGGCACGGACGAAGCCACAGGCTTGTCCGTGGGGAAAGCAATGAAGCTAAGCACGGGCAAAGCCCTTCGCTAAGCTCAGGGCCTTAGCCCGTGGCACCCGGCGCGGGGCGGATGTCCAGGAAGAGGTTCTCCGGCTCTTCGTGGATGCCGTGCGTGGTGAAACGAAGCGGCTTGTCGAAGCACGGGCCGTCGTAAACAAGGGAGTGATACTCGCCGTTCTCCCCGCACGGGTCTATGCCTTCCAGGCCAGTGATGTCGGCCACGAATTGCCGGTCTATGCTGCGGCCAACGTACTCGCGGCCCAGGTGTTTCAGCCACACGGAAGTCACGATCGCCCGGAAGCCCTCTTCGACGAATTGCGCCAGCAGGGCGGCGGTATCCTGCTGCCAGAGCACGTCGAGGTACTCAAGACCCACGGCCTCCACGCGCTCGCGGTAGTACTGGCTGACGTCCTCCAGAAGGATGTTGCCGAAGATGACGCCGCGCAGACCCGCCTCCTTCACCTTCTCCAGCGCACGGGCAAAGTCCTCGTCGAACTCATCCGCCCGGGTGGACTCGATGATGATTTCGAGGCCCAGCGCCTCCGCCTGAGCAGAGAGCATTTCCGGGCGGTATCCATGGAACCGGACGCGGCCGTACTCGACCCCGTATACGTGGAAAAGATGGGTCACACGGAGTCCCTGCGCCAGCGCTCTGTGCAGAGCCAGCGTGCTGTCCTTGCCACCGCTGGAGGCTACGGCGTACATGGGCCCTGCCCCCCCGAAACGAGACCGACCCGCCCGGCCCGATCGCGGCTAAAAGCCCCTGACAAAACGGATTCACCGCAGAGCACGCAGAGAGCGCAGAGCCGAGAGAAGCTGTTGCGGCCCCGTTTGTAGGCTTTCTCCGCATCCTCTGCGACCTCTGCGGTTGGTTCTGTTAGGGATTCACTCCCCCACGGCGTCGTACATGGCCACAACGTTTTCAAGTGGTATCTCCTTGAAGATGACGTTGGAAGGGCCGAGACACAATCCCCCGCCCATGCTGCAATGCTCGATCAGATGCCGAATCTCCCTTCTGACGTCCTCGGGACTGCCGAACGGGAGCGTCTTCTGCAGACTCACGCATCCGTGCATGACCAGGCGGTCGCCGTAGTCCCTCTTGAACTCCACGGGGTCCATGCACTCCGGCTGAATGGGATTGAGGATGTCCAGGCCGCACTCGATGAGGTCCGGGACGATGGCCCGGGAATCGCCGTCGGTGTGCCTCATGACGTAAGCGGCGGGATTGGCCGCCTTCAGGGCGGATATGAGGGCCTTCAGCCTCCCCTTATCGAACCGACGCCAGGCGGGGGGCGACATCATCAGGCTGTTCTGCATGGCCAGGTCGCCCGTGATTTGCACCATGTCCACGCCGGCCTCAACCAGCCGCACGCCCACGGCCCTCGCCCACCCATAGAGGATGTCGTAGAGGCGGTCGAGAAGTTCCGGGCGGATGGCATAGTCCATCAGGACGTTGTCCATGCCCCGCAGCATCCAGGCCGCCTTGAAGGGGTGCGACAGCTCGCCGATCACCACCGCTCCCTGGTCCTTCAGGGCCTGGATCCTGTCCGGCAGGTCTTCGGGGACCGTGATCCATTCCTCGCGCGGGAACGGATAGAAGTCCAGGTCCTCAGGCCTCTCGGCCTTCGCCAGCGGGAACCAGACGACGTCCTCCAGGTAGTCGCTGCCCGGATGGACCCTGACGACGCGGCCGCCGGACATCACGCGATACTGCTCGTCGTCCCTGTACTCGTCAGGCACGAGCGAGTCTATCAGTGCCTGGTACTCGTCCGGCCAGCGCACCTGCAGGCCGACCGACTCCCAGCGATCTATCCGCAGGCGTTCGTGCGCCTCCCTGTCGGAATCGAGCCCGAGGTGCGCGAGCAGCCCGTCCATGGCATCCCGGTTGATCCAGATGAAGGTCGGCACGCGGTCGGGGTTGCGATGCTCAAAACAGGTGAGAATCCTCTCGCGACTCGTCATTATCGTGACAGCTCCGCAACAGCTTGTCCGGACCCGATCATGTCGCCGATGCGGGAGAACCCGGACAAAGGTGGCGCATTGTAGTGCGCCGAAGGTGGCGCATTGTAATGCGCCGGAGGTGGCGCATTGTAGTGCGCCGGAGGATGGAACTGCAACGGTGGGACGCGGACCGCCCAGACAGCACTTCAGCCCGACTCAGGGACCCGACTCCAGGATCACGCAATTGCGGCCGGCCTTCTTGCTGCGGTACATCAGTTCGTCCGCCCTGTCCACCATCGTCTCCAAGGTATCATCCGGGCGTGCCAGCGCCGCACCGATAGAAACGGTCACCCGGACAACGTCGTCGTTTGGCTGAAAGCCGGAACTCTCCACAAGCGCGCAGCAGCGCTCTGCCACGGTGCGCAGCGTGCCCTCGTTGACGTTGACGACGAGGGCCACGAATTCCTCGCCGCCCCAGCGGCCCAGGAAGTCGAACGGCCTGAGGCTCCCGACTATGGTCCTGGCGACCATCTTCAGCACTTCGTCCCCGGTATCATGGCCGTATTTGTCGTTGATCGCCTTGAAGTGATCTATGTCAACAAAGAGGAGCCCGAACACCCAGCCATACCGGCGGACCTCGTCGAGCTTGGCGCGGATGTTCATCTCGGTGTAGCGTCTGTTCCCCACCTCGGTCAGGGCGTCAAGGAAGGCCACTCTTTCCAGTTCGTTGATGCGCTCGACGGCGGCGATCTTCGAGCTGTTGTCGCTGAAGACCTGCACAACGCCGCTGACGGCGCCATCGGATTCCAGGATGGGGGAGATCTGGACCAGAACCGGCACTCGGTGCCCTTTCTTGTGGTGCAGGTAGACTTCGAGTTCCCTGGACTGGCCGTCAGCCAGGGTTGCGGCCACCGGACACAGTCCCTCGCACAGGTTGGTCCCCTGCTCGTTCACGTGCATGAGGATGTTGTCCATGCAGCGATTTCCGAGGATCTCAGCGGCCGTGAAACCCGTGATCCGCTCCGCGCCGCGATTCCAGAAGATAACCCGCCGGCCCCGGTCGACGAAGTACACACCGTCATAGAGGTTGTTCAGCACGTCGCGGTAGAACTCGTCACCCGCTCCCAAGTCCGACCAACTCGCCAGACGCGACTCCGACAGTTCCGGTGACCACGGTCCACTCACCACACAACACCTCGGGCCAAATCCGCGCATCCCTGCTCACAAAGATCGCGGGATCCAGGCGCGCGCTACGCGCCGGATTCCACTGTCACGCAGTTACGTCCCGTCTGTTTGCTCCGGTACATGAGTTCGTCCGCCCGGCCCATCAACGTTTCCAACCTGTCATCAAGACGGGCCAGCGCCCCACCGATGGAGACCGTAACCTGCACCAGGTCCTCACTGACCGGCAGGCCGGCCTCCTCGACAAGTCTGCAGCACCGCTCCGCCACCGATCCCAACGCTCCTTCGGGGATGTTGAGAACAATCGCAACAAACTCTTCGCCCCCCCACCGGCCCAGCAGGTCGAAGGGCCTCAGGCCTTTAGTCAGGGCCCTCACCACCATCTTCAGCGCTTCGTCGCCGGTCCCATGACCGTACCTGTCATTGACCCTCTTGAAGTGATCTATATCAACGAAAAGCAGTCCGAACACCCAGCCGTAGCGGCGCATCTCTTCGAGCCTGGCACGAACGGTCTTCTCGATATGGCGCCTGTTCCCCAAGCCCGTGAGGGAATCCAGCAGCGCCATCCCCTCCAGATCCCTGATCCTTCTCATCGCCTCCACCTTGGAGGCGTCGTTGCTGAAGACCTCGACGGCCCCGCTGATCGCGCCGTCCGCCTCGGTGACGGGACTCACCCGCACCGAGACAGGCACCTGGTGCCCGTCCTTGTGACGAATGTAGGTATCCATGCGACGGGGGAGGCCATCGGCCAAGGTCGCCGCCATCAGTGAAAGCTCCTCCCCCACCGGCGCACCCTGGCCATTCCGGCTGCTCAAGGCATCGTCCCAACGAGCCCCGACGATCTCTGCCGCACTGACCCCGGTGATCCTTTCCGCGCCCTTGCTCCAGAAAAGAACCTTCCGGTCCCGGTCAACGAGGTAGACTCCGTGGCGGAGGTCATCCAGCACGTTGCGATAGAAACTACCCTCGGTCCTCATTGCATATCCCCACGCCGATACCTTCTCACCCCATCCCTGTCAAGCCGTTGCACGACCCCTTCCCAGAAATGTGACGGGCCGATATGATACCCATTCTGGCAAGGTTGTGCACGTCCCAACTGCCGAATACAACGTCATTCCGCACGCCGGGCACTAGCCGTCGGTTCAAGGGGCTGACTGCCGGCATCCCCTCCTGCTCGTGAAATAGGTCCGCGCAGCCCCGAGCCCACCAGTTCAGCCCGCGGATTTCCGGACAGCCTCGAGCGCCTCCTGCTCGGTCGCACAGATCCCAAAGAGCTTGCTCACACGCACGATGTCGAAGACCTGCCTGATCTGCGCATCGAGTCCGAACAGCACAATTCTGCCGCCGTACTTCTCGACCTTGAGTTGCGCCTCGATCAAGGTGGCCAGGCCGCTGGTGTCCATGAACCTGAGGCCGGTGAGGTCCAACAGAAGGCTCTCCTCGCCCTTCTTGACGTACTTCATCAACGGCTGGCGCAGATCCGGGGCCGTGTGGATGTTCAGTTCGCCGGTGAGTCCAACAATGGACACCCCTTCAACCGTCCGTTCCCTCAGGTCCATTTCCGACATGTGCACCGTCCTCTCGCACACAGACAGCAACGCCGCCGCTTCAGAGCTACATTGACAACTCCCGGGCGTTCTGGACCAGATACGCCTTCCACGCGACGGCCGTGAATACACCTTCCTCCGGCTCGACGGGTTTGCTGGCCATTACGTCGAACATCTCTGCCCGCTTCCCCACATCCCAGGCAAATTCCTTGTAGGCCCACAAGACCCTCACGTCGGGATCGGCGCCATCCCACAGCACACCCAGGTCGTCCGGCAGCAGGCGGGAATGCTCCATGTAGTCCCTCACGGCGTGGTAAGCCTTATTGATAGCGGCATATTCGGAGCGCGCCCAGCTTTCCAACCTGCCGTCCAGGCCGCGGGCCACGCTGTAGCGCGGGGCGTAACTGAGTCTGTTAGCACAGCCGCGGAAATACACCTCCAGCGGTTCCGCCCCGCTTTCGATGATTTGATCGTAGGGAAATCCCAGAACGCGGTCTCGAAACATGAACTCCCTGCCCCGCAGCACATCGTAATCCAGGCTAACCCCCGGCACGACCATCCCGCCGGCGCTGGCCAGGGGGCACTTATAACCCATGCTCTGCAGGGCCACGATAAGGGAGACGCGCGCTCCGGCAAGCCCGCGTATCTCGCCTGCGTCCTCGTCGAGGCCCGGATCCCCTTTGGCGCCCGAGGCCGCATCCTCACCGGTGGGCAGAACCCAGTCGAACTGGTCGGCGATCTCGTCCAGTATGCTGTCCACAAAGAGCGCATCCACGCCGAGTTCTTTCCTGACCTTGCGCAGATGATCCAGCAACAGTTGGCGCGCGTCCTCATCGCGCAGCGCACGGGCCACCAGCCCGTTGCCGTCCCGGCCCTGCAAACGCCGCCAAAGATCCGGATTCTCCTCCCCCATGCTGGCGGCCACCACCCACGCCAGGCAGCAGTCCCGAAGGGCAAGGGCCACCTCCATGCCCCGATGATGGGCGTGTTGGACGAACCCCTGAGCCTGCCGAAAGGCCTTCTGCAATGACGTAGACCGGCCCTTGCGCGGCTGCTCCGGGCCCGCCGGCGGCGTCAGAATCCTCATCAGGCCGGGCACGTGAACCCGTTTGCAGCCGGTATGGGCCACCTCGTCCAGACCCCGTTCCAGGCTCTCCAGGCACGACCCGTTGCCGCCCACCAGCCGGCTGCCCACAACTACCCGCTCCCGCACCAGTCCGGACTGCTCGCAGTAGTCACGCTGCAGCTCCTCCCGAATGGCGCAGTACTGGTTGGCCCTCTCGATATCGCTCTGGGCAGCGCTCTCCGCTGTGAGCACCTGCAACGCCGGGAACTCAAGGCAGTTCCCCAGGTCGCCGCACAACTGATGCCAATGGACCAGGTAATTCTGTCCGGGGTTCTTCTGGAAAAGCGACCTGCAGTGGAACGGCGCCTCGAAGGCGGTCACCAGTAGACTCTGGGGGTCGAACTGGAACGTAAACCCTTGCAGCACACTCAACAACGGCAGGAACTGCTGCAACTGCACCGCCCTGCGGGTAGATCGGCACCACGAAGTTGTGAACCCCTCACTCTTGTTGCGGAACGTCTTCTGCACTGTGTTGAACGGCCCCTGCATCCAGAAAGAATTGCCCGTCGCCCTGCCCCCCAGCTCCCACGTAGCGCGGTCGTGAATGCGATAGATGCGGTACTTGCGAGAACGGAACTTGTAGGAGTAAGAGAATCCGACGAAATCCACGCCGCCGATCGTGCGCTCGATCCCCCGGATGCAGAGGCGCAGGCTGCCGCCTCTGTCCCTTTCGGCTTCCCGCTCCCAGGGACCGACGTTCCATCGGTCCTGCCCGTCGTAGCAGACCCACTCCATGCGCGCGCAACGCCTCATGTAGGGGATCAATGCAATAGTGAGCGAATCGGCGCCCTTGCGCATGGACGCGAACCGGAGGCTGGTGACCTCGTGCCCGTCGGGAGTCCGGATAAGGGGCATGATGGGCAGCTCGGCAGAACGCAGCTTCCGCCGCCTCATCTTGACGTTTCCCAGGCCCTGAAACGTGCTGCCCTGCCTGAGGATCTCAAGGGAGATGCCGTTGTCGAAGCTCAGTTTGTAGCTTCTTTCATGCTCTTTCAGCCGCATCCCAAACCTCGCCGATTCTGTGCCCCCAGCCAACGGCGTCCCCTTTATAGGGGGTGACAGTCAGCTTTGCAAGAACCTTTTCACTTTCCCACCCAACAGACATCGCCAACTCACGCCGCATTGCCACGATCGCCGACCGGCACGCGCACGTGCCCTCAGAAATCGAACGGCGGGACGTAATCGCCGTGCCGCCCTCTCGCTGCCAGCAGTCGCTCCCGTTGAGCTTGCAGCAGTTCGAACACGATCTCCGGAGTGTCCGGCACCTGCCCACGGTAGACACTCTCGATGCGGTCTATCTTGGCCAGGTGCTCGGGGATGCGGAGCATGAACTGCTGCGCGTAGTCCTCTGCCTCGTAGTCTTTGCCCAGATGCTCGCGGAATATGTGGCGCAGGTCACGGTAAAGGGGAATCAAGC
>SDBU01006719.1_pt1 | contig 13460 bp, 10 predicted proteins | sample 2277071 | NCBI WGS metagenome assembly SDBU01 (sample SAMN10397929, study PRJNA504765) | marine sediment metagenome | isolation source: marine sediment core GS08_GC12, 126 cmbsf | place: Arctic Ocean: Gakkel Ridge, Loki's castle | collected 2008 | reverse complement strand
AACTGTTCTACGGTAGCGAAGTTCCTTGTCGGGTAAGTTCCGACCCGCACGAATGGCGTAACGAGTTAGCAACTGTCTCGAGCCTCTACTCGGCGAAATTGCGATGGCTGTGAAGACGCGGCCTACTTTCACCAGGACAAAAAGACCCCGTGGAGCTTCACTGCAGTTTGGCATTGATTTGTGCATTTCAATTGTCTAGCGTAGGAGGGAGCCCTGAACTTGTTTCAGGGCGACAATGTAACACCTCTCTTTGGAATGTGGCAGATCTTACCTGAAAGCCATGAATACTGGTTTAGGGAACGTGCTAGATGGGCAGTTTGTCTGGGGCGGATCCTTGCCAAAAGGTAACGCAAGGGTACAAAGGTCGGCTTAGTACGGATGGACATCGTACTGAATGTATAAAGGCATAAGCCGGCTTGACTGCGAGAGTGACGGCTCGAGCAGGTGCGAAAGCAGGTCTTAATGATCCTCCGATTCATCATGGGTATGGTCGGAGCTTAACGGATAAAAGCTACCCCGGGGATAACAGAGTAGTCGCGCCCGAGAGTCCATATCGACGGCGCGGATCGCTACCTCGATGTCGGCTCACCGCATCCTGGGGCCGGAGAAGGTCCCAAGGGTTGGTCTGTTCGCCCATTAAAGCGGTACGTGAGCTGGGTTCAGAACGTCGCGAGACAGTTCGGACTCTATCCGGTGAAAGCGCAAGAATCTTGAGGGGAGCTGGCCTCAGTACGAGAGGACCAGGCTGGGGGAATCCCTAGTGAGCCGGTTGTCGTGTCAACGGCAAAGCCGGGTAGCTACATTCCTAACGGATAACCGCTGAAAGCATCTAAGCGGGAAGCCGGCCCCGAGATTAGGATTCTTAGACCCCTGCAAGACCAGCAGGTTGTTTGACAGGCAGTGGAAGTCGTGTAAGCGATTAAGCTAACCTGATCCAAATCAGTCGATCAAGAACTTTTCCCCGATTAAAGCGGGGTGTGGCCAATTCTCTTCAGATTTCAAAGAATAAATTTCAAGACAGAGTCCTGGTGACTAGAGCGATCTGGCACCACCTGATTCCATTCCGAACTCAGCAGTGAAACGGGTCAGCGCGGACGATAGTCTCGGGGCGACCTGACGCGAAAATACGTCGTCGCCAGGACTCTGTTTTGAAAAGACTAAAGCCTTAAATTATTAAGGCTTTTTTTCATTTAATAATTTGTCAATTTCTTGCTCACCCAATTATTTAATGTTCATTCTTTACTCGCCTAAAAGAACTGCCGAAAGGGCGCCCATGGGTAGTAGCTGCGTTCAAATGGATTACTTAATTCGAGTAACTATAGATTGTTCACTAATCACCGTTTAACAGATTGACAATTCATTCAATTATAGGATATAATTCTTCAGCATAGAATTTAGTTCTTTAACAACTCGGAAAGTTTATATGGGGCAAAGCCCGAAGGAGGATTATACAATATCTACTGCGGGTGGAAATCCTGCCGAAGTTTTGAGGGAGAATTTAATAATTCATCGGGTGAGAAGCCCAGGGAGAGAAAAATGAACGAGGAAAAAAAGAAAACACTTCGTCAGCGTATTGCTGATATTGGCCGAACAGTTTCTAAAATGGTGAAGGTTTTCACCGACGAAAAGGAACTCACCAAAGCAGGAGTCAACCTGACTCGCTCCCATCAACGTAGAGGATAGGACTTTCCGAGAAACATTTAGACTAAGCGGCGTTTAACGCTGGGGGAGAGAGAGGATTTTTAGGCTAGTAATTTTTGATCATTGCGATCATCAAAGCCTGATATCTTTCTCTTTTTCCCCAAAACGCCGCTTTTTTATTGGTGGAATCTTGTTACTTTCTTGCATATCATATTAAAAAAAATCCCATTTGAACGAAAGCTACCACGACGAGCTGGAGTGAATACTATTCAAGAATGCGGTCGGTGTTAACGAAGGGCTAAGACCCGAGGAGTTCGGCACGTATAACTATGAACAAAGCGAGGAGTGGAGACCGTTCATTATGGGCGCACTTTCTTCAATACTTCTTTAGGCGAGTAAAGAAGTATTAAAAAGGATTTTATTCAAAAAGAAAATAAACCATACATTAACTACTTTTCAAAGCCACATTCAAAAGAGATTGTAAATACCATTGAAAGAGAGAGCTTCACAATATATAATGGCTAAGTTTCAAACAGAAAGGGGACCCCGCTTAAGCAGGGTAAACATGAGAAGTGGCTTCAAAAAAGAAACCTCAAAAGAAATCATCGGCTAAAAGCCGATCCGCATCACGTTCTCCTCAAACTATGGAGGAGCTTTTAGTCTCCGCTGAAACTCCTATTCAGTCACTCTCGAGAGGCCAGAAGATAAAAGGGAAAATTGTCTCGATTACCAAGAAGAATGTGGTTGTCGATATCGGGGGAAAGAGTGAAGGTTTAGTAGCAGAACGTGCCTTTCAGGAAGCTAAGAGTTTTGTGAAGACCTTAAAAGAAGGGGACGAAATAATAGCAACTGTTTTGATACCCGAAACTCCTGACGGTTTTGCGATACTATCATTTAGGCAAGCCGCCTTGAACACCGCTTGGAAAAAAATCGAAGCTGCTCAAAAATCTGCAACTCCTTTGAATGTCCTTGCCAAATCCGCTATCCAAGCCGGTATGACGGTGGACGTAGTAGGACTGCCTGGTTTTATTCCTACTTCTCAACTAGGCAAGGAAGTTTCAAAAAACCCGCAAGCTCTGATTGGCACGCACTTTAAAGCATTAGTTATCGATACAGACCGGTACGAAAATAAAATAGTGCTATCTGAGCGGGGAGTGTCCGAGGCTGATGAGATAAAGCTGGCCAAAAAGGCTTTGAAAATGGTTGATGAGAAAAAAATCTATACCGGAAAAGTGACAAAAATTTATGCTTTCGGGTGTTTTGTCCAAATACAAGTTGAAATTAATAAGGGGAAGAAGGTGCCGGTGGAAGGACTGGTTCATGTTTCCGAGTTGAGCTGGGAAAAAGTATCAGACTCCAAAGAAATAGTAACGGAAGGGGAAAAGGTTAAAGTAAAGATTATCGGCAAAAAGGATGACAAACTTTCCTTATCTATGAAGCAAGCCAAAAAAGATCCGTGGGAAAATGCCGTTAAAAAATACAAAAAGGACAAAAAGTTGAAAGGCAAGGTAGTAAGACTGTCCGATTATGGAGTATTTGTGCAATTAGAACCGGGAGTTGAAGGATTAATCCATATGACAAAAATTCCTCCGGCGACGAAACTTGAGGAAGGAAAACAAGTGGATGTATATGTAGAAAGAATTGACCCAGAAGCAAGGAAACTGTCCTTAGGATTGGTATTAACCACGAAACCAATCGGCTATAAGTAAATCGGAGAACCAGAGAACTCAGTTTTTCGGAGAACCAGAACAAGTATAAAACTCGGTGAATCAGTATATCAGTGTCTCGGAGAGTCAGTGCATCAGAAAATCAGAAATCTGTAACACCAAAATCTCCGACAATCTGATTCTCTGACAAGTCGATTCACTGGCTCTCTGAGTTTTCCGAGTATTCCGATTCTCTGAACAGCAAGATGGCGAAACAACATTCATTGTATGTGTGTCAGCAGTGTAATTATGAGGCTACCGGCTGGCTCGGTAAATGCCCTGATTGCAATAGCTGGGGGAGCCTAGTGGAAACTGTCGTTTCCGCTAAAATCCAAAGTTCCCTCCGGGCCGGTGGCAAGTCCAAAGTTCAAAGTTCAGGGGCACAACCAATATCACTAGCCTCAGTGTCTTCTAGAAAAACTTCCAGATTATCAACGAAAATTTCGGAACTGGATAGAGTTCTTGGTGGAGGAATTGTTCCTGGCCAGGTAGTTTTAATGGCAGGGGAACCGGGCATAGGGAAATCGACTCTTTTACTTCAAGTCGCCGACATGCTCGGGAATTGCCTTTATGTTTCGGGCGAGGAGTCGGTCATTCAAATTGCCTTGCGAGCGAAAAGACTCGGTATAAAAAATAAAACAATTCGGGTATTGGAGGAAACGAACATTGATGAAGTAATAAAGGTAGTAGAGATAGAACAGGCAGAAAAAGTGAAAGCGAAAAGTTCCTTATCTACTTCTGCTACTTTCTCTACCTTAGTTATTGATTCAATTCAAACTATGGTAACCAGCGACCTGTCCGGCATGGCTGGTTCGGTTGGCCAAGTCAGAGAAAGCACTTACAGGCTAATTAGGCTGGCTAAATCCGAGAACATTCCTATATTTGTTGTTGGTCATGTTACTAAAAAAGGAGCAGTTGCTGGACCGGCGGTTTTAATGCATTTAGTCGATACTGTTTTATGGTTTGAGGGGGATAAAAATCTGACCTTTAGGCTTTTGCGGGCCGTTAAAAACAGATTCGGCCCCACAGACGAAGTGGGAATATTTTCAATGAAAAACACCGGACTTAAATCAATTAATAATCCTGCCAAGCTATTTATATCTGGTGGTAAAAAAAGGGCATCGGGGAGCGTGATTACCTGTCTGATGCAGGGCACCAGACCAGTTTTAGTGGAAATTCAAGCATTAGTGGTGTCTACCAAAATGGCTTTTCCTAAAAGAATAGCCCAGGGGATAGATGCCAAGCGTTTCGAATTGCTTTTAGCAGTATTATCGAGAAGATGCGGCATTCCTCTATATGAGTATGATTGTTATCTTAATGTAGTCGGGGGAGTGCTAATCAGACAAGACCCTTCATCAGACCTAGCAGTTTGCTTGGCACTTGCCTCTGCGTTTTACAACAAACCGGTGGATTCTGACCACTTCGCCTTAGGGGAGGTAGGATTATTAGCAGAAATTCGCGAAGTTTTTGCTCAAGAAAGAAGAGTGAAAGAAGCTAAAAGGTTGGGATATAGAAAGCCAATTACTAATAAAGAATCCCGGTATCTCCAGGGAGCAATACGTATCTTTGTAAAATAGATACTCCAACATACTAGTTATACTGAGCAGTTTTCAACTTGTTATCCACATTTTATATTTCACCCTAATCTTTCACGAAGATTAAACCTAGAGAAAGGTAGGCGTTTACTATGGGAATGTCCAAGTTTGAACTTTACTTAATTATAGGGTTTGACAAGGTTGACAGCCGGTGCTAACATTTCTCTAAGCTCTTAAAAAAGCAAAGAGCATCGCCACCGTTGGGGTATCCTGATAGAAATAACACCAGGATCTTGCCACGAATAGAGATGCTCTTTACTGAGATTTGTCTTGTCAGGCAGTAAAAAGACAAATCAGACTTAGCGTAATTGAAATTTTGTTTTCTTGTCAAGACCTAAAGTTCAAAAAAGCGCGTGGACTATCTTGCTTTAGGGGGCGGGTGGAGTGTAGGGCAGGCGCTCTACCCGTTCCTTAAGGTCAGATGAAAAGCGCGCTTTTCTCGTTCGGTAGTCTTTTATTTGACCAGGGTTAAGCGATAGCTTTTGCTTTGTATTTGACAAATCCTAAGAGTATGACTTTTAATTTGTGTAACAAATTTTAAGGTACTCCATATTTTCTTGACTTTATACATTATGCACCTTATAATACGCCCCAATTGCTATAAGACGGATTCGTCAGTCCAGTTATAGTATTAACTACTCACGCTATCCAGGAATGAAAAACAAAATCAAATTTCTGCTCGCATCTGTCGCGTCTCTGGTGTTTTTTGCATTAGTAAGTACGGCAAGTGCTGAAGTGTCTCCGCCTGACTATCTTTCCTGCACCGAACGAATTCCTCCGGGTGATTATGAGCATTATGATTATGGTTGGCACCAGATTGTCGGCCAAGGTGGCTTAATAGAGGGAGCTGATGATGTTTATACCCTTTCTGAGGGTAATTATCTTCAATGCTTTTGTTCAGTAGATGATGAAGGAATCGAGTCGATCTGGTGGAAAGTTAGCGGTTTAAGCCAAATAGAGATCGATCAGTACTTGGCTCAAGGTTGGTATTTGGAAAATGGCCTTCAATGGAACTTGGTCGACACAATGTATCTAGTTAAAAATGTTGAGTACGTTTGTGCAGAACCAACACCGACCCCAACCCCAACACCGACACCAACTCCGACTCCCGGTGATGAGCCGGAATCAAGATGCTCGTCCCTTTCCGCCAGTCCGGTAGAAGGAACGGCTCCTTTGACGGTTAAATTTAACGGTTCAGGATTTGACGAAGATGGCGATATTAAAAAATACCGGTTTGATTTTGGTGATTCTTCCGGCGGACAACCCCAGGAATGGGAACAAGAGGAATCAGAGGCATGGCACCGGTATGAGAATGAAGGGAAATACATTGCCTCGCTTCATGTTCAGGATTCTCGAGGCAATTGGAGAAACGGACAAGAAGACTGCAGGATTGAAATTGAAGTAAACGATAAACCGAAAGTGCTTTCGGCAACTGTAGCCAGATTGCCTAAAACTGGAGCACCTTTGGGAATTGTGTTTGGACTGACCTTTTTAAGCGGACTTGGCGCTTATCTATACAAACGCTTCAAACTAATAAGCTAAAAAAATGCGCCCCAAAGGGATAATATATCAGGCTGGCAAGTCTGGCGCTCATGGTGAAGCTATTGTTGCTTTATCTAAAGCTGCCAGATTTTCTTATAATCTTCTACGCGGTTTTGGTGCCGGTTTAACCGGATTTGCAGTTATTTCCGCCCTATTTACTTACGGACCAATAGTTAAAGAGGAGTTTTTATATAATATCCGTTCGGTTGTTCCAGACGAACCTAAAATCTCGACGGAAAGCTTGGTTAACGTTGCCGAAGCAGATAGAGTTGTAGCTGTTCAAAAAGAGGCATACGAGCAAGGTGTAAACTCTTACTTTTCGGTAGTTATTCCTAAAATCAATGCCTCCTCTAACGTTATTGCCAATGTTGATGCGGGAAACGAAGAAGAGTATTTGGCCGCCCTTAAAAAGGGAGTAGCCCATGCAAAAGGCACTTACTTTCCGGGCCAAGAAAGGAACATTTATCTTTTTGCCCACTCTACCGATTCACCGATAAATATTTCCCACTATAATGCAGTTTTTTATCTTTTGAGAAAACTGGAAACGGGGGATAAAGTGATTGTTTATTTCGCCGACGACAAGTATGTTTTTGAGGTTGAGGATAAAGCCATTGTTGAAGCGGAGGATACCTCCTGGCTGACCCGGGATTATGGAGGAGAAAGACTGATCCTTCAGACCTGCGATCCGCCGGGCACTACCTGGAAACGTTTGGTGGTTATCGCCAAACCAGTAAACTAACTTACTTTTTGTTATCAAGTTGACAAGGAAGTTTTAAGAACTTAAAATAAGCATAGCTTGTTTCTTACGAAAACGAATATTTCAGGTTTGATTATTCTGATAGCTTCTTAAGCGTTTCCTGAATGCAAACATAATATCTGTGTTTTCCTAAATTAAGTCCTGGCGGTCTTCTTACTAGTTGAGTATTAATATGGCATTAAAAGCAAAACATTCACCCCTTTCGGCTCCTAAGCCGGCAGGGTCTCTTACCAAGGGAGAAGTTACCATTGTTAGGGGCAAAGACAGGCAATCTTTGGTGGTTGATGAGAGAGTTTTGCCTGACTCAGGATTGCCAACGGAAAAAGTAGCGGGAGTTTTAGATATTGCCACCGAAGGTTCTGGGCTTTTGCGCCCTAAATTTGCGGCCAGCGATAGTGATATCTATATCTCAGCTAGTCAAATTAGAAGGTTTAATTTACGCACTGGTGACCTGGTAGAAGGCCAGGCCAGGCGCCCTAAGGAAAACGAGCGTTATTGGGGACTTTTGAAGGTAGAGACAGTCAATGGAGAGTTGGTGGAGAATCTAATCGACCGGCCAGATCTTGAAGACCTTACTCCGGTTTATCCCGATACGAGGATTAATCTCTCAACCGGCGCCGAGCCCCTGACGACCAGAGTAATCGACTTGGTTGCTCCAATCGGATTCGGCCAAAGAGGATTAATTGTATCTTCGCCTAAGGCGGGTAAAACTTGGCTTCTTAAAGACATTATTTCCGGAATTGCCAAAAACTACCCCGAAAACGGAAAAGGCAAGAAAAGAGGTGCTCATCTAATGGCAGTTCTCATTGGGGAAAGGCCGGAAGAGGTGACCGATATTGCCAGGCACATTGAAAAAGTCACCAGCGGCAAGGGAGAGTCAGCAGCTTCCAATTTTGACGAACCTCCTCAGGACCAAACCAGAGTAGGCGAGTTGGCCTTAGAGCGGGCTAAGCGCCTGGTAGAAAAGGGCCAAGACGTAATAGTATTACTTGATTCAATTACCCGGATGGCCAGGGCTTACAATCTCGCTCTTCCTACCTCGGGACGTACTCTAACCGGAGGATTTGATCCGGTGGCTCTTTTTCCCGCCAAGAAGTTTTTCGGCGCCGCCAGAAAGATAGAAAATGGTGGGTCTTTGACTATTATCGGAACATGTTTAGTTGAAACCGGAAGCAGGATGGATGACTTGATTTATGAAGAATTTAAAGGCACCGGAAACATGGAGCTTCATCTGGATAGAAAACTTGCCGACAAAAGAATTTTTCCGGCCATTAATATCACTCTTTCGGGCACCCGCCAAGAAGAGCTTCTTTATAGCGAGAATGACTTGAAAAAGGTTCATACCTTAAGGCGAATGCTTGAGATGGTATCCCAAGACGAGCGTACGGAAACCCTTCTGGAGAGATTAAAAAAGACTAAAGATAACAAGGAGTTCTTGGACTCTTTAAAAATAGGCTAAGATAACTCCTTCGACTTCGGCGTAGGAATTCCTCGACAGTCTAAAGACCGGATAATTGAGTAATTTTTGTGTGCTCCAGTTAAATTTGACCCCCAATGCTTCATATGATATCTTCTCGTTTGTAAGTAAAACCTATTACATTTGACCTTTGACTTTTGACTTTTCTGCTTTCTTGTCAATTGTCATCGCACGCCGCCATAGCTTTAGGCGACGGGGCGCATGTCACTTGTCAATTGTCATCCAAGGTGGAAAACTTATACACTAAAATTTTCCAATTTTTCTCAGACACAAGGCTCTTTTTCCTCGAGCTTTTAACCTATCTGATTAAAAAGCTTCACCTTTCATTTGTCCGTTTTGAGTCCGGAAAAGGAATCTTTGTGACTGCTTTATACCGACAGAGAGGAAGGATGGCCAGGCGGTTGATTCATTCGGGGATGGTGGGTCTTGCCGCGGTGGGGATGATGATTGCTCCGATTATTGCCGAGGAGTTTCCCGGAAGGTCCGTTAACCCCTGGGACATTCCATCACCTTCATCAATAGTCTCTCAAGCGACGACTAATCCTTACACCGCGACATTAGTTTCAGAAAAAGTCAGGGCAGAAAGTGCTGAGTATGCCGTTGTAGAAGAAGACACTGTCAGCTCTATTGCCGAAAAATTCGGAGTATCTTCCGATACTGTCCGCTGGCAAAACGATTTGGACAGCCGGGATAGAATCAAAATTGGACAGATCTTAGAAATCCTACCTCTTACCGGAGTGGCTCATAAAGTGAAGAAGGGGGATACGGTTTACTCTATTGGCAAGAAGTATGACGTCGATGCTCAGCAAATTGTCAATTTCCCCTTTAACGCATATACCAATGACGAAACATTTGAGTTGGCAATTGGCCAAACAATTATTGTCCCCGATGGAGTAATGCCCAGTGCAGCTAGGGTAGCTCCGAGAATTCGCCAGCTAACTCCTGATGCCGGAACAGTGGTGGCTGCGGGCAATTTTGTCTGGCCGGCTGCAGGGAGGATTACCCAGAGATATGTTTGGTACCATAAAGGTCTGGATATCGCTAACAAAGGTACTCCAAGCGTTTTAGCAGCCGATAGCGGAACGGTAGTGGGTGCCGGTTGGTTGGATGGCTATGGATACGGAAACAGGATAATTATTGATCATGGAAACGGATACAGAACCCTATATGCCCATTTATCAAGCGTCTCGGTCGTTCCCGGCCAAACAGTTGCCAGAGGTAACACAATTGGCCGGATGGGATGTACCGGTCGATGTACCGGAAGCCATCTTCATTTTGAGGTAATCCGAAACGGAGTCTATCTCAATCCGCTGAGTGTACTGCAATAAATTTCTAAGCTCTAATTGCACTAATTTCTAAATAATTCCCAATACTCAAGTTCTAATTATTATTTGTTGGCATTGTTGTTTTGGTGCTTGATTAGGTCAATTCGACATTAGGTCAATTAGGTTAATTTAGCTATAATAAGTCTAGTTTTGGGCCCATGGCGCAACGGTAGCGCGCCGCATTCGCATTGCGGAGGTTGAGGGTTCAATTCCCTCTGGGTCCACTAGGGAATAGGTGATACTAGAGGTTGATTAGAAGTTAGAAAAGCAATTAAAAGGACGATATCGAAAATTGCAAAAATTACAATTCCTACTATTAACAATTTGCTCCAAGGGATTTTTGTAAAATTAATTCTTCTGATTTTCTCCTGAGAAGTTATCGGTTGGGGAGGTGGTGGAGCGAAATCTTGAGCTGGTTGCCGGACAATTGGAGCTTCTTCTTTGATTGACTGAGCAGGTATAGGTTGTTCGGGTACGTTATTGTCTGATATATTACGAGGCTTTTCGGTAATTAAGGATTCTTCGTCAGTCTTAGGGGGCGAGACTCTGACATATTTTTTCCCAAATAGATTATCTAGGTCATTTTTTGCAAAATACCGATGCTTACCCGGAGATCGATAAGCAGAGATGGCCCCTTTTGCTTCCCAGCGTCTTAGGGTATCAATAGAAATCCCGAGGTATTCAGCAGATTCCCCGATACTTAGTAACTCAATTTTATATATCACTTAAAATAAAGGCAGATATATTATGGGTTTAACTGGTAGTTTATCTTTACCTGGAATTTTGTCAAGCCTGGGCAGTTTTTTAGACTTAAGCCTTAGTTTAGCATAGTAGGTGGACCGTCCTTTTCCAGGAACAAAAGTTAAATTTAGGTTGTGAAGCTTAGCTAAATCACGGGAAGCGTTGACTTTATTTGATTGTTTTCAACAATCGTCCAAATTTACCCTTCTTTTTGTTTTTCGTCTTTGTCTTTTGAAGCTGTTTTAAATTCTTTGATTGCTTCTGCCATGCCTTTAAAAAGTTCTGGGATTTTCTTGCCTCCGAAGAGAAAAAGAATTACGGCGGCGATGATTAGTAATTCGGTAGGTCCAACTGAGCGAAACATTTTTTATTTTTCACCATCCTTTCCCTTATTCCCAAAAGTTTCGGTAAAGCTCTTCTTGATTTTATTGATCTCTTTAAAGGTTTCTCCGCTGGTTCTGCCCAGCGCGATAAGTATTTTTCTGCCAAAGAGAAGGAACAAAATCGAAAGAAGGACGATTATCTCTAACGGGCCGATATTTTTTAGGAAATTAAGCATATGATTCACCCTGACTATATAACCTGATATAGCAAAAAACAAGAGGTAAAATTAGCTATACTTTGCTCATAACAGTTTCAAGGAAACCCCGACTAAGTCGGAGAGGAATTGACAACGCTAAGCGTTGGTTATTCACCTGATATGTCATCCTCCCTCAAGGGAAACCACGGACCGTTAGTCCGTGGAGGATGTCATAGACGCTGCCAGCCAATAGGATCCATTATAGTATTCTAAACTATTGGTTTGCGAGTTAAACCCAAACGTTCCTCGCTTTGCTTTTCTTGGCCTACCTCGCGTTTTCCAGGCTGTAAGTCTTGGCAGACCAACCATCATGGATAAACCTTGGCCAATGTCCACAAAGATATTATTGTAATTATTATCCATCTTGTCTCTAAAATTATAATATAACTCAAGACATTTTGCATCAGGAGTAACATCTTCCACCCCGGCACGGCGGGGTGGCGTGTCTCGTGTACTCGATATAACTCTTGGTTCAATTCCTAGTATCGTCCAGTACGGGACTAAATTTTGCATAAATTTTGTATAGAATAGAATTGGATAGATCATTTTTTCTTAAAAGAGTTGAGCAAAGAGCTTGTAAGGTCTGGCTTGTAAGGTCTGTGTTTGATGTTATTTTTAGCCTTCTTAATTGTGGTTTTGTAAGGCTTTAGCCTTAATTTGTAAACGCTTGTAAGGTCTGAGCTTTTAAGGTAGTGGTGATTTTATTTTTACTATGCTTTTTACAATATCGAGTTTAAATTTTTCTCATCGGTAGTTTTAGCCAGCGGTTTCCATACCAGAACTCAAGAGTATTTGTTTGGAAGTTAAACCCAAACGTTCCTGTTTTTGGCTTTTTCGGCCGGCCGTCGGTATTCCAAGATGGGATTCTGTTATTTCCAATGCCTGGAGATAAACCTTTACGATATTTGCGATGTACAATCTGGCGATTTCTAAACAATGTTGGTGGTAAAGAAGGAGAAATACTAGCTGAAGGAGAATGTGATGGAGAAGCACTTGGGCTAGCGCTGGCAGAGTAAACAACGACAGCAGCGGGTGATGGAGATGCTGATGGAGATGGTGATGGAGATGCTGAAGAAACTATAGAAGGCGAGACTGAAGGACTAATGCTTGGAGATACTGAAACACCTATTGAAGGTGAAGCAGAAGGAGAAATGGATGCCGACGGCGATACAGATGGACTAGCAGAAGGAGAAATGGATGCCGACGGCGATACAGATGGACTAACGGAGGGTGAAATACTGGCACTAGGAGAAACCGAAGGTGAAGCTGAAGGAGAGATTGAAGGAGACCCGCTTGGGCTAAGAGAAGGAGAGATTGATGCCGACGGTGATACAGAAGGAGATATTGAAGGAGAGATTGATGCCGACGGTGATACTGACGGCGAGATAGAAGGGCTGATAGAAGGCGAGATGCTTGGTGAAATCGAAGGAGAAATACTGGCACTGGGCGAAACCGAAGGGCTAATTGACACACTAGCTGAAGGTGAAATACTTGGTGAAATAGAAGGTGATACTGATAAAGAAACTGAAGGTGACACGCTCGGGCTAACAGAGGGAGAAATAGAAGGTGAAATCGAGGCAGAAGGTGATACAGACGGTGAGATAGAAGGGCTGACAGAAGGCGAGATGCTTGGTGAAATAGAAGGGGAAATACTGGCGCTGGGAGAGACTGATGGGCTTGCTGATGGACTTACTGATGGACTGGCAGAAGGTGATATAGATGGAGAAATCGAAGGTGATATAGATGGACTAACAGATGGACTGATTGACGCCGATGGTGAAACAGACGGCGATATCGAGGGACTTGCTGATGGCGACACAGATGGACTAATAGAGGGACTAATCGATGGCGACACAGATGGACTAATAGAGGGAGATATAGATGCCGAAGGTGATACAGAAGGTGAGATAGATGGGGAGATACTCGGTGAAACAGACGGCGATACAGAAGGTGAGATAGATGGGGAGATACTCGGTGAAACAGACGGCGATACAGAAGGTGAAATTGAAGGAGAAATACTTGGTGAAAAAGATGGTGCCCCAGCCGAAGGTGAAGCGGATGGTGATATTGACGCCGAGGGTGAAACAGACGGTGAG
>SDBU01006718.1_pt1 | contig 13462 bp, 9 predicted proteins | sample 2277071 | NCBI WGS metagenome assembly SDBU01 (sample SAMN10397929, study PRJNA504765) | marine sediment metagenome | isolation source: marine sediment core GS08_GC12, 126 cmbsf | place: Arctic Ocean: Gakkel Ridge, Loki's castle | collected 2008 | reverse complement strand
GTTACTGATAATCCCCGATTATTCCGATGCTCGGGGTGGCTCTTTCTTGACTGCCACGAAAGTTTATCGTGACTGGCTTCGTCGAGATGGCGGAGTTCATCCCGACGAAGAAGGGGCGCATCTGCATTTAACCCGTAGGGTTTCGCTCTTTCAGCCCCGACGTTCACGTCAGGGGCTTTGGTAATTCCCCAAGATTACAGATTTATACGATGGAGGTAATTCAAGACATGCCCGGACTTTTTGCCCCCATTTCAATTGACTCATTGCACCTTGCCAACTGCCATGACTGGCTTCGTCGAGATAATGGAGTTTACCCCGACGAAGAAGGTGGGCATCTGCGCTTAACCCACAGGGTTTCGCTCTTTCAGCCCCGACGTTCACGTCAGGGGCTTTGGTAACTCCCCAAGATTACAGATTTATACGATGGAGGTAATTCAAGACATGCCCGGACTTTTTGACTCCATTTCAATTGGTTCATTACACCTGTCCAACTGCATCATGCGTTCAGCCACTGCGGAGCGATTAGCGCATCCCGAAACGGGAGCGCCGTTGCCGAAGCTAGCCGACATCTATCGCGCTCTCGCGGATGGCGGCGTTGGACTCATCGTCACAGGTCACGCTTATGTTGAGCGCTCTGGCAAAGCTCACCCGGAGATGGCCTCTATTGTTCAGGATGACTTAATCCCTGCCTGGCGAGAGGCGATTTGTCCGGCGCAACGCGCCGGCGCTCGCGTGATGATGCAGATTAATCATAGCGGTGCGAGTTGCGACCCGGCAGTTACACCCAATCCACTGTCTCCGTTTGGCATCGCGGCCAATGACCTTGTCAATCCTCGTGAGATGACAGAGGATGAACTCCTGCATATCGCGGCAGCTTTCGGCCGAGCTGCCAGACGCGCGCAGGAGGCTGGATTTGACGGCGTCCAGATTCATGGCGCTCACGGTTATTTAATCAGCCAGTTCCTCATGCCATCAACTAATAAACGCACAGACCGCTGGGGCGGCGATATGGAAAAACGCCTAGCGTTTCTAAGAACTGTGATATCGGAAATAAGACAACAGGTAGGCGAGGAATATCCCGTTTGGATAAAACTCGGAGTAGCTGGAAGCCGCCAGCATGGTCTCAATCTTCCCGATAGCGCGCAGATTGCGGCGGAATGTGCTCAAAGTGGTGTCGATTGTGTCGAGATTAGTAACGCACTGGGTGTACCCGAGGAAATTAGTAACAAGAATGAGCCACCATTCCTACCCATGGCCGAGGCCGTTCGCCAGGCGGTGGGTCCCAAGTATCCTTTGGCTTTGGTCAACGGCTTTCGAACTCTACGCGTAATGCAAGAGGTACTGGCCAGTGGTGTAGTGCAACTCATTAGCCTGTGCCGTCCGCTGATTGCTGAACCTGACCTTCCCCGAAAACTCCGCGAGGGAATCACCAATCACGCCAGTTGTGTGAGGTGTAGCCGTTGTTGGCCCGAAACCCAGGGCGAAGGAATCGCCTGCCACAATGCTACTGTCTCGATAGCTTAAATTCAGTTTGATTCAATGTAAGGAGAAAAATTATGATTGACTTCCATGTTCATCCGGGTAATTTATATCGCTACAACTATCCTGATAAAATAGGTCTTTCGGCGCATCAACTGATTGAGCGCATGAATCGCGAGGGCATTGAGATGAGCGTACTCTTGCCCCTCGAAAGCCCCGAAGGCGCGTCCGGTTATTTTCTAACCGAGCAGGCTATCGAAATGCGCGACATGTATCCGGAACGCCTTATCGCCTTTCTGTGCATTGACCCTCGACAGTCCAATGTTGCGGGGCAAATTGATGTTTTTGTAAAACACTATGGCTGCAAAGGTTTCGGCGAACATATCAATAGCCTCGCTTTCGACGATGAGCGCAATAAGGTCATTTATGCCAAATGCGACGAATACGCTCTCCCCTTGGTATTCGAGATTAACGTAAACTATTGCTATGACGAGGTTGGTCTGCCACGTCTGGAGGCTTGTCTGAAGGAGTTCCCTAACGTGAAATTCTGCGGTCATGGGCCAGGTTTTTGGGCTGCTATCTCCGGTGATGACGATGGCAAAGCTGGCTATCCAAAGAGGCCCATCACTCCCGGTGGTGCTATTGACCGCTTACTTGGTGAGTATGACAACCTCTACGCCGACATCTCCGCTGGCTCCGGCTACAACGGCCTCACCCGCGACCCTGAATTCACCAAAGGCTTTGTTGACCGTCATTGGAGAAAATTTCTATGGGCCACTGACTACATGGGACACAACCAGCCGCTGCCACAAGTGGAATGGCTGGCCACGCTCAACGTGACACCTGAAGTCCGTACTGCGATTGCCAGTGGGAACGCCCGTCGTGTGTTGGGGTTGGATGATTAATATATGACAACGAATTCAAGGATTTATCGAATAGGATTTGGTTAATCCGCCTAATTCGCTGTCATATCCGCGTTCACCAAAGAATAGGAGAATAACATAATGAGAACCGAATCATTCACCGACTTTCTGAAAACCTACGGTATAGCACATCCCCCCAGCATGGTCTATAAAGACGGCGATAACTTTGCACAGTGGCAACTCCGTTTTCGCGAAAAGGTTGAATCACTGCGAGGACCGCTGCCTGAACGAGTGGAACCAACGATGGAAATCGTCGAATCAGTGGAGACCGATGACCACACCCGTCATCTTCTGCGAATACCTGTCAGTAATATTTCAACTTTGGTCGCTTATTTGTTGGTTCCTCACGGCTTGTCACCTAACGAACGCCGGCCGGGCATCATCGCTTGTCACGGCCACGCTACATACGGAATTGATTCAATTTGCGGCGTTCGCGGTATGGACGAAGGTGACAACGCCCGTCGCGCTTACGCTCTGTCCGCCGTACGCGCGGGATATGTCGTTATTGCGCCAGCTTGGTGGGGATGGGCAGGTCGAGATGGACACCTCGACAGGGTAGGCAATCGGGACAAATGCAATGTCATTCAGATGGCGGCGGGTATGTACGGAATGAATGTGCTCGACCTGCACATTCAGGACGGCCAGGCCGCTCTAGATGTGCTCGCGGCACAGCCCGAAGTTGACGCCGAGAAACTTGGATGTCTCGGCAATTCGTATGGCGGACGGACAACCATGTGGCTTACAATCTTCGATGAGCGTATCAAGGCATGTATCCCGGCGGGTTGCATGAACACTTTTAGAGAACGGTCACTGAAATTATCCTCCTGCGGCATCCAGTATATTCCTAGCATCCTTCAATACGGTGACGTTCCTGAATTGTTCTGCCTCATCGCGCCTCGTCCCATGCAACTTCAGGTCGGTGAGCAGGACGGACTCATAACCCCCGAGGACCGCGATATGATGGAAGCTACCGTCCGCCGAGCCTACCAACTGCTGGACGCCGAAGATAGCTTCAACTATGCACGTCATCCCAAAGGTCATCTGCTGCTGTGGGATTTGGCAGAACCATTCTTGAAAGCACATTTGTGAAACTAAATTACTTCACAAGTTGAACTTCTTTTACCACAAAATTTTTAATCCAAATTGCTGATAATTACCCATTTCCTTATCTTTTGAAATCAAGGTAATATTTCTTTTAATGGATTGCCAAATTATCAATCTGTCGAATGGGTCTTTGTGTTTTATTCTGGGAAGTTTATAAAATGTTGATGCTTCATCTTCTGATAATTCTAGGGTTTTGATATCTATTTCTCCCGCTTTCTCCGTTAATTCCTCAGGAGTAATTCCCTCAAGCTCTATTTTAGAGATGGAATATTTTAGTGATATTTCCCAATAAGTTATCGTACTCACATATATTTCATTATCCGGGTTTCTAATAGCAGTTCTCGCTTTTTGGGATAACTTTTCATCCTCAAATAGTACCCAAAGGAGAGTATGAGTATCAAGAATATATTTCATAGAATTAGCAGTTCCTCATCTGTAATTTTAAAATCGTCTTTTATCTTATAAGTCGCTTTACCTTTTAATATACCAAGCGGTCTTTCTTGTTTACTTTTATATTTTTCATAAGAAATTATAACTGCCACGTTTTCTTGGTTTTCCTCATTTTTTATGATGATTTCTTCACCGCTTCTTACCATTTCTAGTACTTTGAGAATATTTTTGGTTACTTCATTTTGTGTTAAGGCTTTCATAAAATATCACCACATTGAATCTCATTCTTTATTTTTGCAATATATTTCCATATTCGTTTTGTACTCATAGCCGCCGCAGTAGTTACGTCAGCTCTATTCGCGTAACAAAATAGGCGATTACTTTATCATTTTATTGAGTTGTTGTCAAGCATTCTTTGAATTTCGGCAAGAATAAACTGATAGAAGTAGATGTCAATTCGTCACAGATGTTTCATCAACAAAACAAAAACGGCTCAACAGGCAGCGACCACATCGCCGAGCCGTTGAGCTGTTCATTAGCCAAGATAGAATGTTGAGCTACTTCGCAATAACCAACCTCCGCACAGCGGTAAACTCACTTGCCTGAAGCTGGTAGAAATATATTCCGCTCGAAACGCGCTCACCGGTTTCGTTGCGTCCGTCCCAATAGAAGGCGCGGTCGCGAGAAGTGTAAATTCCTGCTCCCTGTTTTCCCTGAGCGAAACGGCGGACAAGTTGACCGTTGGTGTCGTAGATATTTACCATCACCAAAGAATCCTCTGCCAGCGCGAATGGAATCCACCGAGCGGGAAACCATCGCCAGAGCCAGTTTCGGTAAAGCCGTCGAACCGGCTTCTTTGAGCGTCAAGTTTAATCACCATTGTCGCCCCAATTTCATTCATCAAATCACGCGCCGTGCGTTGCGTAAGGGGTTCCAACGGCAACGAAATCATATTTAACCCCGATTCCAGGTTAATGAAGAACGTTTGGCTATAATCTTCCGTAGCAGTGGGTATCTTCTTGAGGTCAATGATGGTAACATCGTTGCTGCCGGTGTTCGTCACTAAAGCCGTCATCATCGTCTCATCTATTGCAAAACAGCCAGGTTGGACGCCAACACTCAAAATCGCCACAGGAATGACACCTTTGCTCTTGAGATTAATAGAGTTTGGGTCATTTCCTGGTTTTATGTCAACTTTTACTGTGGGTTCAGCATAGGTTTTAAACACGATATCACTATTCCCGCCCGAATAAGGAGCGCCATCTAGATATAAAGTTCCACGGGGATAAGAATCGCTGAAAGTAATACCAAACCAATCACTAGCTTCCACCGCAAGAAAATATTCGGTTTCTGGGAGAATCCAAACAGGTCCCCCAAAGTCTACATCAATCCATCCCCCTGATTCTAAGGGTCCAGGAATTGTAATATCACCACTCCCATTAGCGAGTTCATTTCCATTGAGAGCATCGAATAGCCGGAGGGTAGCTGTAATATATGAATTACCTGGAATCGCTTTATACACGTAAAGTGCCGCACCGGTGATATTGTTGTTCGCTTGCTTAAATGATTGGACCCACTCTAGATCCTTGTTTGCCCTACCACCTAACTCTGTCTGCGATTGGTCAACGATGATGGTTGCATAAGTCGAGGGTACTGCACAAAACACCACCGTAAACGCAACAGCTAAATACCAAACAAAAGTTTTCATTGCTATTCTCCTTATATGTTATGTTTAATAGAAAGCATAAATTATACAATTTACGAATAAATTTGTACAATTCACGAATAAATTTTGAATAAATTTTGGGAGAGAATAGGAAAAAAAGTGACAAAATTTTTTGATTGACCATTTTTTAATTTCGTGATATATTAGTTTTGACTTTATGTAGTTTTGATTATTAAACTTTGCATTTCAAAGCCCGTAAATTGTAGAGAACATGAGCTTTTCTCAATTCGTAATTCTCTCATCCACCATTCATCACTCTACCACTCACCTAAATGGCGTTTGGTAAAACCTAACAAAGTCAAGTTGAAAATGAGGTGAGTTTTCATGGCAAGTTTTTATAAAAGTGGATTTCCGAAAGTCCCTTTTGTGGGACGCAAGGATGAACGCGAGTTTCTCAGCGCGCGCTTGGATGAGGTTATGGCTGGTAATGGATGTTCTATCTTTATCCTCGGCTCTCCTGGCATTGGTAAAACTCGGTTGGCTTTAACTGCTTTGGAAGACATTGAGCGGGAAGGGGGACTTGTCCTTCATGGCAAAGCGCGCTGGCGAGAAACGCCTTATGTTTATGAGCCTTTTATAGAAGCGTTGCGTGAGCTAAGACGCAGGAGAAAACCATTCACTTCGAAGGAATTGAATAAGTTGATAGAACCGTATCGACAGGATTTGGCACTGCTTCTGCCTGAATTGGCAGGTAAACAGACTGAAGCAGTGGATTTCGACTATCCAATTCAAGTTGTTGACAAATATGCCTTTTTTGAAAAGGTTTTCCAGTTTTTCCTGAACCTGTCTGATTACCAACCGCTGTACCTTCTCTTTGATGACGCCCACTGGATGGATGAAAACTCGCTGGAACTTTTGGGTTATATCGCCCGCCAAATCACCCATTTTCCTATTGCATTAATTGTTTGTTATCGTGAGGCGGAAGTTGATGAAAAGGGTCCTTTGGCGCAACTTCTTTATGAGTTAAAGCGGGAAGATGCAATGTATTCCCTTACGCTTGAGCGGTTAAATCGTCAAGAGACACAACGGTTTATCGCGACGATGTTGGACGTAAAGCCAGAAGATGTTCCCGATGCAGCGATAGAACAAATTTATCACCAGACGCTTGGCAATCCTTTTTTCATCAACGAAAGCGTATTATCGCTTTTAGAACGTGGACACCTGATAATATCCGATGACAAAAACACTACTGAGGGCGCCAGGGTGCAATTAAGAACGTCTAAGGAGCGTATCGCTTTGACCGATAGCATCCGCACGCTGGTGATAGAGCGCGTCGAACGTCTGCCGCGACAAATGCGTCTGGCTCTGGAAATAGCAAGTGTGTTAGGGGAAACGTTTGAGAAAGGCGTATTCCAATTGGCGACCGGCATGGAAGAAGCCGCGTTTGAGGAAGTATCCAAAGAGTTGGTCAAGCTACAATTTTTGACGACAACGCCAGAAGCCGCCGATAATATCGGATTTTATCATCCGAAAATCCAAGAAACCGTTTATGACGCTCTCCCTTATGACCGCAGATGTGAATTGCATGGGGCTATTGCAACCGCGCTTGAAAAAAATGAAGTCGCCACAAAGCTCTCGCCTGCTTGGGTGGGAGAATATCTCACAAAACTCGCCTATCACTTCTCACTGAGTGAAATGCACGAGTATGCGCTCAAATACCTTGTGGAGGCGACAAGAAGTAAAATGGTTCAATTCGCTTATGCTGAAGCGTTATGGTACTGCGAGCGTGCTAAACATCACATCGAACAGTTACCACAAAATATCATGCTAACTCTTTTGTCCAGTGGGAAAATGGTTGTAGTATCTGCTCTTGGAGTAAAACGGAATGTTATGTTGAAGCTGGGCGAACTTTGCCGTACCCAACTCCGATTAGAAGAAGCAAAGGCAGCTTTCGAATGGATTTTTAACTCCATCAGCACAACAGATACGCAAAATGAACAATTACTACTACAAAAAGTTAGCGCGCTGCATAAATTGGTAGGAATACTGGTGAAAACAGACAGGCTTGAAGAAGCTTTGGAACTTCTGAAGGATGAACTGTTATTCATGAAGCGTCAATCTTCACCGTTTGCGATTCGCCGCTCGGTCATAGGTGCCATGATTCTTATCTATGGCTCCAGTAAGTTTCGTAATCGGCGGAAAGTAGAAGAGTGTTATTTAGAACTATTCGAGAATGATAAAAACATTTCCACCGCGCGCAATCTATTCAATTTCTACTATACGCGGAATGATATTGAAACAGCGAAACATTATGCATCGATAGCGCTTCAATACGGCGCAAAATCGGATAGCCTGCCAAACATCAGGCTGATGAATGAAGTAAAATCACGTTTAGCATGGATAAATGGAAATTTTGCAAAGAGAGCGCAAGAGATAGAAAATAATCTTCACATTGTCCAAAAAATGAAGGATATTAGTAGTGTTCAAGGTGTTCTTGAAACTCTAAGATTAGTCTATATACACATTAATTCCGCAAAGGCACTCCAATATGCAGAGGAAAACGCGCGTCTGCTTCATCCTACACAGCTTATAAATGAAAAAGGCAAATCTTTATGTTATCTTGCAGAGGTGTACTTAGAGCTTGGAGAGGTGGATAAAGCGGGTAAAATAATTCAAGAAGCCATTGAATACTTGGGTTGGTATCCGTTGGGGGGACTAACTACGCTCGCGGAACTTGCACTCTTGCGCCGCGATGGCGAAGAGGCGTTGCGCTGGGCGTCCGAACATGAACAAAGAGTTTTTACCTACGATTTAGTTCCGAAGTTAATGTACATGCCAAAAATTCACCGCCAAAAAGGGGCGGCGTATCTGATACTGGGGAAAAGAGAATCCGCTCAACAAGAGGCGGAAAAGCTTCGGAAAATGATAGAAGCAGGCGGCGCGTTGGCGGATATAGGGCTTGCTTATGGAGAATGCGCGCTGCTTTTGAAGGCGTTGGGACAAACTGATGAAGCGTTGGAATTTTATCGAAAAGCGCACGAAATACTGCAACCGGGCGGGGCTACCTGGCGGGTGGCGAAGCTGCAAGAAGCGTTTAAAGACTTGCTGGACGAAGAACAAAAAGAACTGGTAACATACACTGTAAAAATCGAAACGCTTCCGCTGAAAATTCATCTATTCGGCGGCTTTCAAATAGAACGGCGCGGGCAGACGATTCGAGACAAGGAATGGCGGAGTAGGAAGGCAAAAAGTGTATTGAAATATCTGCTGCTCAACCGTGGAAAACCGATTGTACGGGACATATTGATGGATGTTTTCTGGTGCGATATGCCACCTGAACGGGCTTCGTTAAATCTAAATTCCACGATTTATACTATCCGCCGCGTGCTGGAACCTGAACGACCACGCAGAACTCCATCTGCTTATCTGCTTACAGAAGGGGACGCCTTACGGTTTAACGCGGACGCGGACTTTTGGTTGGATGTGGTGGAATTTGAGCGTCACTTGAAGCGCGCAAAAGAGTTTCAAAAGGCAGACAAAGCACAAGAAGCAGTTGGCGAATGGCGGGCAGCCACAGAGATGTATCGTGGGGAACTTTTGCCAGAAGACCGCTATGAAGATTGGTGTGTTGTCCAAAGGGAGCAATTTCGTGAGCAATATCTTTCAGCATTGCTTGAACTTGGTAAACACTGCTATCAACGGGACGAGTTTGAAACTGCGGAAGTATATTATAAACAGGTGCTTGCTCAAGAACCATACAAAGAGGTTGCCCTTCGCATGCTAATGCGTTGCCTGGTAAAACTTGACCGTAGAAACGAAGCGTTGCAATGGTATCGAAAAGTTGCCTCAAAGTTGGCAGATGAGATGGCAGTTGAACCAGAACCGCGCACAACGGCGTTGTATGAGCAGATTAAAAACGGAAAACGGAAAACAGAAAACGGAACAATTGGAAGGAGATTTAAACTCCTCCCAAAAGCAGGCAATCCAGAAAGCCAGACAACGAACGGCTTCGCCTAACCGGCAAAAAACTAAAAACAAAGAAAAAACCAATAGTTTTTATCTTTAGATTGCTTCGTCCCTCGCAACGGCGTCTTTTGCCGGCTTTCCGGTTGTCCGGTCAGAAGGGAACTTTTGCGAGGAAATGCTTAGAAACCGGGTTTTTCAAAAAAACTCGGTTTCTATCAAGGAGGGACAAAATGGTTCAATTATTTCGAGGCGACGGAGGGTACGCCTGCGATTTGGCTTTGGATAATGAGGGTTGGTGTTTGGCGTATATTTCCGTTGCAGATGTAGATAAAATGTTCGTCGAGGATTTCGGTAGATATGAAAAACCGCTTCGCCCCTCCGCTTCGCTACGGGTGGTTAAGCTCAAATCCGGCATCAGTGAGTTAGATTGGATGCAGAGTTTGTCATCCACTCCGCGGGAACTGCATCTTGTACGGCAAAGCAAAAATGAGATTTCCACGACTTGTCTCGCTCAGGCAGAATGGCTTGATGGCCCAGTAGTCTTAGGCGGAGAAAATCCAACGATTGTCTGGACCCAACGTAGCGATAATTGCTGGAGTCTGATGGTTCACGAAGATGGAGAGACAAAGATTGTATTTGAATCTCCGAATCCGTCGCGAAGTCCTGCTGCCTGCCGTGATTCTGATGGACGGCTGTGGTGTGCCTGCGACTTTCGAGAAGCGGGGCAGGATATGGTGAGCGTCCATATTGCAGGTAAAGAGAACTCTGAAATTTCAACTCCCGGCCGTCGCCCGCGCCTGGTCTCCGGGATAGACGGCACTGTTTGGCTGACTTTTGAACGCGCCGAAGATGGGTTTTCGCATATATATCTTCAAAATGTCCGTGATTCAGCACTGCTCAGAAACCGAGTTTTTTCAAAAAACTCGGTTTCTATTGTCAAACTCTCCTCCGGCGATGAACTCAATTTCACAGCGCATCCCTCGATAAATGAAGAAGGAAATGTGCTGGTTATTTGGGAAAACGCTCCTGGATGGGGACAGGACGAGCAGTTTGGCCGCTTCAGACGGATTATTCTCAAAGAGTTCGACCCACTCTCAAAAAAGCTCTTGGATGGTCCTGGCACCGAGGAGGGCGTTATTCCGATTCCGGTTTCTGCTTTCCGCGACTCACACGTTCAAAACCGTATCCCTCTAAATCCGCTGTTGTTAAACACGTTTGTTCGGGGGTTAAACCCCCGAACATCGCTGATGTGTGCCTACCGGATGTTCCGATTCTCCGGGAACAAATCATTCGGCTGGGATGTTTTTGAGACGCATTTTGGAGGCGAAAACTGGTCAGTGCCGCGTCAACTGACGGAGCAGTTTGGTTTTGCGGATACTCCATACCGGGTGCTCTCCAAGGGAGAATCGTTGCTCGTCGCCGCTCACTGTTGCGAGCATTTGCCTAGAGCAACCTTTGCGGAGCAAAAACAGAGAAGTGGTCAACGTCCTACACAGCATACTTGGGAGCATCGAATTGAATTGTGGGAGGTACCGATAGCCGAGAAAACCGAAGAGAAGCCTATTGAGTACGAAGTATTGACAACCGTGACGCCAAATTCCGTAAGCGCACCCGCTTTAGAGCCTGAACCGCTTTCAAATCCACCAGAGGGATTGCAGTTAATCTGGGGCGATTTGCATTCTCATTCCTGCCTGTCCAAGTGCATGAGCGCCAACGATGGCATGCCTGCGGATGTCCTTCGTTGGCAACGCGATGTCGTCGGCTGTCGGGTGCTTTGCCTGACCGAGCATGTGGAATATCTCTCGTCAGTAGAATTCCTCAGAGCTATGGATTTGGTTGAAGCGGAGGCTTCCGAAGGGAATATTGTTCCACTCTACGGTGTGGAATGGGCGAAGTACCCCGCGCACCACACTAATTTTTTCTGCATTGACCGTCAAATTTTTGAACAATTGCGCGCTGTGTTGTTGCGGCTCGACCATTTGAGTAAGATTTACCAGAAAATTAAAGATGAGTTTCCACCAAATTCGGTAGTAGCCATTAGGCATTTTCACGGCATGATTCAGGGACCACACAACGTCCTCGCCGATGACGTAGCGGCAACCCATGACCCAGAAATCGAGTGGACGATGGAAGCTGCTCAGATTCGAGGGGACATGATGTTTGAACCACCGAAAAACTATCGTGCCTTTCCAGCCAATTTTATTCAAGCAGGTACTCGAATCGGTTTAATAACTGCCTCCGACCACGCCCGCGGCGGAAGATTAAAATTCTGCCTCACAGGATTCTGGGTTTCCGAAGTGACGCCGCAGGCAATATTCGATGCGCTACGGGAGCGGCGGACAATTGGCTCAATATCCGGAAAAATGGCAGTCTGGCTCAAGGCTCAAGAGGTGGAGATGGGACAGGTGGGAAATGCCGCTTCGCCCGTCCGATTGGTAGCGGAACTTGCATCGGCGCGCCCACTCAGGAATGTCCGTCTCTGGCGGGACGGCGAGTGGATGGAACAAAAAACCCTCTCCTCCAACGCAGAAAGCGTAGTATTCCACGACGAGAACGCATCGCCAGGCGAACATTGTTACATCGTCCGTGCTGAAGCCGAACCGACTGTTGCTGACCTTCCAGTGGTGGGTTATTCATCGCCAATCTGGCTACGCGTACAGTAAAGAAAGTGTCTAAAGTGTCTAAAGTGTAACTAACCCCCCCCAACCCCCCCAAAGTTCAGGGGCGGGGAAATAGTGCCTAAAGTTGAGGGAAGGAATAGGGGAAGGGCACCTTCCCCTAAAACCCCATCCGAAAAGGATGACCCTTCCCCCAAGCCCCAAGCCCCCATCCGAAGTGGAAGTTAAGCGATTCATCCCGCTGGTTTCGATACGTCGCTCCGCTCCTACTCAACCCAAGCCTTGAAGGGAAAGGGCTTTCTGCCGGAGATATCAGTGCTGCATAATCCTGCGAGCGGACAAGAAGTTTTTCAGTGTCTAAAGTTGGGCGATTCATCCCCCTACCTTGAAGGTTTCAGGTAGAGGGTATTCTCGCCCTTTTTTATAAATACGATACTTTCACAAAAAATAAAAACGCGGTATTTTTCTTGGGGAAGTTTCTGTGAATTCCCTGGAAAATCAGATAATGAGGTGCTTTCGGACTTTCTGAGAAAGCTAAATGAAACTAAGGAGGAGGAAATAAACTATGGCAAAATTAGCAATTGAAGGTGGACAGAAAGAAGTCACACTCAATTCTCCGCACTGGCCGATGGTCGGCGAAGAGGAAATTCAAGCTGTGGTAGGTGCTCTGCATAAATCGCAGAGCGATAGTTCATATCTCTGTTCTGCCGGCGGCGGTGGGCCGACGCGTGAATTTGAGGAAAAATTTGCCGCTTTCATGGGCACAAAATATGCGATGTGTACATGCGGTGGTGGCCCCGCTCTGCATATCGCGGTGATGGCGGCGGGGGTGGAATCCGGCGATGAAGTCATCGTTTCCCCTTACACCTGGGGACAAACCGTCTCCTGCATATTACAACAAAACGCCATTCCCATCTACGCCGATATTGACCCGGATACGTACACGCTCAATGCCAAATCTATCGAAGAGAAGATTAGTCCATATACCAAAGCTATTGTTGTCGTGCATATCTACGGACATCCGGCGGACATGGACCCAATAATGGAGGTTGCGCGGCGGCATAATTTAAAAGTCATCGAAGATGTCGCTCAAGCGACTGGCGCTATCTACAAAGGCAGACGAGTTGGCACGATAGGTGACTTTGGGTGTTTTTCCATTGGCAATGGAAAGCAGATGATTGGCGGTGAAGGTGGGGTTCTATTGACGAACGATGAACAAGCGTATGAATTAGCGAATGCCTTCGGTCAACATCCCGCCCGTCAAGGTGGCATTGTCAAAGACTCAGAACTGAGACACTACATGGATAGTTTGATTT
>SDBU01006717.1_pt1 | contig 13462 bp, 10 predicted proteins | sample 2277071 | NCBI WGS metagenome assembly SDBU01 (sample SAMN10397929, study PRJNA504765) | marine sediment metagenome | isolation source: marine sediment core GS08_GC12, 126 cmbsf | place: Arctic Ocean: Gakkel Ridge, Loki's castle | collected 2008 | reverse complement strand
TATTATTTCAGTTCCGCTTTTTATGGAATCTATCCTCCTGATATCTATCCTTACAGAAGTATAAAACTTCAGGGCTCTTCCCCCTGGTGTCACTTCAGGGTTTCCAAACATGACCCCGATTTTTTCTCTCAGCTGGTTTATAAAGACTACTGATGTCTTGGTCTTACTTACAACCCCTGTTATTTTTCTTAATGCTTTTGACATCAGCCTTGCCTGGAGGCCCATCTGTGTATCACCCATCTCGCCTTCGAGTTCAGCTTTAGGCACCAGCGCAGCCACCGAATCGATTACTATTACATCCAGGGCTCCACTCTTCAGCAATATCTCGCATATCTCCAGGGCCTGTTCGCCATTATCAGGCTGTGACAGCAATAGCTCTTCCACATTGACTCCCAGGTTCCTTGCATAAATAGGGTGAAGCGCGTGTTCAGCATCAATAAAGGCAGCTACCCCTCCCTCTTTCTGGGCATTGGCAATAATATGAAGAGCCAATGTAGTCTTGCCCGAAGCTTCGGGCCCGAAAATCTCAATGACCCTTCCCCTGGGGATCCCTCCTATTCCCAAGGCGATATCCAGCTCCAGGGAACTGGTCGATATGGAATCTATCTTTTTTAATGAGCCAGCCTCTCCCAATTTCATTATTGCACCGGAACCGTATTGTCTTTCGATCTGGGAAACCGTACTTTCTATGATCTTGTCTCTTTCCATGATCTATCCTCCCTGAATTTTAAACACCTTCTTCTAGGTTTTATTACTAATGCTACATTTACACAATTACCTATTAGCTCATAGTATCATATAACATTGAATTTAAATAATCAATTAATACCGGATCCTCCCCTTATTTTAGACTAAATTCCTCCAGAATGGTATACTCTGCACCCATTGGCCTTAACTTGCTCTCAAATAATGTAATACACTGGCATTTTAATTTATATGGATCCCCTCTTTTTTCTTTAAAAAGGTTTTCCAGGTTTTTCCTGTCTCTTATTCTTGCAATCGTAAGGTGCGGGGAAAATTTCCGTTTTTCTTTCCTTATTTTGATCCTGCCAAGATCTTCCTCCAGCCTGTCATATATCCGGAGAAAGGCTTCGGTGCCATTCCCGATCTTTAAAAAAACAATCCTCGCATTTCCAGGATCTGGAAATGCTCCGACCTCCCCGGTGATCCCGTAATTAAATTTCTTTATGCCTTCAGCAGTATTTCTTATGGCTTTTTCTATTTCGGGAATTTTTTGTATCCCGGTGTTTCCCAGGAATTTCATCGTCAAATGAATATTAGCAGATGGGATTATCCTTATTCTTTCCTCTCCGCCCAATAACTGTGAAGTAAAATCATATATCTCTTCCTTAACACTATCAGCGATACTGATCCCTATAAAGATCCTCTTTTCCTCATTTAAAATTTTTTCCACTTATTTATACCCTGCCTAATCTGCTGACCAGCGCATTGCGGAGCTCATTCAATATGAATTGGGTCGTCCTGAATTTTATTTCACTCCGTTCCCCTAAAAATCTTTTTTCATAGATCTTCTGGTAATCATCCGGTCCCAATATACAGCAATATACCAGGCCCAGCCTATTTTTTTGAGCCTCGGGCCCTGCATATCCTGATACGCTTAATGCATAATCTGAATTAAAGATACTCTTAACATTTTTTGCCATTGCAAGGCATATATTCCTGCTCACGGCACCATATTTCTCCAGGGCCTTTTTATCTATTTTCAGTAATTCTGTTTTTGCATAATCTGAATAAGAGACCACACCACCAAGAAAAAAGCCTGAACTCCCGGGAGTGTCAGTGATTATACTGCTTATAAGGCCGCCCGTAATAGACTCTGCGGTACTGATAGTGACATTACTACCGATTTCAGCTATGACATTTTTTAAATTGTCTGAGATCAGGGCATTGCCTTTTCCATATATATGGCTTCCAAGGATCATATAGATCTTTTGGCTGATAGTTTCAAGATTAGCGGCCGCTTTCTTTTCATCTATTGCCCGGGAAACCAGGATTATTTTTATCAGGCCCGGATTGGCAGTTATGCCAATATCAATATTTAATCCCTTTGCTTCTTTGGTGATTTCCCCGATTCTATCTTCAATTTCAGATTCACTTATGTCTGTTGTAAGCAAAGTCATTTTTTTTATATTGATCCCTTTTTTTTGGACACCTCTTTCACTGATGATTTTTTTCAGGAAAGGTTCAATATCATGAATATACATGCTCCTCATCTCTTTGGGCACGCCGGGAACACTAAAAATTATTTTGCCACTGTCCTGCACTATCCTGAAACCTGAAGCAGAACCGATACGGGGGACAATAGGGGTTGAACCTTCCGGGATATATGACTGCCTGAGCAGCCTTTTTTTGATTTTGCTGTTTATTTTTTTTATGAATTTGAGGCTGGTCCTGTCAAGGCCTTTATCCCTTATAAGCTCTACACCAAGAGCAGAAGCGACTGCATTTCTTGTAACATCATCATCTGTCGGGCCAAGTCCACCGCTTATTATTATAATATCACTACATTCCAGGCCCTGCTTGACAGTTATTGAGATATCCCTGGTATCATCCCTGACAGTAAATATAAAATTGCATTCTATCCCGAGCTCGGTCACTTTTTCGGCAAGATATTGAGCATTACGATTTAAGATCAATCCCAGATTAAGTTCTGTCCCTATAGTTATAATTGAACATTTCATCGAATATGTTTATTACTTATTTTCTTTTTTCCCCATGATATCTATCAAGTCATCTCTTGAGATCAATATATCCCTGGGCTTGCTTCCATCAGGCCCGCTTATATATCCCCTGCCTTCAAGCTGATCGATGATCCTTGCAGCCCTGGAATACCCGATCTTAAGCCTTCTTTGAAGCAGTGATGCAGAGGTACGGCCAAAATCAACAGCTATTTTCATGGCCTCAAAAAACAAATCATCTTCTTCGGAATCATTATCGGTAGATTTATTTATTTTTTCGGATATTTGCAGATTATATTCTGCTTTCTTTTCCCCTTTTACATATCCCGTGATCATCTCGATCTCCTTTGTAGTCACAAATGAGCCCTGCAGCCTTTCTGGTTTATTTGAATAATAAGGGAGATACAGCATATCACCCTTCCCGATCAGTTTATCTGCCCCAGAACAGTCCAGGATGACCCGTGAGTCGACATTAGAGGTGACCATGAAAGAAACCCTTGATGGTATATTTGCCTTGATCACGCCGGTGATCACATTAACAGATGGCCTCTGGGTCGAGATCAAAAGATGTATGCCCACGGCCCTTCCCATCTGTGCCACCCGGCAGATGCTGTCTTCTACTTCAGAAGCGGCTACCATCATCAAGTCAGCCAGCTCATCAAGGACTATGACAATATACGGCAGCGGTTTAAAATCTTCATCCCGGCCGCTTTCACTGCCGGCTGCTGCTTTTCTGGCCTCCAGATTATACTCCTTTAAAGATTTAATATTTCTTTCCGAAAGTAATTTTAACCTGCTTCCCATTTCTTCTATTGCCCAGGCAAGGGCAGATGCAGCCTTCTTGGGATCGACCACCACAGGAGTCAATAAATGGGGTATATTATTATAAATGCTCAGTTCCACCATTTTAGGGTCCACCATTATAAATTTGACTTCACTTGGTTTTGCTTTTAGCAGCAGGGAAATAATAATACTGCTAAGGCATGAACTTTTTCCTGAATTAGTCGCCCCTGCAATAAGCACATGGGGCATGGTCTCAATATCCATATATACTATCTCACCTGAAAGATTCTTGCCCATAGGGACATTTAACAATTTTTCAGAAATATTTCTATCTTCCTGTGAATATATATCTCCAAGCGTTACAATACTCCTGATCTTATTGGGGACTTCGATCCCAATAGCAGATTTTCCGGGTATTGGTGCCAGTATCCTTATATCCGGCGAACCGAGTGCGACACAGAAATCATCCTCAAGGCTGAAAAGCCGCTGGACCTTTACGCCAGGAGACAGCACCAGCTCATAAAGAGTGATTGAAGGACCCCTTATTACCTTCCTGACCTTTGCAGGAAGATTAAAATCATTAAACAGCTTGTTTAAGGTAGCGACCCTTTCCTTAACGCTTTGCTTGTACAATTTAGCCGGCACACTTTTTGATTTTTTAAGGAGGCTTAATGGAGGTACCCTGTAACTCTCATCTTCTTTGTCATCACTCTTCAGTATAGGGATCTTCAGCTGGCTCCCTGAAGCCATTTCGGGCTCGCTGGTCCCAAAAGAGCTTTCAAGGCCGGAACTTCTATGCCGGCCTGTTCTGCTGGTACCATCGATTACTTCCGGCTCTTTCTCTAAAACTTTATTTTTTTCGGGCAGCAGCCTGGTCCCTGCTTTTCTTTCTCCAAGCGGTATTGTTTTTTTAGACGGTACGAACTCATCTGCTTTGTCTTTTCCAAACAATTCTTTAAAGCTGCCCAGATCTATTTTCCTGAACAGATTAAAAAATTTCCTGGCCAGGTCTATTAGTGATATCTTGAAAATGATCAATATAGATATAATTATAAATACTGACAGGATCGTTATTGATCCGGCATTCCCGAATAATCTGGATAATCCATAAAAGATCCATGCGCCTGTGATCCCTCCCCTTGTACTTACCAGGATATCATCAAAAATATTTTCATAATTCAGGTCATTGCTGAGTATCCCCAGGACTGAGAAAAACAAAAGGAAGAAACCCCACCCGAACCTTGAAGGCAGATACCTTATCCTCTTGATAAAAAAACTTATTCCCCATATTAGCAGCAGGATCGGGATCAAATACTTCCCTACTCCAAAAATATGGGACAGCAAATTATTAACAGACTCATTTACCAGACCCGCACTCGAAGGGACGAATACGCTGATAAATAGTAAAATCGAGAGCATTATCAGCAAAATGCTGTATACTTCTACTCTTCTCCTGACATATCTCCTGGTTTTCCTGTTTGCTGCTTTATTGTTATTTCTTTTATTTTGCTTTGTTCTTTTTGTCATCCGGTTTTTCTATAGGCCATTTTCTTCAAGGAAGATCATTTTTTTAAAAGTGCTGCCTGCGTGCCTATGACTTTAGTTATAATTATAGGCCTGGCCCTGATTTTTTTGAAAATGAATTTTTCAAGCTTGCTGTTAATAGATTTTTCTATCATATTTATTTCAAGAATATTATTATTAAAACAGGAAGCAACAGAATCCTTTGTCACCCTGGATGCTTTTTTTAATATTTCCTTCAAATTTTTTATAAAAATTATTCCTTTCAATGTAAACTCAGGATCACATATTATCCTTTTATTTTTTATATCTATTCCCACGACTACAAAAATAATTCCATTCCTGGACAATGCCTTCCTGTCCTTTAGCATCATATCCTCTATATTGCCCACTCCTGCACCGTCTATATATATAGTCTTTGGTTCCAGATTACCTGATATTCTGCACATGTTCAGGTTCATTTTAATGATATCACCGTTCCGTGCCAGGATAATGTTCTTTTCATCAATATCCATTGATTCCGCTATATGGGCATTCTGGACCTTATGTTTATCTTCACCATGGATGGGAATAAAATACTTCGGCCTGGCCAGCCTGATCATAAGCTTGATCTCTTCCTGTGCAGCATGGCCGGATACATGCACGCTGGCAATCGATTCATAAGAGACATCTGCCCCCTGCTTAATAAGGCGGTTTATAGTATTAGATATTGCCTTTTCATTTCCGGGAATCGGGGATGCAGAGATTATTACCCTGTCACCATTCATGATATTTACTCTTCTATGCTCTCCAAAAGCCATCCTGTTCAGGGCCGAAAGGGGTTCTCCCTGGCTTCCCGTGCAGAGTATCACAATATCCTTTATGGGAAATTCATCAATTTTTGTTATGGGGATCACAATATTTGCTGGAACCTTTAAATAATTAAGTTCCACTGATATTTTTATGGTCTTCAACATGGACTTTCCTGAAATTGCGACCTTTTTGCCAAGCTTGTGCGCAACATCAAAAATTTGTTGGATCCTGTGGATATGGGATGAAAATGTAGCAACGATTGTCCTATTGCCGGCTTTCCCAAATTCCTCAAGCAGGACCTTCCCGACATCTCTCTCCGGGAGAGTGGATCCTGCTTCTTCAGCATTGGTGCTGTCACATAATAGGGCAAGGACGCCATTGTCGCCAGCCCTCGCTATTTTTGAAAATTGTGTCAGTCTTCCATCAATCGGGCTGTAATCAAATTTAAAATCACCTGAATGGATTATTGTCCCTATATCTGTATTTATTATCAATCCCACCCCATCAGGTATACTGTGGTTGACCCTGAAAAATTCTATATTGAAAGGGCCGATATCCAGGGGAACATCAGGATCGATCTCAATATATTTCTTTCCCTCCGGATCTTCCGGGCCGGTGATCTTTATTTTTACCAGGCCCAGGGTAAGCCTGGTAGCATAAACAGGTGCACTTATTTCCTTAAAAAGAAAAGACAGGCCCCCTATATGGTCCTCGTGCCCATGAGTTAAAATTATTGCTATCAGTTTGTTTGCATTTTTCTTGATATATGAAAAATCAGGGATTATATAGTCTATGCCCGGCATATCTTCATCTGGAAACATCAATCCACAATCTATGATTATCATCTTATTATCTTTTTCCAGGACCATCATATTTTTGCCGATACCATCCAGCCCTCCAAGCGGTATCATTTTTAAACTATTTTTCTTGGCCATAATCACCTTTTTATTCTTTGGTTTGCCTATCTAACCGATTATTTTGTGTCTTTTTAAAATATTTGTAAAAATCTCGCATTCTTTATCGCTCATGGGATACAGCGGCGGCCTGCAGGGGCCCGCCTGTATGCCTTTTAAGTTTAATGCCTCTTTAATGGGTACCGGATTGGTCACAATGAATATACCGTAGAATACCTCCAGGAGCCTGTTATGTGCCCTTGATGCTTCCATTATATTGCCTTCCTGGAAATGGGCCATCATCTCTTTGATCTCCCTGCCGATAATATGTGAGGCAACACTTATGACTCCGGTCCCTCCCAGAGATAGTATCGGTAATGTATCTCCATCATTTCCGCTATATAAAAGAAAACTATCGTCAGTACCGCTGATTATTTCTGAGATCTGCCTGAAATTAGTGCTTGCTTCTTTTACTCCCCGGATATTATCTATTTTAGACAGTTCAATACATGTCCCGGAATCAATATTGCATGAAGTCCTTGAAGGTACATTATAGAGAATAATGGGTAAACTGACTTCCCCTGCAATCTTTTCAAAATGCTTGTACATGCCCAGCTGTGAAGGCTTATTATAATAAGGAGTCACAAGCAGAAGGCAGTCTACACCGATCGATTCTGCCTCTTTTGAAAGCTCTACCGAATGTCTGGTATCATTTGAGCCGGTACCGGCAATTATCTTTATCCTGTCTCCAAAATTATCTTTTGCATATTTAAATAAATCGATCTTTTCCTGGTCGCTTAGGGTCGGAGATTCTCCTGTTGTCCCGGAAATAAGTATTCCGTCACTTCCATTTTCAATCAAGTGCTCGACCAGATCATGGAATGCTTTAATATCCAGGCCATAATTTTTATCAAACGGGGACACAGCAGCTGTGATCAATCTACCAAAGCCGGAGTTGTCTGCCATTTTCTTACCTCCATAATAATCTTTTTATATATAAAACAGCGAGGATCGTGTTTCATGTCAGATCTCAACTAATTTTTCAAGCCCGAAAGTATAATTGGGAAGCCTGTCAAGATTATCAATGGCAAGCATGATCCCGGGATAAAATGCCAGTCTGTCCATGCTGTCATGCCTTATGCTCAAGGTCTGTCCTCTTGTGCCAAAAATAATATTTTGATGTGCCAGAAGACCCGGCAGCCTGATACTATGTATATGTATGCCATTGCTGAATCCGCCCCTGCTTCCCTCAATGGACTCAGTCTCATCATCCTTGAACTTATCACTGCCAAACACTTTGCTCTTGCTTATCTCTTCTGCAGTAGATATAGAAGTGCCTGAAGGAGCGTCTTTCTTCTTATCATGATGAAGTTCTATTATTTCACAATTATCAAAGTATTTTGCTATCATCCTGGATATCTTTATCATCAATACTGCCCCAATAGAAAAATTCGGGGCGATCAGGGTCTTGCTTTTGGACCCGGCAGCTTTTTCTTCGATCTGTTTTAGTTCGTCTTTACTAAATCCGGTGGTCCCTACAATAATATTAATATTATTCTCAATGGCCCAGTCTATAGTTTTTTTTGCAGAATTTGCCACTGTAAAATCAATGATCATATCCGGGGCTATCTTTTTTATTTCCGGATAAGAACCATAGATATTATAACCGCTTTTATTCCCGGTTAGAAATTCTCCAAGATCTTTCCCGATATTATTTATATCGAAACCTGCCACAAGTTCCAGGTCCTTTTCTTTTATAAGTTCCCTGGAAATGGCCGCTCCCATATTTCCACAGATCCCAAACATAACGATTTTTTTTATCATAATCCTCCCCTGATAGACTTTCCTGTTATTATTATATTCAGGTTATCAGGTTTTAAGTATTTTTTTGCTACCAGATCGATATCATCCATTCCTACTTTATCTATTTTCTTTAATATCGCATCAATAGTCAAAACCTTTTTATCAAATAGGAGTCCTTTCCCCAGCCTGAACATCCTGGAACTTATATCTTCCACACTCAATACTATACTTCCTTTTATATTCTCTCTCGCCCTGTCAAGTTCGGTTTCATTTATACCGTTTTTATTTATGCTTGAGATCTCGCTCTTTATCATTTCAACGATCCTGAGTGCATTCGCTGGAGAGGATGCCGCGTAAATAATTATTACTCCGGTATCAAGATACTGGGCATTGCTGCTGTATATTGAATATGCAAGGCCCTTCTCCTCCCTTATTTTTTGGAACAGCCGGCTGCTCATGCTTCCCCCGAGTATATTTGTAAGGACAAACAGGGGATATTTATCACTACTATTTCTCTTGCATCCAAGGTTTCCGATACAAATATGCGCTGCTTTGTTCTTACTATTATATATCTTCTTGACCTTATTGTTTTCAGGGACCTTATTACTGTTAAAAAGGCCAGCCGGGCCCTTTTTCTTTCGAAAAAGGCTTTTCTTTCCACTGCGAAGCTTCCCGAGGCTATAATTTATTACATTTACCAATTTCTTATGTGTGATATTTCCAGCAGCAGAGATCACTATATTGCTTATATCAAATTTATCCCTGAAATAGTCAAGTATCTTTGGCTTGTTTATTTCCTTCAGTGATTTCCTGGATCCCAGGATAGGAAAACCCAGAGGATGGCTGCCCAGGATCGCTTTGTAAAAATGATTCATTGCTTTTTCGGAAGGATTATCTTCTACTATTTTTATTTCCTCAAAAACCACCTTTTTTTCAGTTTTTATATGCTCGGTCAAAAAAGATGGGTTTAGCAGGAGGTCGAATAATAATTCTGTGCATTTTTCCAGATAAGTATCAATGAAGTCTACATAAACACAGCATTCTTCCTTGTCTGTAAAAGCATTAAACTCGGCTCCCATAGAGTCAAATTCAATGGCTATATCCTTGTAGCTCCTGTTTTTTGTACCCTTAAAGATCAAGTGCTCGATCAAATGGGTGATCCCATTTATATTTATACTCTCATTTCTTGAACCAGTAGGTATCCAGAAGCCCAAGGAAATAGATCTAAAATGAGGGATATATTCACTGATCACTTTGATTCCACTGGCAAGTCGTGAAATCTCATATTTATCAAATTTTAAGTTATGTGATACACCTATTTTAAAAACAACCTTACTAAAAATATTTAGATATCAGTTCTCTCCAGACCTATTTTTTTGGTCCTGGAATCAACACTGCTTACTTTCACCGGTATCTTATCACCAATTTTTAAAAAGTCTTCTACATTTTGAATCCTCTTATTGGCAATTTTTGATATATGAAGCAGACCATCAATACCAGGGAATAAATTTATAAAAGCTCCGTAGTTGGTTATATTGACAACTGATCCCATAAATTCTTCCCCGACATTTATATCATCAGGCGATTTTAGCAATCCTTCAATCCTCTCTTTAGCTTTTGCTATGGCATCTGCATCAGTGGACACGATCGATACTATTCCTTCACCTTCATAATCGTTTATATCTATCTCTTCCAGCCCAAATTCTTCTTTAATGCTTTTTACATTTTTCCCGCCTGGACCTATCACTTCACCGATTTTTTCCTTTGGTATCCTGAAAGTCGTTATCTTGGGTGCAGCTTTTGAAAGAGCTTCCCTGGATTCAGGGATCGTCTGCAGCATTATTCCCAGAATATGCAATCTTCCTTCCCGCGCCTGGCCTATAGCATCTCTTATGATCTCAAGAGTTATCCCTTTCATCTTTATATCCATTTGTAATGCAGTTATCCCGTTTTCAGTGCCTGCGACTTTAAAATCCATATCACCGTAAAAATCTTCAATACCCTGTATGTCAGAAAGTACCGCAGAACTACCGTCTTCTCCCTTGACCAGCCCCATGGCTATACCTGAGACCGGATTTTTTATGGGAACCCCTGCATCCATCAGTGCAAGGGCACTGGCACAAACACTTGCCATCGAGGTGGATCCATTTGATTCTAATATTTCTGAGACCATCCTCAGGGCATAAGGAAATTTATCCTCGTCTGGTATCATCGGCCTTAAAGCTTTTTCTGAAAGTGCACCGTGGCCGATCTCTCTTCTTTTTGGCCCTCTCAGGAACCAGGTCTCACCTGTGCTGAAAGGTGGGAAATTATAATGATGCATATATCTCTTAAATTCATCTCCACTAAGATCATCTACTCTTTGTGCTTCCCTGATCGAACCAAGGGCAAGTATGCTAAGTGCCTGGGTCTTTCCCCTTGTAAAAAGTCCCGTGCCGTGAGTAGTCTCGGGAAACAGGCCGACCTCGCAGCTTATTTTCCTTATCTGGTCCGGTTTTCTTCCATCAGGCCTTATTTTCTTGTCCAGGATCATTTTCCTGACCAGTTCCCTTTCAAGCCCTTTCAAGCTGACCTTGATATCTTCGACATTATCCGGGAATTTTGCCAGCAGCCCTTCCATTATCTCATCATTTAAAATCGAGACCTGGTCCTCAAAAAATCCTTTTTTTGAATCATCAAGGACATGCCTGTTTTCTTCGTCTTCAGAATAGCTGACTACTTTGTCCAGGATTTCCTGCAGCCTTACCTCTGCCAGGTTTCTGATTTCTTTATCCACTTCTGCATCTGCTTCAAATTTAGAGCCTGCAACTTTTTCTACTCCGGCAATTTTTTGAAACTCTCTCTGGGTGTTGACTATCCCTTTAATTTCCGCGTGGGCCTTTTCTATGGCTTCTATTACCAATTCTTCCGAAGCTTCCCTGCCTCCTGCTTCAACCATCAGTATGGCATTTTCCGTACCTGCGACCACTATATCTATAATGCTCTCTTTCAGTTCTTCATATGTTGGATTCATGATCCAATCATCTTCTATTTTCCCTACCCTGACGGCACCTATGGGTTCTTCAAATGGTATATCAGACAAATACAGGGCCATAGAAGCCCCATTAATAACTGATATATCATAAGGATTTATTTGATCGACTGAAAGGACTGTGGCGATCACCTGGACTTCATTTCTCATATTTTTATCAAATAATGGCCTGAGCGGCCTGTCTGTCAGTCTTGCACTAAGAATTGCTTTCTCGCTTGCCCTGCCTTCTCTTTTGAAAAATCCACCAGGTATTTTCCCTGCAGCATACATCCTTTCTTCAACATCCACTGTCAGCGGGAAAAAATCTATATTTTCAGAAGGCTTCTTACTCATCACTGCAGTCACCAGAACACCGTTACCGCCAAATTTTACCAGTACTGAACTTGCCTGTTTAGCCATTTTACCGGTGGAGAACTCCATTTTCTTTTCACCAATATTTATTTCACATTTCTTTTCCATATCCTTTATTACATTTCTCCTTTACCAAAATCAATTTGTTATTTTATTGCCTGGATAATAATCAGGGTTTGAAGTAGGTGAAATTATTTTCTTAGACCTAATTCCTTGATCAACTTCTTATACTGGCCTGCTTCATTATTTTTTAAATATCCCAGCAGTCTTTTTCTTTTTCCAACCATGATCACAAGACCTCTCCTGGAATGATGGTCCTTTTTATTATTCTTCAAATGTTCATTTAACTTATTTATTTTATTAGTAAGAATAGCTATTTGAACCTCTGTTGAACCTGTGTCATTATCATGTACCTTGAATTCATCTATTATCTTTTTTTTATCCTCTTTTAACAGCATCAGCTATATTTTCACCTCCCTTAAAACATTCATAAAGTAATTTATCATAACTATTTTATAATTACAATTAGAACACACATCATCTTATTGGACCATTCCTGTTGATAGGCCCGGATAAAATGGTCAAGTCTTATAGATCAAAGTATTTTTTTGCATACTGGTAATCTTTTTTTATCTGCAGTATAAGTTCTTCCTTATTTGTAAATCTTATTTCCTCTCTTAATCTGTTAAAAAATGAAATGCTTATTTTGCTGCCGTAAATATTTTTGTTAAAATCAATTATATGAGCCTCTATCCATTTTCTGGTCCCTCTAAAGGTAGGGTTGTCCCCGACATTTATGATGGCAGGCAGGTCATTGCCCTGTAATGTGCCTACTTTGACCTTCCCCAGATATACCCCATCCCTTAATGTGACATAATTATGGAAAATATCTATATTGGCAGTAGGAAATCCCAATAGTCTTCCCCTCCTGTCACCTTCGACCACGATCCCGGAAGCACCCGGATATCTTCCCAGCATTCTTTTTATTGCGTCCACATCACCTTCCCTGTAATACTTCCTTATATTAGTGCTGGAGATGGTCTCTCCTTTGATTTTTAGAAGGGGAACAATATTTACCCTTGCTTCCTGGACCTTTAAATAGTCTTTGAGCTGACTTACATCACCGGCACCCCTGTAGCCAAAACGGAAACCTTCCCCGACAAATATTTCTTTTAGGTTAAACCTGTCGACCAGGATATTTGAGCAAAATTCTTCAGGCCTTAATTTTAAAAACTCTGAATCAAACCTGGCTTTTATAATAAAATCTACTCCAAGATCTTCTATAAGCCCTATTTTCTCATCAAATGAGTTTATAAGTTTTTTGAACAATTTACTTTTTACTACATTTAATGGCGGTTTATCAAAAGTCAATACCAGGCTTTTTCCATTTTCCTTTTGCGCTTTTTTAATGCTGGCTTCAATAATTTTCCTATGGCCCAGATGTACACCGTCAAAAAATCCTATAACTACAAACAGGATTTTATCTACAAAATGCCCTGCCTTTATTTTTTCCAGTTCAACTATTTTTACCAATATGGTCCTTTTTGAAGCAAGTGTTTAATATTAAAATTAAAACCACTAGATTTTAT